>Ga0207748_1000023_pt1 | contig 171289 bp, 133 predicted proteins | sample HigsolmetaGSP13D_FD_184841 | JGI IMG/M metagenome (GOLD analysis project Ga0207748, IMG submission 184841) | High solid enriched microbial communities from the Joint BioEnergy Institute, USA - SP1-3-D (SPAdes) | ecosystem: Engineered > Bioreactor > SSF (Solid state fermentation) > Aerobic >...
CCCCCCCCCAATTGTTACACTCGCGGACAATTGATTCTGATCTGGCTTCTCTTAGTTGTATCTTTATCTTATCTTATCCACCTCTACTACCACGAGGACTAGAACCCCTTTGTACCGTACCGTACTTTGTCTCCGTCTTTCTCTCTACCTCTTACTGCACCTGGCCCACGATACAGTCAGGCAGGCAGTCAGGTCAGTCAGTTGCTCTGTCTGAACTGAGCTGGACACGTCACACTCGTCACACATGAGAGATTATGTTATTATTTTATCTATCTTAGATAGATAGATAGAGGTTGTGGGTAGGTGTTGGTTATTGGAACTGTTTATGTTTGTTATGTACAGTGCCCAAATAAAACCTTTTTAGGTAGGTGAAAAAAAAGACGACCTCAGTTTCCGAGAAGAAAAGTGAAGAAATCGAAGTAATTGATTGATTTATTTGCACATTATTGTTTGCTCTTGCTTTTATCTACGTACAAGACGATTCATTGACCGAGATTAACGAGTAACTCCAAGCTAGATCATGTACCATTGAGATAAATGCTATATGACGGTACCTGATGTGAAGTAAAAGACCAGATAACAACATATTCCCACCAAAGTACATTAACTAGCACATTTAAAAGTGCAAAATTAACGTAACTACCTAGGCAGATAGATGTACTGTAGATACAATAGACCCAAACAAAAACAAAAACTTGCGCCGTACTGTCTGTGTCCGGCCAAAGGAAAGATACGAGTCTGACCCTGTTCTGTTTCCAGTCCGTTCTGAATTGAATAGAAACCGTGCTAAGACTTACTGCAGACTCACTTGTTCCTTCTTTTCCAATTTCAACGTCTCGTACGCTTGCGTGTCTTCGTTCTCAGTGAAATGAAGTATATAAGATATTCGTGACGGAGAAAAAAAATAAAGACCGCGGTCCTTTCTAAGGATGATGAGATCTCGTTTAATAGACAGGCCCAAAAAAACGAAGAGCAGAGGCCGTTATGAAATTCATAACGTCGTTAAGAGTCGTCAAAGGTCGTCAAAGTCATCATGTCGTCGTGGTCGAGTTCGTTTACCGAATAAATATCGCAGCTATGGTCATGAAACTAAAGTATCTGTAGGGATCTGGTTAGTCTAGTTGTCTGCATTGACAGGCCTACGGCCTGTATATTCAGTTAATAGATGGAAAAGGAGGACAAACATTGCAGCACATCTCCATCCATCCCGCGGGTCGATCAGACGTTCTGCACCGGCATTGGCAGCGAATATGGTCGTCGCGCCCCCGATGATCATCACCACGACCATGCGTCCGAGAAACTCAGAAATCGTGCCAAATGCCAGCAGCGGAACCATGATCGCGGCGGACGTGATGGCGACGGTGGAGTAGATGGCGGTGGTCAAAACGGGACGCGGGGAGAGGGAGATAAGGTCGAGGTTGTGCTCGAGGAAGCGCGTCTCGGGCTTCGCGATGGGACCGTTCTCTTTCATCCAAGCACGGTAAGTCTCGATATCCCTCTCAGACGCATGAGGCAATGTCTGGACCACTTTGCTGTAGGCGCAGAGTGCGTTGTCTTTTCCCAGCCACGCCGCAGAAACATGTCCCGAGTGAGTGTCCAACCAGACCAAATACTTTTCTTCTTGTTTTACAAGTTCACAATAGAAAAAGGAATAAAATGATGAAAAATGATTGCTTACTGTATTGTTCTGTCTTGAGGATGAGTTTTCCTAGCAAGTCCATTCTCCTCTGGTGAAGTGACGAAAACGATTGAGCCTGCGCATCCATACGTCTCGAAGCAGGCATAGGCTGTATCCCTTCGTGCTGGGCCGCAGCGACTCGGTGCATCTCCTCGTATTCATCGAGGACCTGAAGGTCCTCTTCCATCTGGGCTATCTCATCCTGCAGATGAAGCAGGACGCGGTGGTTCAAAGATTCGAATTTCCTATAGAGAGGGGGCAGAGGCTTTTCACCATCCTTCGACGGGGTCAGTTTCGATGCAAGATATTCATATCCAGCTCTGACACTGTATTTCTTTTCAATCTTTTTCTCCTTTTTGCTATCGGAACTGGGAGTTGTTCGTCCACTCTCGGGTATCGGCGGCGATGAAGACTGTTCCTGTTGAGGGTCTCTCTCGCGCGAAGAGATATAGTAGTTCTCAGGCACAGAAAGGTCGAAGTTTTGCTCCTCTGTCGCAGCCGGACTCTCGACCGGACTCTCTACCGGGCTATATGCTCCTGCCAGACGTAGTCTCTGGGTTCCAATTTGGTCTCCGGCTAATTTCAGCGGAACGGTGGCAGGGGAGACGTCAGGTGGAGTAGCAGGTTGAAAATCCGTCGACTCCTTCGACGTCACTGACGATGTCCGATCCGGGCTCTTTTTCCTGGTAGGTGTCCCTGGATCGAAGGAAAATCTAGCAGGAGAATTGGCATTCTGACGCGGTCCAGCACTTGAACCCGTGATTTGAACAGTGGATGTCCTTGGATGAACTGCTTCAGGGAAGCCGCCCTCCTCTTCCGACGAAGAGTCATCTGACGATCCATCCTTTTCGAGAAACTCGAAGACATTTGGTGGCACTCTCGCGGTCTGGTTTTGCTTTGCTGTTGCTGTTGACTTTTCAGATGACGTCTCTAAAGCACCGGGTGTCCATAGGAACAAGGGACGAGTAACTCCATTGCTTCTAGGACGAAGCCGAACTGTGGAGCCACCAGCATTGGAACCTTCGGAGGAGCTTCCAACTGATGCTCTGGAGCGGGGAGCAGCAGAAGGTATCGATGTCTGCTTTACCGCATCTCTCCTTCTGTGCTTGCTGTGACCAGATATAGAACTGTGCGGCATTGTGGGTGGAAGAGGGGGGCTGAGATGAACACTTCCGGGCTCGTGTAATACAGTGAACAGTCCCTGTGGATACTCTAAATATGGGGAACGCAGTATGAAGGCCTGATGTTCTTTATGATGGCTCTACCAAGGGAGTACGGGTATCGTTGAGACGAATCCGGTGGAGAACAAAAGATACCCGGCTATCTAATCCGGTGGGTAGGTGCGGGGTCCGAAACAAACTTGCGACGATCAATGGGGCCCAAAAGAGATCTGTTCTGTATCAATTTGATACCCCCAAGACTGTCCGATGGACTATGGGATCCTTTATCAGTTGGGCTGGCCGCAATCCTCGGGCCAAAGAAGCAGTGTCGTCCTGCTGGGTTGGTGAGCTGGGCGTATCCGGCCCCAAATAAATGAGACAATCTCAAGGAGACCCAAAGGACGAGAGCGTCAGTGTGCTCAACACATACGTCGTGGCTCTGGTCCAGCTCGTCGCGCAAAGCAAGGGGCGTCGAGGCACTCTTTCGTATGGCTAACCGCCCAACCCCAGCGAAGACGTTTCAACGACAAGGAGCTTCCCTGCAGCGCTGCATTATCGTCCCTCTGCCAGAGCGTCCGGCGTCTCTGCTTCTTCAACAGTGGTTCGAAGCACTTGTGCTCGAGGTTGCTCAGCAGTCGAATCGGCACACTGCTCGGGACACATGGAAGCCCGCCGTGGGACTCTAGATGCATCATCCCGCAGAGATGGCCCGAGCAGGCACATGAAGCCTGCTGTGCTGGCCAGCGTTGACTCGTCTGGCAAGGAATCCCTTGCGTCGAGCTGCCCAGCGGGGAATCCGAGTTCTAGTCCAGCAGACGAAAAGTTGAGAACTGCACTGGTGCACGGTGAGTTGCGAAGACATCGCTGCGCCCTATCTGGAAGATGAGTGGGATAGTCGGAGGATTTATCTGGCAGTGCAGCCCAGGTCCATGGACAACAGCCCCCAGCATCAGTCAATGATAGTCCCGGGATAGCCAGGATCACTACGGACTACTATAATAGGTACTTGGTACCTAACTGTGCCTCTACATCATCGCTGTCATGGCGCGAACAGCGCCGCTTTCTGTGGCTGCGAACTCGTGGGACATCGTGCTGCAAGGAATAGAACACACACATCTGCATCATCCCGCAGCCATCCTCAAAGAAAGGATCAGACAGTCCAGCATGGAGAGTTGACCCCAGGCTGGTCGATTGTCCTGCTCTACAGTCGTGGTCGTAGACTACACGCCCAACTAGCTCCTATGACGGACCTTGCGCACAGAAGATGTCGCCGTTGTTGCCAACAACTCACGCCCTTCTTCTTTCTAGTCTTCAGTTCTTTTTTCTTGCCTCTTATTCCTTCTCCGTGTAGGAGATGCTTTGTTGTCATGTCCATCCCGAGTTTCGACCGACCACCAATACACTTTGTGGTTGCGAGGACTGTAAATACGTTACCGACGGAAGTCCTTCGCCAAGCCCGCTGATATGGCGAGGTCGGGAATGGACAACTGCGTCGACAACCACGGCGGAACAGCAGAAACCCCGGAAGATTTGCTTCCTCTCCCTCCTTTTCACGGCCTCCCTCCGCTCGGCGTCGGATAGTGTCTACACATGCTGCGGCCATGGCTCCTCCGGAGCACTGGAGCCGTGCGCTATCGCCGCTGCTCACGGTGTCTCCCGCTCGGTGACCAACAGCTCAGAACCTCCGCTCTGAGCGCTGCCCAAACCTCGTCGCGCCACTCCATTCGATGTCTCCAGACTTCTGCTGCCGCTGCCGCTGACTCACAGAGTCCCGTGCCGCTGCGGAAACAGCTCAAGGAGGAGGCCAAGGCCCTCAAGGCCCGGAAGAGGGAGAAGAAAGAAACCGAAGAAGCTTGGAGGCGGGGTTGGGAGTTGACGGTGGGAATAGAGATACATGCGCAGCTGAATACCCAGTCGAAGCTGTTTTCAAGTATGATCGCCTCCATCTGTCCTGGAAGGAAAAAGAAAAGTTTTTCTGACCATTGATAAGGAGCTGCAACCTCAACCAACGACATACCCAACACCAACGTTGCTCTGTTTGACCTGGCATTCCCAGGTAGCCAGCCGGTCCGTGACTCAGTGAGCACATCACTTGATGCGACACCAAGCTAATTGGGATCAGGAATTTCAAGCAGAGACCTTACTACCTGCGTTGCGCGCAGCTCTCGCCCTCAATTGTGAGATACAACCGGTGAGTCGGTTCGACCGGAAGCATTACTTCTATCAGGATCAACCGGCGGGGTACCAGATCACACAATACTACGGTTCGTCTGTCCAGATATCCCTTGTCGGTTTGAAGCGAGACTGACTGTCATGTAGAGCCCTTCGCAAAGAATGGATTCGTGTACCTCTACGACTATGATGGAATTGCGCCCGAAGACGGGAAGAGCGTCCGCATCGACATCAAGCAGATCCAACTGGAACAGGACACCGCCAAGTCGCAGGAGTATTCTCCATCGACGCATCTCCTCGACTTCAACCGCGTGTCCCATCCGCTCATCGAGATCATCACCCTGCCACAGATCCATTCGCCTGCCACCGCAGCAGCATGCGTCAGGAAGATACAGGCCATCCTGCAATCCGCTTGCGCTGTAACAACGGGTATGGAACTGGGAGGTCTACGAGCTGACGTCAACGTCTCCGTTCGGAGACGAGGCGAGGGCCCAGGCTCACACCAGTACCACGGGATCGGTGGACTCGGCCAGCGCACCGAGATCAAGAATCTCAGCAGCTTCAAGGCGGTGGAAGATGCGATCACCGCGGAGATGAACCGTCAAATCGCCGTTCTGGAGAGCGGCGGTGTCATAGAGGGTGAAACGCGAGGGTGGACCATCGGCACCACAGAAACCCGCAAACTCAGAGGCAAGGAGGGCGAAGTGGACTATCGCTACATGCCAGATCCAGATCTGGGGCCTCTCATCATCAATGAGGAGCTTGTCAGGTCGCTCAAGGAGAGCCTCCCCAGCTTGCCTGATGAACTCGTGTCCATGCTCACTGGGCCAACCTACGGACTCTCAATCGAGGACGCCAAACCACTGATCGAGCTCGATGACGGAGCGCGGCTGGAATACTACCAGGACGTGGTCGATTCCCTGACCGATCTACAGAAGGACCAGGACCAGAAGGCCCTCGAATCTCTCGGAAGAACGGCCGGAAACTGGGTCCTGCACGAGCTCGGGGCGCTCCTGACCAAGGCCGATCTCCCTTGGGACTCGGAGCGTGTCCCATCGCAGACCCTAGCGGAGCTCATCGACCAGCTGCTGCGGAAACGCATCACCCGCGCGAGCGCAAAGCTCGTCCTGGAGATGATCTTCGCGGGGGACAAGCGCCCCGTGAGGCAGATCCTCGAGGAGGAGAGCCTGATCCTCCGCCCGTACTCCCGGGAGGAGTACATCGCCCTGGCGGAAGCGGCGATCAGCAAGAACCCGCAGATGGTGGCGCAGATCCGCGAGAAGAACCAGCTGGGGAAGCTGGGCTGGTTCGTCGGGCAGATGATGCGCGAAGGCGAGAAGGGGCGCGTGGAGGCGCAGAAGGCGGAGGAGGTCTTGAGGGAGCTGATCCTGGGGAAGCAGCAGTAGGGCCCGCAGACCACGTAACGATGTACAGTACCATAGAGACGTGTAATGATACCCTCGTAGAGTCTTCAGGCTGCACCGCAGTTCTTCGCAGTTCCGCGTGACCTCTAGTGTTGTTGCTTAGACTCGCGCGTCGTCTAATCTTGCTCTTAGGGTTCAGGTCCTCCTCCGCCCTGCTTGGGATCGGCGCTGAAATTGCTCCGATTCAGGCTCTCCGCAGCCGTCTACTTCAGTGGGTCCGACGTTAACCGCCTGTCAAAGCTCTTTGACGAAGACATCTATCTGCTAGTCTCGCTAAGTGTCACTGATTGATTAGATTCTATCCCATTCCCTCAGATCTATCCCCTGGACTATTGAACCTGAAAAGGCTTCCGTCCGCAATTCGACAGCATCATCGGGACGAGATCTTCTGAGATCCTGGGAAATAAGAGCTCCTTCTTTCCCTCTTTCATGCATTTCCTTTTTTTTCCAGACGTAGGAGAATTTCTGTATTGTTAGGCTGCTACATGCATGCTTGACGTTCGTCTCAAATGCCACTTCCGCGGCACTCCGTAGATTAGATCTAATGAAAAGCTTTTATGTTCCTGCGGCCTGCGTGCTCGGAAGACCTCCGCTGAAGACGCTAATTATGGAACCGCATGGCAGCTGCAGGTCCATAAGACTTTTCTCTCTATAGATGCTTGACTTGTATGCGTACACAGTAAACACTGTTTCTATGTAGTACGGAGTACATACTAGGTTATGCCCGCGGAGCAAACAGTCTCTCGCATCGCAGCTTGGCATGACCTAATGATGCCATCATCACGGATCGTCCATCCTGCACTTCGTACTCGATGCTGTCCCGAACGTGGGATATCACGGCCGGACGCGCGTGGACGGTGGGACCGCCAGCCGCGGCCTTTTAAGCCCACATCCCCTAAGAGCATCTGCACCCGACCTCTTTGTCACCGCAACCCCTCCAGAACCACGGACGCCCCACGGCGCTCCTGCGCGGGCTGCCCTGCCCTCCAGAGGGCGTCTGGTGCCCTTCTTCTTGCGTTGTTTGCGGTCTCAGATTAATATATTAATTCTTCTTCTCCCGGAAGTTGCGGGCTTTTCCTTTGTGCAACTTCGACTGTGTTGATTTCGGTGTTTTTCCTGCGTTTCCTTTGCTGCTTGTTGTGTCTGGTGTACCTGTGGTACACGGTACTAACCTCTCCGCTCCTATCTCTGACTTTTGCCACTGCGAGGAACAAGGCTTTACGTCTCTTTCACTGAAGTCCTCAGCAACCAGAGGAGGCCACGATGACGCAGCCGTCGACTATCAAGCAGAGGTTCCTTGAGAGGCCCAACGAGTTGGGCGTCATAGCAGTTGGCTTTTCCGGTGGCCAGGTATAACCCCAATCCCTCTTTCTCTCTGTGTTGTCCATGCCCACATGGCGGAATCTTTCCCCGAGAAATGAATGGCCCTCTCGTTGCTGACCCGGTCTGTCGTCCCCCAGTGCAAACCGGGAGTCGAAGCTGCCCCCGCGGCCCTGATCGAAGCCGGCCTCCTGGATCAACTCCGCGACGATCTAGGCTACGAGATCCACCATGACAACAAAGTCCACTCGTACGAGGATATCATCCCGGCCTCGGATCCGGACTACAGAGGCATGAAGAAGCCGCGCTCCGTGAGCGCGGTCACGGAGCGCCTGAGCCAGCAGGTCTACGAGCAGGCCAAGCTGGGCAGGTTCGTGCTCACGCTCGGCGGGGACCACTCCATCGCCATTGGCTCCATCTCGGGCACCGCTAAAGCCATCCGCGAGAGGATGGGCGGGCGCGAGATGGCCGTCATCTGGGTGGACGCGCACGCGGACATCAACACCCCCGAGACCAGCCCCAGCGGCAACATCCACGGCATGCCCATGGCGTTCCTGACGGGGCTCGCCAAGGAGGACAAGCCGGAGATCTTTGGCTGGCTGAAGAAGGAGCACCTGGTCAGCGTGAACAAGCTGGTGTATATCGCGCTGCGGGATGTCGATCGCGGTGAGAAGAAGCTTCTCCGCGAGCACGGGATCAAGGCGTTCAGCATGCACGACATTGACAAGTATGCTGCATAAGTCTCTCTCCATCAGTGGCCACTGCTAACGTGTGACAGGCATGGCATTGGACGAGTGGTCGAGATGGCGCTGGCGCACATCGGTAACGACACTCCCATCCATCTGTCCTTCGACGTGGACGCTCTGGATCCGCAGTGGGCGCCTAGCACCGGCACTCCGGTCAGGGGAGGCCTGACCCTCAGAGAAGGTGACTTCATCGCCGAGTGCGTCCACGAGACGGGCAACCTGGTCGCGATGGACCTGGTGGAAGTGAACCCGAAACTGGAGACTATGGGGGCCGCTGAGACGATCCGCACGGGATGCTCGTTGATCCGCAGCGCGCTGGGTGACACGCTTCTGTGAGTCGCGATTGGACCAGGTTGTTGTGTATGAGTACTATGCTATATTGTGATCTTTCAGATGAGATATTTTACATACAGATATGCATCGCTGGGTGTGAAGGACGAGTGAGATCGCACCAGCTATGGCTAGAGGTTCGAAGACTGTGGTCCAATGGAATTAGACATGGAAGCCTGCCACATGGCCCTTACTGAGAGTACTCTGTTGACACTGCAACATCCCGTTATGCATTGACGAACTGTAGGTACCTATATAGTTTCAACCAATCGAGTACATTGAGAGTCTGTGATGCGGAGTACCTCAAACAACACGCTAAGTTACCCGTCGACACGAACATCCTGGTACGGTACCTTTGCCCTAATTGACTACAGAAAATGGACGTTGATACCTCTAGAAGTACATCATGCTCCGTAAGTCGATATTAAAACCCTTGGCGGCCATCTGGAGGGGCCTATGGAGGGCGTGGAGAAGCATTATTGAACGGGAAGCCCTGCCACCGCATTTTTCCACCATCACCAGCCTCCCGCCTTTCAGGAACCGCCTAGCGATCAGAACCACTAATACGGGCTCCCTACTGCGAACTGCTGTTCATCATCCTTTTTTTTTCTTATTTCAGCTCTATTTTCATCCTTCCAGTTCCATCTCTGCAGAACTTCTGGAACATTCCTCTTTCATATCCTCGAATTTTCCTGTCTTTACCGTTGATTCTTCATTATCCTTCAGCCCTGTGTACTGTCCTGCCCCGCTATCAGTTATCGCGCCCCTCGAGCAGTCGAACTAGCTAGCTTAGCTGTCTACAGCTTATGTAAAGAAAGACAACAGTGCCAGTAGCTACTTCACTTGCAGCAAGCGTCGTGGTCGACTCCAATCCGTCCGTCCGTTTCGTCGTGAACTTTCCACGGCTGCGATCGACCAGCAGTGCTTCTTACGCACGCTGTCGTGTCCTGCTCATATTGGCATTTGGATCGCTGCATACTAGCAATTAACACAGAACTAACATACTGTACTCCGTACTAATTGCATCAGCAAGCATCTACCTGCAGTGCGGCCCGAGTTCAATCAAGAAACTCAACCCCCCGCGGGGTCGTTTGACGTCAGACGACTCAACTTTGTTCTCAGTACGGAGTACTAGTTAGTCGCCGTTGATGATTGCAGCAGCTTGTTGAATGAATGAAAGCTTAAGCTCGGTTTTTGTTTGAATTCTAAAGAGGCAGTGATTTCAATACCGTGCTGCTGCTGCTCCTGCTGCTCCTGCTGCTGCCAGTCTTGTGAATCGAACGAATGTTCTGGCTCCAATCTCTGCGGATCGCGATTACCGCCGGTTGAATCGAATTGATGTGTTGAACTCTGTCGTTGACTGTGTTTGCGAAGACTGCTTTCGATCTTCTCCTCGACCACTACCACTGCCCGCGCCGTTGAACTCCCAACCTGGATACTTCTAGGTACAGTACCTAGGCAACCGAGCAAGATGGCAGCCGGACGGAGATACTACTGGCCCGAACTGCAGCTGAACATATGGATCCTCGTCGTGCTCGTCGGGTCTGCGACATGCATGGGCATCTTCGCGTGGTTCCTGACGGTGCAGGCGCAATTGGAGCTGGGGACGCCGTGGTATGCTGATGCCAAAATTCTCCATACACATACCTACCTAACCTTGACCTGAGGGGTCACCCATCACTCCTAACTACATAGGTAGATAGCTAACTGCTAACTGCTACCAGGCTATTCCCCTACATGGTCACCGTCGGCGCCCTGGGCGTCGTCTTCGTGATCGTGATCCTCATCCTCGCCGCGCAGCGCTTCCTCCTCCCGCCCATCATCATCGTCGGCAGCTTCATCCTCTGGGTGCTCTGGCTGACGGGGCTGATCGAGACGGCACTGCAGATGTTCGGCGGCGCGGCCGACGTCAACTCCAACTGCCAGAACTACGTGACGAACATGGAGTTCAAGGGGAACAGTGTGGACACGTTGGCGTGGTTGACGCAGAATAATATCTGTACGTACAGTAGACACCTGCGGAGCAGACTAGCCTATATATAGGCTGGCAAGGCTAACGTTGAATGTTTGATCTGGTACAGGCAACTGCTGGAAAACAGCCTTCGCGTTCGAGGTGGTCAACACCGTCTTCTTCGTCTGGATGATCGTCATGTCGTGGCAGGTCAACCGCGACGTGTATTGACTGATGTGTCATGACAATGTCTTTTTACGTCCGCGCATGAAGCTCTATGCTATGTTTACGTCTCTCTCGACTGATACGGACTACGGATTGAAAACGTCTCATGTTTATGTCTTAACGATTTGGGAAATGAGCTACGATCTATACTGGTATGGAAGAAATCGCGTCATATATGATACGATTGGTGTTCGATCTACTGTCACGATGACTTGGTAACAATGTATGTATGTACATGTATATCATCACTTTGGTCCAGTGGCCCAAAGTTTCGAAACACGGATCCTGTATAGTATATTTTATTATTATGTGAGAGATTAAATTTACAATTACAAGGTGCACACGCTACATGATAACAGTCAGAACTTGTCTGTCTCCTTAGACAGAGACACACGGAATCTCTTTTGGGGCATTGTTGCTTGTTGCTCGTTGCTCGGTTGATTGATTATCGGATTTCAGATAACAGATAAACAGATCAGAGCAGTACTTCCCCCACGAAAACATTAATGAATCAATCGAAATTAACGCAAGACGGAAGTATAGGAGAGAAAAAAGACACCAAGGTGTAAAACTACTTAGAGAAGACGAGGCGCCGCCCTCTTCATTACGTATATATCTACACCTCTTACTCAACGGTCTCAACACATTATTTGTAGGATCTGATCATATTGCACACCCTTCTGCCCGTCTGCATTCACAACCATTGTCTCCTGCAATTTTGTATGTGAATCAGAATTAAATGTTCCTTGCAATAGATTGTTATACAGTTGATAAGATTTCCCACCAAGGGCAGTAAGTCATGTGATGTGGCGCAGCAGTGTGGCGAAATGTCATGTGGGACACATCACGTGACTTGTATCCTTGATTCTGAGGTCACGTTACTCCGCATGTTGTTCCGGAACAGCGAAAAAGTTAACAGTTCGAATGTGATGCAATCCAACACCTTTTACCTCCAAGATAGCCATTCTAATAAACCATCCGCCATAGTCTAAGGCACCGCGGACCTCACCCTCTCTTTCCTTTAACTCTCCCCTCCTTTATACAGACTTATTCTTGGTTTCCTTGACACAATGGATCACTCCCGCGATCCCTGTCCCTGGTAATGATTTTCCTCAAGCTGTAGTATCTCCCATCTCTGAAATTAATTACTGACTCGATTTGATGACAAGGGTCGCGTTGTCCGACTTTGGAGGAGCTTTTTGCATGGGTGTATGTAACATTTCCTTACTCTATAATCGGATTTTTTTTGTCGCTGACTTGTATAAGGCTATCGGTGGTGCAGTCTGGCACGGCGTCAAAGGCTTCAGAAACAGCCCCTACGGCGAGCGACGGATAGGCGCCATCACGGCCATCAAGGCGCGCGCGCCCGTGCTCGGCGGCAACTTCGGCGTGTGGGGTGGCATGTTCTCGACGTTTGACTGCGCGATCAAGGGGATCAGGAAGAAGGAGGACCCGTACAATGCCAGTATGTCGTGTCACGTCTACTCTTGATCAGTGTCATATACTGAAGGACCTTCTCTCTTAGTTATGGCCGGTTTCTTCACCGGTGGCTGTCTCGCGATCCGAGGAGGATTCAAGGCCGCCCGGAATTCGGCGATCATGTGCGCTCTGTTCCTGGCGGTGATCGAGGGCGTCGGGATCGGATTCCAGAGGATGATGGCGGAAAACACAAAGCTAGAGGTGAGATTCTTTTTCCCCCACTTGGATCCATGGTCTCCCTGCTTTTTGGAGGTCCTTGAGACTGACACCACGCGCATCCGAATCTAGGCTCCTCCTCCACCACCTCAAACAGACAAGGCAATTGCTTGACTTTTTTGCCTCCTATCCTCTACGATCGTCGCTTCGGGATTATCTCTTATTACCTTACACCAATGCTGTACAGCCTTGTATCATATCATTACCTACTCTTCTCTTTTTTCCTCTGGTGTTTGTTGGGTCTGTCTGGGTCATGAATCTAAAGAGGCATGGCGAGATGTCTTTTCTTTTTCTCGTTATATACACTTCTTTCTTGGTTTCAGAGTTGCTTAGAGATAGATATGCTTTCAAGTGTTCCTATTTCCACTCAAGATAGATAGCTATGGGCGGGAGCTCGTTGTAGAGGAACTGACTGATGCCAGTGCCGTTTTCATCACCATCTTCTTCTTCTACATGCTGTATTTATTATTTCTTTATCCTCCTTGCGGCCGAAATGGGGACGTGTTTTATTCTGATATTCTGGGAATAATAAGGAGGCTCGCTTAGATTCAGAAGCATTTAGTGGTAAGTAATGTTGCGGTTATCATTTAGCATCATTATCGTCGCCATCGCCTGGAAAAGCTACTGGACTGCGTACTACTACTGTACATCTTGGGGCCAGTCTTACCTGAATATTGGATAAGGCTTTGTTAGGGGCCTTCTTAACTGAACTAGACTTTAACTAAACTATTACAATACCGTGAGAGCCGTGTGTATAAATGGATCCCCATATCGGCTGCAAGGGGTTAAGGTCCATTGCAGGCTTCTACAACTACTGGTCCTATTTTTTGCCATTTCAACAGTCAGGAGTTGTCCACTCCTAGCAAAATTCCCAGTTTATTGTATGCCAGATGCTGTGGTTGCTCTTAAACGAGGATTAGAACGATATTAAAGAAGGTGAGCTGTACAGTACATATATGGTATAGTAGATCTAATCTGTAGTACTAAGTACATTCAGTGTAAACTGGTGCTCCACGATGTTGTTCCTTTCTCTCTACATCCTGCTCTCTCTTTTTCCATAACCACTCTCATCAAGCAATTCAGTCAGTCAGTCAGTCAGTCTCAAATACAAATCTGTGCGCTTACGGTGATACTCGATACAAACATCTTCAAGAAACGTTCTCATTCACGCAGCGTGTGAGTCCCTGATAATAATAATAATAATAATAATAATAAGAATAATAATAAGAATAATAAGAATAATAATAAGAATAATAAGAATAATAATAAGAATAATAAGAATAATAATAAGAATAATAAGAATAATAATAAGAATATACTTATAACCTGGAAATCTATCATACCAGACCTGAGTCTGAAGATAGATACATACAGCGGGCGTGCGCTCCTCTGCAAGGGGGCGGAAGTCCGAGAGAGGTTTAAGTATTCAGATGCGAGCGCAGGAGATGTGGAATGCATAGTCGGAGATAAGAGTGAGCCTGGTCCTGAAGTCAGCATCAGGGACAACGTGCATACCTAAGTCCAAGGCCCACTGCACGACGAGTTTTAGCTAAGGTTCGCTGCAGTCCGGAATGTATTGAAGTTGAGTTGATGGGGTAAGTAGTATAGTAATAACTGTCCAGGTATCGCCTAGATAAGTTTGTTTCTTTTGCAATAGAATTTGCTATAAGGTATTTTGCAGCTATTGTTGTCGTATTTCTTTTCATTGTATTTCACTCTCAGTAAGGAGATCCTTTTTTTCATCTCTCAGACTCCAGATATTCTCCACGTTAGCTGTTGGAATGAGATAGTTTTTGCTGCCGCGACCATTGTGCTATGCCCATGCTTCCCTCTTTACTCCCAGTCTGACAGTTTGAAGCAATGCGCCGACTGTCATCGTTACTTAAATTCTCTGAGAATGGCTCAAGTCGTTCTCTGTGACAAAATTATCGCCAGAAAATGGTACTCCTTGGGTATTGTGATTGTTAATCTAATAATGGAAGACAACCTATCTAACTTTTTTTTAAAAAAAGGCGTCCTCTACTCCCCACTGTTGTCATATTAGCATCTTCTAAAATTACTATCTAGTGTATATTGAGATATAGACCCTAATCCCTTCCCTGCTCAGCACGTTCTACCGCGAAGTTCCCCTGGATCTGTTAGCCACTAAAGCAACCCGAGTTCAGCAGGATCAGCACCCCGATTCCCAGACGCATCCAACCGTATCGTACTCTGCTCGATGGACGCCATAACCTTGCTCATGTAGGAAACCACCCCCGCTCCAACGTACAGATTCCCGGTATCATCGTCCCCCGGCCCCCACCAGCCGGTGACCTCTCCGTAGAGGAGACCGCAGATGGACCCATCTTGGTGGATAATCAGCGATCCAGAGTCGCCGGGAGCGCAGAAACTGGTTTGCTGCCAGTAGGGTGTTCCGTCGATCCATGTTTTCTGCTTCTTGCTCAGGATGATGAACTCTGAGGTGTAATGGTGACAATGATTTGAACTTTCTGATGATAATCTCTTTGTTGTGACCTTGTTTTCTGTTGTGAAGGCCATCATCATTATATCGAAGGCAGTCTGCCTCAGCATCAGAATCGGAATCACTCCAGCGACAGTTACGTATGCTTCGACGCCGTTGCATACGCCTGCCGTGATCTCTGTGGTGCGGCCGCACTTGAAGTACCTTGCGCCAGGGATAATCTGCCGAAATCCCCTCGCGGGGAAGCCCGCGCCGATATAGTATTGCCATTCGTCTCGGGTATGGACATGAGGGTGTTGACTCTCTGGTACTCTAGGCAAGATATTCGGTCGGAAGATCTGGTCCCCGTCCCGCTGTTGGCCACAAGAAGAAAGCTCGACAAATGCCCAGTCAATGATGTGCTTGCCATCGACAGATTTCCCCGACGATGATACCAGTACCTCGCCCAATTCCCTTGGCATGTCACGCACTTTGTTCAACATTTTCAGACACGAATCTATCATTGCCTGCGTATCGTTGATCTTGTCATCCAGATCCGGTAGCGGTTTCGTCCTCTGAGCGATTTCTCGATTGTGTTTTTAGTTTGTCAAGTCTCTGTGTTAGAGCTTTCAGCAAACGCTCCATGTCTTCTTTCGTTTCTTTGACGTCCTTGGTGGCCAGGTAGTGAACACGGGTCCTCGTCTGGGAGGATCCATGTCGATCAGCATGTGTAGACGATCGGACAGCACTGTAGCTCGTGAGAATCCCCTTGTAGATAGTATCTTCTATCTCGAGGGTAACAAAGCCTCCGAGGGTGCCTGCTCCTCCTCCTCCCTCTTCTTTTCCATTACCGTCACCTTCACTTGCGACGCCAATGCTAACCCCCATTATTGGGCGACAATCGTCTTCCATCTTTAACCGAAATGATCTTCCAGGCATCGGTTTGATTTGCAGGAGACGCTACCATCTCTCCATAACAGCATACGTAACCCGGCAGAAACTCGACATTTATCACTGCCATACATTAAGTATCTCGGGGTGTTTTTGCTGCTGCACAGGCCAAATAGCCATTCATAATCTTCTCCCCCAACCGTCCCCAATCGCACACCATCCCCGGACTCACAATCACAACAATAGTCGCATCCGTCTCCTCGTCCCTGACGAGTCGGTATATGGCCACGGTGGGATCGCCAGGAGGGATCGGGAAAATGGACGGCTGGAAGCAGTCGCGGGGACTGACCACCTCGACTGCAACGTTGTTCAATTCGCCATCACGATAACCATTATTCGCATTCAAAGGGAAGATCAAGATGCTCTGGATATCATCCACAATCGCACTAAACTTGCCCTCAACTGCGTTTTTACCATCATCATCATCATAAACGTCAACACGTAGCGTCGTGACCGGCTCATCACCCCCATAGCCGTCCCCACAACCGCTGGGATACCTAATCTTGTCGACGTCCCAGACAGAAAGCACGTATCTGGAGATACTCCGAGCACGGAGGACCCGGCGTACCTCCGGATAGAGCCCTTCAATCTTCGACTTGATGCGCTCCGGGCAAGCCTCGGACGGAGAGGATACGGGAGCGGGTTCGGGGACGTGGTGAACCGGAATGAGTCTGTTCGGACGAGGTATTCCTCGATGCTCATCGGGCCCCGGGTCGACGGGGACTGGCGGAGGAGTTGTCGGCGCCGGGTTCGGGTGGTTGGGGGTGGTGTGGTCTCCATTCGTTAGGGTAGGTAAGTAGGGAAGGTAACCTTAAGAAAGCTAGCTAGCTGGGCAGGGGAAAAACGGGAAATTCACGGAGAGAGAGAGAGAGAGAGAGAGAGATGGGTATATTAGGAGGTAGATATGGGATGGAGGAATGATATATATTAGTGTATAGGCAGTAAGGGAGTATGGACAAGAAGGGAGATGCGGTGAAGGAAATAGGGTAGGTGGATACTAATCTATTCTATTTAATCAAGTACAGATACCTAGAAATTAGAGAGCAAGAAAAGAACGCCAATATCATGTAGATTAGATGAGATCTGGGATCTAGGTACAGTACCACATCCTAAAATAAGACACACTTGCAGATAGAAAAATAAAATTCTAGTCTCCCTCTATTTCCACGAATGTACAGTACTATCCTATAGGCAGACACATTATCAAGCCTGTACCTTTCTCTCTTCGAGGTGTAATGCTGACACAGTTAATTATCATTCTTTAGGGTTAGACATCATCAACATGGTCCACCCGAACCATACTTTACCTACCTACCTACTCCATGTGCCTGTCCCGTTTACGAAACAAAAAGGAAAAAAAAGGGAAAAACCAGATTCGAAGAAAATTGTCACATTTTTTTACTCACTTTATCCTTATTTATTTATCTAGACAAGTAAGACAACTAAATAAATAAAGCCGACTCGCTCATCATAAAATTTATAAAAAGACTCACAGACTCAAAACTCAACCTCACTCTTAGATCTCCACTCATACAGTACATACGAAGCCAACGCGGCCATGGTATTTTATTTGACAAGATTAAAAGAAAAAAAAACAAGGCAGAATAAATAGAGCACTAGAATAGAAACTCCGGACTCCAACATAACATGACATGACAAACAACAGCACGGTACGGTACGGTATGGGATTTGAGGAGACAAGACGAGACGAGACGAGATGAGATAAAAACACAGCCCAACACGCCAGATGAAAAAAAAAAAAAAAAAAAAAAAAAAAAAAAAAAAAAAAAAAAAAGAGAGAGAGAAAATAACACAGAACAGAATTGAATTAAAAACACGGCAGCCATCAGCACATTGCCATACGATACGACCGTCAAGTTTCGAGGCTCTCTCAAATCTCAAGAGAATAACAGACTCCGAGTGAAGAAGCATCGAGAGCAGAGGGGGTTATGGTTGATTAATAAAAAAAAAGGTATACTGCATGTACTGTACTGTACGACACGCCCAAAACGCCATCGCTATGCTATGCTTATGTCTTGCGTTTGTTTGGTTGTTTGTAGTCGATGCCGATGCGAATGCTGAAGACAAGAGGAGGATTCGAGGAGGATTTGAGATGACGTGTGACGAGAGAGATGGCTGACTGATCGGGAGAGATAGGGTGTGATATCCTTGGACATCATGTCGTCCGACAGGGTATTGGTATTAGGAGGTATGCAATATGTACGGTACGAACAGAGTATGGAGCACGGAGGTGTAGTAAGTATATACGGCGGCACAGGGACAGGTCTTTGCAGTCGGAAGGGCTATCTCAGCCAATTTTACCCATTTTCCGCCGCAACGTCCTCGTCCGCCTTCTCGTTATATTCCTCTTCAAGAGCGGCCAACATCTCCCTCTCGAGCTCGTCGTCATCATCGTCCGGGTTCTCCGGGTAGCCTGCAGGGGCCTCATCCTCACCTTGAGCCCCAGCTTCGCCTTCGCCCTCTGGTTCGACTGGCATCTCTGTCGGTTCCCCGAGGTCGGTGCTGCCATCGTGGGACAGCTTGAGCCTCCGCGGCAGCCGAGTGCGATGCGCTCCCTCCTCGTCTTCAGCATCCTCGTCTCCTTCGCGGATCTCATCCTCCATCTCGTCCCCTTCTTCGCGCTTGCGCTTTCTATTCGGCGTCTGTGGCTCACCGGCCAGGAACGACAGGTCACTCTCGCTCTCACTCTCGTCTTCACTGCCCAGGAACTCCCGGAGCTCTTCGTGCACGGCGGCCTGCTGCTCTGCATCGTACCCTATGGGCGAGTGCGCCGTCAGCCCGGACGACTTGAGGATCTCCTCGTCGACCTCTTCAAGGTCGTCGTCCTTATCATCTTCCTCGTCCGTGAACGACACTCCCGTGTCTTCCTCTGACGACGAGAGCCAGGAGCTTTCCGCCGCGTCTTTCGACCCCGGAGAGCTGACCGACAGGATCGGCTCGGCCCGGTCCTCGGGGTGGACGGGAACCAGATACGGCTCCTCATCCAGGTGCTTCCACTGCGTGAGCGAGTCCAGGAGCCATTGCGTGGTCACGATCTTGATCTTTGGATATCGCGTGGCCTCCCGTACTTTGGCGGTCCTATTTCGCCCCGCCACCAGATGAGTTGTCTTCGACCCTATCTTCGTGGCGATAACGGCGCCGAAACTCTTCGCCCACAGCGAGATATCGGCGTTCTGCGTGTCCGTCCCAAGCGGGAGCACTCCTGAAAACACCAAGACCACCCCGTCCAGGACCTGTCGCTTGATCTGCGGCATGATCACCTTGATATCCGGGACCAGCTTCAGGTCGATCTCCTTGTCCTTTGGTGGTGTCTTGCCCCCTAACGACATCGCACGTCTCCGATCGTACTCTTCGAAGAACTTCCGATGCACGAGCTCCAGGCGTTCTTGGAGATGATAGAGCTCAGTATCATTGTCCACGAGCAGGCGATGGCGAGGCCGTTGGGACTCATCCAAGCCGGTGTCTGTGTGCTCCGCAGCCGCCTGCGCCTCTGCGGCAGCTTCGTCTTCAGCATCCAATTGCTTCTGCTTCTGCAAAAGAGGACGGTCCTCGACCTGGTGCATGATGGCCTCCTCCTGCTCTGTCGCCTGCTCCTGCAGCAACGCAGGGTTGTCGCCACCGCCCATGGTGACCAGCTGTTCCAGGGTCGAAACTTCCGCCTCTGGATCAGCGTTCAACCTTGAGCCGTTGACGTGCGGCTTCGACTGCGCCGCAGACTCCATATCCTTCACTGGCTTGGGAGCGCCCTTGATTGGGGGCCCGGCCCCTAATTCCGGCTTCTTCGGCAGAAAGCTCGAGTTGATATCACCGATGCCGACGAAGAAATCGTACGGCGAGACCTTGATCAGATTGGGACTCCACTTCCACACATCTCCCCTGTCATCGATAATGACCACCATTTTCGTATCCACAGGGAACAGACGCTGGAGGTTCTTCGCCGTCAGGCTCCCGCTCTCGTCGCGACTGAGGATCCTATCCCCGAAGATCCTACGGTCCGGGTCCACGATGTTGGCGATATTCTGTGCATAAGCCCTCGTACCCATTGTGTAGATGTGTAGTTCGTAGAGCTTCGAGATGTTCTGCAGGAACTCCTCGAGCCCCGGGCGCAGCTTGATGTAGTACCAGCAACCGCGCATGCCAGGCGCATCGTCCATGAGCTGGAACGCGCGCACGTCCTTGACCGCCTCATGGTTCGGATTGTTCTTGTCCTCCTTCCACTCTCCGACAGTCGGGTCGACGGTCGCATGGATGATCGTCTGGTCCAGATCGACGACGAGTGAGAGCTTCCTGTTCGCCAACAGGCGACGCTTCGCGTCTTCCTCCACGCGCGTGGCCTCCCTCTCGCTGACAGTGAGCGCGGTATTGTCGTGAACCATCTGGATCGGGGCGCGCATCGAGTCCATGACATCTGTATTGTAGGTGGCCTCAGTCATGTCCTTCCCACACTCCGCGCACATTCCTCCGAACTGGATCTCATGCGCACATGGCTCGTCGATCTCGAGGATGTGTATTCTGCGGCAGTCAGCTGACAAGCCTTTCTTGAAATGAGAACAAGAGGAAGGGGAGGAAGCACTTACGGTTCCTTAATGACCTGACCCTTCCTGATCTTCCACTGCACGACCTCCCCGTCGACGGTGGACTCGAACTTGGTGGGGAAATCCCGCAGGACCTCGATCTTGTTGCCCAGGCCGTCGCCCTCGGTGACGGTGGTCTGGTAGACGTACCAGAAGATGGGCTCATCGCGCCGGACCCTGTCTCCTGGTTTCTTGAGCAGCGAGGTCACGGTGATCGGGTAGTGGAGGGTGGGCGGTAATCGGAGCAGCATGCTCCCTCTCCTCGGACCTCAGAGAACTCTTGTTGTTGGGCTTTTTTTTCTTCCGCTCTCCCGCAGACAACTTTTTTTCTTCGCGCTTTGTCTTCTCCAGGACTCTCTCTGCAGGGTCAATGTCGCGGGAGGAATTAGCAGCGCGATTTAGTCGGCCATCACCTCCGCGGCGCAGAGGCGAGTTTCGGATGTTGAGAGCGCAGGTGGTTGTAGGCAGGTCGCGGGTGCGGAAGGTCGTGGAGAGGACGAGGAATCGCCACAGCGCGACGCAGGCACGCGCAAATCGATACACGGGCGGAGAAGAGGCGGGATGCGCAGGCAGAGCGCAGCAAGACAACGAGACGGCGTGGGGATGGGGAGGGAGAAAGGAATTGCCTCCAGAACGAGAGCAGCGGAGGCGCGCGTCTGCGTGTCGGGCAGGGTCTGGTGCGTGGGTTCGTGCGCGGGGAAGCTTTGCAGATAACCGGCGATCGCCAGGCCCGGCGGCTCCAGGGCCCAGGCCGCCTCGCCACTCGCCCTCCGCATCCAGGCCGATGCCTTTGTCTGTCTTTATCGTTTCTTACGTCCGTCCTTGGCATGTTCCTTTGTTCTCAAGATGTCCATTTAGAGATATACGTGCTGCATTACTCAACAAAGCTGCGGAACACTCTAGAACTCGACTGCAAACAAAAGGAACGAAACATCGGAGACGCCCTACGAGATCCTCCACTGACTAACCATAATCTGTTACGTATGCTTCATAGGCAAAATGGCATGTCCAGATCGCACTTCAATTGAAATCATGAGGCGCAGAAACGCAACAAGGAGCAAAAGACCAACGATCGCGCGCGCTACGGAAAGGACACGGAAAAGCGCCGCCCCGGTCTCAGACGTCCTCGGGGCCCTCATCAAACCGTCCGGGGTCAATCTATCATCGCGACATGTATACATCCATCCGTCCAGTCTTCGCCTCATGACAATGGGGTTCAACGTCAATCGTCTACTTGGACTTGGCCAGGCCAACGGCGTTGTTGCCCAAGTCGTACATGCTGTACCATCTCCTCAGGAAGGCGTCACCGAGGATAGCAAGCGGGCCCACGGGCTCGGGGAAGTCCATGCCCATGAAGGCACTGATGCACGAGCCCTGCACCTCCAGGATGTAGTCGTACGGCCCGATGGTGAAGTTGTGGCCGGTCAGGGTGAAGGTGAGGTCGGGCAGAGAAGAGCGCTTCTCGCAGTCGACAGAGTACTGGCCGGTCCACGACTTCTTGGCTCCAATCTCCTTGTTGCTGGCGGGCAGTCAGTATCTAACCCAGACACAAACACGGTAATGGCGGAACGGGGCAGACTCACAGAAGCTCAGCAAGAGTGGAGGGCAGAGCAATGAGCGAAGTGCCGGTGTCCAGGATGGCACCTGTGTTGTCGAGCTCGGCGGCATTGTCACCGAATGCAATGGCATCGAGGTCAACCTCCCAGTAAGCCTTGCGGCGGAGGGGGATCTTGACCAGGTCGCCAGTGAAGTGGTTCTTGTCGATACCACCAAACGTGGCCTCGGACGTATCACCCTCCTTGTTGGTGTCACCCAGATAGAAGCCGAAGACAGGCTCGTCGAGCAACTTCTGGTTGATCATGTTGTAGAAGGGCGGGACGATCCGGTTGACGGAGATGGTGTCGTAGGCCAGACCCAGGATGCCATCGAAGCGGCCAAACGCAAAGGCCAGGCCAGGCTCGCTGGTCGCCTCAGCGAAGTCCTGGTCCTTGATCTCCAGATCGCCGATGCGAACGACGTCGTTGGAGACGAAGCCACTCAGGCTGCCCGAGCCGTAGCGGATGCTGAACTCGGAACCGTTCTTCTTGTAGGTGGACGACTCGGACGAATCGTACTTGTTGTGGAGGTAGCAGGCGATGGAGCCGCACTGAGAAGACGGCACCCACAGGTTGGAGCTGCCGGTATCCAGGACGACCTTGAAGTTCTGGGGAGGCGTGCCGATGGAGATCTCCGAGAAGTCTAGAGGAACGCATTAGCCCTGCCGTTCAACTCTTCCCGTGAAGGGCAAAGAAAGGACATACACTGGGCGTTCAGGAAGTTGTCCACGAGCACGTCATGACCGCCCTCGGGCTTCAACGAGGTATCCTGGAACAGGTCCCCGTTCTGGGAGGCCCGGAGCCCCATGTACTTCTGGCCCAGGGAGCGGACATGGGCGTCGATGCCGTGCTTCTCCTGGATGGCAGTCCGTCAGATACTAAAAAAAAGATCCCTGGAAAACGAGGATGATCGATGATGACTTACAAACTGCTCCGACAGCGGCACCTTGTTGAGCTTGAGCTTGTGCACCCCGGCGGAGGCGGAGCCCAGCAGCGCGGAAGCTGCGAGCAGGGAGACGGTCCTCATGATGGATGCCTCTCGCGGAAACAATCCAGCAAAACAGAAACGTGCAATGCAAAGAACGAAGGGGAGATGGAGCGGTGGGTGACGTTGATGATGATGATGGATGATGAGGGACCTAGAGATAGAGATAGGGGGATGGGAGAGGTGATGCTGCGGTCGTCACCTGGTAGGTTAGCGGGAGCGACCGCCGGACTAGGGCGAAACGGCGGGGAAGATGGAGCGGCTGTAGGGCCTGCTGTGTTGTCACGGGCCCACGCGGCCGCCGGGCCCCGTGACGCGCCGGCCCACCGCGACGAATAGAGCCTGGAGCTTGGCACCGCCAGCCCCAGGTCCCCGGCCAGCCACCGCCCGACTCGGACATCCTACAAGCTTACTAAACCTGCGAGTCTGTGGAAGATCCCTTACTAGTAGCACAAGTACATTGCACTGGATCGTAATAATATATCTGAATGGTTGCGATCTATCATTGTATTATATGTGATCGACCGGACATCCATGTTACATCCAGACCATCTCCCGCCATGCACAAGACCCCAAGAACCAGCGCCAAAGACCCCGTTCAGCGGTAGAAATCGAACCTGTAGCCATTCGTTTAGCGTGTGCCAGCAAGCAAGGAACCCCGGGAGAACGTACTTGTCTGCTTCCTGCGCCCCCTTGACCTGGCTCGCGTATGCATCTTCCAGATCCGACTGGATGATGTGGTAGCGGTTTTTCCGCACCGCCCGCAGACCCGCCTCCTGCATGATGGCCGCGATCACCGCCCCGGAGAGCGGGTCGTTGCGGACGATCAGCGAGTCCAGGTCGACCTCGGGCGACAGCGACATCTTCGACGCGATGGTCGTGAAGATCAGCCGCCGCTCTCGCCGATCACGCAGCGAGGGGAACTCGATCTTGCGGTCGAGACGGCCGGGCCGCAGCAGCGCCGGGTCCAGCGTGTCGGCTCGGTTGGTGGCCATGATGACCTTGACGTTGCTGTTCTGGTCGAAGCCGTCCATCTGGTTGAGCAGCTCCAGCAGGATACGCTGCACCTCACGGTCCGCACCGGTCTGCGCGTCGAACCGCTTCGTGGCGATGGCGTCGATCTCGTCGATGAAGATGATGGCCGGGGCGTTCTCCCGGGCCATCCTGAAGACGTCACGGACCATGCGGGGACCCTCTCCCAGATACTTCTGGACGAACTCGGACCCGACGACTCGGATGAAGTTGGCCGTGGTGCTGTTGGCCACCGCCTTGACAAGCATGGTCTTGCCCGTTCCCGGAGGGCCGTAGAGCAGGACACCGCGCGGGGGGTCAATACCTGACTCTGTCAGCATATATGTTATATCTTTCGGCAGTAGTTGCACTCACCGATCTGCTTGTACAAGTCGAAGTGCGTCAAGGGCAGCTCGACCGCTTCTCTGATCTCTTGCTTTTGCATGTCCAGCCCACCAACATCTGCATACGTAACATCGGGCTTTTCATGTGCGCCCAGCATAGCGATCGACGAGTCGGCTTCTGGGGGGAGGATGTCAACGAGAGCGTTGGAGTGGCGGTGGAGGGCGACAGAGGACGAGGGCTTCAGCTTCTCGCGGTCGAGTGTGGAGAGAATACGGACGACATAGTTCGAGCCTGTCGAGGACTGAACGATTCCAGTGCTGCAAAAGTTTAGCAAGAGGTTCATCCTGGTCAAAAGTATCTGGGGCCATACTTCTGATCTATCGCCTCCATAAACTGCCCTATCACTAGAGGCACGCTCTGTATCCGCTTGATCTCCTCCTGTGCGCGAACAAGCTCTCTCTTCAAACTCCTGTAACGGCAGAACCACTCTGTCAGAAAAGAGCACATGCTTCAAACCGTCTGAAGGTCGGTGGCGCCAAGCATACCTCTGTTCATCTTTGATGTATTCCTCTTGTAGCTGGATGTACCTGTTTTCGGCGCTACGTCAGCAACCACTTCAATGACAGATCCCCGCGAGCGCAGTGCACACATACTCCAGATGCCTCTGTAGCCTCTTAAGAGTAGCATATTCGTCGCCCCCTTCACCACCAACACCCTCGAGGGTATCGACGATATTCGGGATGCTGTCCACCGGAAACGGCTTCTTGTGAGGCGTAGCGCTGTTGTTCGGATGCTCCACGGCAACGTCTCCCATGACGAACGGTGTTTCTCTGGAAAACTCAGGCAATCAAAGACAAGAGAAAGAAAGGAGTAATGAGAGGCTTGCTGAACCCTGCAAGAGGCGTTGGTGGTTGTGGGGTGAATGGGGTGTCGTCGATCCGTCGGCCTGGAGCTTTTGCCAGGAGCTCCTCGCGGATGATATAACGTGCCATGGGTCTAACCCCTTCGGGTTTAGCCACCCTACTGGCCGCAGCAATCCATGTGCATGCCTTTGGCATCAAGCATGCCAGCTCCATGTCAATTCCATCTCAACATTAATTTCCCAGTAATCTTGATCTCATTGCCATCTGTACTGTTAAGATCCTCTGTGCTTGTATGTTGCACTATACCTATCGATTTCGACAGAAAACCCTGTCCACACTATTATAAACTGCATGAAGTGGTGATAGAAGTAGTATTTCGTGTAATGGACCGCCCGACGCCTACCAAACCGTTCACGCCCCGAAAGCCCCATCGGAAAACGAAAACTGGATGTACGACCTGTAGAGCACGTAGGGTCAAGGTCAGCGCTTCTGATTCAAACCTCATACACTTTATGGTTTTATCTCTGTTCTGTGGCTGTTATCTCTGAAGCTGATGAGTGTGCCGCAGTGTGATGAATCCAGACCAGCTTGCAAATATTGTGCCAAGCACAATGTGCCCTGTATATATACATCGGTAAAACCAAACATGTCTCCGGAGTCAGGGACCTCAATGCCAAGTGCTGCAGCCTCTGTGACTTCTTACTTGTCACCGACGACTCTGAGTCGGGACTCTATCTTCCACTCGACTCCTAACTACGGATCTCAATTCAGCGTTCTGCACATGGAGCTGCTTCATCACTATTCCACTTCCACATGCTACACTCTCTCGCAGAACCCCGCCATACAGACAATTTGGCAAGTCACGATCCTCAGATTACCTTCACCGTCGACTTTTGCTTAGATGCAATTCTATCTTTTGCAGCGCTGCATATGGCCTACATCAAGCCTCATAAGAGAGAGATGTACGTTCAGCACGCCCTGCAGCTGCATGAAAGAGCCCTACGAAAGGCGACCGCGATCCTTCCTAACGTGACAGACGAGAACTGTGCCACTCTGTACGCTTTTGCCGGCCTGACATGTTTCATCTCCTTCGCAAAACCCAGAACATCAAAGGAGTGGGGTCCCGAAATATCCGACTGGCTCATAGCGTCTCGGGGTGCGCGGACCATCATTGATTCTACTAAAGATAGGATTCATTCTACTTCTCTTTCTCCCTTGTTTACCATTGGCAGTCACCGGGCGGCACTAAGAGAGCTCGAGACATCTAGTACTGTTGCTCCGTTGACAGATTTTCGATTCATTACAGAGAAAGTCGCGGAACCAGAAATAGTGGAAATATATCGTCTCGCGATCGAGGAGCCATCAAAATCACTAAGTATGGTTTCGGAAATGACACGGTGGGGAGGTTGCGAGACGACGGACGTCCTCGTCTGGTTGTTCCGGATCCCGACCAGGTACTTTGATCTGGTGAGCGACAGAGCTCCAGAATCTCTCGTGATTCTTGCGTATTTCTGTATTGTAACTAGAGAGCTTGAGTCCCTCTGGTGGATGGAGGGATGGAGCTCCCATCTTTTGCATGTTATTCACTCACTGCTGGATCCTGAGTACGCGGTCTGGTTACAGTGGCCCATCGAGAAACTGGGATGGCATCCTTCCTAGAACGACAGGACCGTTTCTCAATGATCGCGTCTGAAGATTCATCCAGCTTTGTGGCATTTGAGAAATTCTGAGACAGCGAAATTTCCGGCGGTCAACTGTGAAACGGAATCGGACTTTTTGACTACGATGCAGGTAACTCAAAGACGAGATGAGACAGATGAATTTTTTTTCATCCCATTTAAGTCACAATGTAACATGTTGAAGATACACGTTGATTGTTGCAGGGCCCTCTTGAGGGTGAATTAGGGCAACATAATACCAGAGGCTCCTTCTTAGGGAAGCTAGTCGAAGGAAAGCGGTTTCCGGGCAGAGAATATAGCATTAGGACAACTAGACAGGAAGCGAATGATGAAGAATAAGACTGAGCTAAATGTATATAACACACATACACAAGAATTCCACTAGACAACGAAGAGAGCCATCCAGAGCCATCTAGGCCTGCATACACCTAGCGAAGACGCGTCGAATGACAGTCTTCTCGGCGACGCATCCAAAAGATAAATTGATCACACGTAAAGAAGCATTGTTGAAGATGACGAAGATTAATGTTATTCTTGCCCTGTTGAAGGGCTCCTTCGGGGAATCCATCCTCCACCTAAACCCTGGCACTCGGCCTAAGTGGCTTCTCGGCAACTAAGAGTCGCAGGAGAATGCCCCAATACAACGGATTCAGGCGTATTCCACCTTGAATCCGCCCAGCATCAGCTTCGTAAAAACCATGTCGGGATCGTACTTGGAGCGAATCTCCTTCGACCGCTGAACATTTTCCGCCGGATACGACTGAAAGAGACTTGCTCAAAATCTCCCTTCAAATAGGTCAAGAAAGGCCATCTGGCAGCAGGCACATGGAGCTAAACAAACATAATATAGTTGCTCCAGTGAAACCGATAGGGGCGGAATGTAGTTGCTTCCACCCGCTCCCAGAACCAAAGTTGTATGTGTTCTCTCTCTTTTCATTATTAAACACGGCTGAATCACAATTCATCAGCAGTAACATCTATGATCGATTCAAATTATTTGATATTCTCCCGATCCCGTCCTGTCCTCAAATGCATGCATGTGCATGTGTCAGGTTTGGGACTCTAAGCAAGGAGGCTCTGGAGGAAATCCGTTCTCAACAGCTCATCCTCCTCCTCCCTCCTTCAATTCTTCCCTCTTCAGACGCTATCACGACAAGATAAAATAGATCGCTATCAAAGCGTAGCATTCGAGATGGACGAACTCCGAAAGCAATATGAATAAAGTGGGCTGAGAAAAACATCAGGGACATGCGTCCAAAGCCATTTATTGAAATAAACAACTAAATTACTCTCTAACTGCATCTGCAGCTTTTCGAAACAGAAGCCCATGATTACTATACTGATGATATTCGCGAAAGCCTCCAACTCCAGGCCCGCTCGTTACTAGTATGCTGGTGAAGATCGGCAGTGGGGTTGAGTAGGTACCACAATAATCCAATAATCTAATGGCACCACTAGGTTCGGGGGTGGAGGGGGAAGGGAAGAGGGGATCTGATCTGAATGCCAAGTCTTATCACATGATTTTCCATCTTCAGAGTAATGTCCAGCCGGCCTTTAAGCGATGTTGACTTGAGCTCTGCCTGCATCGTTCTTATTGCCATCATCATGCTGTGAGGACTGGACTGCTCATGGGTGTTTTCCCTCTCTTTCTCCATGCCACAATGTTATCCTTAAAATGCTGCAGGATTAGGTCAAAGATCACCCATCTTCGAACGCCTGCACAATTCTATCCCTATGATCTGTGTCCTGGGTACCCAGCTCCTGTTTCAGTCGGTTGGTCCAGGCCTCCTACAAGGTTAATAATAATAAATGGAGTCTGATGGAGTCTTACTCCATAACTCCATATTATTACGGAGCGCTCCGTGCACCCTCGATGAGCGTGTGCCAAGGCCGTAGACACCATACGCCGTAGGACGGCGTGCAGGATACATTTCCTTCACGGTCTATCCGTCCAGTGCTCTTAGCAGCAGCAGTAGTTTGATTCCTGACTCTCTCGTGTTCCCTGCTATTGATGTGTCGCCCTGTTTGCTGTCGACGTGAATTCACTCTCGACGACGAAACCCCCACCGGATGGGCTGTCGGGTTTTGGGATCAGGATGGCGTCATAACTTCCCGCTGAAAAAGCATGGATAGAGATGCAGGTTTGCTGCGTACTTTGAAGAAGACTCGGTCAATATGCCGTCCGGCACTTCGACAGCTCGTTATGTCCTTATCGCTTGCGGAGCAGATCGCAGCTCTGCATCTCACGCTGAGGCGCTGCCTCCTAAATATATCGCGTCAATATCGTCTCAGAATAGCCTCAAGGTCACTGCGACAGCTCGGACTGGTCTCGAACAGCCGCATCGAAACAGGGAGGCGACCGAGTGCTCTTCCAATTGCGGCCCGGAGACGGAATGCGGCAGGAATAATTTATCAGGATGCAGGAGCCTCTCTCGAGCCCGACGCTTGGCGATTGGACCACGCCACTCTTGGTTCCTTTGGTACAGGGAAATCCAGGGAAGAAACTACACAGTAGTACCTACTCCGTACAGCCCGAGAAGTCAAGAAAGTGCGAGGCTGTGGATGTGATGCTGAAGAAAGCCTGGGACGCTTTCGAGTTTCGTTTGATGAGGGGCTCATTCCGGGATATGGTCGTGCGCCAATAGTCTGGTCCGGTCGTCAGACTCGAGTCCTGTCTGAGATGAGTTCGCTGATCAAGGCGTTGGGCCGCGCCTCCATACTACTACCACTACACGACTCCGTACTCCGTAACTCCGTACGCATCGCAGTCACCGGCTGCTGACTGCAGACTGCGTCATTTTCACGCGACCGGTAGACGAGAGGGATAAATGCCACTGACCAGAGGCTCCCGGACGGCGACGTAGTTGGGTTCTATACAGTTCAGTGATTCATAAAACTTGGGCCGCGACGTCTCCCACCGTCCTACCGCGTCTAGGGACCCGACTCCACAGATTAAGGCAAAGGCTGAAAACCCCAATCAGTCGCGGCGGTGGAGCCATCGCAGGACGTGGCAGGTGGGACAGGGACAAAGACAGCATCCGCATCGAGGCGGACGCTTGCAAGGATTGGAAGGGGACTCGGGTCTCGTTGGGCGGTTCTTGATCTGTCTCTGTCTCTGGTGACTTGCAGAGGGCGAGATGGTCGGATGGAACGGACAGGGCATATAAAAGTGAAGCAGCCGCCCTCTCCCCGTCCTCCTTCCTGCTCATTTATTACTCCCTCTCTGACCCTCTCTCTCTCTCCCATAATCTTGTCTTCCCTCTCCTCTCTCCCCGTGCCTCTCCAGTATGCCTCGTCGTGCGCATCTGGTTGCTGTGGGCGAGAGGGGCGGTTGGAGATGGGGATAACAGATCCGGGCAGACTAACCTGACTAGGCAGCATATTCGGGTGCGAGTGGATGGCACATCGAGAACCCAGGAGGGTCTCGACAAGGCTACACGATGGGATCTGTCTTCTACGCCAGGGAGAGAGAGAACAGGATGCCTCTGCTCTCGCAGGAGATCCGCTGCGAAAAAGGCCTTCCAGGGAGTCTGGGGGCCAGGCAGACAGACGAGAGAGCCCGTGACAGAACATGACGAAACGGGGCCGGAACCGTTTGAATGGATCGCGGCTTATCTGGAAATAGAGCAGGGCCTGGCGCCCGCCCTATCCGCTTGAGAACCCGGCCGGGAAAAGGCGGCACCAGCACCGCTGGACGCAGCAACTGACGGAGTTTGCAGAGACGATGATGATATCGACAACTGACCTGCAGCTGCAGCAGAATCTCAGACTCCAGAGACCGACTGACTGGCAGCAGACAATGGAGGGGATGGAGGGGACAGAAGGGCGAGTCCAAGGGCTGGGGCGGCGGGCGCCGGAGCGAAGCGGCGTGCCATGACCGAATGGGGCGATGGCGCCAGCCATGGAGCGACGCGCCCTCCGGGCAGAGTTGTGCTTCTCTGTTCTCTGCTGTCTGAGGTCGATCTGAGCCTGCAGCAGGACCCCCTCACTTGCTGCGTTTCTTGGTCCTCTCTTTGAGCCAACCCAGGGCTGCCCGAAACCATCCAGTCCCCGAGGAGGTCTGTCTTTGCCACAGCACCGTCTTCCCGTTTCCCCTCCTGTCGGTCCCGGAATCCTCCCCTTATCCCGCCAAACGCCTTTCTCTCTCTCCACGCCCGTCCCAGTCCTGCCTCCCCCGTGCCTCCACTCCCCCCCCAAAAGAGGCTCTGCGGTGCATTGTCTCTGTCAAGGTACGCCTGGCCAGTCCCCCTGCACTCTCTGTCTCTCGGGTCTGCCTGCTCGTTCCTTTGCCATGCGCCTCGGGTCTGCTTGCGTGACCCGTGGCCACGCACTAGCCGCCCTCTGTCCTGCCTCAGCGCGACACACGGGCGCCGCCCTCCCAGTCCCCGGTCCCCGTGTCGCTGCTGTTCACGTCCTCCGGGGCTTATCATCATCATTAGTCCTGCCCTGTGCTGATGGCATAGCATCCGCAGCAGCATCTCCGTCGTGCCTCTCCACGGTCGCCTGTCTGGGCCGTCTGCCTCGCGGCCTCCCGTGCTCGTGGTCCCGTGACCGGCCTCTCCCTCTCTCTTCGCGGTCGCTGCCTCTGACCGCTACTATTTTCGGAGCCGGCTTCAACCTCTTCGCATCTCGGCAACCCCGTCAGCCAACCTTGTCGGTATGTACCTGTCTTTTTTTTTTTGTTCCCCGATCCTCGCGTCCCTTGTTGCATCTGAGGAGCCGATTTCCCCAGACGGCGTCGCTGCGTCTATGGTGGGAGCCGCGCCTGTCGCTGCCGTCGCGACGTGCGCTGCCCTCCCCCGACGCGTCTGGAACGTCTCCTGATGCGACCGACCCGCCCTGAGCCCATCTCGAGAGAGACGTATGCACCGTGGACGATGCCGTCGCTGATCCTTCTGATGGCCTGTTGATGGACTTTGGCGTCTGTGACGGTTTGCTGATCGCTTTTGCTCCGCAGATGGGTTGGTCCAACCACGCGACATGAATGCCTGGCTTGCCGACGCCTCGAATGTCCCCAACCATGAAAATGGTGCCTTCAACCCTACGATCGATCCCTCCATGGCCTTCATGCAGCCTTCTCCCTCCCCTCAGGACCCGAACCAGTTCCAGCGCATGTTCAATGGCGTACCGCGAACCGTCTCGCCTGGCTTCCCGAACCCCAACCAGGTGATCCCGTCCAAGCGGCCACGACCGGAAGATGGCATGTCGATGTCGCCCAGGCAGGCGCCTGGCGCGATGCCGGTATCGCGATCGCAGACTCCCCACCAGGTGCAGTTTGCAGGCTTCCAGGCACCGCCCAACGGCGCACCGCAGTTCCCCCAGCACCCGACTCCATATCAGCATCTCCCACAGCAAGGAGGCGCCGCCCACTCGACCCAGTCACCGATCATGCAGGACTTTGACCAACATGGCGTTCAGAGGATGCAGACGGCGTCCCCCAGCCCGTTCTCCCCGGCTGGTCCTCAGGTTGGCCCCCAGATGTCTCCATCGCAGTCAGACAATCGTAGTAGGGTGAACACGCCTCAAAATAACTCCTTCATGCCGGCGCAGACGTTCTCTCAGGGCATGGCGCCCCAGTTCTCGCCCGCGCCGGCTATGACGTCGGCTGCCGTGCAGGCGCCCATGCAGGCACAGTTCAACAACATGCCCTACATGATGCAAAGCGCTCCGTCTCAGGCGATGGCTGCACAGCAGCAACGTCTGTACCAGATGCAGCTACAGAACCAAGCCCGGCAGATGCAAGCCGCCAATCAAGCCATGGTAGGACGCCCTGCCAACAGCGGGATGAACCCCATGATGAACCCTCAGATGGCTGCGATACGGCAGATGCAGCAGAACATGGCGCGGCCCGCGAACCCCGAGGGATTCATCCGGTCGCTTCAGAAGTTCATGATGTCGCGCGGTCTGCCTTTGGATCTCAATCCGATCGTCAGCGGCAGACCCGTGAATCTGGTGCAGCTTTATGCTACCGTCATGAGGCTGGGTGGATCAAAGAAGGTTACAGCTGCAAATATGTGGCCTGCGATTGCGCAACAGCTGCAGTTTCCGCCCATGCAGTACCCCATGGCGCCACAGGAGATTCGCGACATTTACCAGCGGAACCTCGCCGCGTATGAGCAGGCGTTCCTGAGCTCGCAGCAGAAACAGTTTATGGATCAGATGCAGCAGCAGAACTCCCCGCAACGGCAGCAGGGTGATGCAAGTGGGATGTCTTTCCAGCCCTCACCTGTGAAGCCTGGCCAGGGCTTTGACCTTCCCCAGCAGTTCTCACAATCCCCTCAGCCCGGTGTGCCGGTGCAAAACAACATGCAGCAAAATGCGGCAAATGGTTTCATGACTCCTCCGAAGGTGCAGAACAAGCAGCCGCAGCACCAACACCGGCCCAGCATCTCTCGCCCGGCTCAGCCGTCGGTGCCGCCCCATGACCCGTCTGGACAGTTTCCAGGCCCCTCACCCACGCAGCCGGGGAAACAGCCTGTCTCTGTCCCTGGAAAGACGCCTGGAAATCTCGAACAACCGTCGAACCAATCCTTGCAGCGTCCCATTGAAGACCCCTTTAAGCCCATGGTATTGCCTGAGAGTAATCTCCATGGTCCGATCGTCGTGGATGAACTGTATCAAATCGGTGAGGATATCACGAGGCTGAAGCCTAACGTGCCAAGTTTCTCCGAGCTCGGCGTTATCGACATCCACGCCCTGACGATGAGTATCAAGTCCGGCATACACGCTGAAATGCGTATGGCTTTGGACACTCTCACGACCATATCATGTGAGCCCGCAATCCAGATATCTCTTGACAACTGCGAGGATCTGGTGGAGACGCTGGTGGAATGTGCCGAAGACCAGGCGGAGTTGCTCGCTGAGAACACAGCTGAAGTCTCGGATGTCCTGGTCCTCCCTTCGTATGAAGAGGTCATGCGCGGATGCCGGATGGAAATGACCTCTCTTCTCGACGTCCCCGAGTTTGGCAGCCTTGACTATGAGCTTGATCGCGCCGTCGACAGGCTCATCTGTATCACTACGATCCTGCGGAACTTCTCGTTCACCGAGTCGAACTTTACAATCCTAGGGACGCCCCCTGTTGTCAAGTTTTTCGCCTCCATCATCCGATATCTGGGGACGCGGAACATGTTTTTGCGGACCCACCAGAATGCCCTGGACTTCATGAAGGATGCCGTGATATATCTGAGCAATATCGCTCACACGATTCAGCTGCCCGGAAAGGAAGAGGCCCTCTGCCTGCTGCACTTCCTCCTGTCCTTTGCACCTTGTCCGGCGCCAACCGTCGGGCCCGAGGGCGTCATGTTTACTGCCTATAATCCGACTATCCACAAGTACACCCCCGCCGCAATCGACAGCTTAGCTAAACTGCTGGCAAGGGACGAGCCAAACCGCATGTATTTCCAGGCGATCTTTGCCGGTGACGGTGCCACGGGACCGCAGTACGAGCTGCTGACCCGTACTTTTGGGCTTGCAATCTGTCCCATCCCGGATCAGCCGCGGAAACCTCTTGCTATCGCGGATGCGCGCAAAGTGTTCCTTATGCAGGGGCTTCTGGCTGCGGATATTCTCGCCGGCTTTGCCGACGGTGCGTTGGCGAGAGCCTGGCTTGAATCCGTCGACGGATTCGCGATACACCTTCTCAGGCTGTCTTGTCTGCTGAGCACTGAACGTGCGTCTCCGGTCAATCAGCGTCAGACACAGGCCGCAAGAGGACAAGCGGATGCGGATGCTCAGGCGTATAGCTCGATCATCAATCGGGGATTGACGATCCTCCGTCGGCTGGCCCAGAAGTCGAAGAGTGTGGACGGCGCTTCCACGTTGCGCGTTCCATCCGGCGTACTTCCAAAGAAGGAAAGCCTTCTGGGTGCGTTGTTAACGCCGAATGTCGACCCGAGTGTCGTTCGACAGCTGGTAGACTATGCCGGGCTGGGGGATTGAGGGTTCTTTCACAGTGGACTTCGTCTATACAGATTTCCGTGTCCTTATCGGGACCTAACTCTTTCTCTTCTCTTACTGTTTTCTTTCCTGAAGTATCCTTTTCTCGGCGCTGGCGAGGAGACGACTGCTGTCATATGACGTACTCATACCGCTTTGTTTGACCATGTACAATGCTGAATTGAATTCCCCTTGAGCGGCCATGCATGATGTGTGTTCCGATTTCTTCTCACCTCGGTTGTTGGGTTCCATATCTGTCCGTGCCTAGATTTACGGCATTTCCCGCGTTGCTTTTGTTTTCATGTGAGCCATGTATTGTGTGGGGAAATCGATATGGGAAAGGCGGGTATGGCGAAATGTGTGGAGTGAAATATAACTGGGAAGAGACCTGCCAACTTAGTTAAAATAAGAAAATAAGTTGGATATGATATAGTGACCGCTGTTCCTTTTTCTTTGGGGCATGAATAGAAGGAAAATTGATGATGTTTTTGCATTCCTAATCCACGGCTTCGGAGGATTAAGAGCAGTAACATTTTGGCATTGTCCTTCCACCATTTACGGGTATTGAATGTAACCGAGCGACGTGATATTGTCTTGCAATCAGACGAAAAATGAGGCGGAAGCTGCAGCTGTCACTCTCAGACTTAACTGTTTCGAACTTTGCATGTATATATGGTTAGGGCGTAGGCTATATTGATGGACGGATAGAGCAAAAATGTCTTTTATACGAATGCTGAAAACAAGTCATTTCAATGAAATTTTTTTATTTCTGTATTTTTTCTATTTATCATGTTTTTTGTTTGTCTGCTGAGATAGATGGCTTGAAGTCCTACCTACCTACCTATGTCCATGACCGACCGACCGACAGACAGGGAGGGAGGGAGGACGGGAAACACAACCTTATGTACCCTATTACCCTGCTATATATAGTATACTCTACTGATGATTGAGATTGAGATTGAGAGTTGCCAGGATGGATCTCCTGCTTGCTTGGTTGTTTGGTTGGTTGGTTGCTTTGCCTGCATGCTTGCCACGGAGGCGCCCTTACATGCACTGCAGTGCAGTCCAATGCAATGCAATGCAATACAACGATTGTATTTCTTTTTATTTTCAAGTCCCTTTTCATTTTTCATTTTTATTTTCATTTTCCAGTCCCATGCTGGATTAAGCTATGCTACCTGTCCACCTGTCCTGTCTTGTCCTGTCCTGTCCTGTCTGTTCTGTTCCATTACATTTCATGTATCCATGTACTGTATGTATCCTTCCTGACCGGACAAATAAGATGAGACGGAACAGACAGATAGACGGACGGACAGACAGACGGACAGAAGCGTACCACACTGCATTGCACTGTTGATGACTATGATGCTGACGAGATTTATGAGAGCTAAAAAAGGTCATCATTCAGTTCAGCTAGGAGGGATATACAGGCAGCAGGTACCAGGTAACAGGATCACATTGCGAGTCCTGAAAAATGGTAGTTGTAGTGTAGGGCAGAGAACATGGAAGACATACTCCGTACAGACATGTTCAACATTTAACCAAGGAAGGATGGAGAGCAAGAAAATGATATCAAGAGGGGTACATACGGTACGTACACAACACATAAGACCGGAGAGCGGAACCGACTAACTTTTTTAGAAACAAAACAAAAAAATAAAAAAGAGAAAACTGACAATCGAATCACAACATAACCGGAAAAAGGAAGGGAAGAACAAACACATCCATCGAGTTCATCGAGTTCAGGTTCAGGGAAAGGAGATGGCAGGGTCACACCCCCTCCCCTCTCCCGCTGCAATTGGCGTTGAGAAATTCATTTTTTGTTTTCTTGTTTTGTTGTTTCCTGTTCCCTTCATCGCCTTTTTTTCCCATGATTTTTCCCCCCCTTTTCCCTTCATTCATTCGTTTAGGGTCACCAAGTCCGTATCGCGGAGGTGGTTTGACGATCCTATATGAATGAGTTTCTTTCCGGGCTTGTTTACTGTACTGCGTAGATGGATGGATGGATGGGATAGGATAGGTTGGTCGGTTTCAGATTAGGCTAAGAAGAAGGAGTGGAAAGGAACTTTGTATTTCAAAAGTTACGCTCCAGGAGGAATTTCTGAATCTCGGGTTTCCGCCAGCCCTGTAGTAGTAGATTGTCAGATGTTAGCAATTGTATTGTATATATAAGGATTACCGTTTTCCCCCTTCCGTTGCCCGTGGTATTATATGGAACGCGAATTGGGCACAAAGACCAGAAACACAAGGTGCAAAAGAAAAGAAGGCCGTACCTTGACAATGATATGTCCATTGAGCTGGTTGATCGTCACATCGGGGCTCTTCTTCCCACTTCCATCCGCGGGCTCCAGGCCAAGTGCCCGTGCCAGATCGGTCCGGAGCGCCTCCAGGTCGCCCTCCGTCTTCTGGATCTTGGTCTGCCGCTTCGTGCCGCCAGCCTTGGTGACCAGGTACACAGGGAGATTGTTGGAAGGGGTGCGACGGACGAAGTAGGGGAGGTTGGTGAGCTGCAGAGGAGGGTTTTGCTTCTGCTGCTCTGTCTGCTGTGTCTGCTGGGGCTGCTGCTGGGCTTGGGTGCTCGGAGATCTGCGGGCCAGCCTCGCGAGGAAAGTTCGAGTTTGACGAGCAGGGACGGCTAGTTTAGAGGAAGAAGGCCGGACGGGGAATTGGAGGAGGTTCTCTACAGTATCGTTAGTATAAATTTTCTTACCCTCTACTCCGGTTAGGAGATAAGAGGGGGAAAGGAGTTGGGGAAACGGCAGCTTACGCGATTGAGTGCATCTCTGCTGTGAGCAGACCACGGAGGATGTACTAAATGGCTTACTTGACGTGATGAATTGGGTCGATCTGAGATACGGCGACACGCAAGAGGGCTGCTGACGGACGGCAGCTGATATGGAGGGAGACGACCGGAAGGAAGCCATCTGGAAGGAGATTGGAGCCGAAAAAGAGGCACAGAGCACAGGATGACCGTAGTCAATGGGTCCGGGGGCCGTGCCAGATGGGCTGGAGCAGAGGGTTGCAGCAGCAGACGCGGGGCTCTGTTTTTATCTCTGCTTGTGCTGCTATCTCGGCTCTCTGGATGCGATTCTGCGCTCTGCCCGGCGCTTGGACGTTCCGGCGGCGCGCGCGCCCCGCATCCGGTCTAGCGCGGCGCCGAGCCCTCCCACTCACATTTTCGCCGGCAAAACTCCAAAGTCGCACATTTCACAGGCCGCTCGAGTCGCCGTCAACGACCGACACCTCCCCTCCTCGTCTTCCCCTCCATCCTTTTTCTGTCCTTCGTCTCTGCAACTGCCATACCTTCGCCATGGCAGACAACGCACCCCCGTCCGCGGAGACCCTGCTCAAAGGCGCCGCCCACCCGCCCAAGACCGCAGAGGAGATCGCAAAGGAATATGACCTGCTACCCAAGCTGATCCCCTACCTCGACCGCCACCTCGTCTTCCCGCTCCTCGAATTCATCTCGGGCCACGATGACGAGAACCACAGCATCACCCGCGCGAAATATGAGCTCCTGAAGCACACCAACATGACCGACTATGTTGCGAACCTGTGGCAAGAGATCAACAACTCCGACACCGTACCCGAGGAGTTCGTGAAGAAGAGGGAGGAGGTCCTGGCGAAGCTGCAGCAGTACCAGGAGGAGAGCGCCAAGATCACGGAGCTTCTGCAGAACGAGAGCGTCGTGGCCAACCTACGGAGCGACAAGGTTGCCAACTTGAAGTTCCTGGAGGAGCAGCATGGCGTGACCATCGACATGGTCAACGTCCTGTACGACTACGGCCGCTTCCAGTACAGCTGCGGCAGCTACAGCAATGCTGCTGAGCTGCTCTACCAGTTCCGTGTCCTGTCGACCGACAACGACAAGGTCACCTCCGCCACATGGGGTAAGCTGGCGTGCGAGATCCTGACCACCAGCTGGGAGGCTGCCATGGAGGAGGTCCACAAGGTGAAGGACTCCATCGAGACGCGCCTCTTCAACAACCCGCTGGGCCAGCTGCAGCACCGCACCTGGCTGATCCACTGGTCGCTCTTCCCCTTCTTTAACCACGAACCCGCCCGCGACGTCCTGACCGACCTCTTCTTCTCCCCGGCCTACATCAACACCATCCAGACCAGCTGCCCCTGGATCCTGCGATACCTCGCTGCGGCCGTCATCACGAACCGCAGCCGCGCGCACAAGAACACCAGCCTCTACCAGAAGCAGCTGAAGGATCTGGTCCGGGTCGTGCGGCAGGAAGGGTACGAGTACTCGGATCCGATCACCGATTTCATCAAGGCCCTCTACGTGGACTTTGACTTCGAGGAGGCGCAGAAGAAGCTGAGTGAGGCGGAGGAAGTGCTGCGGAGCGACTTCTTCCTTGCGTCGACTGCGGACGCTTTCGTGGAGTCCGCGAGACACCTCATCTCGGAGAGCTACTGCAAGATCCACCAGCGGATCGATATCAAGTATGTTCGAGACATTTACCTTCACTTGTGCGTGAAATGAGGACTAACGGAGCTCTAGGGATCTCTCCACCCGTCTTGGTCTGAACCAAGATGAGGGCGAAAAGTGGATCGTCAACCTCATCAGAGACACCAAAGTCGATGCCAAGATCGACTACAAGGAGGGCACCGTGATCATGAACCACCCTCCGCAGTCGGTGTACCAGCAGGTCATCGAGAAGACGAAGGGTGCCTTCTTCCGGACGCAAGTATTGAGGTTCGTATTTCCTTTGCTATATCTCATCAGCACAATGCTAACTCTGTGTATAGTGCGGCTGTTGCCAAATAGATACGACACGTGACAGAGTCGTTCTTTTCGGTTCTGTTATTTTTTAATGTCAGACCATGAATTGCGGACTTCTTGAGTGATGGGACCAGTAGTGTGGCATTAGGGCTGGCGTTCAGGCGGTCCACCTTTTCTTCTTTTTCCGTTTCGACATTTTGTTTTCGTGCTCCCTCGAGGTCGTATATTCAAGCAGACCTCAAGGGGCGGTTGATTGAATGAGGAAGATTATAAAAAAGTCAGAATCTACTCGGATGAGCTCGTGCCGTGTGACACCCATTGGTCACACGAAAATCTCATGTGATCTATGCTGTTACGGATAGTCTATAGAGACGAGTGAAGAAGACGATTTTTTGATGGACCGGGACACCGTCCATTTCGCTGTCGCACGCGGGGTTAGAGCACCGGGGTGTGGTCTCCACGCATGTTCATTATGGATAATGAAATGCCATTGTCCTGTGGATGCTTCATGGTTACCGGCGGTCTCTTCCAAGGTTTTACTTTCGATTAACACCTCTGATGATGGACTACGTATAATAGATACAGTGGTACATACTTGACCAGCAAAATAGATATGGCGTTCAAATGTGAGTGAATTCAAACAGGATGCAAGTATGATAATTGATCGAAACTCGCGCGGTCTCTGCACATGTGGACATACTTTTGCTGCATATAGATGGCAAAAAGTCCGCTCACTCAACGTGCACGATTGTTATATTAAGTAGTCTTTTGTGGCCTTTAGTAATAGGGGATAGTTGAGCCCGAGAGAAGAGAACGCTGCAATTTGGTTCTCTGCATGGTCCGCGACCGGTATCTGAACTCTTAAGCTAGGGCTCCGCTTGACAAGCCCTAAGCGACGTCGACCGTGATGCCGACTTTCAGACACCATGCCGTCGATCGCTCAACGTCGATAATCACAATAGATAAGCATGTCGGAATTATCGACTTTCTCAACTTCCCTATTATCGATTTGGACGTGTTAAACTCTCGGCCAGGAACCGCGGGATACCTATCGTCGTGCTAGGCCGTTATCAGCCATAATACGCAGCTCGCATTAATTCAACGCGATAACGATAAGAGTCGTGGACCGTGTTTAAGGCCCTGCTTCACCAGGGGACCTTGTGGAACCGTGCCTCCGTCCGCTGTGCAGGGGAAATCTCCTTCAATAATTGCATTGAAGCAAGTTCTAGGTACCACCATCCGTGGCGCAGTGGTAGGACTAACGCTGGTTTCTAGAACGCGGCCGTGGGACAAAGCTGTGTCATACCGAGCAAGTTACCTACAGAGTACTCCGTACTACGACTTCTCTCCCAGTCGATGCAACACTCTTCTCGCCACGATGCTGAATAAGTTGCAGAGCGTCGGTTCCAATTGGGAGCTGAGACAAGGGCCCAGCATTGGCGCAGTCCCTGGTCTCTTTGACATGCGCTGATCTGTGGCTGTTAGGGATCCCTGAAGTTTCTTATCTATGCCTGTCTGGTCTGACGGTCTTGTCACCCAATGGCATCCGTCAAGGGTATCTCAACGCGTGCTTTGGCTCCCGATGGAATGGTGAGGTGTGGCGGCTATTACTACCTTTTTACCGAGTACAGACGGGAGTGGTAATAATTTTGGGAGAATTATTCGATGCATTCTGGTTGCGATTCGCAGTTGCCCATGCTCCCCCGCTTACATGGATCTAATCCAAAGATGGGTGCTCCTTGGGCTTATCCGCACCAGATACATCGATATATCTGTAGCTGATAGCCCGGATGTCACTCCTCCCGGCTCGTCTACCTACTCTCGTGCAAGTTCAAGTTGCACTGACTGGGGTCGCTTGCAAGACTTTTATTCCTGGCACTCTTCAGTATCCTTTAAACTGGAGTCTCTAGTTTCAATTGTTTCTCTTCTTTCTCGTTTTACCTCGTTCGAATAACCAGTATGGGATCAAAGACTAAAGAAGCAGCCGATCCCTCTACCCCGGAAATTGAAGACGTCCCAGGCTACGGCGAGGTCGTCGAGAGACGTCACGTAATTCGCGCCAAGATCGAGTCTGGTCTCTACGATGAAAGATACGAGGTGACCAAGCGCGGGCTGAAGAGCCGTCATCTCCAGATGATGGCCCTCGGGGGCACGATCGGTACAGGTCTATTCGTCGGTAGCGGCCAGGCACTGTCACTGGGCGGTCCTGCATTTCTGTTCGTCTCCTACATCATCGTCTCAGTATTGGTCTTTTTTATTGTGACGGCCATCTCGGAGGTGGCTGCGTACCTGCCGGTGCACGGAGGGAGCATGAGCTACTATGCGTGCCGTTATGTCTCGAGCAGTTTGGGATTCGCGATGGGGTACCTGTATTGGTATTCGCTGGGGATCTTGGTGCCGTACGAGATTACAGCGGCTTCTCTGGTGATTCAGTATTGGGATCCTGATGGTCATATATCGATAGCTGTCTGGATTACGGTTCGGCCTGTCTAGTAAGCTTGCGTTGTTATCATATGGAAGTTAATAGTCTCTCTTCAGGTTATGTTGGTTGTCATCATCGCGTTGAATTTACTTCCGGTCAAGTTCTATGGGGAGTCGGAGTTCTGGTTCGCAGGTCTCAAGGTCATTCTGCTCGTTTGCCTGCTGATGCTCTCCTTCATTCTCTTCTGGGGCGGAGGACCGAATCGTCAGCGATTGGGATTCCACTATTGGAATAGCCCTTATCCGGCTGGGAAGGAATATATCGTCGATGGAGACGCAGGGAGATTCGTCGCTCTCCTTCACTGCATCATTCTGAGCGCTTTCGCATTCATCTTCGCCCCGGAACTGATCGTCATCGGAGGAGGTGAAATGGAGTCCCCTCGTCGCAACATCCCCCGCGCGTCGAGACGGTTCTTCTACCGCCTGGTATTCTTCTACATCCTGGGAACCCTCGCTATCACCGTCATCTGCCCGTCGGACAACCAGGCTCTCACCAACGGCGGCGCCGGCGCCGGCTCTTCCCCATTTGTGATCGGTATCAAGAACGCTGGGATCCCGGTCCTAGACCACATCGTCAACGCAGTCATCCTCACATCGGCCTGGAGTTCGGGAAACTCCTTCCTCTACATGTCCTCGCGGTCCCTCTACTCCCTGGCCGTCTCCAACAACGCCCCCTGCGTCTTCAAGGCCTGCAACCGCTGGGGCCTCCCCTACATGGCCGTCGGCGTGAGCGCCCTCTTCTCGGGCCTCGCCTACCTCTCCGTCGGCACCTCCAGCTCCATGGTCTTCAACTGGTTCGTCAACCTGACCAACACCTCCGGGTTCATCAGCTGGGCCTGCTGCACCGTCATCTACTTCCGGTTCCGCAAGGCCGCGAGAGCGCAGGGCGTCGAGCTGCCCTACCGCTCGCGCCTGCAGCCCTGGGGCGCGTACATCGCCATGACGGGCTCCCTGTTCCTGGTCCTCGCAAACGGGTTCACAGTCTTTTTCCCCTCCAAGTGGTCCGTGTCGAGTTTCTTCACAGCGTACATCGGCATCCCGGCCTTTGCGCTGCTGTATGTCACGCATAGGATCGTCTTCCGGCACGAGCCATGGGCGTGGGCGCCCGAGACGGTCGATCTGCAGACGGGGCTGGAGGAGGTGCTTGCGGCGGAGAAGCCGGAGCGGATTCGGGATACGTGGTGGAAGAAGGTGATGATTGTTGTCGAGTAGATTCGTTACGGAAGACAGTGGTTTAGTTTATTAGTTCGACTCTTCTTTTTGAATTGTTTATGTCTATTTATTTTGTTTATTATGTCTCGATATATACATACATGAATGAGACTTTCCCACTCCTGTTTCGATTCTGCATTGTTGATTAAATCAATGTCCGCAGGTAGGGACAAAATTAGCAGCATCAAAGCGGCAAATATCTATCTAGGTATATTGCATTATACACAGCAGAATCTCGAATTTCAGTACTTAAGTACTAAGGGCCTCCAGCTTGCCCTACCTACATCTAGGTACGGAACATACATGTACGAAAGTCACGGCAGCTGACTCCTGCTCTTCTATGACTTTAGAAGTGAGCAGCACTGCTGTTTGAAGAGCTTTTCTGAAGATTGTTTGAATCAGTGCACGTTTTCGAGAATAGGGGGAAATATCGATTTATCTTTACTTCAAAAGGATGCACTTCTTTCATACATCTGTTCTGTCTACTGATCATTTTCTGATCGTTGTAGGAGTCAGCAGTTTTAGTGACCTCAAAACAAATCGCAGTGGAAAAAAGGAAAGAAAGAAAGAATTTTATGTAAAACGTCGGAAATCGTATATAGTAACGCTAAAATTAATTGTTAAGAGTCATCCGGAGTCTACCTGGTCCGGGAGTCATAGATTGCTGGTCCACGTGTTATAGATTGGACTAATATGGCAGGTTGGAACATACCAGCCCAGCGGCCAGTGGTACTTTCTGAGAAGGAGGGATCTTTGCACAGGACGCACTACTAAGCTACTTCTTTCTCCTCGTTGGATCGCATATGGGACTCTTCCACTCGCAGTGCTTACTCCTACCCGCAAAGGACCGGGTGGAGTGGCTTCTTGACTCCTGGAATATAGAATTGCGTGTGCGGGCACCGCGGGCTCCTCCGTTCCTTCGGGGCAGCTCACCACGATGGAAAGCCACGGAAGGGGACACCAGAGACGAGCTCGCACTTCTTCTCAATGCTGGTGACTAGTAGCCCTCCCGGGTGAAGTCAAGACGAGCTCATAGAACCGGTAAACATGCAGTCGCGCTCTTGCCCTCTCCGAATCCTGTCTCCGCGCAATTTGCTTCGGCGTCTTTGATTTTGATCGATGATCCAGGATAGAGATGAAACAAAGAAGTGAAGATCATGGTTAGGGTCTACTGGGTTCCCTGATTAAATACCAGAAGAAGGTCTTGTCGACAACTTAGGCTAGCCACGTACAAGGTCCTGGGCAGCCTATCCCACAATTAGTGATATTCCAGCTTCCGTTTGCTTTGATTGACGTCCTTTTCACAAGGGTTTCTCCTCCTCTCTTTGCATGTTCAGAGCCGCGCTATAGCTGAGGGCCTAAAAGTATCCTTTCCGCCATCCTAGTTCCTCATCTCGACAGTAAGCTTGGTGACTGGCGATAGATAGCTTCAAAGGTGGAATGAGCTCACCAATCTTCGTTGCTCAGCAATTCATAGTTTGATATTGATTGATGATACCAGGACCTGTCAGTACGCGAATTTTCTTTTCCAAGATTCCTGATGACTTTGAAAGAATATTGTTTCCCACGTGCGCTAAGAGTGAACTTGAAGTATGTTATTAAGGTCTCACATATCGAGCACTTAATGTATGGTGGAGGGCGGGCCCGTGTCACCATATAGAGGGTAGAGACTGGTCTCGATAGAGTTGTCAGGACAGCAATTTATGGGCGTTCCCTTTACTGACCGCTCTATGCTCTCGGACTTTATGTCGTACTGAGTCCGAATAAGGAGGTCACCGCTGTCTAGCAGAAGAGGGTTGATTTTGATATAAACCGTTGCAGACCGATAAGTCATTGAGCACTCATGCCAGAGGTACGGTTTGCTCTCACTGGTGACGAATTTGTAGTCGTCATCCTTCAAATTCTCCAAGTGGGCAACGAGTCGGAGTTTATCTCAGAATGTCAATCAAATACAGGGGCAGAGTTCGACAATGCCTAGCCAATGCCCAAAGATGCAGTACCTCCATTTGCAAGAGGTCCTGAGTTCGCAGGTGGAGAATTCCTCGACCGGATGGAGCTTGAGACATTTGGAGCAATAGCGCCAGCAGTCATTCTCCAATAGCCGAAGAAGTTCACACCTTACAAATCATCGGCTTGTCGACCATCCAGCGACTTCTCTCATCGTAGACTATCCGTGGAAAACGGAATTCCTTTGCGCGAAGGACCGAGCCCACGGTTTCGAAAAAGGACCGACAACTCAGAGCGAGGCAGGCTTGGGATGCCAAAGGAAGGAGAGAATTGATTTGGAGAAGGATTTCAGTCGGCAGCTGGGTTATGGGACTTGTTGAATGCGTCGAAGACGCTTCCTGCGCGTCTCCAGGAGAAGATGCAGACTTGGTCTCAGCGTATTGAGATGAAGAAGAGGTGTTAGGTTTCCGTTGTGCACGACCGAAGAGAAACAGTTTGAGTGCGACCAAGAGTGCAAAAAGTGCAATCATACTAGCCGTCTTATTACTATACAATGGAAATTCATATAGAAAAGTAGTACATAAGACAATCTGATTAATATGATTGAATGCCGAAAACTATGGGGTTCTCCAACAAGTCAGTGCAAAGAGATTCGAAACTGGCAGAGATTCTTGGCGGTGACGCATGGATGAGAACAGGCATTTCTTTCTTGCACGTGCAGTGTGGCCCAGGGTTGGTCATCCCGCAGTAAATACTTGAGGATTTTTCTGCAGGTACTCCGTAGAATGGTCCTTTAGTAAGGAGATGGATAGACCAAGACCAAGCCAAAACCAGCTCTACGACGTAGCTGGCTCGACAATGAGGTCATGTTTGCTTGGTTGTTGCGCGGGGTTGGGCGGACCAGGCCAGTGAGAGCAAAGTCAGGCGGTGGTCAGGAGATGATCTCACATGGACCAGCCCTAGAAATCCTGCGGGAGAAAGAAGAGCCATGGTAGTAAGGAGGGGAGTTAAGAACTTAAACCCTTCTGTTCCGAGGTCTGCTTTGGCAATAGCCCGGCGCTGAATGGTATCCCTAAAGTCGGACCTCGGGACCAGTCGAGTTGTATACGGAGTTGGTAACTTCTGTGTCTTGTTCTTCGGACGATTGCTAATAGGGACGACTGCCGGCCACGTGGTAAAAGAAATACGGCTTTTTGGTTTCAGAGGAGGAAGATACAATGTCAAGAGTTGATGGACGGACGCTTGCAAGGACATGGAGAGGAGATAAACAACCTTGACTATCCACAACCTGCATGACAACAGAGATTGAAAGGATTGTATATATTCGAAAAAAGGCAAAGCCCTTCACCATTCACAATTCCTAACAAGAACTAACAAACAGACGAGAAATGACATCTATATTCTGAGCCACAGAACTTTCACAAAACTTTGCTCTCTGTTTTGCTGCTGCCGGTCTCAGTCGTACTGTTCGATCTGACACAGAGACAACCACCGTGGCTCGGCCAGGAGGACATCCCTTGTCCAGTTCGAGTCGTCGTATGACGAGAGACCGCGGTTCTGTGTACCCGGCAAAAAAACGCGAAAGGTTAAGAACACGTAATGTGATTCTTAGCCAGTGCAATGAACAAGAGAGCCACCGAGAGTGACTTAAATGACAGGATCATCAAACTGATCCTGAGGACTTTTGAACAATTCCCCCTTTTCCAGGCTGCTTGATAATTTTTCATCGGTTACGTGGGTTATCATACTCCGCCGGTCTTCTTCGAGGGCGCTTGCCAATTGGCACCAACTCATTGATATATGGCTCTTCAAACTGCCCTGACCGTCTGTCTAAGCTGTCGATGCTTGCAAGGCTGGCCATTCTAATGGCCTCTTGGCGTTCATATTCTCGCGACATGGCTTTCAGGTCGTCGATTTGTTCCTGTGTCGAAGTTAGGGAATAACAGGATCGCAATTAAAAACATAAAGGGGCGTTATCTACTCGTGTGAGAGGCACTCCGACAATCAGATATCCTTCGCGGCCCTTTTGAAATCGATCGTCAGGCCCACTCTACCCAACTACCATGGGGGGAATAAAGGCTGGACGCGCCAGGACGACGTTACCTGATAACTGTACGGACGGACCGTAGCAGACGGCCCAAGGAAGTATTGAATGTGGCGCAGTACGATATGCCGTGAGAGTCCGTATCCTGGAAGCCAATATTCTTGGACACGGGGCATTTTTGATACAGTGAGTTTCTGGGCCAGGCCGGACATGAGAGACAGCCACGATCACAGAATAGATGTAAATTAAATTCCAATGTCTAGCCTTCTGTAGACTTGGTGGTAAGAAGATATGTCAGCTTTATAGTGATGTAGGGGGGTTGTGGCCAGGGAGCTGAGAGTAGCCACAGCAATATTACCCAGCAACAACACTGACAGAGCAGCGAATCTTGAATGACCAGGGCAGGACAATAGCCACGAAGGCCTAAGCCAGTGAGCGCCGCTCCGATTTCGTTTCTCAAGATGTTCCTCGCGGAGACTTTTCCGCCTCACTCTCACACACGATATTGTCCTGTGGAAAAGTGAGGCTGCAGTCGTCCGAGCCACCTGAGGGGCAGCCGCAGTGAGCCTCCGCCCTCGGTCAGTCACTACAGGACTCCCATGTAGCATGGATGCGCAATGCCCTGACTTCCCTTTCCTTTTTTGCTTGTTTGGGGCTGTCTGTGGCGGCCCGAATTTGGTTTCTCTGCCGCGATGATGTCGTTGCCCCATGGATCGACGAGTTGGTCTTCCCTAGAAATTCCCTGCAGCTCTTGGCCTACATAGCGACTAAGAAACCTACAATTTTGCTGATGAATGTTTATTTTGAATATTTCCGCGCTCACGTTGCTTGGAGTCGCAAACGACGCGCCCGGTATGTTGGATTTAGGACGTACATCTTAGCCGGGATATCTCTCATTCATCCTTCAACCCTGTCAAGAAAAAAGGAAACTGCAGGTCCCCGTGACAGTCCCTTTCACAGTCAGCTTTGCGCTATTTCAGTGAAATACGACGATGACAATATTCACTGCCCCATAAGCGGTCCGAAGGAAGATGTTCTGCAATTCTCCAATCGGATACTTGAGGGATTGGGGAAGCAAAGCTATTGGACGATTCATATCACGTCGTATGCAATTCCTTCAGCTTAAAATCTCCTCCAGCGGTCCACTGAATTTCTTCAATCCTTCACTCCTGCAAGAGGCTCAAACGAGGAAGAGTGTCAGCACATATTCCGGCAATTGAGGGCCACCTGCGGTCTACTCCAGAGGCGCGTACTATCAGACAAATCCAGATGATGGTTCTACCCTATTCCGATGGATACTACCTACTACTACCAATCTATCTGCTCAGGTATGCATCTGACTATTGATGTCTATTCCTGCATGAATTCGGATCAGTGATGATAAGTTCAGATCCTCGCACCAATAGAGAAAGGATTATTCCCAATCCAACCTCAACCTATCTCGCAGCATGAGGTCTTTAACCCCATACCCTGGCGTCAGGATGCCAGCCATTGTCGAACGTCATTGACATGTACGGGAGTAGTGCAGCAAGCAATGATTGATAATGTACAATCAGATCCCTATCCTATCTGACATGCATCATGACTCTGCCATCTTGAGGCAAACCGAAGCCAGTAACCATTCCTTGCTCGTTCCAACGTTTGGAAGTGAGGCGTCACAGGCGCGGGTGAAGCAGGCCTCTCTTTCTTTCTCTATTATCAGTGGTGACAAATTAAGTTGGTGTGCGACAGGGCGAGGTTCCAATCTCACGGTGCGTAAAAAAAGAGAAATGGTCACAAGCCACTTTTACAATTTCCGGGCTGCTTTTGTGTCATGTCCAGAGAGGGTAAATTTGATGAGAGAATCAAAAATGGAGGGAACATATCCCCAAGAGATACGTACATTACCTTTGGATCGACATCAGGTCGACATGGGAACGATGCCCTTTCTCTAGTATACCTACTGAATCTCCTTGAGCCGTGAACCAGAGTAAGACCTAAATAAAGGAACAATTGGCATGGTTGTTTTCAAACTCTATTATCAGCATATTGTGCGAGTCGAAAACCAGACGAGACTGAAAGCCAAAAAATGCAAAATACCAGTTCTCGCTGCAATTAGCGTCTTTGACCTCTTTTTGTAGTCAAGCAGAATTATTTTATTTTTGGTTGATATAAGAATATCCCACCGGGGAAATAATCCAGTGGGAAGGATCCCACACCAAGATTAATCTCTTCTCCTATCACAACGAATAGTCTGTTTGAAGGCCCCTTAAGGTGCTCATCACACTATCCTCAGCCACTCAGACAGAATGAAGCAAAGAAACCGGGCTAGGTAAGTACTTTGTATGTATGTATATATACCTATGTATAGTACCGTACATCTTATAGTCTGTGTATCTCACGAAATGTACAGTGCTTGCTTAGACTGTAGCGCTGGATCAGATCCTCAACCGAGGGTATGTACAGTATGAGTACTTCCTACCTATGATTCTCAGCGATCTTTGGGCGTCAGATGCCTAAAATAAGGCGTTCAATGGTAGTGAACAACTCTCTATCGACATCGGATCGGGTTTTATGCATGCATGTACTGTACCTGTACCGGTACCTACTACCCAAGTACTAATACTAATGCATGCATACTAGCTACCTAAGCCTCTGAGGTCCCAGTCGAGGCGAAGACACCATACCCGAATCTTGCTGTATATGCATATACGTATCTAGCTAGCTAGTAGCTACTTAGGTAGCAGTTACTTAATACCACGTAATCTTATGTACAAACTGTCCCTTTAGTGTCTGTCGAGTGTTGCAGAACGCTAGGTAGTAGAGAGCAAGAGAGAGCCCCCAGGGCATGCGTATGCGTAGGACTCTTGAAGAGAGGAAAGTAGAATACATACAACAACTGGTCTTTCCTTTTTTTAAAAGAAAATCATATCGGGATGGGTGATAGATTATGATCATTTAAGGTGGAAGGAAAGCGATTTATTGGAATTTTTTATTTCCTATTCTCGTCTCGCCTCTATTAGAAATAGAATAATAGCTAATATTAGGTAGTATATACAACCCACACCATCATCCCCCGGATCCCCCCCAAAGTTGTAGGGATCCAATACCGAGACCAAGACCAAGACATTACACAAACACAAGAGAACTACAGCAGTCCGTCCCATGACCTACGCATGGGCCCTATCTATCCTCTTTTACGCAAGACACCAATCCGCTTTCTTCCCACTCCCTAATTTACCAGGGACGAGCGGTTCGAGACGTCTCAGTCTATGATGTCAAGTATGTACATGTACGCGACCAAATCTGATTACGAAATTACTGTAAAGACTGAACTGGGAGACAAAGAAGGAGAAAAAAAAATTAAGGGCGTGGGCAAAAAAAGGGGGGAAAAAAAAAATCACGGCTGGCTGGCTTCCCAAAATTCCAAATTACATATGTACATATACTCCCCGTATGCTATGCTATGTTTCTAGCCAGCCTTACTTCCCCGCTCAGCCTGGATCTAGAAGTCCAATGCTGTACATAGTATAGAGTGGAGTCAGACGGGATGATTGGTGTTGAGGATCACCATCCATTGACAGTTCTCATGACGGACGAGGCCCTAGACTCCAGTTGCCACTCAGAAACCAGTCGATAAGACGATCAGCCCTATGTCTAAAAAACCAGGGCAAAAATGATAAATAGTTCTTAAGACTTCCGAATAACTAACAAAATCGACCTCAACAGACCCACCTGATCTCTCTCTCCAGTGAGATCGTCGGGTCTCAAGGCCGCAAATGGGTATCGAGTGAGGCACAATGTTTGAAAGTGGTAAATTTCCAGCCTCTTCTGCGGGGCGAAGTCTCAGCTGGCGTAATGTACTGTCTGGAGCCGTTCAGAGTGAGGCGGGGTGGCAATATATCTTCAAGGCAAAGATGAGGCGAGAAGAAACTTGAGGGCAAGGGAGAGGAAAGTGGAACCGCTACGCAGCTGAGGATATGCACAGCCGGGTCTTGTTCCATTAAGGAAAGATACTGCAGAGTAACCAGGAAAGGTGTGGAAAGGCAATGAGCATAAACATAGAAAATGGATATACTGCGTCAAATGACGCCTTTCATCAATTAATGTCTATCCTTTCATGACTCGTCTCCGTAGTATCTCAGATATCCACATCACGTTCGTTTCTAAATATACGCTCAATCGGTCTCTGGTGGCACATATGGGTGAATGAGCATTTCGCTAAATCTGCAACACACACAGCATGGTTAGTCATCGATATCGAACCAGATCGTTCCGCTGGGAGCTGCACAACTACCAGCGGCACGAAAGGTCAAGGGAATAACTTACTTCTCCAGCTTCTCCTTCCCCCTGACCTCCTCGACCAACAACGGCATCTTGACCACGTTGAAGTCCTCGTACAACTCCTCGATCTGATCGAGGTATTTCTTCTGCATCTTTCTCCGCGCATTGCACTGCTCACAGTCGCTTCCCTTCTTCGGGAACAAGAGCTGATTGACGACGATGGCGTGTGAATCGATGTGGTAGCTCGCAAGCTCCTGGATCATACGCTCGGTCTCGTACAGAGACAGGAACTCGGCAATGCAGACGCAAACGAAGGTGGTCAGGTCCGGGTCCTTGAACTGCGCGTTCACCTCACTGATCGTTCCGCGCAGAGACTCCATCTTCTGCAGAAGCTCGTCCAGGTTCTGTCCACCGGGGCCGCCGCGATTACCCAGAAGGGAGTTCAACATCGGCCCAAATTGGTTAGAGAGTTGGGAGAGCTTGGCCAAAGCTTTCTCAAGGACGGTGGGGAATTGCAGGAAGCGGAGCGTGTGGCCTGTCGGCGCAGTGTCGAACACAATGACATCGTAGGACATGGACTTGACTTGCTTCAGGACCTCTGCGAAGGACATGGCTTCATCGACACCGGGTATCTGCGCAAGTTAGCAGACTTGATTAGAGACAGGTCTATAATGTGACCACGCGTTCGACCGGGTGAAAACTTACACTGAAGGCCAGATCCTGCATCATGCCGCCAACTCCCAAACCCGCCAAGGGATCATCGCTCTGGCCGTCGCCACCAGCGAGAAGTTCCTGGATGCCCCCCTTTGGATCGATCTCCATGGCGCTCAAGTTGGTGAAGCCATCAACCAGCCGCGCCTCCTTGCCAAACTTCTGTCCGAACGCATCGCTGAGGTTGTGCGCAGGATCGGTGGAGATGATCAGGACGGACTTGCGGACCTTGGCGAGCTGGATGGCGAGCGAACACGACGTGGTCGTCTTGCCAACACCTCCCTTGCCGCCGACGAAGACCCAGCGGAGTGTCTTCTGGTCGATGATGGACTGGAGGCTGGGCTCCATAACGTCGTCCGCGTTAACGAGGGCGGTGTCGGACATGGTGGGGTTCGTGGAGGGGCAGAACGGCTGGAGGAGGGATAGGCTGCAGGATTCGAGAAGGTCAGAGACGAGAGGAAATGTAACGAACGCTTTGCGGACCGCAGAGGACGGCCGTTGGAGGTGTTCACCACTTACTGTTCCTGGGTACTCCTGACAAGCTAGCTGCCACGCGGGGAAAACCTCGCAGATCGAAGTTTCCGGAAGGCAGTTGTGCAGACGCCTGCGGTTCCGTGGTTCAGGACACGTTTCAAGGATTGATAGGCAGCGGAGCTTCGATATAGAAAGGTACCTTATAGCACCAGGAACGAGCTCAGATAGGGGATATCAGAGAGACCTGGACTTGTTCTTCTCCATGTACTGGGGTTAGTTGCTGTATTCACATGTGTTCCCGGGCGACGTTTCCCGGCGGGGGCGGGGTATTTCGCAGAGGACTCCTTGAAACCCGCCCCAATTGCATGGAATGAACAAAAATCGATAGGAAAACTGTACTTACCGTGATCTGGTATTCCTTGGCCAACAGCGCCCTGAGTCGCAAGCTGGGGAAATGGTTGTTGAGCCGGTGGGCGCGCGGGCTCGCTGTGGCTTTTCACCCACCTGTCCGTTGACGTCGACGCCGCTGTGGCTTGCGGCTAGTGCCCCGTGTGGCGCATGCTGTTATCGATAACCTCTCCGCTCCTGGATATCCAGTCCACCTCCACCTGTCGCCAGCCTGATCGCAATCAAAGAGAGATGGAAGGAGACTGTAGCCAAGAGGCATCGGTTACCAACTTTAAACAAGTATTTTAAACATATCGAATATGCCTGAAGCCTGCGTCCACGAGACTGCTCCTCAAGACGATGTTCAAAGAGCGCAACCACGGACCCCACCTAGCGCTCGACAACTGTCGGAGGTCTCCGATGCATCATCATCTGCGGAGTTAAATACCCACTTACTTCCACGAGACACCAACAAAAACACTTCCAGATAGGTGTTTCTCTTCACTTTATGCTGAGCAGTAGCGAGAGCAAATCTCCATCTGGCCAATTGAGAAAAATCGCAGACCGCCTCACGCTCTACCAGCACCAACTCGACCCATCCTCCCCGGTACGGACAGCAGAACCACCTCCGCCAGCGGCTCCAGCTTCAACAACCATATCAACCTCGATCACAATAACAACTATGACGCGCGACCCCATCACCTGCCACGTGCTCAACACGCTAACGGGCACTCCGGCCGCGAACCTCCCCGTCACGCTCACCCTCCTCTCCTCCCCGTCGTCGCCGTCCGGCAGCCAGGACCCGATCACATTCCATGCCACCACCGACTCCGACGGGCGCGTCAAGACCTGGACGCCCTCGGCCGGGACCTCCATCACTCTTCCCGCCGTACTCTCCGACCTGCCTGCCGCAGACTCCAAGACAACCTGGTCCCTCCGGTTCGAGGTGGGACCGTGGTACGAGGCGCAGGGCGTCGAGAGCTTCTGGCCCGAGGTGGAGGTGAAGTTTACGGTGCGGGGGCGTGGCCGCGAGGGCGAGGAGGGATGGCGGCATTACCATGTGCCCGTGCTCCTCGGCCCGTGGAGTTACTCGACGTATCGGGGTTCGTGAGTTGTGTAATTCTGAGATGGCTTCTTCCTTTTGAAGGAGAGAGGGGAACGATCCTTGGCGTCAGGCGCATAAGCAGACTGCATACTACGGCACATAGGTCGGGCCTGTCTGTTTGATAGCGTCTCTATTACTGTGAGTGCCCATGAATGGGGTAGGATACATCATCAGATGGCAATTGGCAGTTGAAGGGTTGATGTTGTGTTTGCCTAGCTAGGGTCGGGTGTCTGGCACAACAAAGGGCGGTGTCATCAGTGACCTTGAGAGGATTATGATATTGTGGCGCTTCGATGATTACAACGGGAGATGAGCTCATCTTGTGCGTTCACTGCAATAATGAGACCCCTTCATGACATGAACAGAAAAGAAAACAAACGGCAGCAGAAGACGTTTCCCCATACTAAGGCGCGTGGGATGTGCCAGCGTACTCATATTGGAGCCATCAATGTCAGTCTGAGCTGTATCCAGCGATACCCCTCTTGTCCCCTTGGTTCGGCGGGGAGAATGGGGGAGGGGCAGGTATCATGTGCCAAGCTATGTAGATTCAAATTCAATGTTTACAGATGACATCATTGAAAGTCCCCCTGTAAGATCTGATCTGCACTGGCAGATCGCAGGGGCGTAGCAGCGAGCGGGTTGGTGACGAAGCAAAACCTGGGACCCTGGAATGTGCCGAGCACGGAATGCTCCGTACTCCGTTAGATAAGATAAAGATGCCAATATTATCATCTGCTACATATACATACGCAGGCACGGAGTATGGATGTGGAGAGACAATTCTACCATCTGAACTCTTGTTTTAGAGCGCTGGATCCCCCGTGACGGTAGATCACGAGGACTCCAGAGTGATTAGAAGGTTCAGGCCGAATGGGGGGTATGCCGGACCCCAGCACAGCCTTTGCGCAGTCATCGTCATCTTTCAGGCGGACATGGAGCATGGACAGAGCCATGGCTTCTGGAACCATGTCCGCAGGCCGTACCTGCGTCTGCTTACCGTGGCTATGATTATTATCGTGGACTACTTTTCAGGCCAGGAGCACGCGACACTGCAGGGGTACTGTACATGGAGATCAGACGATGTTGGACGGAAGCGGGAAAGATAAAAGACTGTTAGATGGCCCTGGCAGTCGAGAATCTATCACCACCTGCCCAATTCGAGCAGTGAGTCTTCTCTTCTTTCCGGACAGAGTAAGACGGGGATCGATCGACTGGAAGCAGGATGACCGTGCTACATGGGGACGCAGAGGCGGTCTCTGGCCCGGGCAGGGAGCGCACCGGATCAGTCGATCGGACGGGCATCACGTGACCCGGCAGCCCACCGCGCGCGCGCCCGGAGTGGCCGCCGGGGCTCTTTTCGGGATGCATTGCGTCATCCAGGACGGGCCAATCACGGGCGGGTGGCCACCCCTGAGAGGCGCAGGAGGGTGACAGAAAAGCGACGCCTGCAGCCATTCGCCCGCGAGCGCAGCCTTCCGTGGTCGAGGGCGCGGAGGGCGCGCGCTGAGTGGCCCGCAGCCCCCCACGGCCAATGGGCGGCGTGCGCTAGGCCCAGCGACCCGGCCGCCGCGTCGAGGGCGCCCGCACCTAAAAAATTCCTGCCGTCGTCACCGTGATCTCATCCGCAACTCTCCTCCTCTGTGATCGTGCATCGAGTACACCGTTTCTACTTCCTGTACGGGCGTCCGCATCCCGGCTCTGCGTCGCGAACCCTAGGCTGCCTCTGCTCGTCCTCGTCGGCCTGCGTTGCTGCGTTCCCCGTTTCCTCTGCCACCACGGTCCGGGCTCCCGCCGCCCCGGCCACCGCATTGGTCGAGACTCTCGCCCGCACCGCCCGCCGTCTCCAGGTTCCTCCCAGCATCACTCGTCTCGTGTAGCGTGTACCCAGCGGCCCCGTCGAAGGACAGCGAAAAAAAAGGCCGGCCCGTCTCCATCGGCGTCGTGGTGGTTGTAACTCGTCGCCGCTGCCACTGGTGGACACGCTTAGGTAACCCGGACGCTCCCCGACCGACTCCCCTCTCGCACGCCCCCCAACGCCCTCTTAAGCCCGACTACGTCACACCTCTTCCTCCCCTTCCTGCACCAACACCAAGACGACCCCAGACTGCAAGTCGATCCCCCCCGGCCGGCCGCCTTTCTTTTCTACATCGTCCTGTCCTCCTCGTCACTGCTGCTGTCATCGCCACACGTTCTTTTGCTCTCCCGGTCGTCGCGGCCTCCTTCTCCCCTCCCCCAGCTCGACGTCTGCTGCCGTTCCCCGGAGGGTCTATATCACCGCGTATCTCGTCTTGTCCAGTCGACCGTGCATCAGCCCCGATGGACTCCAAGAAGAACGGGTTGAAGTCTGAAGGTTCGTATGCTGTCTCCCTGCTGCCGTCTCCCCTCCTCCCCGGCCCCCTCCTGCGTTTGGTTTTTCTTCCTCTTCCGGCATGGTCGTCCGCCTCAATCCCTCGCGACGCTCACCGTCGCTCCTGCCAGCGGGATGACCTCACGATTACCCTTATCGATTGGGATCGTTATCGGACAGCCGTCTGACACTCTCTCGTCGCAGACAATGCGAAGACAGAGTCTCCTCTGCAGTCCAACGCAGTCCCTTCGTCGGGTATGCTGCTGACACGGCGTGCTGGAAAATTTTACGCCCCTCCCCTGCACTTGCGCTGACCGTCCTGTCGCAGACTCGCAGGCCCCGTCCACCGAGTCCAAAGACCAGAAGCCCGATGTAGACACCGCGCAGACGCTGGCGCCTCCTTCCCGGCCCGCCGTCACCACCGCCGCTGACACGCCCGACTACTTCAACTCCGTCCACAACCCCTTCTCACTCGAGCCCAATCCCTTCGAGCAGTCGTTTAGCAACCCGTCGAGTGAGACGCCGGGCAAGTCTCTGCTGCCGCCCGTCGCGGCCCTCACATCGCCTGCCCTGCCTGGGACCAGCTCCGCCGGTTACAACTGGTCCAACTCGCTGCGCTCGGGACCGCTGAGTCCCGCGATGCTCACCGGCCCAGCTTGTTCCAGCGGGGACTACTTTGACAGCATCGCGAGGGGCTTTCCGACCCCCAACGAATCCTCCCTGCGGACGGGGCTGACTCCCGGCGGTGGGGGCTCCATGTTCCCGGCCCCGAGCCCCAACTCCCAGGCGATCCTGTCGCAACTGCAGAGCGGCGGTGCGACACCCTCGACCCTTGAGTTCCACCGCACCGCCCTGAATGCGGCGAAGAAGAGCGGTCTCAATGCTCCCACGTCGAACCCGACCACGGAGTCGGAGCAGCTGAACCACATCACCACCATGGACACCAAACCCCCTCAGCCGGCTACGGTTGACCCGTTTACGCACCACGATGCTGCTGACGCGGCCAATGGACTCTTCATGCTCGCCAAAGGTGGCCAGGCCGGCAACAACCAGTTTTCAGTTCAGACTCAGTCCTCCATTCCGCCGCAGACCATTCAAAACAGAGTACCAGAGCAGCCGCAAGATGACAACGCCGCCAATCGGGGACCTCACGCCGTCAACGGCTCAACCGGTAGTGGTCGGGAAATGAGCGGCGATGGTTCGGACACGCAGGGCGAGCAGGCCAAGCCGGCTGCCAAAGGGAAGGGCAAGAAGAGCACATCGACCAAAACCACCACTCCTTCCACCGGACGGCGGAAAGCGGAAGATTCACCTGCCAAGGCCTCGAGTAAGAAAGCCAAGGGCAACGACGGGTCCGCAAATGAGCAGGGTGAATCTGGTTCTGGGGAGGAAGGACAGGAGAAGAAGGAGGAGAAGAAGGACCCGAAGAAGATGACTGATGAAGAGAAGAGGAGGAACTTCCTGGAAAGGAATCGGTAAGTCCTGATGCGATTCGAGTCCGGATCCGCATTCATCGTGAACCGGTTCTGATGATCTTTTCACAGTGTTGCGGCTCTCAAGTGCAGACAGCGCAAGAAGCAATGGCTCGCGAACCTCCAGGCCAAGGTCGAAATCTTCACGTCGGAGAATGATGCACTTACCGCCACCGTCACCCAGCTTCGTGAGGAGATTGTCAACCTCAAGACGCTGCTTTTGGCTCACAAGGATTGCCCTGTGTCACAGGCGCAGGGCCTTGGTCCGCTCATGATGAATGGCTTGTCTACCGGATTCGATCCACACCCGTATAACATTACGAACAATATTACCAACAACATGGGAATGCAACCGGGCGCGCCAATTCCTACCCAGGGAATGCGGAGATAGGAATGGGTGCCCCGCCTCTAACATTACGACCAACGAAATGTCTAATGATGGCCAAAAGTTCGGTCTTTGATTGATCTCTGCTCGTTCAACAGAAACCCTTTGCTTCACGGCGTTTGCGGGGCTGTCCTTCCCTCCACCGGTTGATGGGAAACGCCCGAATTTATTTCCTTTTCCGATCTTTCTTTTTTCTTCGCTCAATGACGTCACTCGGAGCTATGGCATGGGTGGGTCTTAACGATGTATACGGACTAACGCGGATGGGGGAGGATAAAGACGCGGTGGGACATGGCATGGATATCATTTCTCACCCGTGGGGTGTGCAAAATCTGCGATTCGTTCGGAAGACTTAATATTTTTTTGCTTTCCCCTTTCTTTCTCCCGTGTGTGTTTTAATTGGCGGTGATCTTTTCTTGACCAGGTCGCGCTTCCGGTGTTTGGCTGTGCCTGATTTTTCTGTATCTTCTATTGTTACACCTTCCTCCCCGGGACCTTCGATTCTCCTGTTCGATATTCTACGGCGTCGCACTTCCCCTTTTCTCGGTTTGAGGTCCACGAATCCTGGGCGGCGTGTACTGGTGGCTCAATTTTGTTTTTCGATCCGACGGCTACGTGACCGCTCCAGCTGGCTATGCACATTTGTAGCTAGGCACCTTGGACTGATGATAAAAAAAGTGAACAGTTGCACAACTCTGCTCCAATACTTCGTAAAGCATCGAATCCATGTTCAGAATATTGTGTAGGAAGTTGTCGGCCAGGGCGAGGGAAGGGCGGTCAACCCCGACCCGCGGGCCTCGACGGGCGGCGGGCTTGGCAGGGGGAACCGGCTTGCCGAGACCAAACAGGACAAACAGAGCCGTCCCAGGCGCGTCGCACGCTCTCCTGATGCGACACAGGTCGGCGCACAACCGGGGTCGCCGTTCGAGGACGCGCCATGCGATAACCCAGCCCTCGACAGCCAGGGGACGAGATGTGCAATTCAGCTCGGGACTTGCTGCTGCGTCTTCCTTTGTTTTTGCGCGCCAGACCGGGCTGAGAAAGAGCCTGACCCGACCGCCGCAGCGTGACACGGTCTCCTTCCCGCAATCAAGGGCGTTCGCTTACGAAGAACTACGGATCGCTCACGGGACCTGGGATTACTGTCGCGCATCCAGAGAATCGGCCAATCCGACATTGATAGAGAGAGAAACATCGATTCCAGAAGCATAACACGGGGAAAAAGGGGGTGAGGGAAAAGAAACCAGCAATGTCCTTCCATTACGCGTCCTCGTCCGCCCGCCCGCGCCGCATCGACGACGCTCTCTCCCAGCTCGTCGACGCCTTCCTGCCGCCGCTCTCCCTCTCCGCCCTGGGCGACGACTACTCCGACGACGAAGCCGAAGATGCCCTCGCGGCCGCCGAGGAGCGGCGCCACCGCGACATGCTCGAGCGCGCATGGCGCATCCTCGACTCGCATACCGCCGACGCCGCCGCGAACAACAACGACCCATCCGCACCATCATCCGCCTCCGCCGCCGGTGGTCGACGGGGGAGTCTGATGAACGGGGACAACGTCAACAATGCGTCGGACCTCATCAAGCGCAAGCTGCTCCGCGAGAACGCGAGCCCGGACAAGGCGGTGCGCTTCTCGAACCTGTACTCGCGCCTGCTGACACAGCCCGTGCTGGGGCAGAAGTGGGCCATCCTGTACCTGCTGTACAAGCTTTCCGATTCCGGCGGGGAGGATGGCAACGGGGTCGATGAGGCGGAGAGGAGCAGGACCCCGCTCATGGAGGAGGGGAATCTGGAGAACATGCTGTTCAAGTCGCGCAGTCGGGGGAGGACAGGAACGGGGATCAGCATGTTGAAGAGAGGGGAGGATGTCGATGATGACGGTCCCGCGATCAGTTCGTCGGTGTCGCAGCGGGGGCTGATTGAGAGGAATGCGTCGATGAGGAGAGAGAAAGAGAGAGAGCGGGAGAGGGAAAGGGAGAGGGAAAAGCTAAAAGAGAAAGAGAGGGATCGAAGACGGAGTCTGGGTGAGGCGGTGAGGGAGTCAACTCGCGCCAGTCGGTCCCAGACTGAGAGCAGATCCAAAGATGCACCCTCCGCGAAGGGGGAGCAGGTCTCTGCTGGCTCGCCCGCTTCCCAGAAGCGGTCGTCGGCGGACGGGGAGACGGGCCTGAGGGCGATGAAGCCGTCCGAGTCGACCCTTCTCCGTGACCTTCCGTACAATCTGCAGGGCTTGTCTTCGGCGAACCTGGAGTTTGCGTCGCCGTCTATCCTCAAGCTGCCGCAGACGCTGCCGATTCCGATCTTATCGCTTCTACACACTCTGGCGGAGCCGTGTTTGTTGTACAAAGGGCTGTCGACGTTCGTGGAGGGCTCCGATGGCGGGCTTATCAGTCAGAGCCTGCGGGCCGCGGTTGGAAATGAGCTCCGTTCGTATCTGGGATTGGTTGCGACGCTGGAGGGTGAGATCAGGAGGGCTTTGGCCGCCGTGACGGACCAGAACGAGCCCAAAGGCGTGGTCAAGGGCGGAGTTACGCTGAAGCGCTGCGTGATCTGGACAAGGGATGCTACGATGGCACTGCGGCTGATGAGTTTGATTGTTGAGGAGGCTAAGAGTAAGCTCGAATTTTTTTTTATTTCCTCATTTTTTATAGGCCTTGTACGGTTCTAACTCGGAGACAGACAAGAAAGGAGGTCAATTGATCTCGCTGATACATGGCTTCTCAACCTCACATGGAGATCCCTTTGTCTGCGCCTTTGCAGAACGGCTCCTGGGCCATGTGACACGGCCGTTTTACGATATGCTGCGGCAGTGGATCTACGACGGCGAGCTGTCAGATCCATACCAGGAATTCTTTGTCGTGGAGCCGGAGTTCAGGCCCAGCACCGATCCGCGGCGTATAGCAACCAGTGTCTGGGAGGACAAGTACAAGCTGGACGATGAGATGGTTCCGTCCATCATCACGCCGGAGTTCGCGAAAAAGGTATTTCTGATCGGCAAGTCGCTGAACTTCATAAGATATGGCTGCGGCGACTCCGCGTGGGTCGAAGCATATTCGAAGGAGGCGTCCCATGAGTTGCGATACGGCGACACCGCGGGCTTGGAGACGTCCATCGACGAGGCTTACAAGACGACCATGGCACGCCTGATCCACCTCATGGACACCAAGTTCAAGCTCTTTGATCACTTGAGGGCGTTGAAGAAGTACCTCCTGCTTGGTCAGGGAGACTTCATCGCTCTGCTGATGGAATCGCTTGCCTCGAATCTGGACCGTCCGGCGAACTCCCAATATCGACACACTCTTACGGCCCAGCTGGAACACGCCATTCGGGCATCGAACGCGCAGTACGATGACCCCGATGTCCTCCGCCGTCTCGATGCGCGCATGTTGGAGCTCAGCCATGGCGAGATCGGCTGGGACTGCTTCACGCTCGAGTACAAGATCGATGCCCCGGTTGACGTCGTCATCACCCCGTGGGGTTCAACGCAGTATCTCAAGGTCTTCAATTTCCTGTGGCGCGTGAAGCGCGTCGAGTTTGCCCTGGGCAGCACCTGGCGGCGGTGCATGACAGGCGCCAGAGGAGTTCTCGGCGCTGTCGACGACAAGGTCGGCGCGGACTGGAAGCGTGCGCGGTGTGTCATCGCCGAGATGATCCATTTCATAAACCAGCTGCAGTATTACATTCTGTTTGAGGTCATCGAGGCCAGCTGGGACCAGCTGCAGGCCGCCATCTCGAAGCCCGGGTGCACGCTCGACGACCTGATCGAGGCTCACACGAAGTATCTCAACTCCATCACGCACAAAGGCCTCCTAGGTTCCGGTTCCCGGAGCTCGTCTTCCTCGTCGTCCAGCAAGCAACCGGAGGAGAGCTTCCTCAGCCAGCTGCACCAGATCCTGAAGATCATGCTCGCGTACAAGGACGCCGTCGACGGGCTGTACTCGTTCTCCGTGGCCGAATTCACCCGCCGGCAGGAGCTCAGCGCGAAGATCGAGACCCGCACCGCGCAGGGACGCTGGGGCGTCACCGAGCGCGACCTCTTCCCTTCTTCCATAAACAGACACAGACAGGGCCACAAAAAATCCATCTCCTCACCATCCATCTCCTCCTCCGTCGCCGCGACGCCCACCGTCGACAGCTTTGGCGGCGGCGGCGGTGGTGGTGCCTTCAGCGGCATTGACACCCCTCTCCTCGCTACTCCCCACCACCTCTCCGCAGACGACCACATGTTGCCCTCCCTACGGACCCGCCTCCGCGACCTCTCCGCCGACTTCCGCTCGCGCCTCAACGTCCTGCTCGGCGACCTCGCGTACCAGCCGGACGTGGACATGCGGTTCCTGGGCGTCGTCATGAACTTCAACGACGTGTACCAACCCGCGCGGCGCAGGAGAGGGACTGCCTCCGGCAGAGACAAGGAGAAGGCGAGGCGCAAGGCTGCGGCTGCGGCTGCTGCTTCATCTGCTGGTACTACGGCTGCTTCTGGAGTGACTACCTCCGGTGGTGTCAATGGAGACGCGAGCAGCGCTCAAAAAGAGCAAGATAAAGTGAGGGAGAAGGGAAGGGAGCAACAACAGCAGCAGCAGCAGCAGAGCGGGACGGAAAGTGGAGGCGGAACGGGCAATGCGACGGGGGCGTAAAAGAAAAATATGATTCCCGTCGTGATTGGTTTGATTTGATTCGGAGTAATAATACCCTGGTATGTCGTTTTCTTTTTCGGCTTTCAAGTGCTTGATTTGTTTTATTATTTTATTATTTTTTAGTTCCTCTCTGGAGTGGAATACTGTGAATACTGCGTGTGTCGGTTGGAGTGCGGTACAGTGGTTTCACATGTGACAGTGAGGGCGAGGTACATATGGTGGGCGAGCGACCGAGTGGTGGTTTGGGTCTTTTTCCCTTTCTTTTTTCTTTGCTCTCTTGCTCGATTATCATGAGCATCAAGCTAGGTAGGTGTGGCCAGGAGGCATGTGTGCATGTACGTTATGGGAGGGATATACCGATACCAATACCAGTTTTTTTTCCTGTTTCTGTTGAAAGGAGGTAGTTAGTTTAGTTCTATTCAAAAAAGGATGTATTCTATCGATTCGTGGTAATATAATATTGATATTCATTGTCGCAATTCTATTCTATTCTATTATCCCCCTTAACTGATGCATTCTGTGTATTTTATCGTTTCTTTCTCCTTTAAAAGAAGAGATCTATTATCTCCGCGCGAGCGAAGGATATCCGTTCTGTGTCATCTCACACTGCCTGAGTTTCCTCTCTCTCCCTCCCCCCCCGACCTCTGCTTTTGCCAACCAAATAATCTACATATTCAACCTACTAGATCTGACGATGCAAATAATCTGACAGTACTATATACTTATGCCCTGTATGATATGCGTCAGCTGCATTCGCAAATAGAAAAAAATATAGAGATTTTTTGAAAAGAAAGAAAGAAAAGGGAAATGAGTGGGATTTTGAATCTGACCGTTGAGTTGAGGTGGCTTCATGATGGATGTGATGCATCAGATAGCCAAAGGTAATAACTAACTACTCTGTACGTACTGTGCGGTACTTTAAGTGCAGGTGTCTACGGTGCAGTACCTAATGTATGAGGGGAAAAGAAGCGCTAATGAGAAGCCGGAACAGGCAGTGGGCGCAAAGCAAGCAAGCAACTTGAACTGATGCTACAATATCATGCCATGTACTGTACTGTACTGTACTGTACATATTCATGCGACCGAAGCGGATAATAATAAGCAGTCATTAGAATCATCCAAAGCCTGATAATAAAAAGGGGAGCCCGGTCCGCTATTTGGAACTTGAGACAGAGAAGTATGAGAATATATACATACAGGACACGCAGTACTAAGGTGCTGAAGAATTGTCCGTGTATTGAAATTCTCTTGGAGTGGCCCTTCAACAGGAAAGGGATGGCCCTTTTAATTCTTGGTCAAGCGCCATCGATCACTTGAAGCCAATGATCTGGACTGCTTCTATAGGACACCTGATGGCATCTGTCAGCCTTAATATGACCCTCATCCTTTTTTCGTGCCCCATGGCCGGGTGCTACCTGACCTAGCGATCCTAGCCCTTTGGACAGGGATAACCGTTGGACAGAGATGAAACCAGTGGGCATCCCTCCATGTACAGTAGGGTATGTGTCAAACGAAAATAGCCAGGATGGCTGGAGTCCACGAACCCAGTCAGAAATAGTCCCCATGGATTGGAATAACACAGACAACGAATACGGCAAAAAGTTGCCCTTGCGATCATCAGACTGCCTGCTGCCGTGCCGGTGACCGATCCGAGGTACGGCGGAGCCATTCTGATTAATCCGGGTAGGTGTGTTGTTTTAATAGTCGTTTTTTCCCTCTGAAGAATGACTAAATTCTCCTTGTAGAAATAGTAAGGAATTAATTATTTTTATTCAGGTAGACCCAGAGGCTCCGGGGTCGGTAGGCTGTTAGAGCAGGGGTTCCGGCTCAGAAACATAGTCGATTCTCAGGTTGATCCATCTTCCGTGCGAGTAAGTCTCTCCATGTTTTTTTTTTTCTCTCTTCAAAATTTTGGCATTTCACCGTTTTTATATGGTTTATATATGTTGAGATTTGTTCGGGACCCTGCCGCCTCGGAAGATAAATACTACGACGTGATAGGATTTGATTCCCGGGGAGTCAACAACACGACTCCCCGGTACCAGTGCATCACAGAGCCATATTCACGCCAACGCTGGACCCTGGATAACCGGTTTCTCGATCTCCTTGGCAGCTCAGACGTGGCTACGGAGAAGGCCTGGGCGAGGGCCATGGCATTGGCAGACACATGTACCGGGGAAGGCGGGCCGGAGATAGGTGAGTTCATGAACAACACGCCGACGGTCGCAGATGTCATTGAGATCATCGTGAGACACGGAGAGTGGCGAGAGAAAGAAGCCAATGCCCTTCTGGAGAGCGAACAATACAAACAGATTCGGAAAGACAGGCCATCCGCGATGCGACTCGATGGAGACGGGGGGAGGAGCCCCTACAGTACTGGGGCTTCTCATACGGCGCAGTTCTCGGCGCCACATTCGTCGCCATGCAACCTCACAGGGCCAAACGGATGGTGCTCGATGGGATCTGCGATGCGCGGGCAATGTACTCCGGTTTCTGGAACACAAGCATCTTGGACACCGACAAAGTCATGGAACGGTTCTTCGAAAGCTGCCAGCAGGCCGGACCGGAGCAGTGCTCCTTTTCCACCGGTGGCACATTATCTGACCTCCAGATGGTCCTTGAAGATACTCTGCAATCGCTCAAGCAGACTCCCCTTGCCGTTCCGGGCACGGAGACAAGGGGCCTGGACGTCAACGTACAGCGACGTCATGCGACTCATCAAGGACGCTCTATACGATCCCTTACGGTTGTTCCCAGTGTTGGCGGACATGCTCACAGACGTGTCGCGGGGGAACGGCAGCGCTTTTGCGGATATGAAAATGGCGGCTAAGACGTCCATCTGTCGTCCACCGTCATCCAGTGATGGCGGTGACGACGACTCGGGATCTCTGCCCACCATATACAGACACCATCCTCGAAACCCTGGTGTCAATCGGCTGCACCGACGGCTCCGATCTCACAGGGCTGACAAAACAAGATTTCTTTGACTTTACGACGTTCTCAAGGGGCAGAGCAGGTGGATGGCGGACATATGGGCCTCTTGGACCATCTCGTGTTGGGGGTGGAAGACGAGGCCGAAATGGAGATATGAAGGTAATTTAATTACAATTGAGATTTGTTCCTTTCCTTTTTTTTTCCCCTTCCGTCTTTTCTTTTCCTTCTCAGTCAGTAAAGGCACCGAACTAGCTAACCCGACTTTTAGGACCTATCTCAGGAACCCCAGCGCACCCAATCCTCTGGATTGGAAACACCCTGGATCCAGCGACACCACTCAGAAAGTAAGCTCCTTGTATTTCCATCTCATTGAAGGTTTTTAGATTACTCACTGTGTTTTTTAGTGCCTATGAACTGGCCGCTGGATTTACTGGCTCCGTGGTGCTTGAACAAGACTCCATAGGAGTAAGCAATATTTTAAAAAATTTCACCAGCATCTTCTTTCTCTCTGCATTAGCTGCCAAGAATTACTGATGTTATAATATATTTTCATATAGCATTGTTCGTATACGTCGGATTCGGTATGCACTGATTCACATGTTCGCAGGTATTTCCAGACCGGTGTACTCCCCGAGCCTGGGACCCGATGCGAGCCTAACGAGATGCCGTTTGGTGTTCAAATACGACAGAGAGTTTGGTAAATGAGAAACAGTAACGAATTTTTTTTTCCTTCACTGGTTCTGGTTTATGTTGCACTTCTTCATGCTACTAGCGGCATATGATCATTGTTGATGGTACTGAATGAGGGGGGAAATGATGATAATAGTAACCCTACAAACTAGATAGTTTGCAGACATGGTTTCCCTTCACCTGCTTGATTCAAGAATCCCCTTTCCCACCCTGTGTCTGTCAGCGGACCCCATGAATAATATGAAAGGCACAGTCCCTTATCCACTTTAGACCATTCTTCCTGAGTAACTGCTGCGCTTCATGCGCCAAACCCGCCTTGACGGGTCTCACTCCTTCAGCAATTGTGCACTGTTTCTCTGTCACAGGACTCCTACTACTACTATCCTCACCGTCTGGAGAGGAACTAGTGGACGTGACAAGATCTCCAAAAAGCAACAGTGCATCCCGCATCCTTCCACTCTTCCTAAGCCATGTCGCAAGCGTCAGCCTCACCCACATCGTCTCCCGATTCTCCGGAGGCCGCTGCCTCCCGGCGACGGCAATCAAATCGCGCAACGACAGCTCAGCCGCCTGTGGGTCATCGTCGTAGAGAAGCAAGGCCTGCAGATGCTTGATCTGGCACACACGCTCGAAGTTCTCTGGTCTTTTTAGCGTTTCCAGCGGCAAGCACAACTCCAGAAGCGCGGCCGTTTCCCCCTTCCGACAGAGCTCACGGTATACATACGACAGACTGATTGCTAGATCGACGCACACATAGTTATCCAGTCCCACGGCGCGCTGGCGCGCCGCGAAGCAGATCGTGTAATGCCTCTCTGCGTCGGTCAGCCGGCCGAGCTTGCGGTACGCGGATGCCATGGCGCTCTGGGTCATCAGTGTAGAGGGATCATCGGGCCCGTTGAGTTCCATCCAGACGGAGTAGGCGCGCTCATACTGTTCTCGGGCTTCTTCAATCTTGTTCTATCCCTCCAGTGCGTAACCTAGGTAGAATTGGTTGTGGAAGAAGACTCTTGCGGTCGGGGGCCCTGTGGCCAGGAGACCCCTGGCTGCTTCTTCCCCATACCGCTGCGCGACCTCGAAGTTTAAGAGGTGGAAACTACACAGGCATTCGTACCTCAGGCTCATGTAGACTTCTCTGTGCTGACTGCCCAGGGTCTTGATGCGTTGCTGCCGAACCTCGGCGTGTAGGTCTGCTGCATACCTGTGACGTCCACGGACTAAGGTACCTGGGCGAAAAAAAGGAGGACGTCAATTGAGGACTCAATCTTTCAATCATTCGCCTTACCGGTTGCAAGATCATAACGGGCCATTAGCGTCATCGGTCAGTCCATCCCAACTGGTCCTCAAGGCCCTGGGATGCAAGAACAAGCAAATTAAGCCCCTTCTGGCTCAGATCGCCCTTCCAGGCATAATACTGTGCAAACCTCGATCGAAGAAAAGCCGCTCTAAGGCAGATTCTCTTAATCTTCGATACTCCACGTCCAGCTCGTCATACGCAGCTTCCACGAAGACATTCATCTGCACAATGTCTCGAGTCGACGGCGGTTGCAGAGCAAGCCAGGAGTTCAGATAACTGGCCACCTCCATTGCCGGAGCACCGTAGCTTCCTTCTTTCAGAAGGAAGAGGCTTTCTGCCCATGCTACTAGCTGGCGGCTCTTGAAGAACCGTGCAACCATCTTGAGAGTGACTAAGGGTGGCCGCGACAGAGCAACGAGGTGTAGATGCCAGCGCAGCGCCGCGTTATCTGTAGAAGCCGTGCAAGGTGGAGAGTTCCGAGCCAGGACCGACGGGAGAACTGCCCGTTGCTTCCAAATTCATACTCCGGTTGAGCACCCGAGCGATGAATTTAGGATCACCGAACTCCTGCAGCATAAGCATACAGAGACATCGGGTCACTATATATTGATGCATTGTCTCCTATTGGAGATTGATGGATGAGGGATTAAGCATCTGGGTTCTGGTGAGATAGTCCTTTGCTGATGCATGGATCAATCGAACGCTTCCGTCCACTATGACGATGAAAGGAGCGCAGGGCTGTGTCAATTTGCCCTCAACATTGAAGAGCCTTTGGTTTTCGTCAATGACGGTCTTGAAAACATCGAGACTGATGGCGGTTGCGATTTCCTCCGTCGTCAGAAATCGAAAGGTCCCGACGATCAGGGAGAAAAGCTCTCTGCGGAGCTCAGATGCACACTGTCGAGTCCCCTACCTGTTTTGACAATGAACTGAGCGTACATAGAGTCCAGCCCAAGTGGGAAACGCTCCAAAATTCCTAGCTGAGCTTTGATGTTCGGCGCAGCCTTTACCGCGTCAAGCATGAGCCGAGCCCAAAGGAACATTCCCCCAGCGTTTTCCGCGCATTTGGCCAGTAATTTCTCCTTTATTGTAGCTAGATGTGGCGTGCGCTCAATTTCAACCCTCACGAGCACTTGAACATCAGCACCTATCTGGCCTGGTTCCATACAGATAAGATCAGGGTCACCGAGTGAGCTGGGTCACCGAGTGAGCTGTGGATGGTGCTCCCGTACCGAGAAGAGACAATTACACGGGCATGAGGCATTTTAGCTATCTGGGAGAGGTATTCCAATAACATTTTTTAAACTCTTGTCATCCGGACATTCGTCTATTCCGTCAACTATCAGGACGAATGCTGGACAGGCCATCATGAGCGACTCGAAGATTCGCCAGGTTGCGTCCAAGGGACAATCGGTGGCCCTCTTATATCTGTCCATGTAACCTCCAATACTCGCTGTCATATGGAGCCAGGGTTTGCTCGAGCCTTCGATGAGAGAGGACATCGGCTAACACCGAGCATACTAGGGCAGATGGTGTTGAGGAATCCTGCGATTTCTGAAAGAAGTAGCCGTAAGAGCCGCCAGGGATTTCGGCAGATGTGAACCCGTTTTCCATCAGGTACCTGGCAAGTACGCTCTTTCCACATCCTAGGTACACAAAGATTGCAAGTTCTCAATTGTTGTCGTAGTAGGTAGCCACAACGACTGTGCTTACCGGGAATTCCATGAATCCACAGCGTAGTCTTACAACCAGTACCCACCCAGTGCAGAAAAACAGGGTGAGTAAATATCCACTTGCAAGTATTTTCTTCCCAATGTGGAAGATCGAGAGACCTTTCATCCGGTCGAAGCCAGTCAAGTACAGTATGAACTCGGTCTTGAAGGACGTAGACTATGGTATCATACTAAGCAAAATGGTACGTAGATATAGAGCAGGGATCTTACTTTCAGAATTTCTTAGATACGTCATCATGGCAGCTGTAGCGTCTCGCTGATCTGTGGAAAATCTCAGATGGCTGTAATAACTTGGCTTAGCCAGAGGACCTTTCCTACCTTCATACGATCTTTTTACTATAGCCACAAACTCATCGCCCCTTCGTTTAATATTATCCAGCGCCTTAGAGTGATCTGGCAAGAGATGCTTAGAATGAGGACACAGCAACGCTTGACATCATCTCTACCACCTACCTTCGTTAAATGCCGATTGCCTTCTACGATCCTCCGAATTCAAATCAAATTGCCGTTGTTGCGCTAATGAAGTTTGAGCGACGGTTCCAGTAGTGCCATGTCTGGAATAATTCCCGTCCAAGTGCCTCATACTTACCGGTGTATGCAGCGAGCTGGGCTTCATTTTCTGCATTCTCAGCAAGTTGCCTTATCTTCGTTAAGATTCCATCGATCTTTTCGTTAAATAGCGTAAAGGTAGCTTTCACGTATCGTTCTTTCATCTCACCCATCAGCCCAGCTGCGTGCATCCCCGCAATGAAGCTTTAGGCAGATTGCCATATTGTGTCGCAGAAGAGGTATCATATACACTAGTGGAATTATAGATTGACAAAAGACTTACTGGTTGTAGTTTGTTCATAATACAGCCTTGCTCTCACAAGGAAACTGATTACCTGCGAGAACAGCTGGACGAGTGTGGCTGAGAGACGTTCGGTGGCTGGCCACAGTTGGAGGTATTCTTCCCATCGGCCGATCTGTTGTAGCACTTCCAAGACACTGGAAGCAATTTTCCCGGAGACGTTTATCTCCTGAATGGCCACCTAGTTCATTCGAATCCACCAATTAGTTATACAGACGCGTCAGTATTAGTATGTGCAATAAGGGCGGACACACCGACAGCAAGACTCGAATGCCACCCCACACAAGAGAAGTGATGTGCGGTTGGTGCCGAATCATTGATCAACCACTGCAGTAGAGCGGGGTTAATCAGTCAGAGTGTACTTTTTATGCACGAGGCTGCGGGCGGGAAGGTTGCGCTTACCGACAGTATATCTGTTAAACCAGAGAAGCACCTCATCGATTCGGCTAGAAATCTTACACTTTTTCTGTTCGCAATTCCTTTTAGCGGCAAGGGTAAAGTTAATCAGCTCATCTCTCTCAGCAAATGGATCGTTGCTGTTTTGCCCTTCCCCATTTACGGGGATTCTCTTCTTAGGGTCTTTGGTCAAGGTTTTGTTGTAAAGCTACGTGAAATCGCTGTTAAATCCTCCGTTTTACACTGGTAGCATGTATAAACTCCATACTGTAGCAAGGACGTGGAACTTGCCTCTATTGCCCTCACCCATTCAGATGTGCTTTTGGTGTCCATTTTCGCTTCATGACAAGAACCTTGTAGGCGATCATATCGAGATCCAGAGTAAAGATGAGACCACAAGAGATCTCCACAAGGCTACATGATCCTCATTTAGCAAGCGCCAAGTGCATCTTATACTTTCCATCGGCATTCCAAAGCCTAGCTTCTGTTGGTTCATTTTGAACCTAACTGGTATGTATGTGCTATGTGCCCAATCTATCCTTTTGGAAAAGACATCCAGTTGTGAAGCACAAATATCATGAAAGGAGATTAATGCAGCAAGGCAGTCATAAGGTGAAGCCGATGGCAATGTTCCATATGTGTAGTTACAGCCTTATTCTCGCCGACAATGGATGGTTGGTCCCACACTTACCATGTTCTGTCCGGCTTTTGTGTGCTCAGAATTGCCAATGGATGTTTTCTGCTGCATCGAATGTAGCGTAGCATTCTTCTGGAAAGAGCCTTTCCGAGGCCTCCAGGCGTCCGGGTCCAGAAACGAGGCATTATTCCTAAGCATCCGACGATCTTGATATCTGGACATGACAGGCACAACCTACGCCACAAAATCGATGATGGGTCAACCACATAAAATTAGAGTGGTCAGGTCATCACCGATGAGCGCCAGAAAATAATATTTGAGGCTCTGCGTTGTTTTTTTTTTTTCGGTTGGAGAGTTCTTCTGGCAGACGTCAGCTGCCACCCTGAAGAGCAGGGGGGACGAGGCTGTCGGAGCCGCCATCAATACCCAACGCCCACCGCATTTAGCGTCTTTGAAGACCTCAGCTTCTTTGGATGTCTAGAAAACGACCATGCCTCAACCAAAGGTTGACACAAGGACTATTTTGGCACACCTTCTCCACTGACAAACCACTTGCAGAATTCTTTGCAGGGGATAGATTGAACATATGATTGTTGTAAATGCGTGAATGTGTTGAGTTAACCCTTACCCCGCTCCTGAGAACCCTCCCCGGAGGCGTCTGGAATGAGGCTGAAAATATCAGAAGTGGTTATAAAGATCTCAGCTTGTTTCGCCACCTATGTAGAAAACGGATCCTTAGTCATTCTTTCTCGTCCATTAAAGTCCCCTATGCACAGCCATCACCTGATAAAGCATCGTCACATTGGATAATTTCGAACGCAACGATTGAATATCTGAATCATGCCTGACGTCAATTGTCCGGGCCCTAAACCAGTTGTATGTTTCGAAAAGGGAAAAAGCTCTATGAACTTGATCAAGTTTCTTATTAGATCATGGATAGTGCGCTGCCAGCTGCCTGCGACCTTCTGATTGCAAGTGCGGTTTGGGATATGTGACCGAGTCCGGGCTGGCGACGACGTTAGGGCAGGAAGAGCGCCGCCAAAGCCCGAAGGGAAGCAGCAGGCAAGTCCACTTCAACCAGATCCAAAATTGACTGCTTATGACATTGTCCAACTGGGTAAAAAAGACACCTTCACAGATCCAGACACTTTCAAACGTCGAGATGGTCTGACCGCCGTTGAGGTGGCTGCGTACACAGGGGTTTTGTCCGTATACCGCTTCATTCGACCAAAGTCGGATCCGCTCATTGCGAAGATATCTCTGCTTGTCCACGGGGATACATGCCAACATATGTATGAGAACAATTCGAATGGAAAATGGCTTTCAGGCACACATGAACGCCATTTCCCGCTAGTAAATGTCATCGTACAGCCTCCTTAAAGCGCGCGGAAACATGTCGAAAACTCCCATGTATTTGTTGAAGAAGCGATTCAGTCACCAGATCCCGCCTTTTCTTTCATCCCGCCGTCTGTAGATGCTCACTCCTTGAGACCTATCAGGATGACACGGCGTGCTCCACTCGTCCTGTTTCAACAGCATCTCCTTGTGTCTCCATCCGTATTGATCTTTTCTTGGCTTGTTTTGAATGTGGTGGTCTCAGACCACTGAAAGACCTGTGCGTGGGTGGCTGTGTGTCCCGAGTCCCGGAATCCAGGATCCAGATCATCATATCCTTGGTAATGGAAATATCCGCTTCTTCAAAGGTCTGTTTTGAAGCCACTAATGCAGATAAGTGGATCAGTCCAAGGCTTCTAGAATTCTCGGAAGCCATCAAAGAGGTGGTCTTTGCTATATGGTGGCCAGACATCCTTGCAGAATGATTCTTCTCTTCCTCATCCCATGAACCCACTGGTGTAGTCCCGTTCCATTGCCTCTGGGGCCACTCGATTGCTTTCATTCTCATGCATCTTCACAAACACAGCAGAATAGGTAATAGTTTTCAAAACAACAGAGGATAGGAGAAGAAGGGTGTTGGCCGTTTTCCAGTCTTTTTTGGCAGCAGGGAGGCTGTCCACTGCTACCTTTCCTGTTTCTTTATTCTCTGAATCTTGATTTCTTATTGATGTTGATGAACAAGCGGAATGCATGTTGAAGAAGGACCACAGAGAGCCAGGTGAATCGGTGACGTTGCGTGAGCAAACATCAAAGACATGATCTGATCACCTGACTCACCCCTTAAAAGTTGCCAAGTCCCAGGTGAGTAATGGTGAATTGCTCGTAGATTCTGAAGTCTAGAGCTTCCAGAACGATTTGAAAAATGCCTTTGGGAGGCAGGTATCTGTCAGGCCAGAAAGGACGGTGAACGAATTGCTGACTTCCTGGCGGTGAGAAGTCCGAAGGCAACACGACAGACATTACGAATGACAGCTAGGCAACTCTATACTAATAGATGGAGCATGTCCACCGGGCGGGGAATCATGGGACAGGGCATATCTGCCTGTGCGCAACGGACTTGCCACGTTCAACCAGCGGATTATTAATGGCAACTCCGAAATAAGGGGATCTCCAGCGCGGGTGGAAAATACATATTCCGTCTGCTTATTATGATCTATTATTACGGAATAGGCAGGTTATGTGTCGCTCAGGCCGGCGTAAATCGTCGAGAGATATAGACACCGGGATCCCGGCCCCTGTACACATCGCTTTCGGAGTACGGAGCACTCCGTGCACTCCGCATCAGAGCAGCGTCGCTAAACACGTAGGCCAGGAATCCGGTTGGGTGGCCGGATCCCAACGAAACAGGATCCGCCAGGGCAGGGATGTTTCAAGACATCTCTGACACACCACCGGCAACCCTGCGGGACTTCCCACCGGAATGGTTCCATCGACAGGGATCAGCCTGCACGAGAAGTCTGCTAACTCCTTCGACGGCCCTTCGACTGTGGGCTGCTTGCTTAAAACAAGGACCCTTTCCGGCTGTACGATTCCGGAGGCAAACTGATGCATATATCGCACATATATTAATGCCACAGAACTCCATTCAATCCAGCTTCAAGGCTACCCATATATACAAGTGTATCCAAGTATTCCATTGAAACTTGTGAACGCCCTCCAATCCGACCGCAGTCTACTGCTTGGCCGATCTGCGAGCAAAACACACTTCACGATCCACGATGAGCGAGCCTGTTAAAGACGCGAGATTGTGTCCCATGAACCCGCCGACGGATCTCAACCTCTCCAACTACCAGCGCTACTGGGAGGAAATCCACCAAAACACCGTGAAGTTGATCCAGCAGATCAAAGGTCAGGAGCACGTTTCTTTGTGCGCGGTCATGTGGACTAAACATCAGCACAGAAGAAGAGAAGGCCGAAGCTCGACATAAGTCTCCGCGGAGCGGTTCGGATACCAAGACCTGATCTCCTCATCACCAGATCGCTCACAGCTTCGTGATGTGCCAATACTGTATCCCAACAGAGAAACGATTTCGCAAACATTTGCTACTCAGCTCCGTGATGATATAATGACGTCTCCGATGATACTGGTTGTTCTTCAGTCGCTTCTGTCTTGCTTGTTTATTCTTTGGGCTGGGTGGACTGGCGTCATGTGTGAAAGGAGTCACTTTGGGTAAAGGTTCTCAAACCGGCGTTTTTGGGGTGATATTTCTCCATTCAATGAAGGTACCAATAAGGATATTGAGCTTCGGATCAATTCTCTCCTAGTCATACATATATCAAACTGCAGGTGCATAGATGGCGGGATCGAATACAAAATATACCCCTTCAATAACGGTGCCTCATTCCATATCGATACATGTGACTGTAATGTAGCATGAAATCTTTGGGTATTATTCATTTGGAAGACATATTGGGGACAGCTGAGACACTGAGAAGTGGTCACTTCCGCTGTAATAACCAGAAAGATGTAAATGTCGGGTATCCGTTGAAATCAATCCGAGTCTGAATCACTATCTGAATCGGAACCGGAAGATGACGTAGAGTCGGAATCGGAATCGGAATCGGATGATGTAGATGATGCTGGAGAAGATGGAGATGAGGACGATGATGAACTCGAAGAGCTCGCAGAGTCGGAATCACTGTCGCTGCCGCTGCCGCTATTGCTATCGCTATCCGAGTCCGATTGAGATTCACTCGAACTTTCGCTCTCGCTACTACTCGATATCTCCACAAAGGCCGTCCTGTTCTTTCTCTTCTTCTTAACCGGCACATTGACTGCAGCCCTTTGTCCATTTGTTTGGGGCCCATCTTTCTTTTCTGAGTCAGACTCAGATCCACTCGAACTTTCGCTCTCGCTGCTACTAGATATCTCCACGAACGCCGTCCTGTTCTTCCTCTTCTTTTTCTTTGGTGCATCAGTCACGTTTGATGGGGCACCATTCGGTTTCTCCTGCTTCGATGGTTTCTTCTTTTCAGCCGACGGCGACGGTTCGAGCCTGCCGTTGATCGCATACAGCACAAGCTCGGCCCGTCTCCTCCTTTCGAGCTTCTTCTGCATGTCTGCATCCATGCCGTCGGGGACGCCGACATCAAGGTCCCACTTCTCTTCTACTAGTTTGGTTCTAAAGGCTTCAACGGCGTCGTTGTATGCCTTCTTCTTCTCCGAAATAGAACCATCCGTCTCCTGTTCCGCCTCCGCCGTTTTATCTTGAGATTTATTTTCTTCCCTATCAGCCTTGATCACCTCTCTAGCAGCTTCCTGAACTCGCTGTTTTGCCCCCTCACTCTTTAGTCCCTTTAGATAAGCGAGCAACGCGGGATTGTATCGTGTAGGTATGTGCTCGAGTGAGAAGAGGTGCTTCAAGATATGCGTCTCGCGGTTCTTCTGGAACTTCCAGGAGGACCGATCATTGTAGAACCGGCTGAGGTAAGAAAGGATGGGAGTCTCATGAAAGTGCGTCGTTGGTGTCGTAGACGTGGAGGCATCCTGCTGTGGATTTTGACCCTTTTGCTTTTGCTTCTTTTTCTTCTTCTTTTTGCCTTCTCCTGTTTCAGGCTTCGGTTCCTCCCCAGACGCTTCTCCGTCCTGAGATTTAGACTCCTGCACCTTTGTGAGCTCATCATTGCTATCGCCATCCTTCTCCTTCGTGTCCGGCGTAAACGAAACGCTTTTCTTCTGCGGTGTCACGGTCTCTTGCTTCGGGGCAGGTGAGGAAGACCGAGCACCGCTCGGTTCGTTGCCATCGTCTAGCCGTCGCTTCTTGCTGCTGGTGGCTTTTTCAGCCTCTTCGGACGACTCGCTCTTTGTCCTCTTCCCGTTGTTTTTCTGCGGCTGCTGAGGCTCCTCATTTTTCGGTTCTGGAGTGGTCACATCCTCATCGGCGGTCTCTTTCGCGTATTTCAGCTTGAGACCTAGCCTTTTCCATGCTGGGATATGGGGTTGCGCGCCGGTGCCATTGCTGGACATTGCAACGGTGCTATGGGTCCTCTTTTGATTGATAAGCTTGATGGAGGATTCTGCCTCGATAAGAACTTGTAGGAGAGGGTTCTGGAAGGGAGAAGTGCTGTGCTAGGATGGGAGGGCAGTGTAACTTTTGCGGAGTTCCTGAAATTTTCCATGTGAGCTCCGCAGGTCGTCCACAGTTACGTGATTGGGTTTAGCGTACTTGAGCTTGTATATGCCTCGCACCCGGGACGTTTTTTTTGCTCTACTTCATAAGTATGGATCAAGGCATCTTAACAATATACAAATGGAAGACCCTAAAAGTTTTCAGTCGGGAAAATTGCTGTTGAACGGCTCCATGGTCTGTACAGTACCTATATCGTTTCCCCGACCGACTTTTGACGGCCAAACCTCACGGCTGTGCCCTCAATGTCAGCTGCTAAATTGCCTCCAGAGTACAGGGGCTCAGATACGGAGTATCAGCACAGAAGCTGAGTAATATCGGTTCTGGCCGTCTAAAAAGCCAAAATTCAGCTCTCTTTGGGTATTCCAGGACATTATTGATGCTGCAATAACTGGAAACTGCTAATTCCGTTTGCTAAAGGCTTAAGCGCACCTTTCTCCCCGGAATATGTCGCCTAAGCACGTAACTGATGCCATTTGGATAGTAGTCGACAACGATGCAACCGCAAGGGTAAGAATGACGGGTATCGATAGCCAATGGAGGTCTTTAGGAGCAGAATTTCGGCAACTTGTAAATTGCGTAATACTCTTCATAGAACCTCGAGAGTAAGATTGAGAAAAAGAAATAAATGAGGCCTATTTGAACTTGAAATCAGTCAAACAGCCCGAAAGAGCCATGAAGGCATGTCAATTCCGTATTTGGGAAAATGGTGCCTAAGGCATGAACAATGAATTACATAAGCTGTTCTGTCTTTACCAGGAAATTCACCTTAGATTTCAAGATTTTAGCAATTGTGACCTAAATATACTGGCAGAAAAAGAAGCTTCTATCGAATAAGCAGAGTATGCCCCATTGCAGGACCCCGGGTTCCTGGATACTGCGTCCAGAATCTTAGGTATCGGAAGGCGGTGGACGGGGTGCGGAGCTTACTCGATCGGGAGCACGAAGCTGGCGGGAGCTTCAGACCAGGCAGCTTCTCGCACGCGTCCCCCACGTCAGTTCACCACGGCGACCCTCCATCCCTCCATAACCTCACCTTTCCAATTTTGAATCTCTCGTCAGAATATCTCATAGAATTCCTTTCCTTGTTCTGACCTTTCCTTACCATCGCCATGTCCGGTAGGCGCCCTGACCCGCTGATCGTTGTTCCACGCCATGACTTCATCGATGACTGACTAGTATCGACAAATAGGGAGCGCAGGTTACGATAGACACATTACAATCTTCTCCGACCAAGGTCGCCTGTACCAAGTCGGTCAGTATTCTCTTTCCCCGGGATCCCGCTGTCTATATCATTCCTCTTCCCCCTACAATCAGCGCACTTTGCTGGTCCGCAGGTGACGGAAATTCAAATCCGATAGCTGACACGACTGTTGACGCAGAATATGCATTCAAGGCCATTACTGCCGCAAACATCACTTCCATCGGGGTGAGGGGGAAGAACTGCGCTGTGGTGCTGTCTCAGAAGAAAGTTCCTGTAGGTCAGGCGGCTACAATTCTATCGTGACTGGTGGCCTGACGATCTCCCAGGACAGACTGATTGATCCTTCTTCCGTCTCCTACATCTTCAAAATTTCTCCTTCTGTCGGCTGTGTCATGACTGGCTCCATAGCAGATGCCAGAGCGTGTGTGGACCGCGCTCGCGGAGAAGCCGCCGAATTTAAATACAAATACGGATACGAGATGCCTTGCGACGTCCTGGCGAAGAGAATGGCCAATATCAACCAAGTTTATACACAAAGAGTTGGGCTTATCCCGTTCTGAGATCCGTAATTGGATGTTTGCTAACAGAGAATTCATAAAGGCTTACATGCGCCCTCTCGGAGTTTCCATGACCCTGATCTCAGTCGACTCAGAACGAGGCCCCCAGCTCTACAAGTGCGACCCAGCAGGGTACTACGTCGGTTACAAGGCGACCGCTTCTGGACCTAAGCAACAAGAGGCTTTCAACTATCTGGAGAAGAAGCTGAAGAACAAGGACTACGCGGAAGGTAGCTGGGAGGATGTTGTCGAATTAGGCATCACAGCTCTCAGCAGCGTGCTTAGCGTCGATTTCAAGAAGAACGAATTGGAAATCGGAATCGTCGGGGGGCCACGGGCTGATGGGCAGGAGGGGACAACCACTGAATTCCGGAAATTGACGGAAGATGAGATCGAGGAACGGTTGCAGGCTATCAGTGAAAAGGATTGATCAAAAGACGTATTTGCTGGAGTAAGGTAAAGAGAGATGTTATGCTTGACGCTTGATGTGGGCCTTGGGTCCTATGCAGATATACCAAATGGCAAGATATTTCCTTGCAATTGGCCAGTCTGCCAGCTTGCTCTTCTCGTGGCCTTTTTTTTCTCGTGTACCTTTCAATTTCTCTCCACCAGTCTTCTCGTACTCCCCTTCTGCGACATGCTCTATTAACATCTAGGCGCGCTCTCCTGCTCCAGTGGCAATTACATGCGATAAACCGGCACGGTGGATAGCTGATGCATCTCAGGACGTTCAGCGACGGTGGTGCACAGCCATGCGATAATGTGATGTGCGCTCTCTAGTTCTTCCTACCTTTTCCCTGTTCCGGAAACTTCGGTAGCCCTCGACCCTGCCCAAGCGACAGCGGATCTTGATCGAGTTGATCCTCCTCTCTCTTCGGGGCATCTTGGCGGACCTGGTTGCACGATAGGGTCATACCATCCGGCCTTGTAGAGTCCTCAAGGTTCCTCAGATCCGCCACCCGCGTTATAAAAATATGGTGGAGAGGCATTCAGCTTCGTCGTTGCGGCTAAGCTGTGGCTTTCACTGCCTTCTTTTCATGCCTTGTTTTTCTCTTCGCGCTCCACAATGCCGTTTGCAGGTTGGCCACGGCAGGGTTCAGGAGCTTTTGGTGTGGCACCGGCAGGGCAGCTGTGCGCTGGCCGCAGCTAAGCCGGACGCGGGCTAAGCGGCCGTCGGACCCAGCCCTGATCGCAGACTCCACCACCAGGCGATTCCACCGACCCCGCAACGCATCCACAGAGATCCCACCCGGGGGTATGGGCAGAGCCTGTGGCGTCTTTGCTTTTGGCTGATCTCAAGAGCTTCTTTGCATACCAGAACCAGCTGTGCACGAATGGTCGCAGCAGCTTAGTCTCATGCTTGCAGTCCTCAGCTTCCCAGCAATATGCTTAGCTCGATTTCCCGAGTACGCGGCTTTTGTGATCTTTTTATTTAGATCCACTACGATCTCCTGAGCTATGATGGCTTCTAACACCCTGTGATATGTTACTCCTCAACGTCCAATGTCCATCGGCGCAGCCAGCCACTTTTTTGATGATCCATTGACCATCTCCGCGATGGGTCGGCTCCTCAGCAGTTTTCCGTCGTCATCAGCTTAAAAATGATAGCTCGTCCTCAATCACGTAGGATATAAACATGGAGATGAGTTACTCTTTTTTTGACTGGACGTTGTGTTGTATTCTGTGGCCTTACTATGCTTTCTTCTAGATCAGACGAGAGGCATGGCTGACGGACGTGAGTAATATCCTTTCTACTAAAAAGAATACTTCTGCGGCGCCGCGTGAGAAGACAAGGCTGATGTCCGCGACAAAGTTAATGAAGCACGGGCCTTGAGGGTCGCAGAACTGATGAATGACTATCGTACCCTCCAACTACACATCGCGCAACAGAAGGCAGATCTACCCCCGGAAGATAACGGGGAAGAAGGCTATGGGGTGATGAGGGAGTGCCTTACCGCTGCCCAGTCCCTGTTGTCTTCGAAATACAACCTTGCGTCGACACAAACTCAGGGCGGGGATGAAGAGACTCGAAAGGCACAGCTGCAGAGGTACTGATAGTCGCACCATGCAAATTGACGCGTCTCCGAGTCCTGATAGTTTTGCAGGATCATTCTTGACTCGAGCGCCCGTCGATTCCAAGCACACAAAATCTACCTCCGAATCGCCGCCGCAAGGAGGTGGGTCATCAACCGTGAACATGTCCTCTGCGGTCAGAGGCTGGACGCGTTTCATGCTTCTCGGCTTCGGGCAGTGGATGATCTGTTGCGGGAGGTACTATTTCCGTCGGTTTCTGTGACCATAGGTGGCATTTATGACTGACATTCAATTCTGATGAGCAGGAACTTGCTAACGTTACCGATCAATACGTCGTTTCTGACCTTCGAGCGGCTGACGTTCGAGCTGGCCACTGGCTCGATGAAGATCCTTCTCTAAGCACGATACTGGATTGGATCCAGTCGCAAAACCAATGAACGGACGCTGTTCCTGTCGACGATACGTTTTTTTCGACCAGCTGATGGATGGCCAACCTAACTGGCATTTCCGAGCATCATCTCTATTTCTGACGAAGCCTGGACCGCTTATATTCAGACCGACTGCATCTCGTTATGCGGTTTGATTCCCATGCTTCTGTCGACGGGCATTTCCACTGGCGCAGGTCGCCACATCGTTGATTTTTACGTATTTCGCATGCTAGGGACCACAGCCCCTGCATCTCTGTTTTCGGGTTATATTCATTATTGTTTTTGGCATCTATATGGCCTTTTGCATTGTTTCCCTTTCTATATTTACAACGCTGGTCGCAGTTACGTGGTTTTCTTGTCAAAGCTTCCAGGAATTGAGTATAGAATAATATCAATTGTCTTTTCCCTTAGCCTTTTTACCTCTTCTGTTATCCTTGCCACAATGTTTCCCACCTGTCCGGCCAAACTTGGTGTGTCTTAACTGCGTCTTTGTAGATTCATACAATACTGCAAGATGTTTAGATTTAGGCTGCCATATTTATCTAGCAGCAGAGACTGCATACTAATGCAAGAGTCAATATATTTTGCTATATAACTGGGATGTCCCCTCCTTCAGATATTGAGCCTTAACGACCGCTCTGAATATCGAAAAGGTCTAACTGAAAAAAAAAAAAAATAGTACCTGACAATGGAATTGCGCATTATTCTACGAGAAGACCTAGTCTCTAGACGCGGCTCCTCCCTAAGGAACAGGGGCTGACATACAGAGGTGTCTTCAGACTCAATTGGCCCAGAGCTGAGCTGGATAGTGGCCGATCGAGCCATGACAAGTTGCTCTGTGCGTGAACGGAGAAGTTCGATGGTGTTCGTGCCTCGACGCCGACGGTCCCTGTCGGGCGTGGGCGCGGCGACGCCAATCAGCGGCGCGGACGGGCAGGCCCGCCATCAGGGTTCAGCTGAAGCGGCGTCAACACCGGCGTCGCGGACACGGTGGAGAGCTCCCGGCCGGGGGCTGGCGGCTCGGGCCTTTGTGTCATACGGCGATCTCCAGCGGAGCACAGCCTTTTTTTTATTTTTTAATTCGATCGATATTTTGATGCAGATGTTGGCGGTGGCGATTTCTTTCCCGATACTATCAGAGTCCCCTTCTGACATGCTTACAGCATGTTGGCATCCTTGTCACAGACCATACATAAAAGTATGCAGACGTGCAGTGCCCCGCGATCGAGCTTTTGGAGCCAGGGTATCCATCCATCTACGCTACCCCCAGCAGCAATCTTCTTCACATTTGCCACCTGTTTCTGTACTAAAATCTGAGCTATGTTTTGGGGCTGGCTAGAGGGTCGTCCCTTCAGATCTCTCCGCAGCGAGGCTCTGCTTGGAGACAATGTGGATGATGAAGTTGTACAAGCTGTGTCCTGAAGGCCATCTATACTAACAATTCCTGGATTCGTATGACATAATGACAAGCTCGCAGATACTAAAGCCTTGTGGCACTAGCTCCCTAGGGTGCACCGTGCACCCAGCCTGCTGGAGCTTTCCCTTTTTCCAAGTTGGGACTATGACGATGATCAATTCAATCGCTTGCAGCATGCATCGCCAGTGACCCCTGCAGAATTCTGCTCCGCCAAGGAGACCATAGTTAGCTGATAATGCTTGCGAGCTGGGCTCGGTAGACTAGAACCGGAGCAAAGATCTCCACCGAGATGTGTAACTAGATCCGTCCAGACGTCCCCGAGATAATGTGTCCTTTTTTGAATTACCCACAACGACGGGTATCCGCTGACCGACTGATCTATTGGCGCTTCAATGCTTCAATTTATTTCATAGCACGCAAGAATTATGATATAGGACCAGGCAGGAAGTTTCTAAGGTGAGGAGTTTTGAAAAGGATGCATTGCGCAGCTGAGAGATCGAGCAGCACAGCCTCATCGCCTTCAGATTAGATATACCAGGGGTACTGTCCAGGAGCTTAGATTGGGCTGAGGCTGTGTGCAACGAAGGCAATCCACATAGGTATATTCAAGATTCCAAGACTGCATATGCAGCTAGATCAGCAAGTCTACAGACATTTCCAAGAACGTCTATGATCATGCTTTGGAACTCTGACAGTGTTCAGCTGAAAGAAACCTATTTAGGAGAGTTGAGGTGATCCAATTATTCAACTTCACAGGGATTCAGTATTTTGCATTGACGGCATCTAGGCAGTCTCTCTCGGTCAGGGCAGCATGTTTTGGGCTCCGAACTTTGATTTTAACAGAGAACGGAGCCGTCTTATGCTCTTGCCACGGGACGGCCATGGTGTCAATGGGCTTGTCCTGAAGCGAGAGTTAGTCTGATCCTCGAAACGACAGATAGATCTAAGTTTACCGGATCTTGCTCGAAGTCGAAACAGTAGATGAGCCGTGCAACAGCAATCCAGAGATTCGTTGCGCCTACGTTCCATCCAGCACACACGCGTCTTCTGGTAGCAATGTTGATGAGTTTGCGTGCCATTCATTCTGATTTGACAGTGTCACAGGCAAATTAGAATGCTTACCTGCCCCAAATGCCCAATGACATTTCATAGGATTGTCAAGATCTTCGTTTAAGAATCTTTCCGGGTAGAACCGTTCTGGGTCCTCATATTCCCTCGGGTCCAGGGCAATCGACAAAGCATTCCATGTGAAGATGTTCCCGGCCGGAAATTTATATCCTTCGTACTCGTCGTCCTGGGTGAGCACATGTGGCATACCTATCTCGGCGAAAGGCCTCCATCGAAAGCCCTCCTTGACGGCCGCTGTAATATATGGCAAGTTGGATTTATCATCGAAAACAGGTAAACGCTCTGCGTCACGACAAACATCATCAAGCTGCTTTCTCGCCCTTCCAACCCAGTCTGGATAAGTGGCAGCAGCGGCAATTACCTGGCTTACCGACATGCGTGTGGTGTCGCTGCCAGCTTCTATGAGAGAGCCTAGAGTAAACAGTTTTTGCGTTTCATCGAAAGGAAAGGAGCCCCCATCCGCTGCCTTCAGAAAATCAACCGCGAAGCAAGGTTTAGCTGTTCCATTCTTCATCTTTTCAATCAACCGATTCACCTCACGCGGGTATACCCTGCGATGAATTTTAGGTCTACGTTTTCCTTTGTCTAATTACTCTGTGCGTCGACTTACTTCACTGTAAATTGATGCCATCGCTCACCATAGGTCGCCACCAGTGAAGAAACGTTGGCAGCCTGTCGAGAAACTGGAAGCCATCAACAAGGTTGGCACCTGGCTGCAAATTCTCCAAGAAATTTTCGCTGCTGTCAAACAGCTCTTTCATCTCAGGATCGTCCAGTTCCATCCTCCGTCCAAAGACCACACTCATGATCACCGAATTGACAAATCGTTGATTGGCAATGTACCACTTGTCCGGCTGATACAGGTAGTCGTACAGCAGCTGCTTGGACTCGAGCTCCTGGTACGGTTTAAACTTGTCCGCCTGCCGCGTATTCAGGACCTGATGCATGATCTTCCGCAGCGCCCTCCATCTGTCGCAATACGGCATGAGGACCACGCGCGAGTTCCCGGACAGTAGCTTCTGGGTCATCGGGTATTCAGGACCGGAGGAGTATATCGGAGCGCGCTTCTCCAGGAGGTCGGTGACCACGCGCGAAGAGTTCAAGAAGACCCAGGTGTTGCTGCCGAACTGACAGGTGAACCTGCCCATTTCTGTAAGGATTTAACAGGATACAAAGAAAAGAAACGAGAAGGTAGGTCCAGAGAAAAAAAAAGAAAAGCAAAAAAGAAGGGAACGTCTACATTTCGCCATATTGCCTCGCTTTCTCCCTCGCCCATCTCCCCTGCTGGAAGACTGGCACCTGGAAAGTGTTCTCAAAGAACGGAACCCCAAGAACCCGCGGCGGCAGCTTGTATTTCGGGTTCCAAAGGTACTTCTGAATTGACTTGTGGATGAGAAACGCGGTGACCGCCGCGATAAGCGTGAGCAGGACCAGGGAGCAGCATAACGTCAACAACCTGCCACGTTGATATCCTCTATCCGGGTTAGAATGCTTTGTATCGACAGAATAGATGCAAACCTGTCTTCTAGATCAAAAGAGGAGACAGGCACCAACAGTGGACTCAAATCTCAAGTTTGTGGGGGAGGCAATGTACAGTAACATAGATAAGGAAGCGGGGCTATAGTATTCATATTATAAGGTCTGGATGGCATGCATACAAATTACGAACATCCTTGGTCCGATTTGCTTTCTGAGTTAGGTAACCAACCCCTGTAACCTGCTCCGCAAAAGGCGGGGTACCTGGCCTTGAATCTTTTCACCTGTTCTTGTGATAATAACAAAATCCCATCTTCAGTCAGGTGGCTTTGAGCCTGGTTCTGATGTACTGTACAGCAGGTACCTACTTACTATGTAGGTAGTCTCTTGTTGGATTCTGCCCAAATGTTGTGTTACCTTGTGCAGGGAAGATTAATATTAATAGTAGCATCCAGGGTACGTGTGAGCTGTAGGTGGACACTGTGGGGCCAGTAGGTAGGAAAGCACATCTAAGATTCTTAGCAAAATGAGGTTCTGATTCCGAAGTCAACTTGATGGAGTGTCGTCGCTTGGTTTGTTTGACCTCGGGATCGGTGACTTGGGCGTTGAAGGAGTTAATCCATTACATATATCTGTCCAATTAAGGATATGTATGATAGATGACTTCGTCCAAGGAATCTAAGGTGGATAGGACTGTTCATTTTCTGTTGCTTACTTTGTACCTATACATAATACAAGCTTAGGTTCCGATGCTCTCTTTCATGCTCTTACACCATGTAGCAGAAATGCAAATGTCAATGCTTTCCACCCCCAGCATTACCACCACATACAGTACGTGTAACTTTTTTCCTCGCTACTGGTTCCTTTCTCCAGACATCTCCTGGCCTGGTTTCTTACAGTGGAGCTTCCCCAACCTCCTCCAATTTCGTACAGATGTGGCGCTCGGGGAAGCAGCATGTAGGATATCGACCCGGATTGGAAGGTGGTAGTATCTCAAGTCGTGGTTTCGCATTATTTTATCCTGTTTAATCCAGTATGCTGCCGCGTATATAGTAAAAAGATCATATTGTGACACCATGTCCGCTTCATCTCATCAAAGTCTAAGTACTGTAAAGAAATGCTGTTTCATTCCTGCAATGTGAAGAGATAATTAATATCCGCTACATAGCAATGAGGTATTAGGTATTGGAAGAAATTGATATAGGTCATATAAATTATTAAAGTATTCCACTTCCTGTTCAACGAGCGACATATAAAAGGGATATCTCTGCAATCTCTGCTAAATGAATGTCTAATAAAGCTCCAATAGCACCCCGACGACAGTTCAAATTCTGAAATCCAGCCAGGATAAATTGAAGAAGATTAGGGATTAGGTGGATCTTTGACTTCATTAGGGAGTCAACCAAAAAAGCTTCATGAAAAGCCCACAACCAGGCTTTGGTGCTGGTGCACAAGGCTACCCAATCGCAGCATGGGAGGTTCACATCTAATGGCCAGCCCCATACCGAATCAACATGTGTAGCATAGGAGGAACACGGCTTTCTAAAGGTTAGAACCGCAGCCACATGCCCTCTTTTGCAAGCCGCTTGAATCCGTAACCTGGAGATTTCACACGTTAGTTAGTCAGGGAAATAAATAGTTCCGTTTTCTCTTTCGTTATGTTTGCGCCATGCGGTAAATTGCATTGCTAAGTCAAGGTACTACACTGGGTATGTATGTACTGTACTCACCTGAGTGCAGACGCAATTTTGCCTCCTATGGCACTTGAATCGCCTGCAGTCGTTATCGGTTTGACACACTTTTCCCGTACATCTCTGTTGTAAAGATCAACCGCGTAGGTAAGTATTAGTATTTTTTGGACATGCGATTCTCGTGTATGTCAAATAATAATCTCAAGATCAGACGGACAACTTACAGCAGTAGTCTCAATCTCCTCACTTAGGAGGATCTGGTCATGGTCGCGGTCACGGTCATGGTTGAAGCAGGAGCCTGCTGATGCGACTGCTGCCGTGTAGGCGAGGAGAATAGCCAGAAGGAAGAGATAGTACTTCATTGTTCGAATTCGATGTCAGGTCGATGGTCGTTGTGGTTCTATATAGATGCCTATTTGGAGCGTTGGTTAAAATTGAAGGAAGAGTCTTCGCCATGTTACATTTTACTACATGATCCTTCTGAGACCCCGCACAGGATGACATTACTATGATGGAATTGTTATTGCTATCAACCACGCTCAACATGCTGTTTTATGAACAGGATATGATGCTGTCCTTGACACAAGGTTACTCGTCCCGTAATCATCCTGATGATATATGTAAAACAGCGGCTTAAGTGTTAACGACGCAGGTACATGTGCTCGGCTCGTTTGGATCAATGTCCTGGTGGGAATTCCGCAATTAGCACTTTTTTTCCTACCTCCCTTCATTTTACTTTTTATTCTTTCGCATGGGAATCTGGCAAACTAATATTCATCACCCACCGGAATGCAGCGGCAGGAAAAAGTGTTCTGTCCCTGTCGTGGAGGGAAACAGATCAATCCAGCGCAGTCGTCATCGTTGTTGCACACCTGGCCCGAACATGGCTGTTGGACACCACAACATATTTCCAGTATTAAAATCTGGTAACTTTTGGTATTCAAATAAATTAATTCGAGATCAAACACCTCCGCCAGGCTTGTTAGCGTTGGGACTTGGGTCCGCAGGGCCGGCGGTTGCTGCTGCCCTGTACGCGAGGAGAAACGCAAGAAGATAGGAAGAGTATTTCATTTTGAAGATTGATTGCTCTATAGAATGACTGATTGATGAGTGATGGCACTGATGGGTTCCTATATAGTACTCGCTATAGCGGGTGATTGAAGGTCCTTTTATATCTTATAAAGATGCCATACAAACCCAAGTACATAAGATGGCACTGTCCTCAATCACGCTTAACATGCTGTCTTACTACAGGACATTAGTGGCGTAGAGCTGGTGACTCGTGACCCTGCTTGTTTGATTATGTGACTCGAGTACCTACTACCGAAAAAGGAAATATTTCCTCTGATTATACCCTTAGGTACAGTACCTAGGTGTGTACTTGCTGAGTATGCATGCGTCGTATTATTAAAGGTCACAGGATGTATATTCCTAAAGCCGAATCGCCTCTCGTTTTGTGGCTTAAAGAGTTCAAGTCCAAAGAATCAGACTGTATTTATGTCCTGTCCGAATCCACGGAGTTAGGAGTCCAGGATTGTGAGGCCGATCCAATTGAACGTGATGATGCATTGACAACAATTCTTATGTGACTTCTATGGAACGAACGGAAAGGACAGAACGGATCAGAAGATGCGGGGTGGGCGGGGGGAGAAGTTCGTAAACTAGCTTGTAGACTACTACATCATGCTTACTGGGACTAGTATGCTATTCAGTCCAACGATGATCTGTGAGTGGGTAAAGATTGTGAGGTTTCATTTCCTCATAATTAACGAAATACTTTACTATTGTCTTACCTCAGGTGGTGGGAGCGAAGCCCGAGTTTCCAGCTACTTACTCCGGTAGGACTATAGGTAGGTACTAATTAACATATATATTTGGCTCAGATCTTTCTTCCATATTGGTGACAGGAGCAGGACCTTCAGCTGACAGAACAGAAACCCCGCACCATTCAGATTCAACTGATTAGATACCCCAGTGGAGCGCCGGTTCTCACTGCAGCACGCTGCACAGCCGTCCCTGCCTAGTGGACGCGGCATGGTGGTAAGACTCCGAACGCTAAGCTTTGCGCCAAGGTAGCGAAGCAATGGCCAATTGAGCTTATATTGGATAATTTAGATTGCTGTACGGAGTATACCGCTCAGCGCCAGTTTAAATAGATAAGCGCCAGAAAAGAGAAGAAATAGTGAAGTGGACGAGTCCACCCTCCACTCCAAGCCCTCAATCCTTCTCCAACTTCGCTGATCGCCTACAACATCCGTTACAGTAACGACTAGTATCTTTTTCCAACGTGAATGAACGGTGTGTCATACAGGTGCAGAAACAGTTAGCTTAGTCATCGTTGCTGCTTCAATAGCGCTGATTAAGGAGAACTGCGGTACGATAGTCAAAAGTAACTGATTCGTTCATCAGCGTTTCTAGCGTTGAATCTGTTCTTAGTGTCGCTGACTTCATGAATAAGCGTGCAGGATGCTGCTATGGATTTAGTTCTGTACGTGCATGTATATGTAGAGGGAGGATAGCCAGTCGAGCTCGATACAGGTACTCACTATCTGGGTAGAGCCCCTCTCTTGCGCTATCTACAACACCATTTAGCTCGCTTATGCCTTTTACGTCCGGTGGAACGTGCTAATTCAGTGTATCCTAGAACTTAGTGCTCACGTAGAACGTGATATGTTCTGGACTAAAATAGATAATTCTATCCCAATACGCCTGGGCAATGTAAGTGCCTTCACAGTATGCCTCTTAAACTTTGACTAATTCGGGCTATTTTGCATCGACTCATTCCATTGTAAGCTGACGACATTAATAAACCGCGCTTTGTACAGTACATTAGGGACACATGATCAGGATTCTGAGACTACGAAGGGAAAATAAGTCCCGACTAGTAATTTGCGCTGCTCTTCAGATTATCGCCTCTCGAGCACATAAAGGGAACGAGATTCCTGTTGATCGGCTTAGAGGCATTCATTCACTCGATAAGTCAAGGACTACCTACCTTGGAAAAGGAATCTCTATTCACTTCTTGCAAGAACAAACATGGTTGCTCTCACACACCCGCTCGTCGGAGCCGTATCCCAAGTGGCCAAGAGGGCCTTCATTGGTTGCTGTTGCCGCCCTCGCCGCTGTATCAGGGGTCTGTAGCATTGGAAAATTCCTGAATTGCCTTGTCGCGGCAATTGCCTCCGTGACGGTGGTGATCATCTCCGGGTTCTGTCGTGGCCAGACTGGGGAGACCGGAGCTGGGCTGCTGGACAGGTCAGTGGACTTGCTCTCGACGGTCCAGCACCATTTCCCCAACGGAACGGTCGTCCAGGGCTTCCAGCCGGCGTGGCTGGAGGTCGGGCGCGACCACAAGGTGACCGTCGGCAACCACTTCGGGACCATCGCGACGAGACTCGAGTCGGGGCACGTCCGCATCTCAGCCAGGGTCAACCAAGGTCAAGGTCTAGGTCAAGGTCTCTCCAGATTCCTCAATATTTGGACCCGCACCGACGACAACCCCGGAGACACGGGGTTTATCGACGTCCAGTTCAACGATCTTGATATTGGCGGTACCGGTCTTCAGAACGATGGAGGGACCACCGAGCTCTCGAATCAGGTCGGTGAGGCCGTCGCGAGCACGATTATCAACGATCAGGCGGAAACCGTGTGCGCTGCGCTAATCAACCCGAACACCAATGGAGAGATCATAGCGACGGAGTGGTTTATTCGAGCAGGGGATGGGAGTTCTGGAAGCACGCCGTCAGATGCCTGCGACAATGCTTGATTGATGTCAAGTTGTTTGGAGCAATTGTCTTTTCACAAAGCTGGGAATAAGAATACTCATGTGGATCCCAAGGGAGAATCTTAGACCGTATGTCAAGGCAAAGCTATACAGCTCCTATGCTTGATCTGGGCTTTTTGGGCTTCTATTTGCTGGAGAAGCACTCTTTTTAGCTTCTATATTTGTTACCCATGTCTCATTTTCTCAAATGTCTGAGCGCTTACAGATATAGAAAGGTAAATTAGGGAGCTATTCTGCTTGCGCAGCATTTTGTACAAATCAATTCCGGTCTATGAACTATAATTTTCCCATTTCAAGCATTTTTCTCCTCGAGAGGGCTATTTAAGGCCAGCATCATCTCATATCCTGCTCCATTGAGTCAGAGCCCTTGTTATGCTGTAATGAATTTCGGGGCCTTTGATGTCCCCGCCGTACACCAGAATCCATGCTTCGGAAATTAGCTTTCGTCCTCAGATGGTGAGTGTTCTGGAGATAGGTCAGCAAATGCATGCTCCTGATATCATCCTGTGAGCATCAAAGAACACCAGTCGCTCGATGGCAACCCCAGGCTGCTGCACCGCAATTCAAAAAGTATACACAAGAAGATCAGGCGCAATTCTGAAGGGATTATGACACCTCCACAGCACTACTGATGGAGTTATTCCATCAATCCGAGGCAGTTTCAAGCACCAGCTGCCATCCACAACCCCAAAACTAGCAATTTTTAAAGAGATGACAGGTCGAGATATAGACTCGTGGAAAAGCTCCAGAATCATCTTCGATGCCATGCTTGGTGTTTGAGGGCCAAGGATGCTGTGCCGCAAAGTATACTGAGACGACCTGTTGCTCTCATTGCTTAAGAGCATCCACGCGATGCAATGCCAAAGTTCTCATGACCCAATGCGCGATGCCCTTCGGTGCATAGCAAGTATCGTGCTGCGCCCAGCTGTGAATTCGATCTGCAAAATACTGTGTACCTGCCATTCCGGTCCCCTCGCAATTTCCAAGAGAGTATTGCCTTTTGGTCATACGGTAAACGCAGCCAAGCCCATACGTAGTATCATCTGCGGGTCTACCGTGTACTGTGGTCAACCCTGGAAGAATTCCCTGGTGCGCCCCACATAGAGGGATTCTGGGCCAATTCCAGTCTTTGATGCTGCCTTTTAATATTGTTGTTGGTCATTCTCACCGCCTTCCCATACTGAATGTCCAAGATCATTAAATAATATATAGTCTTAATATACCTCTTCCATTGATCTAATATGGCTATATATAAATTAATGAAGGTCTTTTTTCAAGCATCAGAGAGGACTGATAAGCAGTTTTAGAGGCCTTCTAAGAACTTTCTGTCTGTCAAAATCTCAAAGCAGCATTAAGAAGCTAACCCCTGTCAGTGTCTGTGCTTGTGGGGCGCACCTGGGAATTCTTCCAGGGTCGACTACAGTAGGCAGACAGACCGTGTACACAGTAATAGCCTTCTGTAGAGGTGGTCCTAAAATCAGACGGTACCTATCATGTTGGAATGTTGGATGCTCCTAGAAACAGCGGTCAGCCTTATTGTCCTTGCGCGCTTCTTGGCACCTGTAGCCCTGCTCCAGTCATGCATAAGCGTATGCAGTCCATACCTTCTAGAGGTTCTCGAACTGCCTGGAGGTATCTGGTGACCGAATCGTGAGACCCCGAGGAGCTCGCGCTGCGGAGCTCCAAGCAGTGTCCAATGATCATCTGAGGGCGCCACAGGGCGACACGGTGAACACGTTGCAGGGCTGCCAGGGGCAATTGACCGCCTAGCGAGGGCGACGATGATGGGTCTCCCCCTCCACTTTGCCAACTTCGCCAATGTAGGAACGCGTCACCCTGTCTCGACCGACTCAGCTGAGCAAGCTCTAGTGAGGCAAGAATAGGGCATATAAATCGCACCTGGACCGCGTTCTGGGACCGTCGAGCTCAGCCTGCGTCCAAGCCACAGTGACGCTCCTCAGCCACATCTCCGCCCCCGCCCTAGCCTATCATCTGCCTGCCTCAGGTCTCCGTCCCTCGTTAAAGAAACCGGTACCCGACACCTACTACGGAGTATGTATACCAAGTTAATGGTACTCCTTGCCTGGGTGGTGCCTACAGAACATTGATATATTATTTATTAAGTACCAAACTCACCTGCTCTCAAACAGTCTGGTGTCCAACGGAAGTCATTCTTTTGTTTCCTCGTCTATTCCGCGGCGCTCGCTTTCACAGCATTCCTTGTAGGACGATATACAAATCCAAACGTTCTCGGTGTCTGCATCGGAAGCATAGACCGGATACTCAGATTCGGAGATAGTACTGTATAAGTACCACAAAGGAACTCATGAAGGAACTCATAAAAGAACTCACAAAAGAAATCGCGAAAGACATCACGAGAGACCTCACAAAAGAGCTCACAGAGGATCTCAAGAAGGAACTCAAGAAAGAGCTCACGGAGCAACTCAAGAAAGAACTCACGAAAGAACTCACAAAGGAACTCACAAAAGAGCTCACTGAGGAACTCAAAAAGGAAATCACAAAGGAATTCAAGAGGGAAATCACGAAGGAGCTCACCAAACAACCTACAACAGAACCTACCAAAGAACCTACAAATGAGCCTACGAAAGGACCCACGAAAGAACTCATAAAGGAATTCACGAAAGAACCACAGTCATCTGTCAAAGTGACCATGTCTGGCATGAGATCCGTGGTGTATTTTGTCAATTGGGTATCGTTTTCCCCATTGGCTCACCTCCCGTTGAATTCCCGCTCAGATTTTAAATATACATTGCTAACCGCATACTAATAGGCAATCTACGGCCGCAACCACCATCCTCAGGACTTGCCAGCGGAGAAACTAACTCACGTTCTTTACGCATTTGCCAATGTCCGTCCGGATAGCGGCGAAGTGTAAGTACAATTGACTCCTCGTACTAGCGTAACTCAATTGAAATGCGCATCTAACCCCGTATGTTTTCAGGTACTTGACCGATCCATGGTCCGACACTGACAAGCACTATCCGACCGACTCATGGAATGACACCGGTAACAATGTCTACGGCTGCGTCAAGCAGCTGTTCCTGCTCAAGAAGCGCAACAGGAATCTGAAGGTGCTTCTTTCAATTGGTGGCTGGACCTACTCTCCGAATTTCGCTCAGCCGGCAAGTACCGATGCTGGGCGGACCAGGTTCGCAGAGACTGCTACGCAATTGGTCCTCAATCTGGGTCTTGATGGTGAGCTGTCGCTTAGGAGTCTGAATTGGTTTCCCGCATTGGCTGACTATTGTTAGGATTGGATGTCGACTGGGAATACCCCAAGGGTGAGTTCAAACCGAAGAACGAGAGAATCGGACAGTGCTAAATACCACATTAAGATGACAACGAGGCCCGGAACTTTGTTCTCCTCCTTCAGAAATGCCGTCAGGTATGTTTCCATGAATCTCAGCCCTATTCGGCATAGAGATGAGTTGACGCTGACAGCATCCAGACCCTGGATAGAGCTGGCGGTCCAAATCGCAGGTTCCTTCTCACCATTGCTTGTCCGGCTGGTAGGTGGTCTATTGAGCTCCCATATTATATTTCACACTGAGAGTTTCATACTAAACTACCTTTGCAGGTCCGCAGAACTATACCAAACTCAGACTTCCTGAAATGACACCCCTCCTGGACTTCTACAACCTCATGGCCTACGACTACGCCGGTAGCTGGGACAGCATAGCCGGCCACCAGACTAATCTCTACCCGTCAAATTCCAAGCCCGCCAGCACTCCATTTTCCACTGTCGCGGCCCTGGACTACTACATCCAAGTGGGCGGTGTGCCCCCTTCGAAGATGGTCCTGGGCATGCCGCTGTACGGGCGCGCGTTCACCAATACTGATGGGCCAGGCACGCCATTCTCCGGGATCGGAGAAGGCAGCTGGGAGCAAGGTGTCTGGGACTACAAGGCTCTTCCCCGGCCAGGAGCGACCGAATACTTGGACCAAAGCATTGGGGCATCGTGGAGCTACGACCCGGCCGCCCGTACGATGGTCTCGTACGATAATGTCGCGATGGCACAAATAAAGGTGAACTTTATCAAGCAGCGGGGCCTGGGCGGCGCTATGTGGTGGGAGAGCAGCGCTGACCGCGGAGGTAAGACTGCTAACAAAGCCGATGGGAGCCTTATTGGAACCTTCATAGATGGGATTGGTGGGACAGCGGCGCTGGAGAAGGTCTCCAACGCGCTGGAGTTCCCCGAGAGTAAATACGATAACTTGCGGGCGGGTTTCCCGGGGGAGTAGATGAGAGCATTGCAGCCCACATCAAGAGGGATGGACTTGTCCTCTTTTATTTTGAAACATCTTACGATCCTGCAGTGCAGTGACAGAGGGAGATCATGTAGGCGGGAGGCAATCTGTATTTGTTTATCCAGCAGCTACTACCGCGCGCATATGCCAGCATCATTGCCTTCTCATAACAATCGTATCAAGCACATATTCCACCATAGCGTGCCCATTTTCATGAGCACGGCTACTCCCTGATTGGTATCCAACCATCAAGTGGCGGAACAGTCCGATCGATCATCATTCGTCTATTTCGACTCGTCGAAGACGTAGGTGAGGTGGCACTTGCCACAGTACTGGCGGTTGTGCATGGCAGCCATGAAGACACCGGCACCGCACTGAAGATACTCGTTAGCCCCTGATTGCAACGGGGCAGGGTATGTTTGAACTTACCTCCGGAGACGGGCACTCTCTGCGGAGGCGCTCGATCTTGCCGTCGCTGTCGACCTTGTAGTACTTCAGGACAGCGAGCTTGGTCTTCTTGCGCTTGTGCTTGATCTTCTTGGGAGTGGTGTAGACCTTCTTCTTGCGCTTCTTGGCACCACCACGCAGGCGGAGCACAAGGTGGAGGGTCGACTCCTTCTGGATGTTGTAGTCCGAGAGGGTGCGGCCATCCTCCAGCTGCTTACCAGCGAAGATCAGACGCTGCTGGTCTGGGGGGATACCCTCCTTGTCTGTGTGGGGAAAAAAGTGTTAAGTCAGAGAGAGCGAGCGCGATAATGACATGGGAACTAATAGCGCGTACCCTGAATCTTGGACTTGACAGTGTCGATGGTGTCCGAAGACTCCACCTCAAGGGTGATAGTCTTCCCCGTGAGGGTCTTGACGAAGATCTGCATCTTGATGAAGGCCTAAGATATAACAGTCAGTATCTAATCTTTACATTTTTGGTCAAGAGCGATATGTCATCCCCCGGAAGCGCCCAAGTCCCGCACGACGAGTGAAAAACCGCCGGCGAAGGGACATGGGTGCAAATAATGACGTCGGGGTATGGCAGTGATGATCGGAAATGATATGGGATTCTTGTTGCAGGCTTACCTCGACAAGATGTCTTCCTCAACCTTCAGTGCAAATCGTGGTGGAATAATCGTAAATTGTGAAGGGCTCGCCTGATTAAAACCTTCATTGTGTGATCACGTGGTCTGTCCACCGCCCGGGTCCCCTCCGGCGCGGAGATAGGATTTATCCGAAGATAGGTCACCACGTCACGTGCAAGCTTAGATAGGGAGTCTGTTTACCCGCAGACCGGATCCATGGATCGTGGCGCAAGTGCTCCGCATCGATGAGATCGCACCGTGCGGAGTGCTCCGTATACCGAGATTGACACACATGACATTCGATTGTAGGCACGACGTACTTCGTTGAAAGTAGAGACCGCCGGCAAGTCTACATATGCGCAGAACATGCTAGGAAGCCAGCGTAGAATCCGAAAGACGCCTTCGTCGCGTTGGCATGCATGGACTTGCATCACAGGTGGTCTGCACTAGAGGGATCTCCTTGCAGCTTGGACCAATGATCCGATCGAGAAACACAGACCACGATGTTCACCAGGCGCCCGATAAGCAGCTGAAATCGATCCACTCTTGCGATTTGCTGGGTCGGCGGTGGGTGCTGCAGGTCCATGCTCGAGCGGGTCCTGGTTGCTCGGACGCGTGTTGCTGGGACAACCGATCCATTGTTGTCCGATGTAAGTAGATCTAAGTAGCCGGCGGCTCTACAACTCGAGAGCTTCACCTTTCTCTACAATAAGCTCCTCATATATTCTTATTCTTCTTCTCTCGAAAGAATTCGAGGGAAGAACTTTGGCCCCCTGGAGAGGGAAACCTCGAGGGGACGTCTAAGCTGGTGACAATTTCATTCCGTCAATTTGATAGAGGTCTACAGCGCGCTGGTTGAAGACTTTATATCTGAGGAAGAGCGGAGGACTTCCAGGTTTACGTCCTCAATCTCTCTTTGCCAGCAATCCCTTTCCCCTGAATGAATTTGTTAGGACACGGTTACTGAGCGGTTTTAGGGTCTTACGAGTGTAGCCCGGCCGAACAGCTAGCGCCGCCAAGTCCGCTATTATATTCCTGAAAACGTCGAATAATCTGTATACTTCCCCTTTCTCCCTTCAGTTTCGGACTGTTCAACGGAGTCTCCGGGACCGTGCATTTGTTACCATGCTGGCAAACCCGAGCGACGACCTCCAGAAGCCACAGCGGCAACATCGACGACAGAATTCAACACCAACTGTGCTCGAAAGTTCGAAGGTGTCCAATCCTCCTGCAGCAGCAATGCACAGATATGCAGTGCATCGTCGAGGCCTCAGCCTGGATCAACAACTATTCGAGCATCAGCGATTCCAATCCGCGCAGGCGCTTTCGACCGCCAATCCAGGTCTCTACCAGCACGTGCTGCGGGAAGCGCAACAGCAGCGACTGGCTCAGCCGGCCCATCCATATGGCCATGAGCAATCAATGCCAACGTCCTCAGCAAATGACTGCCAGTCATTTGGCCAGGGGGACTTGCAGGACCTCAGCAACAGCAACAGCAACGAAAACGCGTATGATAAGAGTTTAATGTGTTCAGATATCAATGCTGATGGTCAGAACTCCGGCAATCAGCGCATGAAGACGATGTTCGAACACATCCAGCAACCGCAATTAGGAGAAACTGCAACGCCGTATATCAATTTGGATCAACAATACCTGGATAGCAGAGGCTGGGGATTCTACCCGAATGAGAACATGCTTGCGGCCCAACAGTATGGCAATGGGGTTCCTGACAGCATGAGGCGACTGTCTGCACAGTCCGACTTTAATCCACAAACGCAGCGACCACACACTCCTACCGAACGGATCAGTTTCAGTAAGTAAACGTGAAATGGTATGTATGAAAAATGTGCCTGACAAGTCGAAGCCTACTTCCCGATGACTCCAGCGACAACGCCCTTCAAAAGATCGGCGGAGCTTGCTGGCTACAGTCAGGATATCCAGCCCCCTCCCGCGAAGAAGCAGAATGTCAGCACTCTCGCTCCACCGCAGCCATCGTTCATGCAGCGGGCAAAGTCACTTCAGGGGGTTCCTGGAACCACTTTCACCCAACAGAGAGCCGATGTGCCATCGCCCCCAAATACTGCATCATTCGATGTTCAGAGTTTCGATGTGTTCGAAAGTCAGAAATCCGACTTCGAGAACGCAGGGTCACTTCAAGTACCGAAAATCCAGCCGCCATCTTCTCCAGGATCATCTTCTTCTCAGTCGGCACCAGAGCCTTCAGACAAGCCTTCCTCCCAGGAGAGTAATGGGAAAGCGCCAAAGGTTCCAATTGTTCCTGCGACGACTCACCGCCCGAGTCCAAGGAAGCCACCAAATCCACCACCGAACGGCTCTGTAATGAAGACCAAGCTGTCCCCCCGGGTCGCATCAATAGACAGCCTGAATCTAGACTCCAGGATCCAGGCATCCATTACAGAGACCGGTATCACGTTGGAGGAAATCGCCTCGTACATCTATGGCCCAGACCCCGAGGACGGAAAATGGGTCTGCCTGCACCCAGGATGTGAGAGGAGGTTTGGAAGAAAGGAGAATATCAAGTCTCACGTTCAGACTCACCTTGGTGATCGCCAGTACAAGTGTGACCACTGCGATAAGTGCTTTGTTCGTGGACACGACCTCAAGCGACATGCCAAAATTCACACCGGAGACAAGCCGTACGAGTGTCTCTGCGGGAACACGTTCGCCAGGCACGACGCGTTGACCCGCCACAGACAGCGAGGAATGTGCATCGGAGGATACAAGGGCGTTGTGCGCAAGACAACAAAGCGTGGACGACCAAGGAAACAGAGGCCGGAGATGGAGGAGAGACAGGACAAGGCAACTCGGACCCGTCAGAAAGTGGCCGAAAAAGCAGCTGCAGCCCCTGTCTCGGGATCTGACATCTCCTCTAAGTCGTCTACGGCAGAAGTCGCAGAAAACACGAGCACCCGCGCAGTGACTCCCCGTGAGGAGGCCCCGATGTTCCAGCCAGATAACTACGGTCTGCCACCGGACGTCTTCACCTTCACCCCTCCTGCTTCCCCTGGAGGCAGCACTGGGAACAAGCCATCATCAGCGACCCGAAGCTTCAGATCACTCACTCCAGGTGTTGATGACGAGATCTTGCCACGTTCTCAGTCCAAACGGCGGCTGGAGAACATCCCCGAAGAGGTGCCCGAGCTGCCTCCAGTGTCGGATGCTGATGCGTACATCGAGAGCGATGCTTCTCCGCACTCCGTCCCCACACTCGGTGGATCAACAAGTGGATCCGAGCTTGACTTCTTCTTCAGCCAAGATGCTGCCTCCTCCTTCGACAAGAGTGGACTTCCTGTGATCAACGACCCCGATATGGCTCCCTTCCCGGATTACAATACCTCGAGCTTTGAGGGCGAATTGGACCTGTTCCACGGCAAGACTATGGCGGACCCAGCCACCATGAATGACGACTTCTTTCTCCCGTTTCAATCTGACGACCAACTTCCATCCGATGCATTCTTCAAACCCTTCCCCATGGACTAAAAACCGAGTTGAAGAAGGCGTGGGACTGTATTAATTATTTACTTTATTTACGACTTCTTTCTTGTTGCAATATTTGGCCATACTGGAGTATAATTCGGACGACGACCTCATCAGACATGACATGACATGACCTGACACGACAAGACATGACATGACACGAGTCATGAGACGATGACAACTTATGTGGAAACAATCTTTCAGCAAATGACGTCCTTCACGATGATAAGGCATGCCATGTTATGAGGAATTCCATGTTCATTCCTTTGTGACGATTCATGTACAACACTTGCACGAACTTAATGACTTTTACGCTGACGAGAGGCGAGCTTAATAACGGATTTCTTTGGTGAAAAAGGAAGGAGTTCTCCGGTCGAGTCTTTTTTTCAGTTGAAACCGCTCCTTTTATGCATTTCCTTTGTTTTTTATTTTTTTTCTCCCAGTCGATGATTCGGTACATAGTCGCGCGACGATTCATTTTCCTTGTGTGTCTGACACTGGTTTCTCTGGACCCGGGTGGCCTGTACTTCTACTACTAGCAAGCGCTGAGAAATGGACCGATCTTGGCAATATCTCCTTTTTTTTGTGTCTTTATTTAGCTAAGCTAGGCTATTATTAGCTCTTGGAGCATTCAATTCCCATGGATAAGTGTCACTTAGGACCAGTACGGTTTGGGGATGTAGCAACCCGCGGGTGGCGAATATATATATATATATATCCTTTTTTTCAAGTCTTTCCTCACTAGAGTGCATTTGTGTAAAAATTATCATTCCCTCTGAGTGCCCCATCTATCGATATATATATATATATATCTATACATTCTATCCCCAGTAGTCCCAGTGACCGATCGATCTAGTGGCATTTCTATAGGTGTGCATGAGTGTGCAAATTATTGCTGTGCTGCCTCCCTTGTAGTAGTAGGATGGTAACGCCAAAACTCCCACTGGAAATGTGCTACAGATGGACAGACAACGATGGTAATAATGATAATAATAACAACCAGAGCCAAGTTAGCTACTACACCGCGTACCAGGCGATTTCCAGCTCTATGGCGTGATCACCGCCCGATGCGAAGATGCGGCTCTGCACGGGACCTTTGGGCGCTTTGTCCGCGAAGAAGGTTGTGTTTCCGTTGTAAGCGAGTTTGTTATCAATGGCCTGGTCACGTCGTTAATATCAGATATAACTGGAAAAAAAGCAGGTGATATGGTTGGGAGGATTTGTTACGTACTGTGAATACAGCAGGATTGTCCACGTCCAGTCCGCAGACAAGGACGGCGTCCTGGTCGAATGCACATGGCCCTTTTCTTGATTTCAGGGTGAATCCACCTGTTATAATGAAAAGGAGCATTAGTCAGTCAGGCCCAGAGGGTTAAATTAAATCAACATGTGAAACTGGATTATTCTTCGAGAAAATGGAATTGTGGTATAACCGACCTGAGACTTTCTTGGCTTTGAACGTTGCACACGTTCCCGACGTGAACCAGGTGCCACGGCCGATGATGCACCCGCGTCTCTGGTTCAGCGTGAAGACTCTCAGGTTCCCTTTACCTTCAAACGGTGTCCCCGTGGGTGGAGATGGTGCTGGGACAGTCGGATCAGAACGCGGTCTCTTGGGCAGATAGCGGATCCCCGTCTCAGGACATTCCGACTTGGGACCATCTAGGTGCCGGTAAATCGTCAGACAAGAGACTAGAAACCAGAGAGTGGACTTTCAAGTCAGATGACGATGGACAAACCTGGATCGGTGGGGACAAATTCTCCAGTTTGTAGTCGGCCAGCTACATTGAAGTGGTACCATATCTCGTTCAGTGAATCATACCGGCATCGAACCGTGACGTCGGCTCCGTGGGCTTTTCTAAGAGCGGCTTTTATCTCGCTCAACGAGTACGTCCGCTCGTGGGATGGGACGATCCCAGCTTGAGCGAGAATCTGGCGCCAGTCAGTTTTTATCTTGAAGTTGCATGCAACTTTCTCAGGGGCATGTAATAATGGACGCACATCGTAAGAAGGAAGCTTCTTGAAAATCTCGACCGTCTTGTCGAAATAGTCCACCACCTCCTGTTGCGGGTAGTAGTCTACATAGCACTTTGTCTCCAGCGTGCTGATGCAGGTGCCGTGTTTATTCCACTCGTGCTCCCACAGGCTGAGGTCGTCGCCGCGGAAGTCCTTCCAGAATACGTTCATGTACTCGAGAAGGTCTCCGCGGCCGGAGTCGATGAGGATCAGCGAGATATTGCTATACAGCCTTTTCGGGTCGCAGAACTGATCGAAGCTACCGTCGCAATGGTCTGGCCTGAGATATCTATTAATCCGAATTCAGCCTCGTTGGAGAACTTGGTTAGACTCACCACAATCCGTGAACGGTCCAGGAATCATCAGGCCCAACAGCAGGATCGGCGTCCCAAAACTGCGTCTGGAGGATTTGTCCACCGGGGTAGTTGAAGCAGCAGGTGTCCTGGTCTCTGAACTCGGTTTGGCAGCTCAGCTGCGGTTTCGGGCAGGCGGAGAATCCACCATCGTCTGACGAATGCAGCGTGGGATTTCGTAACCCTGAACCGGAGAGAGCAAGGGTGCCAGTCAAAGTCTTCAGAATCTCTTGCGGTCCTGGAATCCTCTGTGGGATGATCTGTTGCAAGCCCGACATGACAGCGGGAAAGCCGCTCCAGGAAGAAGCGGCGGTGACGTGCATTGATTGATTGAATTCCGCCCTTTCTCGAGGCGATCCTAATCTATCAGATCTCGAAAGTGGAAAATATACTGGAACATTCAATGCAGAATATTCTGAACTCTAAATCTCATGATAATGACAGGTGTGTAAAGCCAATGATCTGTTTGAATTGTCTCTACACCAGTGCCAAGGATCCAAGTACACCGAGGTACATCATAGTACCCCTAGCTAGATACTCTGTTGGGGAAACGTGACGTGTTGATGACTAACTTGCCAAAACAAAGCCGTTATTGGCCAGATAAGATAGCAACCCCATACTGGAGCACTGACTTCACGCCGTTAAACTTAGTTTAACTTATGGTCATTGATCTCCGCCTTGTCGGTCGGGATGCGAACTATCTGATGGTACTTGTTTGCTTGATGCAATACCAGTTGCAAGATCCCTGGTTTTGAAAAATTTATTTGGATCTCAGGCTTCTTATTTTACAGGAAGAATGACATCAAGACTCCGAGGGCTAAAACTACCTGGGAGCGGAGGGTATCATGAAGAAGACGACAATCTACTAGTCTGACGGAGACCATCCGCATCGTATAACAATAAGCTAATCCAAAACCCAGAGTACCAGCCAAACACCTTTATTTCGCATGTTCCGCCCGTTTTTCTTCGTCATGGGCTCTCTCTTTCCATAGCCTCAACACCTCAAAGCCTACTTCGACGGCAATGAGTAGTATGATGGTCCACTCCAGCCTGAGGCCATGTTTCTCGCTCAGCCTCTCTCGGAGCACACTCGCGATCTCTTGCGCGTAGTCCATCTTCTCATTCAACACCTTGATGCGTACCCCGACATCCAGAGCCCTCCCGACCTGTTCGTAGTAGCCTTCGAGGCCAAGCTCATGTCGGCTATCCCAGAAGATGTCTGGCAGAGAGTCTGTGAGTTCGGAATAGAGGTTGAGTTGCGCGCGAACGCTGAGGAGCTGGCCTGTCTTGCGCAAGATGAAATCTCGCGTGAAAGGTAAGCGTGCACCTTTAGACAGCAACGTCGGGATAGTGCGAGTGGATTCAAAATAGTTGGAAAGAAGGCTTTCCAGTACGGCGAGCTTTGTACTGCGCGCCAGTCCCGACGAAAAAGCAATCTTGGTCAAGACCGTATCCACGGACTGCCGGACAGGTAACTTCGCGTCGGACTGCTCATGCTCAAATTTTGTCCCGAGAATAATTGTATCGCCCTTTATACAGCTGTTCTCTCGTTGGGGATCCTCGACGTACTCAAGGTCTTCTGTCTCAAGGTCTTCGATATGGGGCCCCTCGGCCGCTGGGAGCAAGGTTCTCGTTGCGAGATACGATGTAAATCCCTCTGGAAGGGACCAGGCGACAACGGTTCCGGACGGGAAGACAAATAGGTCACCGACTTCATCCGAGCCGAGATCCGTCGAGTTGGGATTGCTGATGCGACGCAGGGAATCAAGGGGCACCTGGATGTGAACGACTTGAGGGTATAGACCGGTATCGAAGGGATCTGGCTCATAGCCCTTTTCCTGAAGGATTTCCTTCACTTTGGCAATGTTAAATTGTTCAGCAACAGCGTACGCAGTGACTGTCTTTTATAAAAATCAGCGAATAGAGTCTTAGTCAGAGCTCGAAATTTAGAACCTTAGTCTGGTATAGGCCCTTCTCTTCTGCAAGTTGGGCCTTTGATAGAATTCCATCCCTCGATCTTTGGGCCTCCACGGCAACCCGCCGTAAGGAAGTCTTTGTCGCTGGAATTTTGCCAGCTCTCCGCTTCTGCTTCGGGATTTCGACGACCGGCTCTGCAGAGAGCTCTTCTTTCTGTCTCAGGTGAGCGTTCGAAGAGAAGAAGTCCATTCGTCGGGGAAGGCTTAAAGGCGATAGTGCATGGAGGTGTTGATTCCGCGGCTGTCTCAGGACCCCAAAGACTGTGGGCTTTCTACAGCCTGAGCAGATGAAGGGTCGAGCAAACATGGTGATGCTTATGTGTCTTTTTCAGACGAGGAGAAAAAAGATGAGAAGACTCGGTTCACGGAGTAGCATGGTCTATCCGGCTACCCAAACTCAGTGGATACAGCATATCTCACTGCTAGGTGGGCAGTCTGAAGGACAGTAGCACGAAAGATCATATAATATTTGTCGGCTCCATCAAGATAAGCGATGCATCCCGATCGTCCCGAAATCGTGGATTCGGTCCTCGATGTCCGATGGTCCGTCCGTCCCTCGGCACCGATCACGAGCCTGCTGAGTCAGCGATCTAAGTACCCCAGCTCCCGCCGCCAGCTCTCACCGCAGGAGCTCGAGATACGAGATACGCGAGGTCACAGAAGCCTCTCGCCATGGACGCGCCTGGCGCGACAGAGGCAAAGGGCAGTGCCCATGATGAAGGTGAGGAACTAAAGGAATCAGGTGCGGAGAGTGCACCAACCTCCAAGGATGCCCGACCTGATAGCCGCAACGAGGATGCCCCTCCGCGCAGCGAGGATGAAGACGAGGACGAAGATGATGATGAAGATGAGGAGGACGAGGATGATGAGGAAGAAGATGACGAAGAGCCCCGGTTGAAGTATGCCTATTTGACCAAGCATATCAATTCTGTATACCGTAATGGAGACGCAACGAGCTCGTTCATCACCGGAGGGGATAAGATGGTAGGCTATCCTCCAGCTCTTGGATCTGTGAGATGTGTCTTAAGCTGAGAATATCTAGATAATCGGAACGCATAATGGCAATATAGTGAGTTACTCTGAGGGGAAGAGTTATCTTCGTATACTGACGTGTAATAGCATGTACTGTCACTGCCTTTATTTGAGCCGCTCCGCGTGTATCATGCGCATTCGGCCAGCGTCACCTCCATTTCTATATCACCATTTCCCCCTCCAGTGCGGACCAGACCGGATAGCTTGAGCAGGCTTTCTGCTGAGGAACTGGCTTCCTCGATAAGATCCTCTGCCGGCTCTATCAGTTCCCTTAGCTCCTCGAGAAGCCCGCGTCCGCCAGTCCTTCCCGCCACTCCCTCCAATTCAATATACATTGCAACATCTTCTATTGACGGGAACGTGTGCGTTGCATCTCTGGTAGACCCGAAAGATGTCATGCTTCGGAACTTTGGCAGGCCAGTGCAGGCTGTTGCGTTGTCTCCGGAATATAAACATGATAGGACTTATTTGTCCGGAGGCCTAGCTGGGAATTTGATTTTGACAGTTGGCGGCCGTGCCGGTACGAGTACAACTTCCACCACAATTGGAGGCGCAGCGGCGGCGGCGTCAGGTTGGCTTGGTTCTCTTGGCCTTGGAGCGAACACTGGCAAGGATACCATACTGCATAGCGGAGAAGGCTCTATTAGCACGATTAAGTGGTCGCTATCGGGAAAGTATGTTACTTGGGTCAATGAAGAAGGGATAAAAATTATGCGAACAAACCTGCATTTGGATTCGTCTGATTCCGAGTTGGCCTGGAAGCGAATTAGCCATATTGACCGCCCAAACCGCCCAGGATGGGAAGAAATGGCGAGTGTCTGGAAAGCTCGCGCTGAGTGGGTTGATGAGAGCTCGCTGGAAAGCGACAGTGATTCGATCTCACACCACGGTGACTCGACGCCATCTGAGGTATCGACGGTCGGCGAGAAGGTTGAGAAGCTTGTAGTTGGCTGGGGTGGTACTATCTGGGTCATCAATGTTTACCCTGATAGATCAACTGGCGGAAGAAAGACAGGCTCTGCTGAAGTCGCTACAATGTCAGTTGTTTCATTTCCGTCCAGAGCAGCAACTAACCGTGTTATAGATTGCGGACTGATTGTATTGTTTCCGGAATTTCGCTGTATACTCCCAGATTGCTTCTCGTGCTTGCACATATCGAAGCAGAGGACGATGAACCAGAAAGCGAATCTAAGCGGTCCAGGTCTCGGTCTGGAACTCACCGCAGGCCGAAAGCCTTGGAGCCCGAGCTTCGTCTCATTGACATTGAGAGCAAAGAGGAAATCAGTGCAGATACGCTTTCTGTCAGTCGCTACGAGAATCTTTCTTCAAACGATTACCATATGAGCGTACTACCGCCTGCAAAGACCCCGGTACCCGCTGCTCAGCGAGGAGCCTTGGGAGCTTTGGGAAATGGTCTCTGGGATGCAACTATGTACCCTGCTCGGCTATTCAGTTCTAGTGCGAGTATTCGGAGCAGTACCAGCAGTGGCGATAAGGGTTCTGGTAGAGCTCCGAGCTTTTTCGCTTCCAGAAGACTCTCGGGTATTGAGAACAAATCCAAAGAACTGCAAGCTCTTGCTGGAGCTGGTGGCATGAAAATCTTCATTCACAGTCCGTATGACTGTGTCGTTGCCGTGAAGAGGAACCTTGCGGATCGACTGGCGTGGCTAGAGGCACACGCTAAGTACGAGGAGGCGTGGAAGCTCATCGATGAGCACCCCGAGGCAGTGAGCCCATCCAACGAAGGGCCTGCCAGCGTCTATGGGACTTCCGCAAAGTCTCAAACGAGTCTCGTGGAATTCTTTGCTGACGACGCCTCGTCGATCACGACCGTTGGTCGCACGGTGGATTCTGCCGCCGAAAAGGAGAAGCGCCGCATTGGCGACTTATGGATTCAGCAGGTCATTAGCACAGATCGCTGGAAAGAGGCGGGTGAAGTCTGCGGTAGGGTTCTTGATACGACACCCAAATGGGAGCACTGGATATGGGTTTTCACAAAGAACAACAAGTTCGATGAGATTACTCCATATATCCCGGCCAATATCCATCCCCCTCTTCCTTCCCTCGTTTACGAGGTCGTCCTTGGGCACTATGTCTCTCGAGACCGGTTCAGGTTCAAGGAACTGCTGGACCGCTGGTCGCCTGATCTCTTTGACACGAACAGCGTCGCAGCTGCCATCGAGGTGCAATTGAAATCGGACGACGTCGTACCGGATTCAGAAGAATGGCGAATTCTAATGGATAGTCTTGCAAGGTTGTTAGTGGCGGGCGGTCGCTATCGCGAAGCTCTACATTGCTACATCCATCTACAGGATGCTGAAGCAGCCATGGGATTGATAAGGGATTATCGATTGGTTGATGCCGTGGCAGACGACATTCCTGGATTTATTCTGATCCGTGTGTCAAAGGAGCAGATGAAGTCGGCTCCCATCTCTGAGCTTGAAGAAGCGACTTCCGAACCCATCAAACTCCTCGTGAGCGACGCGTACACGGGAATCGTCCGCCCACAGACAGTCGTCGAGCAATTGCAGGCTGCAAACAAGCCTCTCTACCTCTACTTTTACCTGCGGGCACTCTGGCGGGGAGAATTCTTGCGGTCTGAAGCCGAAAAGTCTCGCCTCCGCGGCCGGAGTCGCCGCATGAGAGAGGAGGCGGACAAACTTGCCGCAGATGAAGGCAAAGCGCTCATCGACCCCTTCGCCGACATTGCCGTGGAGCTTTTCGCAGACTACGACCGGCCGCTGCTCATGGAGTTCCTGCAATCTAGCACCGCATACTCCTTCAGCGCCGCGAGCACGATCTGCGAAATCCGGCACTTCATCCCGGAACTGATCTACCTCCTCTCCAAGATGGGCCAGACCAAGAGGGCGCTGAACCTGATCCTGTCGGATCTCAAAGACATATCCCAGGCGATCGCCTTCGCCAAGTCCCAGGATGACCCGGATCTCTGGGAAGACCTCCTAAACTACTCGATGGACAAGCCGGAGTTCATCCACGCGCTCCTCGTGGAGGCCGGGACGGCGATCGACCCGATCAAGCTCGTCCGGCGCATCCCGAGCGGCCTGGAGATCCAGGGTCTGAGGGAAGGTCTGACCCACCTGATACGGGAGCACGACGTCCAGGCCAGTATCAGCCAGGGTGCGGCCAAGGTCCTGCAGAGCGAAGTCGCGGTTGCGATGGACACGTTGCGGAGAGGACAGCGGCGAGGGATCAAGTTCGACATCATCGAAGAGACGGGTCCGAAGCTGGAAGGAGGAGCTGCTGCTGCTGATGCAAAGGAGGGGAAGGAGGAGGAAGCCGAGCGTGATGAAGAGACCGAGAATCTTGACGGGGAGAAGGTCAGAAGGAGAAGAAGATCTCCTGCTCTCCAGCCAGGTCGATGCGCAGGTTGCCATGAGGCTTTCCATCTGAACGGTAAGCTATCTTATTACGCACTTACTTTCCCCGTCCCATCCCATTTGAACATCCAGAAAAGAGATAAAATTAACCTAACCCGTCCTCCACGGAAAACAGAAAAAGAAATCCTCATCGGCTTCGCCTGCGGGCACGTCTTCCACCTATCCCACCTCCACCCTGAACCTCCACCCACCACTACCGCCGCCGCAGCAGGCGGACCTCCTTCTCTTCCTCTTCCCTCCGCAACAATGCCAGTCGGAGAGGAGCCCATATTATCACCATCATCATTCGCCATACCCCGCACCGTCGGGCCCAAGGTGACCACGGCGCGCCTCCTCAGGGACCGGATCGGAGACGGGTGCCGGATCTGCGCCTTGGGCAGGCAGGTCCAGAATGCCGTGGATAGCGGGGAGTGATAATGATTATAATTTAATTAATTAATACGATAATGAATGCAGTGCATAATGGCATAAGAGTAAGTGAGTTACTAAGAGAGGAGAAAGGGGAAAAGGATATTTTTAACTTTTGGGGACCATAATGGAAGCGCTTTCATCCCCGCCCATCTGAGGAGAAATCACAACGCTGCTTAGAGTTGGGAGTTTGCTCTTCGCGATGGAGTTTCTTCTCTCCAGCCTTTTTCATATTAGGGTATGCTCATTGACATGTCGATACATCACGGATGTGGTACTTTTGGAACCGAGGATTAGGATACGTATGCATTGCTATAATACTTGGAAAGCACGGTGACAGGTCCTTGGTTTCCTCAGACTGGTGAGTCGGGTGGCTCGATCTCAGTCTTTCTCGAGGGAACAGTTGCTGACCATATTTTCTTTGTGCAAGGGGATGCAAGCGAGATATGAGGGGCAAGAGTGACGGCGCGCTACGTTACATGATATGGTACGTTTGGAGGCTATTTTCGGTACGAGTCGATGACATAACGGAATGTGACTTGATGTGTTTGCCCCAAGATACCCAAGGTAGTCAGGTCTTTTAAAGGCGCTATTCCCGAGTTGAAATTAAACTTCTTGAATTAAAAACGGCGAAGATTAGCCGTATTAATAAACTAGAAGCTCCATACAATTCCTCGATATTATGGGAAGCAAGTGAAGTATTTCCCTTGCATCCTGAAGATAACGATCAACTGAAACATTTCTCCCGCTTTTCGAAATCACAAAAGACACGGCCAGTCATACCACATGCACACTCACGTAACAACCGAATGGCTTATGGTGCTAACAGATGCTTTCTACCGCGCTCCTGCTACTTCAGGAAGACAAACACCACTCGGCTCGTGCAGTCGAAGGATGCTTACATCATAACGAGAGCAACGAGTCCAACCGCCATGGCGAGCATGGCAGCAGTCGTTCCCTCGTTGTGTGGACCATCGTTAGAGACCACGGTGGTGTGGGAAGGAACAGGTGCACTGCTGGTGGCGCCTGCAGCAGTCGAAGCTGGAGGAGAAACTGCAGTGGCCGACACACCGACTTCAGCAGTAGAGCTGGGGTGTTCCTCAATCCCGGAAGTGACCGAAGTTCCAGGTGTCTCAGCAGGTGGAGAGGGTACTGGGCTCACGATGGAGACCGTAGTTGTCGGAGCAGCACCCTGAGTCTCCGTCTGAGTGGTGACAGAGGGAACTGGGACATACTCGGTAGGAGAGACAATAGGAGTGACAGTCACAGTGGACGGAACCGGACCAGGCTGGCTCGAAGTCTCGGGGATCGGACTAGGAGTAGTCTGCGGTCCGCATTCGGTCACGGTGACGGTGACGACATCTGGGAAGTATCGTTATTAGCAGCTAGGCAGACAGAGGAACACCAAGAAACGTGACTTCGATGGTTACACAGCGTCTACTTACCGCCACGAGGGAAAAGCTTGCCGAGCTTCGCGAAGAACGACGCGTCATTGGCTCCGTAAACGTTCAGATTGTCTACTGAAACTTAGCAGGCAAAGCAAAGGAGGTGATGCCGCCACGCTTACCAACGTGATCATCGATCTCGAATCCGTGGGCCTCGATGGCCTCGAACTCGCGAGGAAGATCTGGGAAGCCTTTGTCAGTCAAATGAAACGAGTGTTTCACGGTGCGTTCTCGTGTATAGACTGGCAGACTACGGGAGATGGTGACTCTGCATGTCGTGGGACAGGACTTACTGGCGCCAAGAGCGAGGGCTGCGAGGACCCAGCTAGCCACGAACACGACGAAGTTGACGTGCATCTTGAGCATCATCCTGATCTTGGTCTGACGCAGATGAGGTGAAACGAGCAGTGAAGGATCAAGATAACTGTCCGAACGAGCGGAAGCGGATGGAGAACGCAGGATGTAGACGAGCGTGACGATAGGAGATGAGGATGATGAGGAAGAGAGAAGAGAAGAGAGAGGGAGAGAAGTGGAAGTGAAGGTTTTTGAACTTGCGCGTTTGTTGTGTGGGACGAGAAAGGAAGGCGCGGTCAGAGTGAATTCAGGCCGCGCTGTTTACGCTCGCGGGAGGGCGCCTGCCGCGGGGGATCGCCCGGGTTCCTGCGTTGGGGGTCTCTGGCTCCTTCCAAGGCTGCTGCCCTCGACGCGGTCCGCTTCCTGGGGCTGAGCCGGACTGCTAATGCGGCGTGTCTCTCGTGAACAAGTCGTTCAGTTCAGGCTCCTGGAGAAGTCGCGACGGATGCCTGCAGCCAGCCGGGGCACAGGTATCCGGTTGGCTCCCTTTACTCTCTCTCCTCCCTCTTCTTCATGCTGAACGGCTTCCTGAAAAGACACATGTCTGTCCCATCTCTGTCTACAGGGTTCAGTTTAGATACCCCGATCTTCTGGCATAAGGCTCCAGAGAATCAACGCTATCACCTGGCTACGGCTACCCACGGAAATATCCATCCTCTGGCACGCAGAAATGAAAACATCAGGTGGACAAGGTCCACGTGGAAGCGGGGTGGTCTTCCAGAAAACGCTCTTCTCGCTCCTTGCCTGTTGTTCTGTCGGTGTCTCTGACTTCGAGTCTACCATGGACACACAACAATTCAGGACCAATAACGCCAAAGCAGTCGTCAGGTCTCGCGTGGTTTTGTGAGTTACTGCCTCCTTTGAGACGTGTCCTCTATCACATTCTGACGATTGTGAACGTAGTCGATGATGTCCTTTGATATCCTTCCGTTCTCCGCGCAGCAAAGTACACGCAAGCCCTAAATACTTCACCGTGGGATGTCCTCGACCCCCTTGGGCCACGATCCCTCGTGTATATATATATCCAACCTATATAACTGGTCTCCGTGGCCAGGATCTATATCTTTTCAAGAGACGGACTATCCTTTACTCCTCGAGTTGGCTTCGTTTCTCGCAAATGTAGCTCGATTTATTCCTACTAGCAACATCTTCTCTAGCTCCCCTACTACCGTTCCCCTCGGATAGCCATTTTGCCAATTTTAAAATAAGTCGAACACAGCCTTGTTCAATCTCACGTCAGTTGCACACAGTTTCAAAACCGTAGAGTCCTCTGTTCCGTCTATTACTGTTTTCTTCGAAGGACTATCGTTGCTTTAAAGTTATCGATGCCAAGAAGCCGAGATGCGTGGCTAGGCACCGGTTGCTGCCTGCTGGCCAATCCCCGCCAGAATAAACGCGTCAGGGGCGAATCAGACCAGTTATCTGCTAGAAGCGAAGAGCGCTAGATGATGGACTCGACACTTGACAGAAAAATAACGGTGATGATAACGATGGAGTGTCAACCGGAGTCGTTTACCATAAATCAAAACTACGGCTTTCAAAAACCACTTAAATCTATTGTACAGTGCTTGCAGGAATTCTATAGACAATGCCATAAACTTAAACTGCCCTCTCATAAATCTACACCCCCACACATTATTCTCTTTCTCTTTCCCTCTCAACAGGAAAGCTCAACCCAACTCATACCGAGGTTGACTGTCCCGTCCAGTGGGGAACTCATGTAGGCAATCATCGCCCTCCAATTCTCCGCCGAAGTAAGTACGGCGAGGTTCTGCGGAATCCAGTTGCGAGTCTTTGTCGACGAACGCCGCTGTCGAGGAAGGAGGAGGACAAGTCTCTGCAGCCGCGGCAGCCTTTTTGTTTCGTGATCGCCGCAGAAAATAGAGAATGGCAGCGAGGGCGAGGAAGAGAGGAACTCCCAGGCCAACGCCCAGACCGACCCTGAGACGGGTCTCGTTGGTTATTCCTCCAGCTTCCGTCGCGACTGTGGATGTGGCGGCGGCGGCGGGAGGGGAGGAGGTGGTGGCAGCAGCTGTCGTCGGCTTCGAAATGGTGGACAGAGCACTTGAGATGGTAATCCGGGTGGTCGTCCTGGATCGGGATGAAGTAGAAGAACGAGTGCTCGAGGTCGAGACAGACGGCTGGTCTTTCGCAGGGACGTAGAAACCCGCGCTCAGGAATCCACCGGCCAGCTGGTCCTGGGTCGTCCCTTGAGCGTTGACGATCCGAAAAACGAAGGGGATCGAACGATTCGCGAAACGCGGTGGAATGGAGATCTGCCACTCATACCAGGTTGCCGCTGTGTTTACTATATAATGTATTTCGCCATGTCAGCAGCCCCGTAGGTCAATAAAAGATCACTGATCTATTCGCCCAGGTATACTTGCCGACGATGCCCCGTGGATTATTGAATTCTGACCCGTAGATGAGGTAAAGATTGCTATTATTGTATACTGTCTGCCAACTGATGTTCATCGGAGTGCCCTCACCGAAAATCTCAGGATGGCCGTTCGGATAGAGGAACTTGCCATCCGCGTACGTCGCGGGAGGAGGCAGTCCATATGCGAGTTGACAGAGAAGGGTGAAAGGAGATAATATCAACAAAAACAACATTATTCTTCAGTGTCCTCGAGGTAAAAAAAAAAAAGAAGAATATTACTATTATATTATAGAACTTGGGGTCGAATAGACATGGTGTTCGACGAGCAGCGATCGGGCCGCAAACACAGCAGAGCGACAACAGGAAGAATCTGAGAAGAGGCTGCGATCTGGGAACTGTACCACATATAGCTGAACGCCCGAGAGTCCGTCGTGCAAGGGGCCGCTGGCCAACGGAAGAGTTTCACAGCGCTCAATGTTCTGTCGCTCAAGCGTCGGTGTAGTATTCCCCATTTGCTCTCTCAACGCCATGTCATTCAGCTCACCAAATGAAAACTCGAAGAGACATATGCCCTGCTCACCCGAGATAGTCATTACTCCTTGAAACCAATGTGCATTGTGGGAAGACAGACTCGCCCGAGGTAACACTGAAGTCAGCCGCTTTAGCTGAGGTGCTGAGGTCCGTCTACTTTCACCTGGGTATGCTGAAGACTACTAGTTGCGAAACACTCTTAAAATAGACTCTAACAGACTTTGGTCAAGGCTTCCCCCAGATCTGGGGCCTTCATGCAGGAAGCGGGCGGAAAGGCCGTAAATCCAGGCCCCATGATACCATAGGCAGATGTACGCAGTCTGCTCAGATATATCCCCGCGGGCACGACTCCATTTATTTTGAAGTATTGAATTGATTGGTTGATCTTGTACTCTTCCGTGCGGCGCAGACTCCGAATCGAACAAGGCGGCTATAGATTGACCACTGCATCCGCGTGCCGAACAAATCAATTCCAACCGTCTTTGCACGCGGTACAGGGGACGTCCCTTATCGGATGCCGCGCCAGGCGTGTGGCGACCGGGACATTCACTCGAGCGCTCCTGGCCACTATGGTCCCTCCGCACTCTCTACACGTTACACAGTGTTAGCTCGCGATCCGGCGCTTAGCAATATGACCGCTGTCCGCGTCATGTCGGCAGCCAGAATTCTGATCGACAGGGCAGGTTGAACGCAGATCACGACACCCTACCCAGCGGCTCAGCTGTCTTTTAAGTGCGTTTGTTCTGCTGTGTTGAGTCAACCTTAAGGGAGCGCCAAATCCAGCTCCCCTGATAATCCTTCATGTCGCTCGATCAACCCGCAACATGCTTGATCCATAGTCACTCCTGTACTGTACAGTAGGTCCTTTCACTTGGATGCTGGTTTCCAGGCTTCAATTCCAGGCTGTTTTTGGCCTTCCTTCCTGTACTCATATCAGTTATTCTTTGCATTCAGCCTCTACTCCACCAATGCATGCCTACTGCTGGCGGTGCCCTCATTCACGTCTCTGGATCTTTGTCATTTCCCCCATTCTCGGCCTTCTCTTGCTCCACCATCTACTGAAACCCCACATCCGTGCACGTTCGCCGCGTTTGGATGGGGAGACACAGACCATGCTTGGCCACAATGATAGTGGCCCGTCTAGCTGCCACCAGCTCCATGGCATGGACGATGTCCTAGTCATCATGAAAACTGGCGTTACCGAGGCGCTGGAAAAAGTCCCTGTGCATCTTCAGACCACTCTCCGCTGTGTACCGCACTATGCCATCTTCTCAGACTTTGAAGAACAGATTTCCGGGGTCCGTACTCACGATGTCTTACGCAATGTCAGTCATGAAATCAAACAGACAAATCCAGATTTTGGAATCTATAACCGCGTGCGCATGTATGGAAGGAAAGGGCTCCAAGAAAGTGATTTGGTGAAAGATGTGAACGGCCCTTCTGGAAAGCTCAAAAATCCAGGATGGAAGCTAGATAAATGGAAATTCCTGCCGATGATCGATGAAGCTCTTCAGATACGACCTGATGCCAAATGGTATTACTTCATGGAGGCAGACACGTACCCGTTTTGGCCGAATTTGATGGCGTGGCTTGAACAATTTGATCCGGAAAAGCCGCTCTATATCGGCTCGCAGATGCAGATAGGAGACGTAGTATTCGCTTACGGTGGCTCTGGAATCATCCTCTCCAACCCGGCGATGCGTAAAGCTTCCGAACGCCGTGCCGCTCGACTTGCAGAGATTGACGAGTATACAGCCGGACACTGGGCCGGTGATTGCGTGCTTGGAAAGGTTCTGCATGATGCTGGCGTCAATCTTCTCTGGGCATGGCCGATGATGCAAACGTCAACAATCTGGCGAGTCGATCTCATTAACGAAGCATATGATAAAAAGCCATGGTGCTATCCTGCGGTTTCATTCCACCATATGACTCCTGCGGACGTAGAGCTCGTGTGGCAATTCGATCAACGCTGGTTTCGAGAGGTGTGTACCCTATACCATCCCAATGTCAACCACGTCTATCCCAATATGCTCACACACAGCTCCAGAAGCAACAGTCTTTGCTCCTGCACAGCGATGCATTTAGGGAGCTTATACAAGAGCACATTCAAGCTCCCCGTGACGACTGGGACAACTTCTCTGAAGACGGTGGAGAAGAACAACCCTCCATCTCCCTTGCCGATTGTGAAGCGCGCTGTGCGAACAACACAGAATGCATGCAATACTCATACCAGCCGGGCAAGTGTTTGACGTCGAAAATAGTGAAAAGGGGAATCAGCAGCTCGGGAGTGCACTCCGCGTGGATGACGGATAGAATCAATGCGACGCTCAGCAAGCTGGGCTCATGTTCCACGGCAAAGTGGGTGCTGAAATAGCACGTCCACGCCATGAATGCATACTACTTGAATTTAAACTGTACAGAGTATGTGTCTATATCTCGGTGTCTATGTAATTGAAGCATATCGGAAATGATTTTTGGGTCTTTCCCAGGTGGAAAGTGGATAACGAGTGAACCTGTCTTGCCTCAGAATTCATCCTCTCATCGATGTGCGTATGCTGAATTTGGATACAAACTTCAAGTCCACATTTCCTGACCTGCCTGCTGTAGCTGACATTGCTTTTCCAAAGACTTGGCTCGAGTAGGGTAGGGTTTGCCGTCAATTGTTTGTCTAACATCCACGCATCCGAATGTTCCTTGTCTATTTTCTCGACACAACCCCCCCTCTCGTTTTATGATACTCGAAACTGCCTGCGTCGGCCATGAAATTATTGTCACCTGGAGGTATCTTATGATCCTGCTTCTGACGCAACCTTCTGCCTCGACGGGTGCTTCGACCCGTTATTGGTTCTTAACCTCTCAGCCCGGATGACTGGGTCCAATCTTGCCTGGAAGAAACCAAGCATTTAATTAAAGTTGCTGGAGTGTGCCTGCGTATAGGTGCTCCGACGAGTTAACCACGACTAAGCATTCATCTGTTCACTCTTTGCGACCTGTGACTCGTTCCACCTGTGCACAGATACCGTTCTCATCTCTCATCTCTCCTCAGCACAGCATCTTCTTGTCATTCCGTCCCTCCTACAGCTGAGACGAGCCCTTTACCTGTTTCTTGAGTTCAAGAAGTCATGGCCCAAACTTTCCGACTATGACCCCTTGTCTACCTGGGCACCCCTCTAAAACTTCAGAGTTCTTCGACAAAGTAGTCAACGCTCAAGGAATCGCTTGGACCAAACAAAACGCCATGCGCTTATCTTCGTTTTCTGGTCTCCCTCCACATTCCCAAGGTCCCATTGTGGATGCTTTTCAATCAAACTCTGTTGCCTTTATTATCATTCGCGCATCCTGGGCAAGATATAAATGTCTCTCCTGTATGTACTGGAATGTACACTTGATTTCCGCTAAGATTAAAATTACGATTTCCATAGAGATCCAACTTTTACAGTAGAGATCTAGATCCAAAGGAAGTTCTCGCGGCTAGCTACTGTACCACTAACTGAGGTACTGCACTGCACATACTACTGTGTACTCTCAATCCACATCTTCAATAGACTCGTAGATAATGTTGCTAGTTGCGAGGTCAGCTGTCAGCAACCCATGGACGGACAGTCCCACCCCGCACGGAGGATAGTGCTCCGTAGTCCAGATATCTACACTACCTACCTACCTACCTAGGTACTCTACTGTACTAAGATACCGTGACAGCACCTAACCTAGCATGCTGCATACCTACAGAGTACTAAGGCACCATGCACAGCTGTCAGCTGTCATTACGGTAGAGTAGAGTCTGAGGTCCATGCACTGTCCATGTCCATGTCCACCTCCCCAAACAAGCAGGTGCTCCTAACCGACCGCCAAGGCTCAAGCGGGCCGACGGGCCGTTCCCGTCGGCGGTGATGCCGGCGGCACAGCGCCCCGGAGCCCGCGCGGTGACGTCATCTCCCGGCGCGGCGGGCTTTTTCTTTCTTTTCCCGCTCTTTGTCGATTGGGACTTGGGGACTTAGTTGAGCAGATTGTTACAGTGCCAAGTACAGCAGTAAATAGTGCATCTGCAATCTGCAGTGCCGGCAGCGGGCAGCTGCCCCAGCCTCCAAGCTCCAGATCCCGCGCATGTACTAGTTAGTAGTAGTAGCTGCACCAGCAGCACCTGCTCAGAGAGAGAGACAGGCACCATGCCCAGCTCAGGTCCGTGTCTGTGTCTGTGTCTGGGCTTCAAACCTATGATCCGCGCCCGGCCCTCTACCCGCTCGAGTCGAGGCTCGAGCGCCCTTTTGAGTTTGACCGTTTGGCGGCTGTGCCTTCTCGGCGCGCGCGGTCGACAAATCGTTTGCTGCCGCCTCCAACTGGCATCCGCCGTCAGGACCCCACCGTCAGAAAACTACCGCGTCGCGGCGTACCTGATTTTTAATTTTCCTTGATGTTGATCGTCAGATCTGCCGTTTAATTTTAATCTTAAAATCCAAACCAAGCCTTGGTCAGCCCACGCAGGGAATTGAGAAAAAAAAGATTGAGAAAAAGACGAGCAAACCAGATCAGCTAGGCATTTCCTGTATATTCTATACCTATGCTGCTGCTATACACATCTGCTCAACAGACGCATTCGGACACCTCTCCACCACCCAGCCCCGTAGGCCGATTCGGACTTTCTCTGACACTGTGATACGAATCATGGGCTGTCGAAAGCAGGCCGACATCAGAGGAAGATCGGATTGGGGCATACAAGAGGGGAGAGGCAAGAAGAAGATAGTCTTATATGGCTGTAAACTAAAAGGAAGGAACGGGGTATCAACTTCGCGTGCTTCATCCCAGATCATTTTGTATGTAGGCAGGACAGAAAAGGAGGTTTCAGACACAGCGCGCACCGCGGCGCTGATCATTACACTCAATAAACCGCTTTCCTGCCGTTGCCCGGGGACCCGTGTATTGCCTCCAGGGCATTGTCAACGCCATTTTTTTTTGAAAGTTCATGAACACGCATGCATCACGACCCATAGACGTGGGTATCATTGCTCGGAGATTCGTGTATTATCCCCGTACTCAACGCCCCGTGTAAACCCAGAAATAAACCCATAACCGCATATAGGAAACGTGCTCCAGAGGCGAACCCAACGGCATGGCGCATCATAAAACACATGCCAGTGACCCGCGACTGGCAGGGTCATCACAGAAACTAGGATAAGCGGCAACCGCCGAACCTCAGGTCAGACGGCCGATGCTCAAGTAATAAAGACAATCACTTCAGAGTCATAGAAGCGCCCACAACACACATAACCCAGTACACGTCGTATGTGATTCCAGGGCAAGATTCAAGGCGGCAAACTGCAGCAAGATAGGTCTCTCGTGACAGGCTGTTATCGTTTCAGAGTCGGCCATCAAAGGTTCAGCTGCATCGAACCTATAGTGTAGTACCCCTGACAGGTACGCAGCCCCGTCAAGGAAAGGCGGACATGACAGTAGCAGCGAAGATATGAAGACAATCTATGAAATACATATGTAACCTTGGATGCCGTTCTATATCGTTCTAGTATGTTAGTTTAACTTCGACGGCAGATGGTGGCGCATCAGGGTTGGCGATAGGATCCTCTACTCGTGAGGTTTCAGAGAACTCGGCAACCATATCCTGGCCGTCAGGAAGTTCTCGCACCACGTCGTCATCGACCATGATCTTCAGGCCCTTCTGGTTAACGCGAAGCACTCGAACGATCCGCCCAGGGTCGATTTGGCCCTTCTCCGAGATCTTGTTCATGAAATCCCTAACGGTACGTTCGGTGAGATAGATGGCTCGGTAGTAGTCGTCGGTTTGCTGGTCACTTCCCTTCGGAAAACGGACGTAGAAGCACGCAACTGTGAATTCGTCAGTAGAAATCCTAGGTCATCTAGCCGGGGCTACTTACTCGGCTTCGGTGGTCGCTCTGACGGAGGCCTGTATGTGGGGTCGATATCGACAGCCTCTATAAACCCGTTGGAGATGGTCGAGCCTTCCGCTGGAACCTTTTGAACCTTGATTGGCCGATTCGAGAGTACCTTCTCTCCAGAAACAACGGAATTCTCTGACTGCTGTCCAGATACACTTGACCGATCCCTCGAACTATCTCGCGACCTGTAGGGATGGAGAGTCGAAGGACTAGTCGGGGAATTCATGGACACGCAGCTGTCTGTCGGGGAGACGGCATTCGAAGTTCCCGATGTGGCATCGATGCTAGGTTGTGATTCTCGGGTGCTCTGATGAGCAAGAGCTTCGGACTTGACGGAGTCATGGGGCTCGCCAGGCAAGCTGACAGGGAACAAATCCGGATCGTCCTGCTCATCACCTCTCAGGTTGAGGACGCTCACCGGCCGAGGAGACGAGAACATGTCCTGCATCATTGCCAATTTCAGATGGAGATCTTCCTCGACAGAAAGCTTGCTGGAGACATCATTCTGCGAGTCCATTGACCATGTCCTCCCGTGCTTCTGGATCTTAACTGGCCGGTCATCTGTTCCTCTCATGGTAACGGAGCCGCTGCCACGCTTTCGCTTTCCGAAATTGGCACCTAACTCAGCCTGCGCGATTTGCTGCTTGAGCTTGTCAATTGTCTTCTTGACGTGGGCAACATCGTTGGACAGCTTCCGTTCCGCACCGTGGTCGCGGAACAGTTTCACTTTACAGTAGCACAATTCTGCCTGATTCCCGACGTCGGGGTCTACATTGTTAGGAGACAACATCTCTGTCTTTGCACACAGCCTAACAGGAATCCCCTTGACGCCCTTTGAATGACTGAAGTCAGTCGAGAGGAAGTTGAAGCGAACCGATATCGCACAGTCAGAAACCCCGGTTACGGGATTAGGAGTCCACGTCACACAGAATCCGTCAAATGCAGCGCTCTCCAGCTCGACCTGGGGATGTCTATGTTCTGCATCTCCGCCCTGGATCGGATCAACATACTCTACTGCCAAAAGCGTCCCACCTCGCTGCTGAGCCTCGTTCAACCCACGGCCTTCTTTCCACAACTGCCAACAAGCTGCGGGCTTCGACCGCTGTTGCTCCTCTTCGAATGACACTCTAACATACGTTCGATATTTGACAGGATGAGGCGTGTTGTTTGGCGGCGGGGCTGTATCCACTACGGACAGTGAATAAGCCTGTCCTTTGTTCAAGTAAGTCACCGGGATCTCGTCCGGTTGCCTGATCATGGCGGTCGGTGCATGAAGCGTCACATTATATCGAAATCTGGGAACGGGTGTCAGGTCCGTCCGTCCAGGGCCACGAGGTATGTTGTTGGGTGTCTAAACTTACTTTTCTCCTACCGCGGGATGAAGATCCATGGGTTCCGAAATGTCAGGCACAGGCGCAGCGACGTTCAAGGACGTGTTTACCTGCATGTTCACATCATCCAGCGGTGCCTCTTCACTTGACTTATCCAGAGGGTCGTGAGCTGAATCTCGATGGACGAATGTACTCGGAGCATAAGATGCCTGTTGTCCAAACGGATTCAGATTCTGAAACTGCTGTGGGAGGTACTGCTGGTGGAAATTATTTAGATTCATCTCCGCAGTAGGATCGACTGCAAGAGGGCCACTGATCGGATCGGGCATAGAAAGCGGGGTGACAATATTCAATCCCAAGGTAGGCGTGTGTTGGTCACCCACCGGGTGATGATTAATTGTACTCACACCACCGGGGTTGGGTGCATAATAACCTGGAGGCTGATCTGCAATAGACATAAATGTAAAGGAGTTGGGGTCCATGAGAGATGGTGCAAATCTGAAATCCTGCAACGCTCCAGGAGTGGGCTCGGTAAGCTTGACGTCCTCATTCCCCGTAACGGGCCTGGATGAGAAATCCACGATCAGCACTGGCGAATTGGATCAACGGGGACCGGTGAGATAACGATGAGAGTTATCGAGTGCAGACGCATACAGCGAGAGGGTGTACCTTTGCATCACTGGCTCTACGACCGCTTGGTCCAGAGATGTCGCGTTGCAGGTGGCCTCTGGGAGAGAGGTCAATGCGCCGGAGACGACATGAGGGAACGCCTCCTTGAAGCTGCATATAAGCTCGTCATTCGGTTTTTGGGAAGTTCTCCTGCGTCCCAAAGGGGTCAGCTGTTTCCCAAAGCAACCCACCGCGCGAATTCCTTCCTTCTGGACGAAACGCGCAATCATACCTGTTGCAAAACATTTGGGGCGACTGAAGTCGCAAAGACTCTGGTCAAATGGAGTGATTAGAGGAGAATCATAGAAAGGAAAGAGAACAAGGTTGGGCCTTAGACAACATCCGGATGGAAAGCCAGCATCTGATCCGCAGAGGATCGGAACAACAGCTCCCACGAGCTCTCTGCTTCTTTTTCCTCGTCTTGTATATACTGTACTTGCGGGAAGAGCGGGTCACAGCGGCGAGCAAGGTCTCCACGCGACTACTACAACAACTGAAAGTGAACACAAGGATCAAGGACGTGCCTTAGTCCATCAAACAGCAGGATTGAAGATGACAATAGGAAGGAATCGCAGTGCTTGCAGAGCGGATGAGGATAGTGATGGGAATTGATCGAGGGAGGTGGGCGATGGGCACGGGAGGGGCCTGCCGCTTGGTGACAGAGCTGTCCGTTGCCCGAGTTCTAAAATGATCCCCGTCGATCCGCCGCAAAGTTCCAGAACCCTTCCAGTCTTCGTTCGCGACACGGCCGGAACTGTTCGTTTGCGAGGAGGGGAACAAACGACGGCCGCAAGTCGGACAAGGCCAATGACGATGGGGGAGCCGGCGGGATGGGTACAATGCCCCTTTGAACAGAGCTGGAGAGCCACGGACGGTGGAAGACAGGGATGGGTCCCTGTGGATAGCGGAGCTCTGGAGGAGCAATGATAGCTCGACCAGGGGACCACACGAGAGGTGGTGACGTGAAAGACGCCGGAGAGCGTCGAGAGGCAACGGACGAGGACGACAGCGAGGGCGACCGGGGGGGGCCGGGGGAAGAGGCGATGGTGGGGAGGCCAGCAGCGGCAGGGAGCTAGGGAGCTAGCTGCCACTGGCTGCGCCCAGGAACGCCGTCCGATCTCCATCCTTAATTGACTGCTCTATACGGAGTGCATGATGATCATACACTACTAAGGTGTTATGTCTGTATCGCGGTGTGTATGGACAGCATGGATGTACGGAGTATGGCTGCAGTCATCGTCCACTCGGCATCCGTCCGTCTGCGCCATCTCCGTTGACCTCTCAGCGGGTCTTCCGGCTGTGAAGAGATCGATCGCTCACCTTGAATTCTCACAATTAGAAAAAAAAAAGCTCAGGTACAGAGTGCACCGGTGGGTACGCCGTGTAACAACAGATAACGGCGCATGCCAGTCGCTGCCCTCTCTTTCCATGCTGTGCGTCGTCCACTTCAAATCATCCTTTATGGTTGTTCTAATAATATTCTATCACACCTTTCCAGCCGCCAGCTCAACCCACGGGGCAGATGGCGGATCCATCTGGAGCTACTGTCAAGGCCCATTGATCAACTCGGTTCTCGTCGGCGCAAGCTGTCTGGACGCTCCAAGTTTCCGTACACATCGACCCGACGAGGGTCATCATCCCGATCGACCATCTCAAAACTCTCATGGTCTTCAAATAGCCACACTGCGCCACAGGTGTCTCGGAGCAGGCGATTCTCGGATCGAGCTGAAGGATGATCCCAGAAGATCGCAGGCATCACTTGGCGCGGATGATGCAGCAGGGAAGCTCCTCCGCGGCGCGCATCCCGAGCGCTTGGCGCTTCTCGCAGTCGATACTAGCCGAAGAGCCTTTGTATGTACGCCATCTGCCATCAGAAGTGCACTGTGTCACTCCATAAGGGAAACTGTCAGGCTCTTCCGTCAGGGGGTTTTCCGTCGTCAAGGAGAAGAACAATGTCTATGACGTGTGTCTCCCTTGTGGACCTCTTCAGAGTATGGTAAGGGTACAAACGGGGCAACTTCTCTATTCGATCAAAGGCATTCCCCTGTTCTATCTGCTGCGAAATTTCATCATCTGTACGCAGTAGCATGCTCAATTCCTTTTTACTGTTCTGTTCCGACAGGATATGCGGGAAATAAATATTTTGGGTTGTTTCCATGGGACTCGCCCGTGGGTCGCGGAGGGGTTTCGGGATCTGATCTGAAAAGCATCCTTATCCCCACAATTGTTGGGTTCTCCTCACGGCTCTCGCCACACCACGATTGACACTCCCCGCAGGCACTGATCATGGTGAATCCTCGAATTCGAGCACACCGCCCACGGGCCGAAACTCCCCCGGTCACCCTACTCCGTACCAAAGGGAGTACTCAAAAGAGCAAATCTGCAAGAAGGACTGGGGACTGCAGGTGGGGGTTAGTCATACTACAGCACTTTCTAATCCTGCGCTAGTAGCATAGCTTCGCCACGAATGGATGCCAGCACACGAGATGGCATGATGGCATCCGCCAGTTTCTGCAAAGCTCTCAGGATAACCCCCCCCCCTCCCCGGGCTGCAATTAGCCGACGCTGGACGGAAACAACATGGACATTGTCATTTTTCAATTGGAGCTCGAACAATGGGGCCCTTGGACGATGAACCACATTCCTGCCCGCTTCGGTTAGCGACAGCAAAAACGTCCCCGTTTAAGCGGGCTTCCGCAAGCAAATAATCTTATTCAGTAGTTTATAATAATGTGAAGTTCAGGCTAGAAAGCCCACTGAGCACGGCGAGTAGGTGTCCTATTCGATCTCGTCTATTGGTAGACCACAGCTGTCGCAAATCTCACAGCTCACTATTGGATCGCCCTACCCATGCACCTGTTGAACTGGGGCCCCCAGCGACAGATGGATGCCACTGCCAGAGCTGAAAAGATAGGTATTTATGACATCACATCCTGCGCAGGTTTCTGGATGGCAGATGGAGATAGTACCCGTCCCGCCATATGGATTTCGGTTCTCTATTAGGCGCGTATACCGCGGCACTTCCCAAAGAATCAATCTCAATATCCCAAACTGACCCAGTGGTATCTGCTAAACTTGATCGCGTACTGCAATACTTCAGATCATTGCTACTGACAATGTCAATACTCAAACTGCAATTCATCCATCTTTTAGTGTATTCTCCAAAATGACGGTCAGCGCACAATGCATTTATTTTTTTTAGGAAAAATGGCCCGCGCGGCTAAAAATACTAGCTACTTTAATTAGGTTATATCTTAAGGCCTTTTAGCTGCATCTAAGCGAAAGGCCAGTTATCATAACCCCTTTCCGTTTATGGGATCTGCAAGATGTTCCCGAGCTTTACCCGCCGCGACTTGCTTCCCCGAGGTAAGACTTCCTAAGACCGAAACGCCATCTCCATATGATGGAGCTGTGCTAAGCAATTTCTGCGATCACAGCTCTCTCTTTTTGAAAAGAGACAGCAAATCTAAATATATCTTTCTTCTGTGGTTGTTAAATCATGTGGAGCAACCCCACCCATCATGGACAAAGGAGGCACTACACGGTACACCTTAGTAATTACAGAGTAGTAATTCATAATTCCGCCCACCTGTCCAAAGCGGCAGAGAAGAAAAGAGCTAAAATCTTAGGAGCGTTGTGTAGCTGACGTAGAAAGAAATTTCTCGGCGTTCCAGGCATGTTAAAGCTACACCACTGCACACAGTATGTATGTACAATATTTTACGAGTCAATTCTGATCAATGACACTCGAAGTCTCAGGCCTGAATCATCATCTGTAATGTCTAGGTGGTCTTTTTTGATTTCTAGAATAGGAAACACATGTACTGTAGATTAGGTAAACTATCATAGGGTTTGTGAATACGCCACTGCTTATGATATTCTATCAATTCGATTTTTTGATAATTGCTAGAGAACTGCGTCTCAACAGCTGATGCATGAATGCTTCCTTGATGCTGGCTACAGAAGCTCAATCGGAGAATTTTTCTCCCCGTTGTCACTTACCCTCGACTGACACTCTCGCCACTCCAGGATTCCTGTACGATTTCCTACATCATCTCATCCTCCCATGTTATCCGAGAGTATTTGCCTACCGTGTGTTATCGTCTTCGGGAACGTGAGGATCGTGTCGAATAATGCCCACAGAGCGCGAGAAGATGCTCCCTAATCCCAGTAAACAAGGTGGCAAGATACAACTTGTCTGATAACGACACGGAGGGCTCGGAGAGTAGACCCGACAAATCAGCAACTACAATCAGCACCGCACGGAGTGATGGTTGAAACTGTTATTATTCGCAATGCAGCATTGGAGATCGTCGCTTGAGTTGAGAGCCTGACACAGGAGGGCAGAAAAAGAACGTTCGACCTAGGAACTGGCGAATCGGTTTTCAAGCATCGCGCCCTCTCTCTCTCTCTTCCGTACGCCTCACTTCTGCGTGTCTCACGCTTAACGCCACGGGCGATCCATGGCCCGGGAGGAACGCCTCAGTTGCCTAACGAGGTACCGAGGCAATCACAATCTGAGCTCAGCCCTGGGGATGTCTGCACCACATGCATCTTCGCCTCACAGATGGATGACCTTTATCCAGATCGATGGAATCAATTACTAACCTACCACTCAGCGTCTTCAGGTAAACACCGAATCCATGACCAATTGACATCTTCCCCACTGTTGCAATCGAGAGATCGAACAATCAACCCCTGCTGCTGCCATGGTCACCGGAATTTTTCAGCTGCAGCGACCCCACAGCATGCATCAGATACAGACAGCATCAGAGTGACAAGAGTGACAGGGGTACAGGAAGGAGACTTCGGATCCCCTCCCCGCATTGCACTGCAATCTGCCCAGCTGCATTGCTGCAAGCCAGAAATACAATCCCTGACGCGCCAAGTCAGCCACCTACGACATCTGATTTTAATCTCGACAGCAACTTCAAGTGCTGCATGGGGTCCGACGAGTTCAAACGGCTGCATGCTGCACGAACGGAACCCCCCCCCCTTTTCCCCCCGCCTCCCCTGGTCCGCGGAGAAAGAAAGGGGCGGCAGTAGTGGCACAATCCATCCCCCCTGTCTGTGGACAAAAAAAACATGGAGGAGTTCGGAGAAAAAAAAAGATCTCTCGGTCTCCATTGTTCCGACTCCAGTGTGTCATGGCAAAGAACCCCACAGACAAGGGAAAGGGGGGGGGGAACAAAAGATCTTGGACCTATCGTCGTCCACGATATCTGCCACAGACGTCGTCGCCGCTTGCTGGTCCCGCACTCCTAAGACCCTTTCGTGTAACTGTGGCTGTCTGGAATCATGGTGTTGGGATTTGCATTTCTGCTATATCCTGGGGGGTCTACTAACTACTATGCAGCATCGATTGTGGACTTTTTTTTTTCTAAAAGTTATGCACAGTAAAATTGTGTCACAGCCGGACGGTGCATACATATGGTGAATGCATGTACAGTACAGTACATACTGTACAGAATATTCCCTGACCGAACACAGGATATGTTTCCCATTTTCTTCTTCTTCTTCTTCTTCTTCTACACAGTACATCCAGCGCTTTGTGACCAGTACTAGATGTGTACACGTACTGTTACATAGGTACAGTATCTAGGTACCTAGGTAGCTTAGTACGCATGCACTGTACATACATACATGCATCGAGTTTGAGATGAGAAGAGATATATCTCAAGATACTTGCATCCCATTCTCTGAACACCCTCCTCTCTTTTTCTCTGAAGGTACCGAACTCCATACATACGTCGCGGATTCATTACCTATATATCTACACAATCTATCCTGAGATATTATCTAGAGGTTAGATTCAGGTCCGGTCCGGAGGAATTGTTCAAAAAAAAAAAAAAAAAAAAAAAAAAAAAGAAAAAACCAAGCTCAATCCGTCAGAAAAAAAAAATCGGCAATCTTTCCAACGTTTTTTTTCTCTTTTTCTCTCTTTTCAATGGTGGGGGGGGGGCATTGATCCTTATCAGGAAAAAAATAAACAAGGATAAAAATAAAGAAAAAGGCTAAAAAGATAAAAGAATCAAAAGATGCAGGAATAGCAAAGAAATGTACCCAGAATCCCTCCCACTTTCAGAATAATAAATCAATCCTGCGTCTGTCTTTACCCCATTGTTTTCTTCTTCACTGCTGCTCCTACCCAATACCATGGGACCCACCAGTAAGGCTAACGTAAGGTCGTGCTTAAGGTTATCACATATGTTAGTAGTAGTAGTAGTAGTAGCATGGGAAAAAAATGACACCTATATACCTACCTACCTACCTTGGTATGTACATGTACATACAGTACACTTACGACATCATACCAGTGTCTAGAACCGATTCTCACTTCACTTCTTGCATGTATGCATGGTGTGATGTGATGTATATAATATACTATATTAACCAGGTCTCAACTCCTACCAAACTAAACTAACATCTATCTAGACTGGCCCGGCCTCTTTTTTTTTCTTCTTAACTTTCAAGATTTACAGTAGTACGGTACATGTACTGTACTTCCTCACTCGACAATGGCTGACCAGGAAAGCCTCAAATGTGAAAAAAAAAAAAACCATTGATTCGATAATCTGCTTCTCACCTTCCCTTACAACTACAATCCACCTGCAGATCCTTCGCCGTTTCACGGATAGGCACCTAACCCAAACTCAGACCTGCCTGCCTCGCCGCCTGAGAAGCAGTGAGCTGAACAACCACCGAAGTATCTCCTTCCACCATCTCCAGTAAACCTTGACAATCGGCTGAATTTCAGCGGCCAAACTGTTATTCCTGCCATTCCTTGGACTACTTGCTTCACACAAGAAACCGGTTGTGCTCAATCTGATAAGCAAGTGTATTTCGAGAGAAATACCATTAGCAATTAATATCAATTACAAGAAGCCACGAATTAGTCTTAATTGCCAGTAGCCCACAATACCAGACTGCGCATGCCGTCCTATCTATGGCAGCGTAGAGCTGCCGCATGGAATAAAAACACAAAATAGAAATTCCCAATCCAACTTCCAGAACGCCACCTTGCAGAGGACACTGGGGAATTCAGAAGTAGCAACAAGGGTACCAAGGAGGAATGAAATAAATGAGATGTACAGGGACGGGATATTTGTAAACATCATATAGGCCTCGATCGTGCCCCCCTCCCCGGATTTATGCACCGTGCCGTCTAATGTAAATGACAGAAAACGAAATTGAACAACCAATGGGTGGTCGAGTGGTATTATTATGTAGCATGCGAACAAAAGAACCAAAGAGCCGCCGGGCCGAAGACTGGAAGGAGGCACTTCTCAGAGAAGAAAAAAAAAAATCTGGCAGTGAATAATGTCAGATCCGCTGGATTCCCCAAGAATACCGGTTATCGCACGACAGCTGAGGCCAGGAATCCATTGAGTGATCGAAATACAGTCCACGGAAGGATTATCTTGTTTCGGTGTCCGGGTGTTGCAGAGGTCCATATTAACGAGTAATTATCAACGAGAATCCGTCAACCCAGGGTCCGCACGAACCCGCAACTCCTGCAATGCTGTAGCCCCTTGGGGGTATCAAAGTATGTCTGGAGAGAGGAAGCCCGTCAGCGGAGCATTCACCATAGAACACAGCCCAGTGATCTGCACCAACTGGGCTGCAATATAAAGAATATATCAAGGTTGTCAGTGGATGCGTACCCAGATCCCCCCTTCGCGTTCCCAAACACACCTGATTTCCTTCCCAAGCTTGTCAGGATTTCGATTCCGTCGATCCAAAGACCAGCTCTAACGTAGAAACCCAGCAGGATCTCCCCACGTCGAGTATCTAATGCACATTGCCAGACCATGGTCAGAAGGCGCCGTTGAAAATGTGGGAGTATAGAGACAGCGCCTGGAAAACTTACCTAGGACAAATTCGTCACCACCGGGCTTCCCTCCTCGTTTCCCAAACAGCTGGCTGGTCGAATCCTCGTAGAAGAATTCCAAGCCATCCAACGCATAGCCGTGATAGACTTTAATAGAGGTCAAAACCTTTTTCTGATTGACCGCACATTCCAGAATGACCTGCTCGGGCTGGGACCCTTCCATTTGAGAGAAACCCAGCTTGTTACCCCTGTAACCGAGTTGCCCGTTTGGAAGTTTCACCAGCGAGTATTTCGACTTCAACTGGCTGAGGTCATCGATGGTATGGCTGCCAAGGCCGCCAGAAAATATTACAAGCCGTATCTTTTTGTTCCTCTTGTCGCTGGGCAGTCGCTGTCGTATTTCGCTTTCCGTGACGGTAACTTGCTTCGGGATTCCGCTGTTGCCCATGTCGCCGTTGACGTACTCGACAAAGGTGCGACAAATATCGTCGCTTTCGGTGTAGATCTCCATAAACGCGACGCCGGAAGAGGCCGTAATCAGGATCTTCCCGTTGTCGACAGGCCATACCTGGACGCTGTCGTCTGAGCTGACGGGAGGATCACTAGGTAATCGGAAACATGGGTGGAATCGAAAGCGCAAGGTGTCGAGTCGATGCCATCCACATTCATCAGAAGGCAAGCACGGCCTCAGACCCGGGGATTTGGTGCGAGTTGAAAACGGCTCCCGGGTCGTGAAGGTGCGGTTGAGCCGCACATAGTCTCTGAGCATTATGCCAGACTCCTGGTGAGGACACCCGAAGAGATGGCCGACCTCGTGCAGGTGCGCCCCTATCCCAATGTTGGCTGCTTCCCAGTTACTTCCGGCTTCACCGCAGTCGTTGGCGACGTAATTCGTATCGGTGCGCGTGCAGTCGCTGAATGCACCGACGACGTCTTCCAGACTGGACGGATAGCTCTGGAGGCAGTGAGACCCAAAGATGGCCAGCTTAATGTTGTCCCCGGCAGAGCCAAGAGCAGCATGGCCGGTAATGGTTTGACGTTCTTTGTCCCAATGGGAGTCAAGAAGCAAAACCGATACGTATAGTTTCTGGCCTGGTTGGGGTTTGAAATAGTTTTCGACAGCTTCCTTGGCGATCTTGAAGAGCTCATCCTTCCTCGTGGCGGGCCCATACTGCTGAGCGATATCGAGGTCCCGGAGCTCCGCAACCGTCTTCTCCGTACGGATGACGTGAATCTTAGCCTCGTTCCTCATCTGCCCGGTGATCTCATCTCGGCAGCTGAGGGTGCCCGTCTGCCACTCTTCCTCCAAGCGGAAACACCGTCTTCCGAAGTTGTGGCGGAACATCTGTTCCCCAGTGAACGCCTGCCAAAGATAGGCGGCCATTCGATATTTCCGTATCGCAGTCTGGAGGCCGTTCCCTTCCCTCTGTATCCTCTCCGGAACAGCGTCAAAGGTGCCTTCGGAGTCCTTTCCCAGCAGAATGGCCAAGTGCAGTGGCGGAGCATTCACCAAAGGAAGGTAATTGATGGTCAGGTACGACGAATGAGTGGGAACATGGGTGCTTCCTGCGGACAGTTTTGGCGAGGTAAAGTCGAATCGTAGTTTATTCGGACCCGGCACCAGATGCACGAGCGCTTTAAAGTGTGAATCCCAGACGGGCCAGCTGATGGAAGGGAAGCTGTCTTGGTTATGGAAGACCGTCAAGGTTCCGTCCAGCGGATGCTGCCTTGGGTCTCCAATCTGGCCATAGATGAGCAACACCTTCTGGTGCACCTATTTCGAGAACAGTGGCAGTTAGAATCGGTTCTCAGATCGGTGGTCGAGTGCGCTTTCTCCATACCCATGAATTGTCAGAGATAGAAATGATCCGCGGTGCGTATGGAGATACGGGCGCAGGCGGCCTCAACAACCCATTGCTACCCTGTAAGAGATGGCCATTAGTCTGGTGCTCCTGAGATTTCCAAATCCAAGATTACACGGGGCAACACTCATCGGGTTCCGTACAACAAAGCTGTTCCTGTTCGAGTGGGGTGTGCTGGACACCGGCCGCTGTTGGGGGGCGGGCGCCAACGTGGCGGAACCGTTTATGCTGCCATTGGAATTGTTTATGGGAAGATGGGGGGAGGACAGGCTGGGTTTGAGCGAAGACGGAGGGGTGTTGGAGCTGTACGACGTATCCAAAGTGGAGGAGGATTTGCCCGACGTCACATCGCCGTTGGACTGCGGCTGCGACTCTGTGGAGGCGTCTGTTCGAAAGCTGGCCTTGGACCGGCGACGCAGCTCCTTGAACAAAGGCATTGTTGATGGCGATCCAGGGCCGGAGGTCTCGACAGAATCAACACAACGTGAGGATCAATATCACGGCGGCTGCTCTGCGGGACGAAACGAGCGGCAGGCACCTGGAAGGACCCTGGAAACGAAGCTCACGGGGAAGGAGAGCGTTTGCGGTCGCAGCTGGCAGACAAGTGCAAGTGAATCGCCCCGCCCGGAGACCCAGGCACACCGCGAGGCAGGAGAAATCGAAGGGCAGGACGGCTCATGGGACGGAGAAGCGAAGAGGGGGCGCGAACGGAGAGAAGGGAGAGAGAGCTACGAGAGCGAGCGACAGTGGGTCAGCAGCGACATGGAGAGTGTGTCGAGAACAACGGCCGCGGACGGTGTCCTCGTCGCCGATAAAGCTCGAGTCGACAGGATTCCACGGGCGCACGAGGGCATTATCAGCGTTGCAGGATGGACCTGAGCTGAGGCTAGTTTCACCTCTTCACGGCGCCGTGGGGCGGGAGCACCAGCCATCCTGCGTGGGATTCCTTAGGGAGTAGTGAGCACTCGCTGTCCCGGGCGCCGCGTCGTACAGTCCAGTGCACGCTGAACACTCCCAGGGACAGTGCAACGGCGGGCGGTTTGATGTCCAGACAGCATGACTGCAGTGGCGTGCAGATCCACGCCAGCTAAGCACGCCCGTCCACCCCCTCCAGCTGCTTAAGCGCCCCTCTGGGCAGCTAGCTGGATGCGGATGTGTCCCTCTGCGCCGGCGTCTGCATGCCCGCAAGCTCTGTCATGCTTTTGTCAGATCGCCCAATGATCGTGGTGAGTCGGCAAGGGTGCGTTTATCTGCCCCGCTCTCTCAATGCTCAAGTCTCTTTGCCAAGCGGGACTCGCCCATTGAGAATTCTAGGGCTGGAGGATCTGAGATACCACAGCTGACCTCTGCCACAGCAAAGTCTCATCATGAAAATACGCATGCAGACAAAACCTCCGAGCACCAGCACCCAATTGGTGACGCCGCATGGCAGGATGACTGTCAGGAACACAGCGAACAAGGAAGGGTCGCAGTTGGCGTTTGGATGCATCTGGGGGACCCTGTTCAAGTTGTAACACTGCCTGGGCAGAGTACGCAATCGGGCATGCCACGTTCTCTTTCCCCCTGGTCGCATATCTCTGGCATTATTACCCCATCTTTCATGAAACCACTGCCATCCCGCAGAAGGTTCTGTGCCGTCCTGCACTGCATGGATTCTCTCTGGAGGCTTTCATCTTGTTGATCTGCAAGGCCAGTGAAAAGAATATGGCTACGAGCGTATACTACAATATGGAGAAATTACTGCGGCAAACTCCAAGGGCAGGCGCTGACCACTTGACAAGGGGCCCTGTGTGAAACGGAGATTTCAGGCCTCGGGTTGGAAGGCAGCGATTTGGCATGGCAGATCCGTCGAGATAGGATCAGTTATGCGGGCCAGAGTATCTTTTTGGTTATTAGATTTCCGCTTTCGGAACTGCAAGACGAGCGGACTGTGGTGGAACCAAGGTTCTTTGTAGAGTAGTTCCAAATGGCCCTGCCTGTCGCGGGAGATGGGAGACCATAGCGTGCTATGGATGGCACAGTCCGTATGCCTCTTAAATGACCGGCTGGAGCCTGCATGCTCTCGCAGAACACTGAAAGCAGCAGGACTGGCGGACAAGAAAGCCGGCGCCGCCAAGCCAGCGGTCCCGACCGAGATGGCTGGGGCACGGCACGGGTCTGGTCCTCGCGCGTTGCTCTGTTTGGCTTCAGATCCACCTTTAAGGAACACTGAATTTGCTTTGATGTTCTCTTCCGTCCTCCAGCCATCGGTGTCAAACCTCTTACTTTCCCCAGAGTCCAAAGCCTCCTATCTTCCTGCGTCCTGCAGGCTGCATAAAATCGTCCAATCTCGCTCCCGCCTCTTTTCGTGCATGCAATTGAGCTTGCGTCTCATCCTCCCTTCATTATCGAACTGCCTCCCTTGCGTCCTTCTAGCGACCTAAACAACTCCGGACTCCTAGATCCTTTCAGCCACTCCAACAGACCATTATCGCATTTTGCGATCATAAGAGCTTCTGGATCTTAATGAATTAGCACAACTGCTGCTCAGAACCAAACATGTCTTTCTCGCGTCCATGCAGCTCTCCTGAGAAGACAATCCGGAAAATCGATATAGCTCAGGTGAGTTCCGACAAAGTCAATTTTTATGCTCCTTCCCAAAGGGCTGGGGTCTCCGCATCCTGGCTTTAGTGTTCCGCAACTGACGTGACCATTTTTTATAAGGTGTCCCTCAGTCTACAGGATCGCCTAGGCCTTGCCAAAGTCAAGTATCAGAATGGCCGTCTCCGTGCCTTGGAATCCCAGGACCAGAACCAGCAAGACAAGAATGGGTTTTTGGGAAGCGGGAAACCGTCCGATTCCTCGTCCCACGAGACAACATTTGCCTCATCCCCGGTTCGAGGCTCGGCGTTCTCAAAGGAATTGCCGCGCTCGGCGCGGAATAAGCACGCTGCAACCTTCAATCCGGGGATGATGCATCCCATGCTGACAGAAAGCCGCAAACGTGTCCGGTCAAACTCCATAACCGATCGCCCCGCAAAGACTCCTCGAGTCTCCTGGAAGAGCTCCCACCGATTACCAGAGTCGTCTCCCGGTTTCAACAGACCTCACTCGATGTACCATAATTACCATTCCTTCGCTTCGGAAACCGCCACTATCCCAGAGCTCTCCTCTCCGACTCTGCGCGGCCACTCTGACGACGAGAATGATCCCGATCTTCCTTCGCATAGTTTCCAAAACGTCAGCTCCTCCATGATCAGCTCTTCACCTCCTCGCACCCCGCCGCCGAAGCATGCTCGTCTGCCGCGGAACGACAAAACTACACAGAACCAAGACGACGCCGATCTCCTGCTCTACCTTGCCAACTCTCCCACCCCTGTCAACATGGGCGGCAAGACTCAGTCCCGAGATTTCCTCCCATCGACTCCACCCAGCCAGCACGCTGTCCTGCCGTCGTTGACTCCCACTCCCGGCGGCGGTGGTGGTATATTCGGAAACTTGAGTACTCCCAAGGAGCAGTTCAACTTTGCAGACTTTGTCAACGTGACTCCAAGCCCTGCACAGCGGCCATGGGGCGGGCGTACTCCCGGTGGCCCCTCCAGGACCCCACTTGCCACCAAAGACGCAAGGAAACGGCTCAATTTCGATAACATGGGCCCGCCTACCGCGGAGAGTCCCAAGAATCGTGAAAAGGAATCCGGCATGACTTTGCAGCTGGGTGAAGAGCTGCGGCCTTGAATCGTTCGTCCTTTTGTGCATTTCCCTTTTGCTGGTACTAAGTAATGGATCTCGGACACGACCTCTATGATGCATGATGTGCGTTACGATGTGTGATTCTCCATCATCATCATCATCATCATCATGTTTCCGTCGACGCGTTAATTTTGCTTTTCCTTCCTTGCATCCACGGTTGGTCACTCTTCCTTCTAATCATCTTGGTTTTCCTGCGCATTCATGTCCCACATTGTCCATACATCCTGCATCTTTGTTTTGCTACGGATACACCTACCACCACCACCACCACCACCACCGCCACCAGACACACCTGATCTCTGTACCTGCACCACACGGTTTCTGTTTCATTTCCCCTTGTTTCCCCCTCACAACGCTCTCCCACTGCAAAAGTCTCCAACTTTTGGCTATTCTTCTTCTTCCAGCCTTGAGCACCGGCGGGTCAATCATCTTCTGTATGAGTACGGATGGCTATGGATGGGCTACGGCAATGGCAAAGTGCATGTGACGATGTGACTTGGCTGCTTGTTGCTGGCACACTGGATACCCACGCATCAACCACGACAACAGTCTCCTGCAGACCTGGATCTGAATGCATGTACTGTACATTCCGAGGTAGCATAGCAGAGACCGGAACCATAGCTAGTTCTTACAAATTAAAAAATATCCTCAAAATATAAATGACAAAAATCAATCATAGATTATTAGTCGAACGTATTATTACAAGTATTCCGCGCTTTCACCGGATCATCTCATAGTACAGTAGTTGGTGGACACCGGGACACCGACATTTTTTTTTCACCGTCTCTACAGTGACCAGCGTGTCGACTCACCGACCGAGGGAGTCGGGACAAAACAATGCATACCTACTGCAAGGTATTTAGTAATTCCCCCACCCCCTCCCCCAAAGACGCAAGTTAACCGAAGTGGGGTTGGGGTTGACGGTTGACGTTGACCCGACGACGCGCTTCGAGACCGCGTTCGCGTCGTTTTCGCGTCGGTCGCTATCTCCAAAAACGGCAACGATGCTAAATTTAGGCGGGGATCTAAAGTGAAATTCTGACGGGAATTTCCATTTTCCAATGAGATCCCTGTCCGGTTTGTCGGGGTTTATCTCTTGGCGGCAGATCCTGCGTCGGAAAAGACGGTAAAAAACCTTCCAATCAGCCAATGGGATTGTGAAATTGGATATCTATTTTTGATTGGCGCCGCCGGGATGGCGTCTGCCGTGAGCCAGGCTAGCCAGCCGAGGCAGGCCTGCGGGCACGTGTGAGGGGTGCATGTCTGGAAATTCGAATCACGCGGAGTGACTTGAGTGAACCTCTGACTGCAACGTCGCACTGATGATATATCCTGAGCCCATGCCATTGCTATTGATGTCGTCGGACGTACTCCGTATGATCTGACGGGAGGCAGCTGGGCGCGTATCAGCTGCCGACAGTGGCAGGAACGGGAGATGCCCCCAGCGTCTTCACAGCTCGAAGCCTATTGATGATGTTGACGCTTCAAGACGGAGCTTCAATCCTCCTGCAAGTCAAGCTCATCATCCTCTTCTTTCACCAGCTGACTGTCTTCCACCTTCGTCCGCTCCACCTGCTTCCTCCACAGACTAGCGAGGTGATCCGACGTGCTCGCCTCCTCGATAGACTTGTCCTCGCGGACCCGCAGAAAGCGCGGAAACCGGAGGCTCAGCCCTCGCTCATCGCTCACCAGCCCGATCGCCGCCGTGTACGTCGGGCTGAGCGTGATATCCGCAAACGCGACTTCCCAGACCTCCTGCGGCTCGAACCACACGTCCGGTTCGGGGCCGTAGTATTCGATGTAGCTGGGCCGCGGGATGACGTTGTGGCTGCCTTCGGCGTACTTTTCCTTGTTGGCCTGGTAGAACTTGTCCGAGAAGCCGGTCATGCACTTTGTGACGGCCTCCAGCATCCCGGACTCCGGGTTGCGGACGGCCATGAGGATGGGGGACCACCATTTCGCTTTTCGGCCCTGTCCGTGCCATCCTGCGATGGGAATCAAGTCCAGGGTGTCGAAGGACGTGGTGTAGTCTTTCTTCACCTTCAGCCAGGACTCCAGGCGTTTGTCTGGCTCGTATGTGGACAGTAGAGCTTTCCGTCGGGATCCCTTCTCTTTGGTCTCAGCGGGCTTCGGCTTTTTGGGCTCAGGGCCGCTTTTGTCGACTTCCAACTCTGAGTCGACAATTTCCTCTCCGCTGTGTATGACTTCGGGTCCCCTGACGAGATCTGGTTTCGAGTCATTGTCAAGGACCTTCACCATGATTCCTTCGCACCTGTTCTCAGTAGCACTCTTGAAAAATTCCAGAACCGCTTCGGAATCAGCGGATGTCGCATCAAGACTCTTGACCCAGGTGAAGCGATTTGGGATTTCGACAAACAAGCTTCGAAGCAGGTCCCTTCGCTCCCTGAAGGACCTGTCAAGTAACGGTTCACCGTTGAGGTACATCAGGTCAAATGCAAAAAGACACACGTTGACCTTGATAGACTCTAGGCCAACGTTCTTCTTTGCACGATTCGTAAGGACCTGGAAAGGCTGGAGTTCTCCTGTCTCCTGATTGACGGCAACAACCTCCCCTTCGAGGATGAAGCTCGAGACGCCTTCCCCTCTAAACTGCGGAACCAGAGACACGAGATCTGGATACTTTTCTGTCATCAGTTCCAGGTGCCGAGAGAAGATAGATACCTTCCCCTGGGCGTCACAATGGACCTGCGCACGTTGCCCGTCGTACTTGTATTCGCAGCTGAAGTCCCTTCCTTGAAGTTTTGTAAGCATCTCGGGGAGATCCCGCGTGATACTGCCCAGCATCGGCCTCAGCGGCACATGGAGGGTCAGCCCGCACCGCACCAGGAGCTCTTCCGTGACCCCGATCTCCAGAAGACAAGGGACAAGATCATCGTAGTTCGGATGTCGGGCATAGGACGCTTTGACGATCTCTTCAGCTCTACTGTATATCTCGGCAAGCTCCTCTTTCTTCAGACGCGCAAGCTCCTCCGGCGAATAGACGGAGAACTCTGCGCCGGCTGGCTTTGAGTAAAGGAAAGCTCGAGCAAGTGCGATGAGCATGGTCGTCTTCACCGCCCCGATTCGCAGGTGCTGGACAAGGGTCCTGACGATATATCTGCTCTCTTCGGCCCCCCGCGTATCTTGGAGCAATTTCTCGACGATCCGCTGCTTGGTCTCCTGACTGCCGGGTCCCTTGCTCTTGGCGATTTTCAGCAGTGACTGATACACACTTTTGATCGTCAGGGGCTTGGGCTTTTTCAACGTATAGGTCTGTCTTTTCTTAGCCTCGAAGGCAACGTCGCCAGCGTCTCCATGCTTGTCGTAGAGCGTTTTAAGCCCCTGGCTATTTAAACCGTATATTTTCTTCAGCGCCTTCGATATTGCGGAGCCCCCCAGACCGAGCTCTAACGGGACATACGGAGGGGCAAATGAGTTCGTCGCCAGCCAGACCGCGGGGAGAAGGCTCGAGGGATCTCCCTCGATAATGACCCTCAGGACGTTGACCAGCGTATCGACGATCTTGATGCGACTCTGGGTGCTGTTTACAAGGACAAAGCCCCTCGTCAACAGCGCATATGAGGCGTCTCCGCCATCCGCGGCCCAGTGCTTCTGGAGCTCTCCCACGTACTTCGACGGCTCAAAGGTCAGCGGGCTTTGATCGAAAGGGATAGTCGAGCAGATGGTGTCTTCGGCATTGGCGGAGGACTGCAAGGAAAGCGTGTCTTTCTTTGGCGGAAGACTGGCTGGTTTGGCATCAGGACTTTTCGGTTTCCCAGGAGCTGGAGCATCAGGCTTCAATTGCTCCGATTGAGTCACTTCGAGTCTTGCTGAGGCCTTATCGGTCTGCGACGCAATGCCGTCCTCCTGATCCCATTGCGCCTGAAGCTTCCGGGCAAGCGCCTCGTCAGATAAAGTCTCATCCGCATCTCGAGGCACTGGCTCTCGCGGTTCATCGTCTTTCTTGGTGCGCTTAATAGCTTCTCCTTTAAAGAAAGACTCGATGCTCCGCATGCGCTGCGGAGAAGTCTCCGCGTCATTCCTCTTGCGTTTCTTCGCGGGGCTGGGCATAATCGCTCATATCTATGCAAGTACGGAAAAATGATTGCTGAGCGACCCCAGCGAGTCGCAAATAAATTAATAGATTTATTGCATTTTGGTGGCGCGCTCGTATGCTCGTGCGACGCGGTAGGTGGAGAGTTGCGAGCTTCGAGCTCCAGCTCCGCGGCGGCGGTTGACGCTGACGTTGATGGCTCCGTCGGCCGCGGCGCGGGGGACTTCGTGTCGACAACTGGCACATCTATCTCCCTCTCAGCAACCAGACTTAGAATGGCGACCTCAGTAATATCCAGGCTCTCGCCACAAGAGAGCGCAAGGGTCGAAGATTATCTAAATGACAAAATACAGACCGCCGCGGACTTGGAGAGCCTGGACTCTCTGCTCGCGAACCTCCGCGCGCAACAAGAGCTTCAGCGGAAACAGGTACGGACTGCCCGATATTTATCAAATCTACAAATTCGATTAAATACTGACTCAAAATTACAATAGTTAGCCGAAGCCCAGGAGGCACTTGAAAAGGCGACCAAGGCCTCCAACGACCATGCCGACGCCCTGCGAAGACAGGCCGAAGAGTTTAATAGACAGCAGGCCGACATCGACAGGCGCTTGAAGATCATCACACAATCCGACACGAGCGATGACGCGGTACGGCATTTCGAGGCGAGCATGGAAAAGCTCCGACGGCTCGACGTTTCGAAGGGGTATATGGAGCTGCTGAAGGAGATAGATGGGCTCAGGTATTAATTAGGCTCCCATCTCCAGTCGTTGACAACTCATCCGCTGACGCAGTCGCAGCAAAGAAGCTACAGAGAAGGTCAAATCCGCTCCCGGTCTTGCCTTGCAGCCATACACCCGCTTGCGGAATATCACGTCGTCGTTGAAGGACGCTCAGCCTGCGGCCGATGGTGCGGCTCCGCATCTGGTCGACTATACGGAAAAACTGGCGTCTGGGCTGAGGGAACAGTTAAGGAGGGATTTCAGCGGTCAACTGCAAAGGGTCCTCGAGAAAATGAAATGGCCCGGAAAGGAGTTGACGCTCACGGATGGACTGATAAAGGAATGGATGGATTGTGTGCGATTACTCCTAGATTTGCAGGAACCGTACGTAGCATTTTTCAGCCCACTTCCCATAATGCCTATATCAAGAGAAGAACCTTATCCGCTAATACCCATACTTGCAGTGAACTTGAACCACGACATCCAACTCCCGGCAGCCAGGACGCGGAACCGCGTGTTCTTCTACCGCTGGAGGTGATGGTACATCCGCTTGAGCTCCGATTCAAATACCACTTCAGCGGAGACAAGCCAACAAACAGACTCGACAAAGTATGAATTTGCTCTGATAATAATGAAAGACATTGAACACTAATTCTGATCATCCAGCCCGAATACTTTCTCTCGCATGTTCTGGACTTGATAAACACTCACAGTGGCTTCTTCGCATCGTATCTCCAGCCGATCTTTGACGAAAGGGCGCAGAAAGTGGGATCAAATCTCGAGTGGAACTACTTCAACTCTACACACGCCTTTATTACCGCTCTACTGCCCATGCTGCGGCAGAAGATCACCACGTTCCTTCCGCAGATTTCGAATCACCCCCAGCTGCTTAGTCACTTCATCCACGAACTCATGAATTTCGACAACGAGATCCGCGAGACGTGGAACTACCTGCCGGATCCGTACGCCGAGGAGAACTGGAGGGGTCTGACCTGGGAAGTCCTGACCAAGCAGGGTTGGTTCGACCGCTGGCTCCAGGTCGAGAAGGACTTTGCCCTGTCACGCTACAAGGACATCATCGACGCCGCAGACAGCGGACACATCGACTACGACGGCGTCGAGCCGACAGCCACAAAGCCCACGAAGGCTGCCATCCGCGTCAACGATCTCCTCGAGACGATCACGGAGCTGTACCGCCCGTTGTCGTCGTTCAGCCAGAAACTGCGCTTCCTCATCGACATCCAGATCACCATCTTCGACAAGTTCCACGAGCGTCTGCATTCGGGTCTCGAGGCTTATCTGGCTATGACATCCGCGATCGGCCGGACTGTGCAGGGCGCCTCCGCAGAGGAGCAAGCCAGCCTCGGAGGCGTCGCAGGGCTCGAGCGCCTCTGCCGCGTCTTCGGCAGCGCAGAGTACCTCGAGAAGAAGATGCAGGACTGGAGCGACGACGTCTTCTTCCTCGAGCTCTGGGCCGAGCTGCAGGAGCGCGTCCGGAAGAACAAGGACGGCGGCCGGAACGTCGCGGGCCCCATGTCCGTCGCGGATGTCGCGTCGCGGACCTCACAGGCCGTCACGGAGAACAGACACAAACGGACGCAGAGCGCCATCGCCGACGGCGCCCTCTTCGACGAGACGGCGTCGGCGTACCGCCGGCTCCGCCTGCGCTCCGAGTCCATCATCACATCGACCCTCACCTCCAACACCACCTCCGCGCTTCGCCCTTACGCCCGCGTCTCTACATGGGCGTCCCTCTCGTCCAACAACACAGGATACTACCCCCTCCCCCCCTCCTCCGACCTCGCACCCACGATCCGCACTCTCTCTCCCAGCGTCTCCTTCCTGTCTCGCGCGCTGGGCGTCGCGCCCCTGCGGCGCATCACGCGCCAGCTCCTCCTCAATATCCAGGCTTACATCTGGGACAACGTGCTGATGCGACACACCTTCTCCGGCGCGGGTGCGGCGCAGCTGGCCAGCGACGTCGAGCACATCTGCAGCGTGGTCGACGGCGCGATAGGCAGTGGCAATGGCAATGGCAACGCGGGCTCGGGCGAGTCGTCGGAGCGGGTGATGAGGAAGTTGAAGGAGGGGCTGGTGCTGTTGTGTTTGCCGGTCAAGGATCAGCAGAAGCGGAAGCAGGATAAATTAGATGATGATGAAGAAGTGGAAGCGGCCTGGCTGGCGGAGGAAGAAGAAGGGAATAATGGTGAGACGGAACAAGAACCGGAACCGGAACCAGAGCCAGAACCGGTGGAACCGGGCCTCGGTCTGGATCTGTGGGAAGTCGAGAAGAGGCTCTTCGCGAGCAACGAGAGCGCGAGGGAGGTGCTTGCGGAGCTGGAGATCGAGACGCTGACGGAGGCGGAGGCGCGGGCTGTCTTGGAGAGGAGGGTTGAGATTCGCAGTTAAGCTGATGATGCGAACGCCGCTTGGGGAACCGGAATATGATATATGATATTATCTTAGATATCTGGGTGCTTACTTACGCACTTACTTGATGGACGAGAATATAGTGTCTCAGAGGGTTTCCAGGTAAATATCTATGTTCAAAAAGAGTCGTTATTTTTGTTGTGAATGGAGATGAGATATCATTCATAATTGGTGCAAATATATATATATATATATATACCCGGTGGAGATGGTCTCAGTGTATGATGTATCTATCTACGGATATCAAGTATCAGCATATACATATACATATACATCGATGATGCAAACGTTTCCAAATTCTGTTATCCAAAAATCAGATAACCTCCTGTCCGCTTTGCGGTCGGGTTCCATAAAAGGAACAAGACTCGCACGCGCACCACGGGCCCATGTCTCCTCTCACCTGGTCTCCTCCGGGGTACAGGACCAAGCGGCTCAGATACCGAGGCAGAGGTAGAGGAAGAGGCATCCTCGGCAAGTAGAAATGGAATGGTCAGAACTCCAGACGCCCCTCCGCACCTCCTAAGAATCTCTCGACTTCAACCGCTCAACGACGCCCGGCCCGACCTCCTCGATAGCGCGAACAAGCGCCTCCGCCGTCTCCCTCCTCGTCCGGATGTTGACCACGCAGCGGAAGAACTTGCCACTTCCGACCGCTTCGTCGTCGCCGCTCGGGGGCGCAAAATCGATCATGAACCCTTTACTCACGATCCCGCGCGTCACCTCCTCGGTGACCTTGCTGTTGCGCCTGCCGCGCTCGACCTCGTCCGGCACCGAGCCGGGCGGGAAGACGAGCTGGCGGCCGGGGGCGTAGTAGAAGCAGACCTGCAGGCAGGGGGGCGGGTTCTCGCTGACGAGGATGAAGTTGGGGTTGTCGGCGACGAGGGCCGCGAGGTAGGCGGCGACGTCGCAGGCCGAGTTGACCTGGCGCTCGTAGCCCTCGGAACCGTAGTAGGTCCAGCCGAGGAAAAGCTTGAGGGAGTCGGCGCGCCGGCCGCACTGCAGGGTCAGGTCGGCAAGGTCCCAGACCTCCGGGGAGTCGACGCGCAGGTCGGCTTGGTCAGCCGGCTTTCCGCTCGTCACGGGCTCCGGGTCATCATTGTGGAAGAGGTAACCGGCGGGGAGCGTGTTGGCGCGGTGGAACTGGCGGATGTCTGCTCCGAGGAGGAACGAGCATGTCACGGGGACACCGAGCATCTTGTGCGGATTGATGGCGATGCTGTTCGCCTTCTCCGCCCCCGCCAGTTTGTGTCTCTGGTTCCTGGAGAAGACGAACGAACCACCCCACGATCCGTCGACGTGGAACCATAGATTGTGTTTCTTGCAGATGGCGGCGATCTCCTCGAAGGGATCGAACGAGCCTAAAACGGTCGTGCCGGCCGTGGCGTTGACGTAGAAGGGCGTTCTCCCTTCATCCTTGGCCTGCTGAATGAGCCTCTCCAGCTCCGACGGGATCATGCGACCCTGCTTGTCGACGGGGACCGACCACACGGCCCTGCTACCGAAGCCCAGCATCTGAGCTGCCTTCTCGATGCTGTAGTGGCCATGGGCGCTTGTGAAGAGCACAAATCGGCGGTCGCCGTAGCCATCCGTCTTGGTGCTGGGGAATAGGTTGTTCCGCGCAATGACAATCGACGTCGTATTCGACGCCGAACCGCCCTGGACGGAGATACCACCCGCATGAGGACCGGTCAGGCCGAACAGGGACGCCAATTGCCTTGCCGTGTGCTTCTCGATGACCGAAAGGGCGGGCGAGACCTGGTAGACATGGACATTGGTGTTCAGCGCAGCGAGGATCAGCTCCGCGGCGACACCGGGCGCGTTTGTCGACGCGTACAGCTTGTCCAAGAATCCCTGATGCCAGGTGTTGACGGAGTAGCGCAGAACCTTCTCCAGGATCTGGATCAGACCGTCCTGTCCCTTTCCTGCCGTCGGGAACTCCAGCTGTAGAATATCCTGCAGTTCCTCGGGTCTTTTGTAATCCACCAAGGCCGTGCTGCGCTTGCCGGCATGGCCATTGACGCCGTTGCGCTCGGTCTTCTTCGCATCGAACGTGTCTTGATCTGCGGAGCGGATGAAGGGAATGATGAGATCTCGAACGGCGTTTAAAAGCTGCGATGCGACAAACACACTGTCAGTCAAAAAGGCACTTGACGCAAACCCGACACGGACAGTAGGAAAAACATCATACAGAACGAAACGGTTGAACCGGAGAAAGGACATGGGCTCATCGCGTTTGACTCACATTTCGCACTTCCTCAGCCCGATCCGGATTCTCGTCCGGTCGAATGTGCGTGGAGGGCGGAGTATCCACGGCCATGGAGGAATAATGTGCGATGTCCCTCAGAGCCGCTGATGTCGTGGGGATACTGGGCTGGAAGAAATGAGGGCGCAAAGACCGACAGCGCGCGCGTCCGTTTTGATGTTTAATCAGCATCAAGAAAAAGTTCCCGGGGATTGCGACATCGGGCCTAAGGGTCCTCGGGATGTGGCGACAGATCCCGCCGGCGTGACATCATCTCCACGACCCTCTGCGTCTGGGGATGCGCGTGCATCCGGGGGATATTCTTGAGTCTCCCGTTCGCGAGGGATCAAAGAACGATCGGGGTGCAGAGAAAAGGCGCTCAGCGGCGCGTCACGGCCTTTCGCTTCTGGGATGCACCCCTTCCGCGGGGCACAAGCCCATGTGAGGCTCTGAGGGCTGCTCGGGATGTGCCAGCCCACTCGAGCGACGGATCCATGATGCAGGCAGGAGACAGTGGAATGGAGTGATATCCGTTCAAGACTCGAGGACACACGACTGCTGAAGGGAAGATATAGAGCAGCAACACTGTCGTCTACACCTCGCACACGATCCAGGAACACGCTAGCTGCGTCACATGACAGGGGCTGCCATCATGTGAATCCGCGATGAGTCCATTGGATGCCATCAAACATCTAACCACACTTAAACAGAAAACAAAAACACCCTTATTCCTAGCCCAGGGTACTTTTTAAAACTGAAACTCAAGCTGTACACGGCATGCTATTTACAGTACAACTAAACATAACCCATTAGAGCTTTTTATGACTTAGCCGCAACGACCTTGGGCGGCTTGGGCGGCTTCTGCCTGCTCTCGACAGCCCTCGCACGCTCCGCCCGCTGGGCAAACCTCGCCCTCGCTATGTCAATCTTCGACTTGGGCCGCTCCGCCGCGCCGTCGCCGTCTGAACCCGTCGGCCGGCTGTTGTCCTGGCCCTTGGCTTTCGCCTTCCACTCCCCCCGTCGCCGCTTGTACAGATCCATCGACCAGTTTCTCCACACGGCGCGCCCGACGAACGAGTCGCGCAGCGCGTACTCGTTGCGCGCGAGCTCCTCGGCCAGCCGCTCCTTGACGAAGAAGAGGTCCTTGGTCGCGGGCCACAGCGCGTCGGCCACGTGCGAGCCGCTCGTGTCCAGCGCGAGCTCGCCCATGTGCCCGAAGAAGCGGGGCGTGAACTGGCGGCGGAACTGCGCCGTCGATGTGGGCAGGGTGAGTGCCTGCTGGATGACGCGGGAGGCCATTGAGTCCGTGGCCATGCGCATGATGGCTTCTGGCGATTTGGCCAGGAGGCCTGAGTAGATGAGCTCGCTGAGAGGGCCGGGGACGGTCAGCATTGCCTGTGCGAGCAGCGAGCCGTGGACCCTCTCCGGCGGGATGGCCGTCTGATTATTTTCGGCCTTCTGTTGCTTCTTGCGAGATTCCTGCTGTTCGTTTTCCTGTGATGACGACGTTGTTGATGTCGTATCCAGACGGAGGATCTGGTTCAATCTGGTAGACGGATCCTTGTCGTACGCGGACTCTAAAGCTTTTGCCAGCGGAGCCGTGTCGACGCCTCGCACGACACATCGCTCGATCAGCACCTTTGGAACGATCATCCTCGACCGTTCGACCAGAGTAGGAATCTCGGGAAGAATCAGCCCCATGGCGTCCTGTAGATCGTCCTTTCCAAGCCGCTCCAGGACCCGGAGCACCACGTAGCCAGCGGTCTCGCTCCGCGCCAACGAGGCAATCCGGTCCTTGATGCTGTTCTTGTAGAGGTTCTTGAAGATCTTGCCCGGAGCGCACCGCACCATGGTCTCCAGCAACCGAGACCCAACCGGATCGTAGAGCAACCCCTTGATGAACGCCGCGCTCTGCGATCCTTCCTCCAAGGTCTCATCCGGAATAAGCCTCTTCGTAAGCGAGTTGGCGTCCTTCGCGCTGGACTTGCCAAAGTGCAACAGCTCCAGGGTCAGCAGCACCTGCAGGACCGGGTTCCCAACGGGATGGGTAGCCAGCGTGCGGAGATACGTATCGTCCATCACGGACGTCATGTCCTTCATGACCTTCTTCAGCGCCGTCTCGAACGACTCGGGGACGGGTCTCTTCTGCGCGATGGCGCTTTCGGCTTGCGATTCTGTTCCGCCGGCAGCAGCAGCACCGAGACCCAGCCTCTCCTTCTTCTTGCTGGCGACGACGGAGTCGTTCGAAGCGATGTCGACCGGCTCGCCCGCCAGCACGAGGAGTAAAATCCGAATGGCATGCGACGCGAACTTCTCCGTCAACAGGTACCCCCAATTGCCCTCCAGCTCCTCGACCACCTTCAGAAACATCTCCGCCAGCGACAATTCCCCTTCTCCAGCTTCACCACCACCACTCGACTTGTTCTTATTCTTATTCCCACCGGCAGGTTTCGAGATCTTCTTCGTCACCGCGGGCGCCGCATGAATGAACAGCGTCTCGCAGCAATGGCTCGCGAACCGATGCTGCACGAGGTGTAAAAAGTGGCCCAGGAACTTGCCGAACAGGCGCCGGATCTGATGCACGTCGGACAGGGAGATGAGCTTCTCCATGAGCCGCGAGCACGACTGGCTGCAGGCGATCTTGAGCTCCTTGCCGTCCGCCTCGGCGTAGACGCCCTCGAGGAAGAGCCGCCTCTCCTCGGCGTCGCGGAACTGGTTCAGCTCGAGCACCTCGTTGGCGCGCGAGAAGTACTCCTGCTCCTCGGCGTCGAGGAGGCCGTAGAAGGGCATTTCGGTCTTCGCTCCATTTCCGCTCCTGTTCTCTTCTAATGGGATGTAATCCGGTGCTTCGCTTTCATGGTTCTTATCGGTCTCGTCGGTAGATGGCTTCTGCCGCTTCGCGGTCGGTGGCTCATCGCCAGCGGCGGCGGCTTCTTCGCGTTTTCGCTTCGCGGCCGCGCGGCGGCCTCTCTTCTGCTTCTCGCGAGGCATGATGGGCGGACCGTCGGGTCGCTCTGTAACAATGGTTTTTATGGGGAGGTTATTGCTCAAGCCCGCCGCGCAGGAAATTTTTGGATAAGCTACTGGTCCAAGCTCCGCCCCTGGGCGGGACGGCCTGAGGTGTTTGGCCTGTTTGCATCTCAACCCGACAAGGCGGAAACCGCCTCGAATATCAAGTGCAGATGAATTTAATCATTGAATTTTAGTGCCTGGAGAATAAAACTGGCTGATATAACGAGCAGGTCATGTCTAGATCATAATATCGTACGTCTGTAGCTTAGATCTTTCAGGCGCACCTCAAAAGATGGCGAAAGGCATTATAAGGAGTTGTTACTGAAGTAACACGTGCAATAATACATTTTCATTGATTTTCAGTAGATCACCACCCATTTTTAACATTTCGTACGTCATACAGTCGACATGGGAAAAAAGAAAGTCATAACACATCAGACGAAAGGAAGCACCAAGATGTTTTACACGCCGGAGTATACGGCCGACACATGTTTTCCGCACTCGATACGTTGCTCCATGGTGACCGTCCGATTGCCCACCTTGCCCTTGTAGTGCGGCACGACCTGGAACCGCTGCTCCTTGTCGCTGTCCGGATTCTCAATGTCCGCAGGAGGTCGTATGTGTGTCGGAGCAGGGACGTTGTTTCTCTTGCCGGTGCCGAGTTGCCAGAACTCGTTTCCTCCCCAGAAGAGAGCATCCGAACCGAAGTAGGTCTCATTCTGCGAGGCATTGTTGGACACGCTGAGGTGGGTATTGTTGGCCAGAACCGCCGAAGCATGGGTCGAACCAACAGAGATCCGGTGCAGACGGATGGGTAAGAGCCTCTTCGTCTTGTCGTCGTATTCGTAGAGACCGCTCAGAGCTTTCACCTTCGTGGGTTCATCCTGCAAGTGCGTCCATCGTCCGTTTCCAAGAGTACCGTAGATCCCTTTGCCAAAAGCCCAGGTGTCCGCCGAAATGCGACCCAGGTCCCGCACTTCCGACGGGTCCTCTTCGGGTCCGAGGATTCGTTTGGCGTCCACAGTGAAGAAGCTGGTCGCACCACCTGCCGCAATGCTGGTCGCCTTTGGAACCCATTTCTTGCCCGGGTAGAGACTCTGGAGAGGCAGTGCAGTGGGTTTGTCAATGAATGGTGCCGCAGGATCGAACTCAACACCTAGCTGACCGAAACCGTTGTCACCGAAGACGAAAACGCGACCATCCTTGCTAAGCGCCAAAGAGTGGTAGTCCCCGCTTGCAATCTGTACGATCTTGGTGCCGCGAAGTTCGGTGATCTCATGGCAACTGTCGACGGGTCCCGCAGGTCGCGTCGCCCAAGTTAGCCCGGGGATGCCGAGCTGACCCTTGGAGGGGTAGTGTTCAGTCGCTGAAGCCGCGGAGAAAACGCGGCCAGAGCTGGTCAACAGCAGAACATGCTCTAGTCCACCACTGATAGCGACAACCTTTTCACCCAGCCCCAGGCGCGGTTGAAGGAGACGGTAGCTCAGCCGCGCTCTGCCGGCCCAAAAGGGCAGCCAGGAACTTTCCTGCAACTTGCGGCCAGTCCGCTGGTCGTCCTTGGATATGGGTAAAGAATATACGCTTCCATTGGAAGAAAGCGCAATGATCCGGTCCCGAGACATGCACAGCGAGACGAGATCCTTGCCGGTTAGAGTCTTCGTGGGCTTGAATTCAGTCTCAGAGAATCCCTTGCCCCACTGAACCAAGTCGCCGTTCTCGGTTATCGCAGCCCCCGATCTCTCATCTAGCTTGAGGTCTCTGAGAAGTTGGCCGTTGAAGTAGGATATCCTCCGCGGAGCCTTGATGATGGCTTCATCCGAGTCCGGGTCCACGACACGACCGCTGTTCGAGCCCCAAGCATACACCCCGGGATTTTCCAAGCTTTTCTTCACCTGCACATGCTGAGAACTCAACCGCTCCCGGACCTCTTCCGTCGATAGAGCGCCGTCCGCCCTCGGAGTCTCAAAAGTGATATCGACAGGCGCGGTCTTGGGTGCAACATCCTCCTGCTTGTTTCTTCCAATTAGATATGCAACAGATGCCGCAGAAGTTACGCCCAACACGCCCAGGGTAATCCGAAACCACGGAGAGGAAAAAGGGGAATTGTTTGGAGCTCGCTGATTATCGCTGGAGTAATGCCTGCGCCATTGTAATCTGACAGGCCGGGGAGTGGTGGAGAAGCCGGGAGCAAAGGCGACGATCCTTGTCGCCTGCCTTCGTGTCCGATTTGCAAGCATGGCTAGGTGAGAACTCGATCGGGCCCTTTAGCACTCGCTATCCATCACTTAAAAACAAGCCTTGGAGAAGAAGGGCGGCAGAGCGCAAGACATCAAAAGCTGCTCCCCGCGGGAAAGGAACTCCATGCCGCTAGCGCGGGCGGGCGTGGACGGCAGAATACCGCAGGTCGCAGGATCCGGAGTCATCCAACTGGTCTCAGTGGACGACGGTCGAGCAGCTCCTGATGCATGGCCTGGGCGCAGCGTGACTCCTTTCTCTGGATTCTGATAGCGGCATAAGTCCAGGTCTTCTCGGCGACTCCCATTGGGGCCTCATTTTCACCATGCATCAGCAATCCGACAGGCAGCGAGCACGCCGCCCAACCGATCCGTCTGGTCTATCGCTGCGACCCAAGATCAGGGACCCCGACGTGGCCGAGACACCCCAGGAGGTGCGGAAATCCGTCAGCGATATCAGCAACGAGCTCGAGTTTGCTCGATGGTATAACGAGATCGAGGATGGCCTGCTGGAAGCCAGCTATGAGGAATATCAGTATGCGCAATCCCCATTGCAGATATGATTGCTTTCGTGTTTCCATTGATCTAAAGCTAACATTTAATATCAACAGGTCTTGTCTCGATGAGCTTCAGACGTCCAAAGCCCACCTTGACACGCTCCTATCGGATACTTCCTCCACCCTCGACCTGCTGTCGAAACTCTCTGAGTCGTTCCAGGCCGTCGAGTCGAAGACCTACGCTTTCCGGAAACAATGCGAAGGCCTCCTCGCCGCGCAGAAACGCAATTCAGAGCTGGCTGAGAATATCCGCGATAACCTCCAATACTATGATTTCCTAGACCCCGCCTCCAGGCGGCTCAATGCCCCTGGCGCCGGAAGTAGCGTGCGTGAGAAGGAGTTCTCGGACATGCTCAGGCGCCTTGATGAGTGTATAGATTACATGGAAGCCCATGTGAGTGGTCGCTTGTATCTGATGCTGAAACCCGACAGCTAACAGTGTGCAGCCCGATCAAAGGGAGGCAGAGATATACCGCTCTCGGTACAGGCTGCTATTAACACGCGCCCTCACGCTCATCCGCGGCCATTTCGTCTCCGCGTTGCGAGAAATCTCTTCTGACGTCTCAAAAAGAATCGCCGATCGACAGCTCAATGACACTACCATGTCGGCTCTTCTATATGCCAAGTTTCGCGTCGGGGCCGCTGAATTAAAACAAATCGGTCTGGAGATTCAGAAGAGAGCTGTTCCACCCGTCGATGCTGAGCCGGGCGCCGAGGCTGAGTATCAGAGTCTTATGAATGAACTCCATACAAGTTTCTCAGCAACCCGCGGGAAATTAATTATACCGCTGGTACGGAAGAAACTTAGCGACATTGCACAGGCGCCTAGCACTTCCAAAGACCTGGTAGCCTTCGCCCGTGCTAGCATTAGTTACATTCGCGGCATCTGCCTGGATGAGTTTGAGCTGTGGGGCGAGTGGTTCCACGGCCAGGCGGGTTTATATGATTTCTTAGAATCCATCTGCGAGCCGCTCTATGATCACCTGCGACCTAGGATTATTCACGAAACTAAGCTCATTAAACTCTGCCAGCTATGTACCCTGCTGCAGACGCGATATTTGCTAGATCCGGAAGATGAAACGGAGTATACCGATCCGAGTCAACTCGACTTTTCCGTTCTAATCCAGCCTGCTCTGGAAGATGCTCAGACGCGTCTCGTCTTCCGTGCGCAGGCGATTCTCCGGGATGAGATCGAGCGGTACAAGCCCCGTCCCGAGGACATCGACTATCCAGCGCGCAATCGGCGGGCCACGGCATCAGCATTGCAGAATCAGATTTCAGGCCGGAAGGTCACGTCGACTGAACCTGCAACTCCGCTACCGAAGACTCCGACTGTCGTCGACGAGGACTCTGATTCACAGACGGAGCGAGATGTGCGGTGGGATTTCGATTCGCAAGCCGCGGCAGAGGGATGGTATCCTACGTTACGAAAAGCTGTATGGCTACTTAGCCGAATATACCGGCTTGTTAATGTATGATATCCTATCATCTTCTTCACACTCATCCAAAAGGTCAAATTTTTTATTGCTAACACTGTGACAGTCCACTGTATTTGATGACCTTGCCCATCAGATCGTCCACCAAACAAACCTATCTCTCCAACAAGCAAGCTCCCTGATCTCCAGCAAATCCTCGCCAGTGGACGGACAACTGTTCCTAATCAAACACCTACTCATCCTGAAGCAGCAGATCGTCGCGTTCGACATCGAGTTCGTCACGCCAGACATCTCAATCGATTTCTCCGGCGTGACCAACACCTTCTGGGAACTCCGCGAACGCGGAGGCCTCTTCAACCCGAAGAACCTCATGCGCCTCGTCGGCCAGGGCCTACTGCCCCGGGTCGTGGAGAACATGCTGGACGCCAAGGCCGAGCTGGACGGGATGCTGCGCACCGTCATCAACGACTTCACCAACACCTTCGCGACGCGGATGACGGCGTCGCTGCCGACCAAGTTCGTCGACACGCGCACCACCACCACCAACAACATGGAGCGCGGCGGCGCCATCATCAGCCCGACCTGCCGCACCATCGAGAAGGAGGTCCCCGTCCTCCGGCAGATCCTCGACGACTACCTAGACGACGTGCGCACCAAAGAGACGCTGGTCGGCGCGGTGCAGGACCGCGTCATCCAGATCTACGAGGACTTCTTCGAGAGGTACCGCTCCGCGGAGAAGAGCAAGGGGAAACCCGTGAGCAAGAAGGGTAAAGGGCGCGAGGACGCCGTGTGGGACGTGGATACCTTCACGGAGTGGAGCGAGGAGGTCTTCCGCGTCGGGATCGCGGGGATCAGGTCTCCCGATAACGACGATCCTGATGATGAAGATGACGATGAAGAAGCTATAAGCAGGAGCGCCAGCGTGTAATGTAATATATAATATATAAATAATTCCGCAGCACTTTTGTGGATTTGTTACGAAAACCCTCATTCTTGATAGATAGATGGGTAGATAGATGTATACACCTCCACGCACGCCGATGGCACGATGAGACGAGGACGAAAAAATCAAATAATGATAATTAATAACGGAGTTAAATAAAAAAAATGCTTGTTCAGGATACTCGAATTACTACTGTCCAGACACACATAGCAACATACCGCTCGCGGCGAGGCGTAATAGAATTTGACTAGGAAGATTAGTGGGGATCAAGGCCACTATCCTCGACATCCATGAAGAGACTTGTGCTTCACTACTAAGCAGAAAGCAGAACACAGCAAGAGAGCTGAGCATAGTAAAAGCATCTTGCTATCGGCCAAGAGTTGAGTGTCCAGTACTATCTCAACGACCTATTTACGGATGTCGCTCCGCAGTCTACACTAAATAGTGAATCAAACCCACGAGAAGAATAGCGAGCGGCTTTGATCTTGATCAAAAAGGTGTTTGTATTCAACACTTACTGATTAAGCTCGTGCTTGGTTCTCTGAACAGTAAAGCTAGGCTCGACCAAGAGTTGAGAACAATAGGATCCTTATGAGCGACGGTTCACGGAAATGGATTGAAAAAAATGACACGCTTTATGGTGAGGAAGAGAGCCATCACGCCTGCTCTGTACACCATATCCAATAGGATATTTATACCAAAAAAAGAAATTCCTGAGAACACGACAGTTTTCGGGACATAATACAAACAAAGAAATAAGCAGGGAAAAAAAATGACAGGGCGCCAGTGCATCAAGTGAGGAAAAGTGAAAAGGAAAAATCCTGTTCAAAGAACATGTCGGATCTTAGCATACAACTCAGTGTCAAAGAAATTAAAATTTGGATCGGGTTCACAGAACGGATGTCGCGAAAGAAGCGTCTCGGCTGTTGGACGCTCGGAGCTATCCCTAAAGTCGCTGTTAGAATTCGACCACAAGCGTGCAAGGCTCAGCTGTACTCACACTGTGAAGCAGTCATACATAAAAGCAAGTGCTGCTGGACTGATATTCATGGATACATCCTCAGGAATAGGGGGTGCTTGGTTGAGACTACCGAGTTTGAAAATCGCACCAATGGCTTCTTCCTTGCTCCATGGCCGACGCCCAGCGAACATTTCCAAGACCACACAACCGAGAGACCAGATATCGACTTTCGCGCTGTAACCCTGTCCTTGCGATTGGATAACTTCAGGAGCCATCCAAAATACTGAACCCTGCATCGAATTGGAAGAGTCGTTGCCGTAGATATTATCGCTCTTCTTGGAGATACCGAAATCCGAAATCTTGCAGGTTCCATCAAGATCCAGAAGAATGTTATCTGCTTTCAGATCACGATGTAAGATTCCCTGATCGTGGAGGTATGCCAACCCACTCAGAGTCTGGCGGTTAAGGGACTTGACAACACTCTCCTCGAATTTGCCATGCTTCCGAAGACAGCTACCAATGGAGCCACCAGGAATATATTCAAGATAGATCGAGATGGAGAATTCGCGTCGCTCGCAACCCAAATACTGCACAATATTTGGATGGTCGAGATGCTGCATGGTATCAATTTCTTGATTCATTGCAGCTACCATTTCTTTTATCCGATCTTTGTCCTGCCCGGCAACTTTTGGGTTGATCTGCACCTGCTTAACAGCCAGGAGCTCACCAGTATCTGCGTTGATGCCAAGGTATACCCGGCCGTATGTTCCCTTCCCAATAAGCTGACCGCGAACGATACGGAACGTAGGCTGTCTCTGTAGGGTACTGCCTTGGGGCGCAGTGTTTTGAGGAATAGGATCCAGCTCACTTAATCGACTGCCAGGTCTCGGACTGATCTCCATAATCTTTGCTCCAAACATTTTGGTGCTCTTGCGCCTGAGGATCTGGCCGGAATTTGCATTGCTAGAAGAAGTCACACTACGATTTCGGTGGACTTGATGTGCCCCCTTAGCGACCTCTCTGATAGATTTCATGCGACCAAGTCCACCACCACGGGTGGCGTTACGTCGAGTAATGCCGTTTGTCTCTTTTGCCTTCACATTAGAATCATCGGAGCCGAGGTTACCGGTGTTTTCATTGTTAGGCTGCGCAGTGTAAGGATGTGTTGCCGGCTTGTCTTTCAAGTTCACGTCGTTCTCGGCAGAAGCCCCAGCGGAAACTGCGGTAGGGGAGGAGGGTGGTGAGATCCCGTTTGGTTCCAAGTAGGGTTCATCCAGATCAATGTTAGGGAAGAAGTCGTCCAAATGGTCGATGACGCCTTCCACAGGAGGTCTGGTGGCCCAGACATCTTCTCGAGCAAACGAATCTCTCCGTGATGGCCTATCGTCATCAGGAGAAAACTCGGGGACCTGCTCGAACTCAGAATGGATCCCCCCTCTTGAGTTCCCAGGGTCGCTAGCAGAGCCCTGGGTTGATGGCCCTGTGGACGTCTCCCCTCCGGTACTTGGGGACTTAAAGCGCACAGACAGCCCTTTCCGTAGCCTTGGTTCGGTGTCAACAGTAAGGGAGGGCTTCTCAGACTTCTTCGGTGTTTCAGGGGACCCTGGGGTAGCTCGCTTGCCCTTAGATTGATTTTTGCTTGTCGACAATGGTATTGCAAAGAGACCATCATCAGAATCCTCATCCGAGTCCTCCTGTGGCCGAGGCGACTGTTGGAAGGAGACCTTCGTTTCTTCGAAATCAAACTCAGGACCACAGGACTTGCGAGACTCCATCACTGGCTGTGATGGTCTCTCGGATGCAGGGCTTGCTACTGGAGACAGGTCAGCATGATAATTCGCGCAATTCCGTGGTCTTGTCCCACAGCTGGTTTTGGAGAATCCACTAGCTCTCCGTGACTGCGAGATGTCTTGAACAAGGTACATTTCACTTCTAATACGAGCTCCTGGCTGCGGGGAAACCTACCTGGAGTTGTTCGGCTAAATCCATTTAGGCCAAACTCACCCGACTGCAATGCGTGCTGCCGTCCAGGATCAGCATCAAACACACAGGACACTGAGTGCCTAAGGAAAGAGATCCGTACCGAGGGCGATGGTGTTCCAATAGCAGAAGTCATCTTGCCCACACTTGCTATGGCTGCGCCGAGGCCATGGCCTAATGCGGATGTGGTAGCCACTGGCTTTCGGTTGTCGCGTTCCACCATCTCCTCTGCGATAGTGACTTGTTTAAAGGGTTCTGTCTGAGTTGTCTGTTGTGCACGGCCACGCTCACCGTGCTTTTTACTCAGAGAGTTAAGCCTGGTAAGTGTACTCGATTCCGCCGGTGCCGATGGAGGTTTACGAAGAGGAACAAGTGTCTCGGGCTTTTTATCTTCAAACGGAGAACTACGACGCGTGTCGAAATCAATGACCCCTTCGCGCCTATAGCCAATTTCGCTGTAGTTCTCCTTTCTCGGCGGCTGCGATGGCGGTTGCTTTGATATATGATACGCCTTTTGTTTCCGTTCGACTTCACGCTTATGAGCCTCATGACGTGCAAGCAGATCAGCCTTCTCTGGACTAAGACCTTGTTTTGTTTCCCGGGCTCCATCCACAGGAGAAGCTCCAGGAAAAGGTGGAGGAGGGTCGTGCGCAGAATCAGTAGTTGTGGGCTTCAGGGTAGGCTGCCGAGACCCAAGCGGCGGAGAGGCAGATCTGGGTTGAGAATGGGGTGAGATTCCGAGGAGAGCGTCATGGTGCTGCCCAGTAATTGGAGACGCAGCAGACTTCTCCGGAATCGACACACCAAGGCCGGTAAATTGTGGTGGAATATTCGCCCCAGAATTCGCATATGTGCCACGCACATAGAATTTCAATGTACCAATGGAGTCTGATTTTGTTCGCCAGCTATGAATCAACATGGTATCGTTTAGTGGCTCTTCATGGTCGGTTTGACCAGGTTCAGTTAAGAAGATCTGGGCGCTCGTCCAGTCCGCAATTCCCAGATTTTGACAAACAGCGGTACGTAAAGCATCCGCGGAATCAACATCTGTTATGTCTACCAAACGGTAATTCCATCCGTCCAGAGTTGCAAAGGCATACTTCTTCTCTTTGGTAACGTTAACGGATCTTCTCCACATTGTCATCTTCTCGTGATCCGACATAGATGCCGAGGATGGGCGCTCTCCCAGAGACAGGTCACTAGAATTATATCCTGGTTTTGCGAACGGTAGGTGGCTGCCGTTTCGCGTATTCACTGGACTGGTGGGAGATTCGAGATTCTGTTCCTCGGGAGACTGATGGGTAGAATCTGTGGGCTTAGGCTTCTTCTTGAAAATATGCAGGAAACCCTTGCTATGCTCTTTGGTATAGGAAGAATGCTCCCCACTCAACTGTCGAGTATATGAATCCTGCGCTGATGGGCGTACAGTGTCTTGCCCCTGTCTCCGGGCTTCGTAATACCGACTAATCCTTGGTGCCTCCCCTGGAGCACTGCCTGTCCCGCTTCGACTTGTGTTGTGGCCGGATGCATGGCCTCTGCCGGAACCCATATTAGAATCAGTGCTGTTTCCTCTTGAGTGTTCAGATTTGACACTCAAGTCCCCTGTCGATGATGATGTCAATCCAGGTTGAGAGAGGGTTGCAGGTTGTATGGCCGGGCTCCCGCTCTGTGGACTGTCTTCGTATGGTCGAAGAGAAGATGCTGCGGAAGGACCACCGTCGCTGCATATCGAAGGGCTTTGTCTTCGATGTTCTAACCCAGATAGTGTATTTCGAGAATGGTCCGATCGAGAATAAAACGTAGAGTCAGCTACGCTGAGTTCAGCAGATGTCGAATCTTGACTCGTTGTAATAGGCATTGTAACAGAACGGGGTTGCATGCTGTGTCTTTGGTTGAAACCAGGATGTGAAATTTTTAGAGCATAATGTTGGCCAGGACTATTTTCCACGTTAGTCCTGGGAGCAGCTGAAATGGACTCCCATCCCAGATTGGGAGAATGTTCCAGCCCGCCCTCAGATGAAGCACTGGCCGCGGGCGGGTGAGACCCTCGTCGCTTCTGGATGGCTATCCCCGCATCAGTGCTCCCATTCTCATGGATCTTACGGATCAGCTTGCGCATGCGCTTTCCTTCCTCACGTTCACGGGCCTGATCCCATCCAGTTCCACTCTTTTCACACTCCTTTGCTAACTGGGGATAAACAACCTTATGCATCTTCCCTAGGTTTCCTCTTCCATTCGCCCCATGACCAAGTTCGATGAAATCAGCCCCTTGGATCTCCAGGGCCTTAAAGGTCTCTTGCCAATCACTGGAGAAACCGTTGTCGGCAAGCCACTGTAACACGCGCTCCAGAGGCCATTGAATAGCAGCTTCGCTTGCCGACATACCTCCTAGTGACGGATTGCTGCTGTTGTGACGATGACTCGGCGTTTTTGACAGCTCAGGACCTTGACCACTATTTTGGGGCTGAGGATTCTGTACCGTTGCCGTTGGAAGTCCGGGTGACGCTAATTCGTGGACATTGTCGTGCAATACAAATGACGAAGGGATATTGCGATTCGATGTAGGATTCTCATCTTTCCTGTAGGAAGAGCCGTCCGAGGTGACATTTTCATATGACTGATGTCTATCGGCTCCTGTCGATTGTCCATATCCATCATAGCCGGAGCGCGAATGCGAATCAAATAGCGGGGGGATTCCAACACCCGGTCCAAAAGATTCCCCTGCTGGAATGTACGTAGCAGAAGTAAGAGGCTGGTTTTCACTTTGAGGGGGGGGAGGGGGTATCGACAGAGGTGCAGGTTGTCGGTTGTATGCTAGATGCTGGTTCTGCGTCTGGTTTGCCTGGAGAATGGGAGGCGGTGGAGGAGGCGGAGGAGGAAAGCCTTGCGGTAGCCCCTGTCTTCCCCAATTCTGCTGCCAACCCGAGGACACCCCGTAACCGGCTCCTGGGGGCGGCCCCGGAGGTGGCGGAGGTACTACGGTGTGAGATTGCGCTGGTGGATGTCGGGGAGGCGGCGGCGGCAATGATATGATGTGCGACTGAGGTGGCTGCGATATCGAGGGTGGTGGAGGAGCGGGTATGTACTGTTGTCGCTGCCCATCCATGGTATTTGTCTTCCAGATGTTATCGACAGTTAGCGGAGGTGCACAATGAAAAAGGGCCCTGGTAGACTTTTTGGCTCACAAAAAACCAGCTTGTTGGAAATCTGTTTCGCAATAAACGTCGGACTTGGTTTCCAGAGCTTTACAACAGCTAATGTCCAAGCTCTGCGCACGGATAATACAGTTCACTTCATTGTCGATCGCACTGCCCAAAGTTGGCACACTCAACTGCTGGAGTTCGAGCTGTCAAAGAAGGAACCCAGTGCTTGCACAGATTAGAACGGTTGAGTAGTTATTAGAAGCAGCTTCCCACAGCTATAGTCGGGCATCAAGCCCTATTGTGTGATCACTGAGGCACTCTAGACCACCATGTGATTCATCGCTGCAATATCGACTCGGGCCCAATTAAAGCGAGGTATGATGGAAAAAGGCAGTGGAATTATTGACGCGGACGCCTCGCACGTCGGTAACAAGAAACGTTCGATACGCCGATGGGTTTTAAATGCCCGGTGTCAGTGATCGCGAAGAAAGCACCGTGTTGGGGGATGAAAGCCGTCGAATGGCAACAGTCTGTATTTGTTGAATAGGAGTCAGCGATCATATTACTCCACAGAAGTATGATGGGGAGCTCCGCATGAACGTGTGGACGAACCTTCGACGACGAACAGTTGCGATCCGCAGCAGAGAGCGGAGAAGCAAGAGATAACAACTCTCCACAAAGCCACTGTAGTCCACTAAAACCGTAATCAAGCTCTCCTTTCCTGAGGGATAAGGGACATCATACAATGTCTATAAGAAAAAATGATCCTTCCTGCTTCTGTTCGAAGCTGGTTGTGATCCATCAATCCCTAGGGGAGGTTCACGAGCTTCGTTGCTTCCAAGCGGCTTATCAATCACGTGGCATTCCCTACGAACTAGCGCACGCCAACACACACGCCAAGCGGCTAAGGCGGCCAGACACCCCCGAGCTGACCCCCTACTACTCCTTAGCACGAGCAAGATCTCCATAATAGGTAGGTAGATCTCGGAATGGATCCATGGGTACTATGTTGGGAAGTACTAGGTACTTAAAGTATGCATGTGCTGTACATAACAGACTTGTGTATTCCATATTGATTTACCAAAGGGATAATCAAGGTACAGTACATAACTGAACACCATCTCCCCTCAGAAAAGAACGAATGTCACACCTCTATCCCTTAGAGCTTCTCGCGGAAGCTTCTGTCGTCATCTTCAGCGCTGATGGCGCATCTTCTTGGGGCATATATAGTTCAACCAGCTGACAAAGTTAGTAGAAGGGTCGATATCAAATTCCTCGACCAATTCTATTGCTCACCTGGAGACACGGAGCAGATGAGAACACCTTATCTGCAAAGAGATTGGTCAATTCCTGTCTCGTTCTGATTTGGTATCCCTTGTAATTATCATCGCCTTTTGCTCCAAATGTCAAGGGGATGTCCTTGAACTTCCATGGTTGAATGTCATTGTAACTTTCTTCCCACCCATGGATGTAACGCTCAATGGTGTAGCCGTTGTTGCATATGACAAATCTATATTCTGTTAGCTGGTTGTCCTAGGAATAGCAGTATGATGACGGAATACACGTGCGAGCCATACATGATCGGGTTTAGCCCTAGTCTTAGCATTGTGCTTATTTCCTGTACAGTGAACTGGAAACTGCCATCTCCAACAAACAGAATCGTTCGACGGCCATTGCGTTCCTTTGCGGCCAGTGCAGCACCTTGACAGGCTCCAACTGAGTAACCAATACTGCCCCACAGGACTTGACTCACAGCAGTGACACCTTTGGGGAACCTGGTGTCCCATATGCCAAAGTTTGCAGTTCCTGTTTCTGTAATGATAATATCCTTTTCTTGTAGCCATTGACCGACGGTGGGCCACAACCATGCATGGGTTATTCTCTGGTCAGAAGAACCATCCTCCTGACGCGGGAGCGCGTTTGATATCTTCGGAACGGGTGTAACACTCAGCTGTCCCATTTTTTGTATGACCTTCCGTAAGACACCTTTCATATTGATGTCGGGGTACTCTGAGTATTTCACACGCACATAGGTGCTATGGAAGTCAATGGTATTCAGTTGTCCAATTCGATAGGTGAAACCAGCAGTATTGAAATCGGACTTGATGGCGCCGATACTGAGAATGAGATCTGACGACTCAACCCGCTCGCGTACACCTGCATTTGAGCCATCACCAGCATAGACACCTCCATAATTTTTGTGACTCTCATCCACTGCACCTTTACCCATTGGGGCCACAAATGTTGGCAAGCCAGAGGCTTCTACCAAATCATGGACCTCTTGAAGGACACGGTGCCGAATAGCGCAGGCATCAACCAAAATGATTGGCTGCTTAGCAGCATGCAGATACTTCAAGATGACATCAACCACGTAGTCTTCTTTCTCGGGCTCATTTTTGGGGAGAGAGAGATCGATGGGATGCTTGAGTCTTTCCCCTTCGACTTTCATCTTAACAATGTCAATTGGAAGAGTGATGTAAACAGGTCTGCTTCGAATCCAGCACTCTCGGATAGCACTGTCAATAAGAGTCGCTGCCTCTCGGGGATCATTAAGTCTCGCAACCGAACAAGAAATGCTGGCGTTCATGTGTGTAAAAACATTGAAGTCACCATTTCCAAGCGTATGATGCAGTAACATCCCATCCCGCTGTGACCGAGTGCTTGGTTGACCGACAATGTGGATGATTGGAACGTACTCTGAATAAGCGCCAGCAATGGCATTGAGAGCCGAGAGCTCGCCCACGCCAAAGGTGGTAATAAGGGCACTGATGCCTGTCACCCGAGCGTAACCATCGGCGGCATAGCCTGGGTACTTCAATCAGCGAGCAACTCCAATTTTGAGCACGTAGAACACCCAATTATCAGGAGGAAGGGACGATTTGCGGACCGGCGTTCAGCTCATTGCAATTCCCAATCCAACTTAGGCCGCACTTGGGAATATAATCCAAGGCTGCTAGGTTATAATCACCTAGAATGACGCCGTCAGCACCCTATCAGAGAAGTTTGTACCTATTCATGGAGGAAACTTACCAGGAACACCATGAATTGCACGGATTCCAATTTCATGGAGTCGTCTGAAGAGATACTCTGCAACGTCGATGGGAGATTTGAGCTCTCTGATAGCAATGTCGGTGGCCATTATCATGTATGTGATAGTAGACGACTCCTACTGTGGAAAGCAACGGAAGCAGAATTTATATCGATGAGAGAACCAGATTTCAATGTATCATTACACAAATGGGCAACCTCTGCCAGGCCAGCAGAGGACCATGATGATCTTCAGCATGGCCCCTGGATATTCCATGATTGGGAGGTGATGTCATTACTCATACCAAATCCAAGCTCTGCCGACTTATGCCTGTGACGTTTCCGCTGCCCGTTGTCCTTGCTAACAGCTTATCACGTGAAGAGACGGGCGCAAGTATCACCAGGATTCGTTGGTGCGTAGACATTCTAGGTGGCCGTTGTCATTGTCATGCTTGTAGCTTTGGCTCGTAGTATGTATTTCTTTCTTGGCAATACTGTGATAGGCTTTTGCATCGTTGCCGAATTGCCATCTTGCAGGACTGCGATGGAGGTCATGGTTGCTTCGGTAAATGTGCTCCGTACTCCGTAGGAGTACTCTGAGGTACCCGCTAAAAACGCCCACTAATAGAAACGACCGGGCAAACCCCGCCAATTAGGCATTGCGAAAGGGTTCTGGATCCCAGATCACACACCAGCGCCAAAGAAGATTCGTGCCTCTGCAACTGGAGCACACAAGGACTCCCTCGGTCTCACAAACCATACATCTTTCGGTTCTCAGAGCTTGTTCAAATGGCTGAGAAGGGGAAAAGAGCAATTGCCGATTCCGCATCCCATCGGTCCTCGAAGAGACGAAAGGTGAGTAATATAACATACAATACCTCCAAGCTTGCTGTAGCGCATACTGCTATGAGGCAGTTTACGGCGTTTCACTTCTTCTGCCCTGGCAATCTTCTCTTTATTTAGTTGCTCTGTTGCTCTATTGCAACAAGTAACTGACTCTCTGTTAGGGAGGGGAACAATGGCGGAAACAGCAGGCCGCAAAGAGCGGCCGAATCATGATTGAGAGTGGTGATTCCGGTGTCTTTGTAACTTGCGACATGGGTAGAGAAGGCAAGTGTACAGCTGAAGCACTCGATCTCTTCTCTCAGGTCAGTAATGCAGAAGCATTTCCTCTTCTCCTATGCATATTAGGATTATCTTCTGCTCGTCGCCTTCGCTGATGCATCTTGGCGAATAGAGCGTCGAAATATCCCATGAAAATACTGGGAAAGTTGAAGAATCAGAAGACGGCGATGATGATATCGAGGCGCAAATCAGGAAAGAAGTGGAAGGCCTGAAGCCAAAATCAGAAGCCCGTCCACTCTTTCAGGCCATCAGACTAGATATTCCATGCTGTGGGTCAAGGCAGTTTCTTTTATCCTAATAGCGCCAAATCCCACATGATTAACTTTCTGTAGTGATCTTCATACGGGTGGATAAATCCATAGACCCCGTTCAGCTGGTTCACCGGTTGTGCGCCGAGGCTCAAGCAAATCCTGAAAAGAAGAAGAGTCGCTGGATTAAGCGGATGACCCCTGTCACCTCGATTCGAAAGACGCTCAGTGTTGACCTAGAGAGCTTTGCGAAGGAGATTCTTAAGCCTCACTTCCACGCCGGGGGACCACCAAAGAAGGTAAGTCCGACTTGCCGCTGTCACAGCCAGTCTCATGCCCAACAGTTGAAGACTTGCGGTTGGGCCACGCGATGACGGATTGACGGAAATATCATTTTCGCTTTTTTGGTGATAAAGACTAATTAGATGACATAGTATGCCATTCGTCCCACAGTTAGAAGCAACGATCAATGGAAAAGAGACGATATCATCAAAACGATAGCGGACGTGGTTGGTCCTGGCCATAGTGTCGACCTCAAACACTATGATTTGATAATTCTGGTTGATGTTGTCCAGGTGAGTTCCTTTCAAATAGGGAGTCCTTCCGTATCATCCCCCCCCTAACTCTATACCATGTAGAATGTTCTCGGGATGAGTGTCGTTGGAAGCGATTATGACCAGCTGAAGCGATTCAATCTCGCCGAACTTTATAGTCCAACCCCGAAACCGCAGGGTCCTAAGAACGACCAAAATTAGACCACAGAAATAAGTCCCGAGTCTGAAGATAGCTTCCGCATGTACACTTGGCGCTATAACTCAAACCCAGGCGCTCTTCAAGAGTATGGAACACGGAACTAATGCATGTAGCGTCCCGAATGAACTGGTCTGGCAATGTGAAAAGAAGCTTAAATGATATTTAAGACGACACTGTCAACTTGAAACGGCAGCGTTCTATGTAACCTTCCCTGCTCAACTAGACGAGCCGACGAATGAACAGATGAACGTGCCATGCTGTGAAAATTTCAACACGGCGTCATCTCTGCAGATACACCCGAAAAGCAGAACATGTCCAGATGGACTCTGACGCAGCTGGCCTGCGCTTCTAAATAGCAACAAAGAGCCGTCGGCAGGACGCCGAGGAACCTTGCAGAGAGATTCCTTCCAATTGAAAGATACAAATAGATGAGGCGTCTCAGACCGCAAATGAGACAAACTTAATTTTTCACCAGTGATAGAACTGTATCCACAACGGGTTTTTAATGCTTTGGAGCCCTTCAGATCCACGACGACTTCGCCGAAGCAAGCTCCTGATTGACGGAAAGCAAGCGAGCCTTTGCGACAACTGTAACCAGTCCAGATCCCGCCTTCCTTACAAGGGGGATTTAGGCGACTGATTGCAACAGACATCTCGGGCTGTCTGATTCGTTCCGAGAATTTGCTGGGTGCTGGCTCTTCTGTGTCATCCTTTCGAATGGTTCTATGCGCGCTATGGGTCGTCTCCTGCGCGCTGCCACCTAGCGCTGTTCTCCTTAGGCCGTGTCTACCTAGGTACATTGATACTATTTCTCAGATGCTTTCTCGCATTTCCGGTATCGATTGGACAATGGGAACTGCTCCATCATCATTGCTACCTAAGTGCTAAAGACCTCTTACCCAAACTGTTTATGATGAACCCCTGAAGCTCCCAATGCGCTTTTGCTCACTACTCGTGAAGACTGTTATCACTTTATTGTTTGATCGTAAGAAGTGCTGGTGGAGATTCATATACGGCCCATATTTTCTGGTATAATAGCCCAATAGTAATAGTTTTCGTTTTAACGACTTATGTGTATAATTTCCCCTTACTCCTTGCTCTATCTTCTTATGTTTACAAAACTGCATTTAGCTCTAGATATATTGCAATGGTCCTCGCCTTTAAAGGCTCGGTAATACTCTGGCATGCCCTCCCTTTATCCTACGCTTTCCCTCCGGGCCCTCAGAAGGCTCCAAAATATAATCCAGTCACTCTTTCCACCAACAGTCCATATTCAGGATGTACAGATGTTAGAGAATCACATCCATCTACTTCGTCTTCCGACATTATCCAACGGGCTGCCGCTGATGTTAAAAACCCCGCCGCGACCTACGACCGCCCTTCTACGCCGAGAACGCCAGCCGCTTGAAACTGAGGCCAGAGTCTTCGCTCTCCTTGGACAATGTGCAAATCCATGTATCCCACAACTATTTTATCACGATCTCAAAGGCGGCTCTCCGGGCTCAGCATTTCTGTCGCGACAGTACATTAGAGGCCCAACTCTCCACGAGATGGAGACCGTACTCACAGCTGAAAACAGGAGGGATATCGATGAACACCTGGGATTTTTGGCCAATATGATCGGCCAGAATGTGGCGGCATCCTTTGGACCTCTCGACAAAGTTGCATCCGGGACGGGAAGTCCTTTCATGGCAGCATGCATTTATCACCCTCTTCGAGGGCGTACTTTCTGACGCGGAGGACATGCTCATTCACCTTCTGTACACGGAGATCCGGCAGGAAGTCACCCGTCTAGCACCGGGAAGAAATTACCCTCCTACGACTCGTTACCGTCGATTTCGGACGATCGCCCAAACTTCTCATCGATCCAGAATCAAAGCAGTTGTCTGGTGTTATAGACATTGGCAGCGCGCTTTGGGGAGATGTCCTGATGACGGAAATCTTCGAGAATCCATCCACTGCCGCTATTGAGGCTTTTGTCTAACCCAACCAACGGCAGATCAAAAAATATCTGACTTCTTCTGTATAAGTGTCTTGAGGGCTACTGGTTTCCAGGGTGCGTCGCTCACTGTTTCCAACTACGCTCGCTGCCGCTACGCATATAAGATCACTGAGTAGTATTACCGCAAAAGAAACGGCGCAAGTGAGATTCAGGCACGGAGGACGCTAACGGCGACCCTCGAAAATAGCCGTTGTGGAATAATGATACATGGTCTTTGATGGGGAGGCTTGGTGCCTCGCGATAACGACGTCACACCTCTATATTCATAGAAACGGCGCATGTTCTGGGGAAAAAAAAAGAACTTAATCAGGATGTTGATTGTTGCCGTATACGGACGTATGCGCATAGGACTGATGCCTCGTCTTCCCCTCCTTCTGAGCTCAGTCATATTAGATACTGCACCCACCCGAACCCGGAGCCCTCTTCCGTCGATCTTAACAACCGCAGCGTCGATGGCTTGCTTCTCGAGACAAAATATCTCGCTGTGTAGGCACTTGCACGTAGAATGTACCTTAGACATCTATGGACTAAGTCCAGCCTTTGTCCGGATCCACGGGGCGCGGGACGTGATCATGTCAGCCTGAGCGGGGCGGATCGGCAAGCCACATGCCGTCAGGGCGCTGCGACCCCGCGAGCGGCGGTTCAGCAGCCAGTCCCCTCCACCTGGTGATCTCGCCCTTGGTTTGTTCGACCTCAGGTCCTCAGCCCTCTTCTCTCCCGACGCTGTCTTCTCATCCTCTGCTGTCGCTGGAGATGGCTCATTTTCTGAGAGGCAAGCAGGCCGGCATCCAAAATGACTTGTCCGATGGCTTGTCGCCGGACCTCTTTGTCCTGGATGATGTATGTATTTCTTTGCCCGCCTCAGCTGATCCGCAACACCGTCTTTGCCCCGAGGACATTCAGAGCTAACCACTGATTTCTACATAGTTGGCGCGATACGGCGTGAATTCACGGATCAGCGCCCTCGCATACGATCCCGTTCAATCCCTCCTCGCTGTAGGCACGAGTGACACGCAGTATGGTAGCGGTCAAATCTACGTCTTCGGCCAGCGCCGGGTGTCAGTCGTCTTTTCCTTTCCCCGAAAGGCATCCGCCAAATTCCTGCAATTCTGCGCCGACAAGCTCGTCAGTGTCGACTCGAAGAATGACGTGTGTGTCTTTTCGCTCGAGACGAAGAAGATGCTAACGACCTACGCCCCGCCGAATCATGTCACAGCTTTGCTGACGGATCCGAGTCTCGACTACGCATTCATCGGGCTGCAAAACGGTGGGTATTGACTTCTATACCCTCCATTGGCAGGACTCGACTTATGTGCTGATTGGGACAGGTGATATTATTGCGTACGATCTCGACCGTGAATCGTTAACGCCGTTCAGCATACCTAATCTCTGGAAAGAGCGCAATCCACGGTCGCGGTTAACCTCTGTCGTGGCCCTTGCTTTTGCGCCCCGTGACATCGGCAAGCTCTTAGTTGGGTATCCCGAAGGCGCAGTGATATTCTCGTTTAAACAGAACATACCCGTCAATTACTTCGAATATGAGGTTCCAAGAGGCGCGCCTGGCGGCGAGTCTGATCCTTCGTTGTCCCGCGACGTCCGCAGACCTAGATTGACCAAAGCTCTGTGGCATCCAAATGGATCATTTATCTTAACAGTCCATGAGGACTCAAGCCTTGTCTTTTGGGATGCAAAGGACGGCCGGGTGTTGATGGCGAGAACGATCCAAGACACCAATGTTAACCAGCCGGGCTCGAGGTCGGAAAGTCTTGGGTCGACGCCTGGCACGTTCTCTCTCAAGGAGCCAATCTATCAGATTGCGTGGTGCGTAAAAGAGAATGCTGATGAGACGGGAATTCTTATTGCTGGCGGTCGACCGACGACTGAAACGAACGAGGGTCTGACCTTTTTCGATCTCGGTCCGACTCCGAATTATCAGACATCCTCGTGGCAGACACTGTCGAGATACTTCGAGAACCCTAAACGGCAGATCACACTACCAACTCCTCCAGGCGCGGAGGTTGTTGATTTCTGCCTCATCCCTCGCGCTTCACCATATTACGCAGGCGCCCATGATCCAATTGCGGTTATCGCTCTACTGTCCTCGGGAGAATTGGTCACAATGAGCTTTCCCAGCGGACACCCGATTACAGCCACAAATATGCTTCATATTTCTCTGGCTTTTGTCCACCCGTTTGTTAACAAGATCTCCCTGGATTCTATCGACAGAAACTCCTGGCTTAATCTGAGAGAAAGGCGGGTTCAAGGTCCCAAGTTTTTGATCGGAGGCGCGGAGGCGAAAAAGCAATTGAAGCGTTTTGAAGATCGTAATATTGTTTCAATGGCGCATGCGGACGGAATAGTGCGAGTCTGGGATGCCGGTCACGATGATGAGATCGAAAACGGAGATGTGATCCAGGTGGATTTAGCTCGCGCCGTTGGTCGAATAGGAAATACTGAAGTAACTCAAATGTCTATGGCAGGTCCAGCGGGAGAGTTGTCTATTGGTCTCAAGAGCGGAGAGGTTGTGATCTTCAGATGGGGCCGCAACCAGAACCTTGGCAGCGATATCCCGGCTGGTCCAAACGAAGGTCCCGGGAAATTGACAGACATCACTCAAAGAACTGATCCCGGACTAAAAGAGGGCTTGCTTCCACTAACCCTCTTGGACATGAAGCAAGGACCAGTTACCGCATTGAAGCATAGCGATATTGGATTCGTCTGTGCTGGCTTTGAAAATGGCGCCTTATCAATCATTGATCTTCGTGGCCCAGCAATCATTTACACGGCTCATTTATCTGATTTCATAAAGCCGCATAAACGGAGCAGCTTCAGGAAGAGCCGCGGTCCCGAAGATGCTCCTCCGGACTGGCCCGTGTGCATCGAGTTTGGAGTATTGACCCTGGAAGAAGAAGGTAGGTACATACCTCGCCTAGGTTATTGGGAGTGATAGTAATTTTTGTCAGATTACTCTAGTATTTGTTGCTTCGTTGGCACCAACCGGGGAAATCTTGCGACATTCAAGATCTTACCCGCAGGTGATGGAACCTACTCGGTCTCTTTCGCTGGTGCCACCACCCTTGATGACAAAGTCATACGAATTTGTCCAATCGACGCAGACTCCGGCAGTCCTGCCCTGGCCACTCAAACAGCCGTCGCTGGCCTCAGAAACGGATTTAAAGTTAATGGGATTGTCGTTGCTGTGACACCTTCGAGTTGTAGGATGTTTAAACCTCCAACGTCCAAGGGCGCTCACAAGACGTGGGATGATTTTCTGTGTGACTCTGCTGCTGTAGTGAAAACTGAAGGCAGAGGTTATAGTCTAGTAGGCTTGTTTGGCGATGGAAACGCACGAGCATATTCGATTCCAGCTCTCAAGGAGATCGGATGCGCACAAATCAGCCATATCTTAGACATGAGGCGGCTTTCGGAGGCTATAGTCTCCCCTACAGGCGATGTTTTAGGTTGGATTGGGCCGTCCGAAGTGGGAGTGTTCAATGTTTGGGGCTCTGGAATTGCACTGTATGTAATCCTAACCGATCTTAACTGTCAAGAAGAGCTGACGATTCCTTCAGGCAGCCTTCCGGTGACAGACTTTTCAATGATCAGGCACTTATTCCTCCTCGACCAACCATTTCGAACCTGCAGTGGCTTGCCGGCACTCAATACATCTCTCCTGCTGATATGGACCTTCTTAGTACGTCGCCCGATATATTTCTTGTCTCTCTGATGTTTTTGTTTCCCTCCGTTCGATGTCGCGTAAAGTCTAACACCCTACATGCAGTTGGTGGTCCCGATCGCCCGCCTTCGAAGCGGATGCTGGAACAGATGCGAATCGAAGAACAAGAACGACGCAAAGCTGCGCGTGAAGGACGGCAGCCTCCAAACCCAGCCCCAGGGCGAGGAAATGAGGAAGGTTACTGGGCTTCTATGCAACGGCAGCTACAAGAGAGAACAGAGAGACTTTCGATCATGGGAGACAGTATGGACAGGCTTGAGGAAAGTAGCAGCAACTGGGCCAGCGATGTCAACAAGTACATCCAGTCTCAAAAAAGGAAGCTGGCCCTTGGCGGTTAGTCCCCTTTTCATATCCTGTTTCTTATATAGTGTAGCTCGAATGAGTACTGACGAAATAAACAGCTCTCGGGTCCAAATTCGGCTTCTGATCGCCGAGTCTTGTACGGATTATTACAAATACATGTAGAACTATCGTGGCGTGACCTATGTGAATTTTTGTATTGCTTAATGATACCACTAGGATTCCCACTATTGATAACATTCTCCTTTTTATACTTGCAATGCACTTGGTTTCGGCAGATATAGATTCCATTTTAATGTCTATCTAGGAGGTATGTGTTTATGTATGCAGACCGGCATCAGTACCAATGTACAGTACACAGATCCACGGGACCGTTCAATCACCGAGTACCTGGTATGAATCCCCTCATGAGATCACCAGCCAAAGCCGGACCCGGATCCCCCCATCTCCGACTATACGTATCCCACATCTGTTCCGTTCGAAGCCGGTATGTGTTCTCCGCTCGGAGCTTTGCCCCCCGCAGCGGAGCACACGCCTGCAGTATATATCCGCTGAACTGGGGCCCTCGGAGTCTGGGATCCGTCTCGATGGCCCGAATCTGCCGGTTTATCTCGTTGATATCGGCGATCAATCTCTCGATAAGCATTCGGTCCAGCTGGACATTGTCTGGTAGTGGCAGGTCTTGCAGAGGCAGGGGATGCGTCGACGTTCGGGAGTCACGTTCATGTCCAAGGCGCCGCGCGGCATAGGGCAGTTGGGCTCGGGCCCTGGTGTCCGCAGGTGAAGGTAAACATGGTTAGGCTAGGTCCAGTAGGTAAGATATGCAGGTATTTCTTTGCCCCTGGTCATGGGTAGGTAGGCAGGTGAGACTCGGTTCTACTATGGGGGGGAGGTTTCCAAGACTCACGCGATTACTGGGTCTCGAGTTTGTTATGGTATTCTGACAAAGAAGAACGCCTTTTGATGACGTATTATTATGTAGTCCTCAATGAAAGTTGGACAATGGTGTTCGGACTGACTGACTGACTGACTGAAGAGTCTTGCTGGAGAATGGTATAGAAAGACAGGTAGCACACAAGAGACTCCATTTTATACAACGTGCTATTACTCGATAATTGATGATATTATCACCGTGGTACATTTCACCTTCCTCGGAGTCATGGCTTGACTCTCTTAGAAGGAGATCTCCTACTGCTTTTACCAATTCCCTATTGGTGGTATCCTTCAGCCCCCCCCCCCCCCCCCCCC
>Ga0207748_1000030_pt1 | contig 154221 bp, 160 predicted proteins | sample HigsolmetaGSP13D_FD_184841 | JGI IMG/M metagenome (GOLD analysis project Ga0207748, IMG submission 184841) | High solid enriched microbial communities from the Joint BioEnergy Institute, USA - SP1-3-D (SPAdes) | ecosystem: Engineered > Bioreactor > SSF (Solid state fermentation) > Aerobic >...
CCTTTTTTTTCATATTTCGCAACGACTCGTCGGATACTGGTTGCTTTCCTGACACTAATTTCATTTTCTCTCGGTCGCATTATGTATCATGTATTTTCCTAGAGTATGCACAGTACAACGCAGCAGATCAGCCAGTCTGGCTAAATGAGGATCAATATTTTGCTGTATTGATAAGTTATGTGATCGTCTGGCGAGACAGTTGTAAACCCAAATCTCATCCGGCACCCGCTCCAGCCACCGGAGTCGTAATAGCTTCGCCGGTCAGAACCTTTTGTCGTAGGACTAGTCGAGACGTCAGCTGCTTTCCACGAGGGAAGAGACTCCTGGCAATGCCAATGATAGACCCATGCGAGCTGCGCATAGCCAGGTATAGAAAATCCAAGCAGTTCGTATGCAACTCACCATCCTCGACCACCCTCAAATTGACAGTCTTTGACTGAACTATCTTTTCCAGATCCTGCAAGTTGGTCTCGAGCTCTTTCACCTTGCCATTGTAGAAGTCGATCGCCTTTGCCGCCGTCTGTAGAGATTCCACCCCCATGTCAGCGTTGCCCCAGACCGTCCCCCAAGCCATCCTCACAACCACCCACGATACAAAAACAAAACGCACACACATACCTTCTCAACATAAAACCCCGTCCCCACATCCACAATCACCTTCTCCCGATCCGCCAGCTTTCCCTTGACGTACAGCGAGCTCGTCAGCGGCACGAGGATCTCCATCTCGTCGCGCCCCGCCGTGCCCTTCTTCTCGGACCCGATCACCCCCTCGTTGATCGACCGCACGCAGTCGCGGAACTTGGACTGCGCGGCGCGCAGCTTGGCGTGCGAGCTGGTCAGGTGCTCGAGCTCGGAGCTCAGGCGGGACTGGAGCGCGCGGAGTTGCGGGACGGAGAGGGTTGTGACGTCGACTGTTGGTTTATGATATGAGATGGGTGTGTTAGTTAGTGGTTGGTTTCGAGTGTTTCGGTTAGATTGGAGAGGGGGGAAGGGAGGGAGGTCGTGCTGTGCTGTGCTGTGCTGTGCTGTTCACCGTCTCTGATGCAGTTGACGTACCTGCACCTGGAGGGGCTCCGGAGCTCGATGAGGAGGATGCGGGGGTACTTTGTGGTGGCATGTTGTCGATGTTTGATTTAAGGCGGATGGGATGCGGACTCTCGAAGGAAGATTGGATTCCTAAAGAAGATGTCTCCTACGAGAGGAGGAAAGGAAGTTGCTAAGGGAAGGCTATCCTGCCTCCGGTTGTCCTGTCCGTCGTCACTTATGCGGGTGTCTCTTTTTTTGATAACTGGAGATCCGTCCGGATGTGGAAATAGTGGCTGTAAGCTTGGGTGCCGCCGCCGCGGTTCTGCCAAGCAGCCACGCACGGATCAGTCGATACTATCCACACCCCGAAGGAAGCAATGGTTAGATTGAATGTAAGAAGCTATCGAGATGAGATCTGGGTATTTGTCTGCGACTAAAATACATATCTGTCGTAATGTACAGGTTATAAAGTATACGTATCCAACTCCTGCTAGACGCCGCATCCTCTATCTGGCCAATTCATGATTCCATTGATCTCAAAGTCGATCGAGCAGAGACCTGACGAATTCTGACAGACGGTCGAAAGGAACCTCTTCCCGTAGGTTGTCCAAGCGACGACACTGCACCTCCAGGGTCCGCTGGTTCTTCCACCCCTTCCCGACAACTACGATGACAGGGTAGCCGATAAGGTCAGCGTCGCCCAGCTTCCATCCGATCTGCTTATCCCGGTCGTCAAGGACCACGTCCAAAGGTGCGTCTTTATCAGATGCAAGTGCATCGTATACCTTCTCTGCGTCCGCCTCCAGGCCTTTCGCTGGCACGACGACAACCTCATAGGGCGCCATTGCCCTTGGCCAGTTGAGACCCTTGGAGTCGGACAGCATATCTGCCACCGCGGATATCATACGCGAGACTCCAATGCCATGGCAGCCCATTTGCATTGGCACTATTTGGGTTTTGGATGTCGAGCTGCTAGGCTTGTCCGAATCTCCTCCTCCAAGCAGCGCAGAGTCAACCGCCACCGAAGCCTGCAGGACTTCGCTGTACCTAGCCCCGAGATGGAAGGTATGGCCGAGTTCAATTGCGGTCTGTGACTTCAGAGTCCCCTTCTCGCATCTTGGACATTTGTCTCCGTCGTGCACCCTGACCAGCTGGAGACGCTTCGTGGTCCCGGGGAAGCGGTCGAGCATGGAATACTCGATGTCCGTGTCGACTTTGTCGACTTCGTGGAGCAAGTCGCTCAGCGGCGGACGCTTGTACACCCGCACCTGCGAGTCGTATAGGTCCAGTACCTTGGGCCGTTCGGAGTTTCCTGCTTGTTTGAGCTCGGCGAGCCATTGCTGGAGTGGGTTCTCGACGCTCAGATCTAGATCGAGACCAGCTGCATTTGTGATGGCTTTCACGGCGTGAGAGTTGACCTCTCTCTCTACCGGCTCGATAGAACCCTCCTGCATAAGGTACTTTGGATACCACCCTCTCACAAGGGTCTTTCTGTCTCTTGAAATAGCCATCCAAAGCCCAGTCGAGATGGCCGGTGGGCCGTCGGAACCCAGGGCAGATGTCTCATCTTTGGGATTATTCACTTTGAGTTTCTCAGGTTCGGTCTCAGGAGCCTGTCCGTTTGCGAGTTCTTCATTGTAGGCATGGTCGCAGTTCGAGCAGCTGATGATTGTGTCTTCACCCTTCGAGCTTGGGAAGTGGAACTCATGGCTGAGGTTACCTCCCATGTTGCCAGAGTCCGCTGCGGCAACGAGATACGGGATCTTCAGCTCGTCGAATAACCGTGTGTACGCTCGCCTCACCAAGTCGTACGTCTTCAATGCCTCTTCTGCGTTGTAATCGAAAGTATACAGGTCCTTCATGACGAACTCTCGGCCGCGAAGCAGTCCCTGTCTCGGCCTTGGTTCGTCCCTGTATTTTCTCGCTGTATTGAACTGCGCATTAGCCACGGGTTTTAGCTTTGGGCTGAAAGAACAAAACTCACATATCTGGTACACTCGAAGCGGAAGGTCCTTATATGACTTGACAAGCCCGCCTACCAGCGTAGTGATCTCCTCCTCGTGGGTAGGAGCCAGGAGGAAACGGGACTCCTTTCGATCATTGAATCGGAAGACCTAAAGTATCTTATTTAATATAATCACTCCACGGACGCATACGACAAATCCTACCTCTGAGCCTTCCTTTAGTCTTCCCGAGCGTTCCCATAATTCCTGGGAAGATATAGAGGACAAGGAGAGCTTAGAGGCGCCTATAGACTCTCAGAACCAGGCAAGTAAAAGTTGCATTCAATACCTACCTATCGAGCGCATATGCTTATCTATCAGACGCTCCAACTTCTCCTGTACCCGTAAACCAAGGGGCAACATATGAAAGACACCGGAATACGCCTAGGAAGTTAAGCTACTGCCTCAGGAGAGATGCAAGAGTAGTGCACTAACCTGTCTAAGAAAGCCGCCTCTGATTAACAACTCGTTTGCATCCTCTGAATACCTGTCAGTCGCTGGCGCTTTCAATATGACATAGTAGTAATACCCTTTTCACCCTCGGCCGCTTTCTTGGATATCCCTCCAGTGGGGATCCAGAAGCTCGAAATCCGCGCTCGGCCATCGGTCTGGAAGCTGTTAGCAGAGCAACATAATAGAACGGCTTTCTGATACAAAGACATCTATACATGATATTGGCATCTTAGAGCACTATGATGGCGGATTCGAAGAAAACCTGGCTGATATACACCCGAGATGCGGCCCGGGCCTGGGCGGAGCCCGAAAATCATAGAAATAGATTTGAAATAGATTTTGGAATGACAGCAACGATTGACAAACAAAAATCTTCAACAGGCCGACGGATAATGGATCATTACAGAATCAATAAAATCACATAAATATCATAATTTGGAGAGTTCACTGCCGCTTCAGCAGAAACACCGTGTCTCTTCGCGGGGTCGAGCCCTCCGAGGCCGCGGACATTTTGAGGTGGTCCGAGCGTCTAGATACCGGCGATCGCAAAACTATTCTCCGGCGGCCTCGCGCCGTTACCAAGATAATTTTGGATTTGCGGCGGCAGAAAAAACCGCGAATTCTCGTCCTCGACAAGGCCTGCCTCGATGGCGAAGAGCAAGGGCGGACGCTCTTCCGACACCGCTTTTCCAAATGGCGGTGTCGCCGTTAATGATTCCTCGAATGCTGCGGACGCACTCCCCAGCCTGGACGAGAGCGCGCTCGCCAACCTGACCCAGAAAATTGAACAGAAGCTGCAGAGCAGCGGCGGGGCAGGCAAAAACTCGCAGCAGAAGAAGTCTAAGGGCTCCGCGAACAATACCCCGAAGAAGGATAATGAGGCTACGCAGAAGGCGACCGGAAAACAGGATCCTAAAAAGGGCAAGAAGCGGGATCGCAATGGGGAGGTGATCGCGCGGGAAGAAAAGGACACCGGGAAGACGAAGCAGTCCAAGTCGCATGGCGACGACAGGAATGATGCTCTGCGACGGGAAATACTGGCGCTGGGCGGCAGCAATGAGGACTACGATCTTATTGCGGGTGTCGATTCAGAGGCCGAAGAGGAGAAAATCGCCAATGCGCCCGCCAAATCGAAGAACAAGGCGGACGAAGACCAGCTCCGAAAGGAGCTCGCGAAAATGTTGCAAGATGCTGGACATGTTGTTCCGGGGGATGCTGATGAGGAGGACGATGGGGACGGCCAAGAGATGTCTGTGAAAGATGTCCCTCCTCCACCTCCAAAGGCCGCAAAAGAAGCGCAGAAGACAAAAGAAGCGCCGAAGAAAAAAGAAGATCCGAAGAAGGAGGAGCCGAAGAAAAAGGAAGAACCAAAGAAAAAGGAGGAGCAAAAGAAAAAGGAAGAGCCCAAGAAAAAAGAAGAACCGAAGAAGAAAGAAGAACCTAAGAAAGGACCTGATGCCAAGGCGTCCGCCACAGGAAACGAAAAGCAAGCGCTGCCAAAAGCATTTTCTAAACTTGTAGGTAATCCGCAACTCATGAATATCAATGGTATATTGACTTCATTGTGCAGACTATCCCCCCAAGACCCGACTGGTATGCCACTCCTCTGCCCCCGATCTCCGCCTCAAAGCAGGACAATGTCCTGCCCCGCCACCTCGTGGACCGCGTGCGTCAATATGCCAGGTCTCTCCTGGAAAAGGAGAACGAGGCGTATACTCAAGCGCAACAGGAGGCTTCCGCGTCGTCGCACAAGTTCTACTCCACCATCGCGACGTCCGGAACGCTCAGCGACAAGATCTCCGCATTCACCCTCGCCGTGCAGGAGTCTCCGGTGCATAACATGAAGGCGCTGGAGAGCCTGATCGGACTGGCGAGGAAGCGGAGCCGTGCTCAAGCCGTCGAAGTTCTCCGGTCCCTCAAGGATCTGTTTGCCCAGGGAACCGTGCTCCCTAGTGACCGTAGATTGAAGACCTTCGCGAACCAGCCGTCTCTTGCAGCCGCATTCCAGGGTGCCGGGAGCAAATGGACCGAGAAGGACCCTCTGCCGGGCGGCCTCCAGCCCTGCCATCTCATCATCTGGGCGTACGAGGACTACCTCAAGGAGCAGTACTTCGAGGTCCTGAAGATCCTCGAAGTATGGTGCAACGACGAGATCGAGTTCTCCCGATCGCGGGCCATCAGTTACGTCTACGAACTGCTCAGGGAGAAGCCGGAGCAGGAGGCGAACCTTCTCCGGCTTCTGGTCAACAAGCTGGGCGATCCGGGCAGAAAGATCGCGTCGCGGGCCTCGTACCTGCTGCTCCAGCTAGAGCAGGCGCACCCCTTGATGAAATCGACCATCATCTCAGCGATCGAATCAGAACTGCTCTTCCGGCCGCACCAGAGCCTGCATGCCAAGTATTACGCGGTCATCACGCTCAACCAGACCATCCTCAGCAAGAAGGAGGAGAAGGTCGCGGTGCAGTTGCTTGACATCTATTTCGCTCTATTCGTGGCTCTGCTGAAGCCGACCAAGGATGAGAAGTTCCAGAAGGATCAGAAAGGCGGGAAATTTGGAAAAGGCGGCAAAAAGGGTAAAAAGGGGAAGAAGGAACAGCCTAAGGGCCAGAAGCCGGAGGAAGAACTACGGGAGAAGTTGATCTCGGCCATCTTGACAGGTGTCAACCGGGCCTATCCTTTCACGAACTCCGATTCTGAGCGGTACGTCTTGTCATTTCCCTTTTCATGGGATTCGATCGATCAGCTAATAAATCTTCCAGTATCACAAACCATATCGATACCCTCTTCCGCATCACCCACTCCTCGAACTTCAACACGAGCATTCAGGCTCTCATGCTTATCCAGCAGCTCACATACACGCACCAGGTATCTGCGGATCGTTTCTACAGGACACTTTACGAGTCACTCCTCGATCCCCGCGTCGCCACTTCGTCAAAGCAGGCCATGTACCTGAACCTCTTGTACAAGGCGCTAAAGAACGACTTGAACGTGAAACGAGTCAAGGCCTTTGTGAAGCGCCTCGTTCAGATCCTCAGCTTACACCAGCCGTCGTTCACCTGCGGTGTCTTTTACCTGATCCGGGAGCTCGAGAAGACATTCTCCGGTCTCCTGACTCTGGTGGATCACCCAGAGGAGAACGAGAGCGATGATGAGGAGGTCTTCCGGGACGTGCCTGACGAAGATGACCAGCAGCAGCAAGGGGAAACCACTCAAGCGACAGAAACCACTCCACAGAAGCCCAAGAATGGTTATGATCCTCGCAAGAGAGACCCCGAACACAGCAACGCTGACAAGAGCTGTCTCTGGGAACTTGTAAGCTGCAACCCCTTTTCACCCCACACGTCGATTCTGAAATCCCTGAATGATACTAATGGTATCGACAGCTCCCATACCTCTCACACTTCCACCCCTCCGTCTCCGTCAACGCAAGCTACCTCCTCAACCACACCCCGATGACCGGGAAGCCCGACCTGACCCTGCACACCCTGACCCATTTCCTGGACCGCTTCGTCTACCGCAACCCCAAGACGAAGGAGACGCCCAAAGGTTCCTCGATCATGCAGCCGCTCGCCGGCGGCGGCGACACCAGCGGTCTGCTGGTCACGAGCGGCGGCGCGGCCGGTACGCAGCAGGAGCCCGTCAACTCGGAGGCCTTCTGGCGGAAGCGCGCCGACCAGGTCGCGGCCGAGGATGTCTTCTTCCACGAGTACTTCAACCGGCTTGGCAAGGACAAGAAGAAGAGCCGGAAGGAGAGGAAGAAGGCCGCGAAGGGAGGCGACGACGAGGCCGGCGACGACCTCAGCGACAATGAGTCCGAGATCTGGAAGGCGCTGGTGGAGTCGCAGCCTGAGCTGGAGGGTGCGGACGACAGCGACGACGATCTCGACATGGATGATCTGGAGTCCGCCTTCGATGATGAGGATGAGGATGAAGGTGAGCAGGAGGGAGACTCAGATGTCATCTTCAACGATGAATCTGACGAGGATGATGAAGGAGAAGAGGAAGAGGAAGAAGAAGCGGAAGAAAAGACGAAGCCCACCAAATCCAAGGAGAAGAAGGACAGGAAGAAGGCCAAGGGAGAGAAGAAGGAGGAGGAAGAACAACCCTCCGACTTCGAAGACGATGACGATGTCTTCGACATGGACGCCTCGGACGACGACGCGTTCCGCGACAGCGACGAGGAGCTGCCGTCGGACATCGAGCTCGGCGGCGTTGAGATCCCGTCGACGGGCGACGACAAGGAGGACGACGAGGAGGGTTCCTCGAGACGGAAGAAGCGGCGCAAGCTCAAGCACCTGCCTACGTTCGCGTCCGTGGACGACTACGCGGAGCTGCTGGCGCAGGAGGACGATGGGATGGTGTCATAATCTGCTGATGCAGGTTCTGTCTGCATCGTCTGTGTCTATGTCTATACTGTAGATAGATACCTTTTCTGTCTATTTATTTTCCTGCATGTATTTCAAAGAGGGGAGTCGTCGATAGGGAGGACGATAAAAAAAAGGATTTTACGTCGGGCCAGGGAACTCGATCTGTTCCTGGTATCTGCTGCACGTGCTTGACTCGTGAAGTCGTCCAGTACTGTACCTGTTATTGAATTAGACGCAAACGCATCCTTCCCTACACGGAACATCGATCACGTTCCAGGGAACCTCAGATAGGCAACCCATCCTCCCCCGCAGCATCAGATGATACGGGATACTTGGAGCAGATCCTCCCCCGCGTCCTCTGGAGAGCTCCGTGCCCTGTCGCCTGGGACGCCTGATCGTCGATGAGCTAGCTGGAGCATACAACGCGTCTCGCTGAATACGGAGGAGAAAGGCAGGCTCGTGAACATCCATGACGTCATTTGTAAAAATTTCGACGTGCAGGTATACTAGTACCTAGAAGGCTAGAGCGTTGATATCCATTCCATTATTCATCACGTTGTTGGCGTGTCGGGACTCGGGAGTTGGCGGCCGCGTGGCCGCCATGGCGCGCAGCAGGGGCCTCCTAAGCCAACGCGGGCTTTAGGCTGCTTGGCCGATGCGTATAGTGATCTCCACTTGGTGGCTTACCCGCCAGATGCAGTGCGCGGGATTCATCTGCGGCCATGATAGGCTGTCTGGAGGCAGATCGTAGATGAGAACGGCAGGGTGCTGCAGGGTGTGCTGCACTAGCATCTGACTGGGTCATGGGCAAGGGTTTGAATCTCCAGAGGCACGATAGATGGTCTTTGCTGACAGTTTCCAATAGGGGAAACGAATGGGGTTCTATCAACGCAGTTCATGCGGAAAAAAAAATATTCAATTTACTGCGAAGACTGGATGAAACGCACGAGGGCGAGTCAACGTGCCGCCCTTCTCCACACGGCAAGGCCGCAACCGCGTTCCACTTGCGGAGTTGGCGGGTTGCGGGAGCCGCAGAGCCTGTGACGAGCTACGACTCGAGGGCCAAAAGAGTCAAGAGCAGCCGGCAGTCACCACTATTGACATGTCGGTTCGTTTTGCCTTGATACGGGATGATCAGACTAGCGGTGGTTGGAGGAAATAGGGTGGGCTGAGGAGGATGCAAGAAGTTGCACGGTGTCGGGTCTGTGAACCCACCGCGGCAGGCGGTTCTCGTCCTCCATGTGCCTGGACAACCAGATGGATATGGCAATGGCATCTCCCTGGGCCTTGACAACATATCCAAACACGAGAAAACGACGCGGGCTTCGAGAACGCTTCGACGCTGCCGTCCCGTGTTCTCCACGCGCCCAGAGCGACATGCGCGATCTGCGAATTTTAGGCTGCGAGCACGTCATCGCCGTCCGCGTCTCGCAGGCCGCATCTGCCCGCGCAGAGTTTGCGCCCTTGCTGCTTCGAGCGGGCGTCCCTTGACCTAGTCATGTCGCCGTAGTGTTAAGGCACCCAGGTAGAGATCGTTCCGCCCGTATATCAGATCTCGGACGTTCCTCTTTTGCGCTTCCACGGCTGGTTTTTTTCCTCTCCCGCCTTCAATCCCCTTCCCTTCTCCTCGTAAACGCCCTTTCTCTTCCTGTTCCCGTCGCATTGAGATCAGCCTGGTCGCTTGGTCTGGTTAACCTTGACGTCCCGCCGCTCGTCCTACCCCAGTCGGCCTGGATACGTGCTCGCGGCATCGCTTGTTTCTCCCCGTTATGCCCTACAGCCCGTGTTCCACGAAAGCCAGATACTGAACACGCGCGCGGTACATGCATTCGAAGGTCTTCAACCTTAGGCCTCTGTCTCTGTCTCTGGGTTCCCTGCGCAAGGGGAACGTTCGTCTGATCAAATGGCGTTGAACGGGGATTCCAACGTCACCGTCCACCCAACGGACAACCGTGACTCGACCTCCGTCTCCGACAGCAGTCGCAACGATGCGGTCAAGGTCAAGCAGGACTACGACCTGGAGCGCCAAGAACCGTCCCTGAAGAAAGGGCTCCGTGCCGCTTCCGAATCGATCGACAACGTCGGGCGGCAGATCGAACTCGAGGCGGAGAATGCCATCAAGTACCGGACGTGCAGCTGGCAAAAGGTTCGTTCTTCCACTCCCGAGTTGTAGTAGATGATGCGACTGCCCGGATTCCTGCGCGGTCCCGCCCACTAGAATCCACATTCTGAGACAGTATGCATCTCTAGACTGCCGCGCTTCTCTTCTCCGAGTATATCTGCCTGGCCATCATGTCATTCCCGTGGTCGTATTCGATTCTGGGCCTCGTCCCAGGTCTGATCTTGACCGTCGTCGTGGCAGGCATAGTGCTCTATACGTCACTCATCATTTGGTATGTTCTATATCATCTTTTTAGCGGGATGCTTCTGCCGACGAGCGATGCTGATCTGATCTAGGCGATTCTGCCTGCGCCATCCCGACGTTCGAGACGTGTGTGACATTGGCCAGCATCTGTTCTGGAACTCCAAGATCGCCTGGTACGGGACGGCTGCGATGTTCTTGCTGAACAACACCTTCATTCAGGTATACACCCAGTGAGAAAGAAGATCTCCTAGTGGCAAGCCCTAATTGTCTCCGCAGGCCTTGCATTGCCTGGTCGGCGCCGCGTACCTCAACACGATGACCGACCATGCGACCTGCACCATCGTGTGGTCCGCTGTGACTGCAGTCATCTCTCTGATCTTCTCGCTTCCGCGGACGTTCAATGCCCTCTCCAAGGTCGCGACATTCTCCGCATTGTTCACCTTCGTGTCGGTCCTGCTGGCCACCATCTTCTCAGCGATTGAACCGCATCCTGCCGGCTACAATCCCGACCCGAACCATATCGACAGCAGCGGCAAGAAGGTCGGAGGAGAACCAATTGTCCTTGCCATCCCTGCGGCTGGGACGACCTTCGTATCAGGCATGGGCGCTTTCCTCAATATCAGCTACACCTTCATCGGTCAGATCACACTGCCCAGTTTCATCGCGGAGATGAGGGAGCCAAGGGACTTCTGGAAGTCTGTCACTGCAGTTACCATCGCAGAGATCATCGTGTTCAGCCTAGTGGGTTCGATCGTCTACGCGTACACCGGTAACCAGTACATGACCGCCCCGGCGTTCGGCTCGATTGCGAACGAGGTTTACAAGAAGGTGTCCTTCTCGTTCATGATCCCGACTTTGATCTTCCTTGGCGTTCTGTACGCCTCTGTCTCGGCCCGCTTCATTTTCTTCCGCCTCTTTGAGGGCACGCGCCACAAGAGCAACCACACCTTTATCGGGTGGGCGTCATGGACTGGCATCCTGACCGTCCTCTGGGTATTGGCGTTCATCATCGCGGAGGTCATCCCCTTCTTCTCCGATCTCCTGTCGATCATGAGTTCCCTCTTCGACTCGTTCTTCGGCTTCATTTTCTGGGGCGTCGCCTATATGCGGATGCGCCATGCCGATTACGGACCCGGATTTTATAAGAAACGCGGCATCAGAGGCTGGGTCGGTTTCATCGTGAATGTGATTATCATTCTGATAGGCTTCTATTTCCTCGGGCCAGGCACCTATGTGAGTCCCAGTTTAAATACATCCTTGGCTCGACGTGAACAGTAACTTATAATCTCGTTCTAGGCTTCCGTTGACAGCGTCATCCTCAGCTACAGGGCTGGGAATGTAGGAAGCGCCTTCTCCTGCGCGAATAATGGATTGTAACGACCTGTTGCTTTCTTTATCTGCGGCGCTACTGCCAGTTCAACCGGCACCTGCGCTTTATCTCGTCCCCGAAGAGCCATCGGGGCTGGATTATCTTAAGAAATGTTTCTATCTTTGGGAACACATTACCTAAAGAGGAAATATGTTGGGAAAAAAAAACTCACGAGAAAAGTTTTTATGTGGGTAGCTGGATTGTATCGGTTTGGCTCAAAAAGTTTTTGATTTTTGTACCTTTGATCATATTAATGAACGTCTATTTTGTCTGGTATCGTAAACACTGAGACCAGCAATATCACTTTTCTTCCACTCTCAGGATTAATACTACGTAGATCCCCGCGGAGATGCGCATGTGGAGCATCGGGCAACCCTATCTCCACGTGACTTTTCCGTTATCAACGCCGCGGTGCCCGCCTCCGCAACCCATTCTCGACCGAGACCTCCACGTCCATTGTCGCAACAACGCCGTCTCCTCGAGAAAAATCACAGGCAAAGCCATGAAGTCCCTAAGAAGAGGAGTGAAGTTCCTCGGGCTGAGGTCAACGTACCCCAGATCCTTCTCAGTCGCCGCCAATGGCTCCCCGCTGAGCTCTCTGGCCCGGCGACAGCTCCCCTCCAGCGGAGTTTGTCCCCCGGTGGTTCGGCCGCTTCTCAGTGTTCCTGTCCAGCAGAACGCGGCGAGAAACGCATCGACTGCTACTGCGTCCGGAGTGGAGCTGAAGCGGACCCAGCTGTACGACCTCCACGTGGAACGGGGCGCGAAGATGGTCCCCTTCGCGGGGTTCTCGATGCCGCTGCAGTACAGCGACCTGAGCCATGTCGAGAGCCACAACTGGACCCGGGAGAAGGCGAGCTTGTTTGATGTGAGCCATATGTGAGTGTATCCAAACTTTCCAAGGTAGACAGAGTTAGCTGTATGGGCGTTCGCTGACACAGTTGCTAGGGTCCAGCACCAACTCCGCGGCCCAGCTGCGCTCCAGCTCCTGATGAAAGTCACGCCTTCATCCCTCGACAAGCTGGCCGACAACTCCTCGACGTTGTCCTGCCTGCTCGAGGAGGGCACCGGCGGCATCGTCGACGACACGGTCATCACCCGTCTGGGCAAAGACTCGTTCTACTTCGTCACCAACGCCGGCCGCCGGGAGGAGGACCTGGCCTTCCTGCAAAAGGAGATCGACGAATTGAAGGCCGCCAAGGGCGCAAACAGCGTCACCTGGGACGTTCTCGACAACCGGGCCCTGCTCGCCCTTCAGGGTCCCGCAGCCGCTTCGGTCCTCCAGTCCTTCATCCACACGGAGGGTGAAATCTCCGTCGACACGGACCTGAGCACGCTCTACTTCGGCCAGTGCCGGTCCCTGCGCCTCACCCTGCCCGACGGGAAACCGACCCCGCGTCTCCTCATCTCCCGCACGGGATACACCGGCGAGGACGGGTTCGAGATCTCCATCCCCACCGACGACGTTCCCACCCTGCCCCGACAGGTCGCGGAGCTCCTCCTCTCCAAACCGGACCAGGTCCGCCTCGCGGGCCTCGCGGCACGCGACTCCCTCCGCCTCGAGGCCGGCATGTGCCTGTACGGCCAGGACATCACGACCTCGCACACGCCGCCCATGGCCTCGCTCGGCTGGCTCGTCGGCAAGGACCGCCGCGGCGACGACCCGGCCCGGGCCAACTTCAACGGCGCGTCCATCATCCTGCCGCAGCTGGCCTCCCCATCCAGCACCCTCCCGCAGCGCCGCATCGGGCTCACGATCGAGAAGGGCGCCCCCGCGCGCGAGGGCGCGGTGATCGTCGACCTCGCGGACGGCGGCAAGACGCAGATCGGCGTCGTCACCTCGGGTCTGCCGAGTCCCTCGCTGGGCGGGACTAACATCGCCATGGGGTACATCCGGACGGGCTTCCACAAGAAGGGGACCGAGGTGGGCGTGCTGGTGCGGAACAAGCTGCGCAAGGCGACGGTGTCGGCGATGCCGTGGGTGGAGAATAAGTTCTATCGGAAGAAGTGAATCACAGTCATGGCCAATTGAACCTTGTGACTTGCACCGGGTGGATGAAATTTTCTCTACAGTGGTAGCTGTTTTATTATTATTATTATTATGTTCTGTTCCATCTGCTAATCTATGCTACTGTCTGTCGTCTTGAAATGTTTCAGATTCGGGGGTGTCATTCTGCGATGGTAGTTATCATCTTACATGATAAGATATGACTTGACGTAAGCAACGAACAAAGCAAGCAAGCAGGCAGGCATATTCAACATCAGGACAAGGCTAGTTCCTATATAAAAAGAAGGGGGGAAGCACAAGGCAATAATACACAAAAAAAAATCTTGAATTTAAAAAAAGGGTGAAGGACGGCGGGCGTTCTGCACACGGGCGAATAATATAATAGGTACTGAAGTGTACTGTACATGTGCATGTACATGTACCTCGGGACCCCCGCCCCCCCCCTCCCCCCCAAAGCTCGGGAGATTTGCGTTGACCTCCCTCGATCGACACGACACAACACCCCCACTCACTTATCCCGGCAAAGAGAGAGGGATCCGGTCCGGTCCGAAAGAAAGAAAGAGAGAGAGAAAGAAAGCTGCTCGGTCTCGACCAACCCCCTGGAGACTTATAGACTTGACTCTGGATACTAGATACTAGATGGATATACTGTAGATAAGGCAGATAGATAGATAGATAGATAGACCCTGAGCCGCTGGCCTGACTATGTTGTACTGTACATATATACATGTACCTACCTGTCTACCTACATATGTACATACCTAAGGTAGGTACTGAACCAACCGGCTAGGATCGAGGCTTCAACACAAAAATTTTTTTTTTTTTTTTTTCGTCTCGGAGTGACAAAGGAGGAGGAGGAGGAGGAGAGGAGGTGGTGGTGGTGGTGGTGGAGGTGGTGACCTACGTATGTAACTGTCCTTATAATGTGTATTGTACAGTACTTAGTTGTCAATCGATGTTGAATTTGGGGAGGAAAAAAAGGATAGTGTACCTAGGTATTTTCTGTTTTACCAGGGTATATAAAAAAGCAACTTCCATCAATCAATCCAATCATCCACAGGAGGAGGAGGAGGAGGAGGAGGAGGCTCCTTCTCGGTCATCCAGTCATAATGAATTCGCCAGACCTCCCTCTGTTCAGGGGTAATCACAGCTTCGGTATGTTTGAATTGCTCCTCGAGCCACGGCTGCCACGGCCAATCGATCCATCCACTCGCTGAAATAAGTTTGACGGCGATAGCAAGCATTCCATCGAAGCAATGGGCTGATAGGAGTGAGTGCCGGGGAAATATCGCCTCTATTGCTCGACGTCCTGCGGATTGCGGGACCGTCCGAGCATGGAGTGCCCAAGGTCGATAATCACGACCGCTATTTGGTGGTTCTGTATTTGACTGACGTGCCCCCGCTTGATTGATCCAGGATGTCTGACCAGCCTGATCAGGGCCCGACGATGCAGCGCTGCCATTTATCTGCACTGCGGCAGGGATACTCAGGAGTTTCGCAAAGTCAGGGAACCTCCGACCAAATCTGGATAGGAAAAGAAAAGATAAAAGAGTTGAGGACGAGGTTGAAAATCGTACGATTGCGCACAAGTGGAAGCCGGAGAGTATCTGAGCCGTCCGGCGCTTGCGATTGACCTGCCTGCCACCAATAATGAGACACAGATACTAACCATTTGCAACGACAGCGTACATACTCAACGGTGAGGGTGCCTTCCCATCGTCCATGTACAGCTGCACTCCATGCGTAGTCTAAAGACAACGTCAAATAGACAAGTAGTGTAATGAGCAGCGTTGATTGGGTCCTGAAAATGACTCCGTTCCTCAGCCTCGTATTACCTACGACGGCATGGGGAGGAAAGACGGAAGCTGTATAAGTTTTATCCTATTATCTATGGATGTGGACAAAGTTCAAGAAGTGAGCAGACACAACGTCAATATCTAAACTTGACCAAGTACACAGTAAGCGTCAAACCAAAACCGTGTTCCTTAAATATACCGTTAACCAACCAAACCAATCGCCGAATCTCCCGTTCCCCTTTTTAATCCGTTGTCCTGTCTATTCCAAGCCACCTGTATGGACATAATCGAATGTGTCCTGTATGGGACGCCAACTGAATAATAAATAAATAAAGAATAGTTGATTCCAAGAAAAGGAAATATACAAGACCTCGATAAGGGACCTACAACCTGCGAATTCCGACTCTAGGCTTCGGTTTCCCGGAACCTGCAGAGACTTTGCGTGTACCCGTAGCGGGATTTGAGACTTTCGGTTTTGACTGTACTGTCGCTGACGGAGCCGGAGATGTGGCAGACAACGCCGTTGAATGGCTGCCAATGGTTGGCTTCATCGCACCTTCTCTGTCTTTCGATGTCGCTGAAGATCCGTAATTCTCCTTTCCATCACCATTATTGCAGGACAAGCTGAGTTTTTGGTGGCTGCTCTCGTGGCCATCTTCGTAGATCCGATGTTGCGACTCGTGTCCCGTTGGAGAACCATTTCCGCCCATTATACCCTGCAAATTGCTCGGGTTTTCGTCGTCCCGCATCCGGCCGGATGCATTGACCCCTTTTCTCAGCTCCGACAACTTCGGTGACTTTCTCTGCGGACTTGAGGACCGCTGCTGAGATCCATTCCCGGTATTTGCAGCGATGTTCTTCTCCGAGGCCGTCATTCCATTAAACTCATCGTCACCTGCATCAGCCATGACGGCGTCCGGATCGGGAGAAGTTGCCAGCACGGACAATGGCCGTTTTCCGAGAGAGTTCTTCCTTGGGCTTGGTGGAGCAATCACCACCGGGGACACTGAGAGGGAGGGGTCATTTTCTTTGGACGCGCTGGCTGGGTCGTCATTCTCATCTTCCGAAATATCCATGTTCTGGTCCTGCACCTCCGATCCCTGCTCAACCCTTGAGCTCCCGGCTACGTCATCATTCGACGACTCCCCAGAAGGCAATTCTGCCCGGTTTCGTTTGGTTTTCTTCTTCATGACGACGGTGTGGGTACCTGACGTCTTCCGGGTTCCCACAGGTCGTTGGTCCTCCTTCTCTGGGATAACAGTCCCCGCATCCTCCCCTCTCCGTTTCGCTTCCATAGCCAGCTCTCTCAAGTCTTCCGGGATAGGGGCGTGGATCGATGTCATAAGCCTAGCTTGACGGGCGAACGCCTCATAGTCCTCCTGTAGCATAGCGCCAGCTGCAGAGTTCAACGCAGAATCCGGGTTCGGGTGGATAAGGAGGCATGAAATCGTCTTTCGGTCAAGATCAGTAAATCTGCAAGAAAGCACAGGCCATTATGGACTTGTTGATCACTTACAATCAACACATCCCTCAGCGTCAACTTGGGCTCCCAGTCTCTCTTCAGCGTATCAACACACACAGCACCCGTAGACTCCTCGACGTTTGGATGCCATATGCGTGTTCTGAAGGACGCCTTGGGCGGGCTTTTGGGGTAGTCCTCGGGCATCTTGAGGTGTAACCGCCACAGACCCTGAGAGTACGGCGTGCCCTGGGGCCCGGTCAACATGATTGAGAGCTGAGTCAGGTCATCGGAACCGGAGGAACCCGGAGGGAAGAAGTAGTATGGAGGGAGCTCGTTGTTGTGGAGGTTGGCACGGTCTGCTGCGAGACGCCGCAGACGTGAGGCCTGAGTAGTAACATTGTTAGGGTTGTTTGCTCATTAATACGCAGCAGTTGCAGTGCCCATTCAAAGCATGATAGTTATGAAGCTGAAGTAGCTGGTCTCGAGACGTAAACAATGAGACTCACCATGATGTCTGCGGGCTGAGAAAAACAATGGAAGTACGGAGTACTATGATATGTTTTTTTGAGGAAAACGCCAGATCGTGATCGTCACGTGTAAGAGCTTTGTCCAAACAGCAAGCACCAAGAAAGCAAAATACACTAAAGACCCCAGAAGGAACCCGTCCCAATGGCGGTGCACGGAGGGAAATAAACAGCAGCAAGTGGTTTGGAGAGCTCCAGATGCGGAGGTTGCCCCGGAGATCTGCGCCGTTGATTTCGGTTGACGTGACTGCCGTCTCCAGGAAGCCGCTAGGCCCGATGTGGATGTAAACAATGCGACCCGCCCGATCGGGTAGAGACGAGTCAGGTGTCGCTTACGTAATGTATACCCAGTGCCTGCTAGACCAAGTATCGTCCAACCTACTCCGCACGACACCAGTCACACTCTCCTTGCATCACTATTCATTGAGCACCATATACTTCCTACTGAGCAAGAAGTTTGAAGTAAAAAAAAATCTCAATTTGATACAAGAAATGTTCAAAAATTGGAGCCGAACTATCTACTTGAAGGAGCGCTTCCCACCGAATAGATGCCCAAGCCCAAGAAGCGAAGGGGTATTAAATGCTGTGCGCCGGTCACAATGCACTTGCAGGAAGATCGCAAGAAATAGTCCGCCCTGAGAAAAAGAAAAAAGCCTATTTTTCCCCAAACGCAGAAGACCGAAGATTAATCTGACATTCCATCATTACCAGTTCGTATGCGAGAGACCAGAGAAGTTGAGCGGCTACCAACCAAGAATTTATCTCACATGGCGACTTGATTCTTGACGGGCCGCGACGGTTGGTCGTTTACAGGAAAGCAGCGATGGCAGCGCCAGCCAGGCCCAGGCCAAGGCTGAGCGGGCCAGCGGTAGCCATGGCAGCACCGTTAGCAGAGCTGGTCTCGGCTGCTCCAGTTCCCGTGCTGGTCGGTCCGACGACGGTGCGGGAGGCACTGCCGGAGTGGAAGCTAGAGGTAGAGTTCCTGCCCGACGAGCTGCCGGTGCCAACAGGCTTGGCAACAGAGAGGACGGTGGTGGCACCGCTGCTCGGGACGACCGGGGCGGCGGTGGACAGGCTTGCAGGGGCCGAGCCAGTGACGGTCTGGATCGAGATGTCAGCACTGGTCCTGATTCCTGGAGGCGTCTACTCAACGCAGGCACGGTCTCGCTGAAAGTATGTACCGCGAGACTTGGCGAAGGACCGCTTGATACTTACCACAGGAGTGCTCACAGAGGTCTCGTGACCGTGAGGGTGAGCGAGAGCCAGAGCAGAGAGGGCGACGAGCAAGATGGAACGCATTTTGGCAGATGGATATGTAAATGGAGGTCTCAGAGCGAGAGGATGTGGTCGAGAAACGAGAGACTGGGTGTGAAGAGGTAGCGAGCGAAGTAGAAGGTCGAAAGACGTCCTTCTAGGATAAACGAAAGTGTCAACTCGTCGTCTGGGGAAAGACCGGCAGAGGGAAGCGACCGCAGGCGGGTGAGCCCATTTAAATAGGAAGATGGTTTCTGGCTTGCGGCCCTGTCCCTCCACCACGGCGGGAGGCATGATGCCGCAGGGATCCACCGGTTTCCGATCTGTCTCGGCCTGCGGTTTCTGGACGCGGCCTCGCATTCGCTGCGCTTCCACCAGGCATGAAGCCCTGCTCCGTGGTCACAGCCTCGTCTCCACCGCGATTCGTCCGCCCATGAACCACGCTGCGGGTGGCGTGCTGCTACCTGCGCACCGCGTCAGCGCACGAGATCAGGCTTCCTGTGGATGTGTTCGTATTCAGCAGCTGCTGGCCTTGCCACGCCCTCCCTCGACCCGGATTCCTCCTCGCCTCATGACTGTGTCCTGTCTTGCCCAACCCCTCGACTTCGCCCTCTACGAAAGAACAGCAACACCAGTGCTGGAATAATGTGGCTGGATTGCGTGACCGTCTGCTGTATGCTGGCCTTGCATCCAGAGTCTGGAACACCTGACCTGGCCGGAGCGACCCACAAAAGGGATTCCCGATGCGGCCATGGTAAATGCTCCCGTCCTCCACCTGCTCCTCCAGGGCTTCCAGTTACGTCTATATGATGATCTGCGTGAGCAGGCGTTTTCTGTATGGAGAACTGCTGCTTTGGAAAAGGAGGCAACGGCCATCAGGACGAGGGCGACATGTCATAACCTGTGAGGCGTTCTTCTATGCACGTCTCTGCTAGCTCTTCACTGCGCTCTGTTCGCTCTGCTCTCAGAGCGCTTCCTGCGTACGTACGCAAGTACAGTAGTGCAGGGCAGACGCCATCGCCAAACATTTCCCCATTCCCCAAGATCTTCACGGGCCCGAGTCTTACTGCACATTGGCTCTGCGCTAGAGCATTGGTCTACAGGGCCTAGAATAGAAGCCCGGATCTTCCCAGATTTCCAATTTTCACTTTTTTCAACTGCTCGAATAAAGAGCGGGATCGAGAAAAAACGAACAAGAACTGTACGGCGCAGCTCAGGCCGACCAAGAGTGCTACACTGCATGGCGTACAAAGGACGGAGTACGTATTCCCTTTTTTGTCAGCTAAAAAAAGGCTGTGTTTGCTGCTCAAGTATCAAGCGAAGCGAGGGCAGAGTGGAGCCGTTAATATATGCAGCGTGACAAAAATAGCAGCGTGCACCGACAGAGACGGCGCACCACTGGCTGGGCGGCGCCCCGTGGCGTTGAGCTTGTTTCAGAACCCCGAGCATGGGGATGGTTCATTAGGGCAGGGATTATCACATCATCTGCCTACTCCGGACATCACGCACACGGCAGCTGGGCACCTGACTCCTGAGCCTTGCCACGCTAACCAGGACATTTCTAAACTCAGTTCGTGCAAAAAGAATTTGCTGACTCTGTGCGGACTTGACCGTGCATGATAACTGGTTTCTTCTCCATGCTTTCTCTGTATCCAGGGTTCAAAATATTTATCAAAGTGGTGTGACAGATTGCGGGAGGTAATCTACTGCACTCCGCACGGAGTACCCATGGATAGATACGTCTGCAAGTGACGAGTCCCCAATTCGCTACACGGTGGTTGAGACAAGACAGGTGCATCTTCTTGGCATCTCGAGTCTTGGCAAAGCAGGATTCGTGTACTCCGTCCTCCGTACGGAGTAAGCCGTAGTTATCATCAATCATTTCAGGAGTCAGGAGAAGTTGGTCCGTCCCGACTTCCCAAGTTCCACTCAAGTCTCGACGTTATGACGTTTCGTCTAGCCTGTTTTGCAATCTACAGCCCCGTCGAGAGAACCATACAGGGCAAGATTAAGCATTATCTGATACGGGGGCGAAACGGGATGCCGCCCTCGCATAAATAAACGACCCGTTTCTATATACGTCTAGACAATAATCTACATACGGAGTACTCCGTATGCCTTTGTTGGAACTTGGAATCCCACCTGACCAATAACGCGACCATTGGGATGCCGCGGCTGCGGCCGCAAGCTGCAAGCAGCCGCTTTGCTCCAAGTAGTATCCTTCGGATATGAGCCGAATAATTCCTGTTTGAGATCCTTTTTCTTTTCAGCTTCTAGGCCCTGTAACCGCCAGTCTTATATACGGAGTGTAATCTTGTTGGATCTCTAACTCAGCCCTATTATTTATTTCAACTGTTTCAGGGGGGAGCAGGGATTCCGATACGAAATAATAAATAGCTACCTACATCACGGAGCATGCAAACGGCCCTTGCAATGATGCAGTCTGGCTCCCTCATCTCATCTATGATCAAGGTACGGAATACTGTATATTCTTGAATCCTGAAGAAAGCAGGCATGAGTATGATGAATTTGCTTTTCATTAAAGGAAATATCCACAAGTCTATCTAATAGTCAGGTTTCCGAGCAGCCGTTTTGGCATGATCAGGGGAACGATGAATGGGCTGCTAGCATGTGCCAACAGCATATTATGCCGGGATACAAGGACGAGGCGTTCTGCTCTCCCTCTGGACCCCTCGCTCACTTATCACTGAAGTGGAGACAAAAAAGATGCAAAAGGTCTCCTGCACTGCACAGAGCAGATTGCAGATTGTCCTGATTTCACCGAGGGACAAAATCATGACGATATGACGATGGACACAACTGGGCATGCCTCGAGACTAACACCACCCCTGAGGGTATCGCCGTATCGGATATCATCATCCAGAAACCACCCCGGGGTGGAGCAGTGGCGATTCAGGTGGCGTCCACGGGGCTTTTTTTCCCCCTCTTCCTTATCCCTGAACCTTGGAAGGAGTCATCGGACATCAGAAGACTGTGAGCCACGCTGCTGGGTCTTTCACGGAAGCGATGTACGGAGTATCATTAGGACTCCCGGGCAAGACAGTTGAATTGTCTTGACCTGATGTCTCAAGAATACATGAGATAATCCTCGATTCTTCGAGATTCCATCGGTCCGACGCGATTCCAAACTTGTCAGGCAAATTCATCTCCAGGGGAAATGTCAACGGTTCTTCTGAGCTGAATGCTATCCGAACAGATACGGGATGGATAGAAACCACGTATGACGACCGAGTGACGTATACGACGTTTCTTTCATTGTCAATAGAACAGAGAGGAGACTGCGACTGCGACTGCTTCGAGGAATCGTCGTTCGCCACGAAGTGGAAATGCCCATGATGACCTGTTTGAGCTGTAGTAGTCCGTCATTTGGTGTAGGTAGTTTGCCAGGGCCAGAAATCAATCAATCAATGAGGCAATAATGCGATCCATTTGATGATTTCACTTGCGCGAAGCCCTTCTAGGTTAACCAATATATTTGTATTCCTCGAATTGCAGAGCTGTCGATCCGATCTGGTGGTATTGGTAACTGCCCTCGGGGGCTACATATAGCCCATTCATAAGTAGATATTCTCGAGGGTACTGCACGAGTATATCATATCAGGAAGCCTACATGACTTCAAGAGCACATGCAGCGTCAACCATAGTGGATTGGGAACAACTAAACTCACTTATTAGGTCAAACTGCCATTTCAATTATACATACATACGAAAGGTCTAAGAGAATTTCCGAAACAACATCAATCATGACTTTACTTCTTTCGTAGCCGCCTCGTGGCTGCGCATCCAGTCCGCAAACTCCTTTCGCTTCGCCTAGAAAACTGTCAGCTTTATTTTTTTTTATTTTTTTTTTCAACCAAGCAACCACCGATAATTATAACTATATCCAAACTTTGAAAAAAAAGGCCAAAGGACACTCAAACTCACCCTGATATCCCAGAACCCATACCTCTCCTCCAACCCCCGATATGGATTCCTCACTCCGCCTTCCCGCTCGATCTCCCCCGCCCACGCGCTCCAGCTGATCGGCTTCAGCCGCTCAGCGCCGAGAACGAGACCGAACGAGACGAGCACGACAGCGACCAGGGTCTCGATGGTGATGTCGAGGGGAAGCGCGGCGGCGGAGGGAGAGGAAGTAGTTAGAGACCGGGCGTTGCTGTAGAGGGTGGAATGCTCGTGCGCGGAGTAGCCGCTGTGAACCGGCGGAAGGAGTAAATGTCAGTCAGTCAGTCCGGTCGTGTCTTGTGATCATCGGGGAAAAACTCACGCATGAGCGAGCAGGACCAGCCCGAAAAAGGTGATCAGACGCGAGATGAAGCCCATGATGTTTGTTCGGTGGACGTTGTCTTTTTCCCGGATTGACTCCTCCGGTTGAGCCTTTTTCCTTTTTTTTCCCCTTTCTTTTTATCTTCCCTTCTACCGCGTCTTCTTCGGACCAGTAAGGAAGGAATGCAAGGCGGGGGTAGAGGGGTGAAGTACCAATGCCCTCTAGCTTGTCGTTGATTGTTGGATTGTAACGTGCCGCTCTCCGGCGCGATTACTGGTGCAGCGGCACGGAGCAACCTGGGGCCTGGCAGTTTGGTACGGTTGCGGAGAGCACCCCATTGCGCAATATCAACTCCTCTGCTTGACCCCGCCGTCACATCCGATTCGAACCCCGCCATGAGAAACCCGACACGGTCTGACGGCCAGCAGGCCATCCGTTGGCTACGAAGGCAGTCATCGAACAGTTTTTAAGAGCCGATACTGAATACTCTTTAGACATTTACAAGGACTACTGTGCCTTAGATCGCTGTCCACATCAAGTATATTTTCATTCATAAGCACAACCGGCGTGTACGCCCAGGTCGCATCTAGCTCGATAGGAATTCATAACACTATAAAGCTAGTGAAGAGACATAAAATCAATCATGGCGCCCATTCTTCAATCATAAAATCACATCTACAGCTTCTGCATAGCGGCCTGGAGGTTTACGTCAGCAATGTGGCGGCTGAAGCGAGGCACCCAAGCTGAAACTTACAATATCGGTGGACTGGACGTGGTCCTCATCCTGCTCAATCAGCTGCTGCAGCTCGTCCAGAGAGACCTTCTCGTCCTCGACGACAAGGTTGATCTGCAGCTTCCTAATACCGAAGCCAATAGGAACAAGCTTCGAGGCACCCCAAACGAGACCATCCATCTCGATGGCACGGACGTTCTTCTCCATCTCCTCAAGGTTGGTCTCATCGTCTATATAGATACAGTCAGCTTCATGCATGATAGGTTCGGCGGAGTGGATATCGATGTTCAGCACATACCCCATGGCTTCACCTCCAGGGTGACAAGGGACTTGGCGACAACCTGGGGCTTGCCCTCCTTCTTCTTCTTATACTCAGCAAGTCTCCTTTCCCGCTCCTTGACGACCTCTGGGTCTTCCTCCTCCTCATCACTGCCGAAGAGGTCCTCCATGTCGTCGTCATCAGCGGGCTTCTCCTTGGTGGGCAGCTCCTTAGTCTCGGGGCCGTAGGCAGTGTAAGGCTTCGAGGGGTCACCAGGGAGGGTGGAGAACTCTGCCTCGTACGAAGCGATGTGCTTGTACCAGCGGGCGAGATGGGGGTACTTCTCTGCGTCGGGGGCGCTCTGGATGGCCTTGAAGGTCACAACATCGGCCTGAGAAGGGGCATAGCTAAGGGTTGATCAGCTACTACGTCTTTTCTTTCACTGCGGTTTTGCAAGAAGCAACAAGGAGTGGCGGGAACATAATCAGAAACGCGATTTCTCGCAATTTTGTGTAAGTCATGCAGCGGTGTCTTAAGCCGCCTCATAAACACGGACCAAAATTTGTTTTCATCATATCATAAAATGGTAAGGAACACACAAAACACTTTCAGTCTTCTTAATAGGAAAAAAAAATTCTCAAGACCTACCCCTCAATGTAGCTCTTGTCGGCCAAGAAGTTGTTGGCGACTGCGCAAGAGCATGGTCAGTCCAACTCTGAAAGGATATTAGAAGAGTACAGGGCTCACCAAGGAGGCCAGCGTCGGAGGAAAGGTCGGTGAAACCCATGGTGAAGTCTGATGATGCTGGTTTGGGAGATGTAGGAGGGAGAGTGGCGGGTGGGATAAGGGGCGCTGAAGTTTTCTGAGGTTCTGAAAATTAGGTTGTGAATTTTTTGAGGCGCGAACCCCTCTATGGGGCTCGGCACGTGATCTGCGCGGCGGCGGCGTCTAGATTCGGAAGCTGGAAACTTCCGCCACATCGAACTACTTTTGAACCCTGGGAAGCACTGGAGCTTTCGAGAACTCTCGACGCGGTATAAATACATATTTCTTAGGATGTACAAGTATAGTACCAGACATAGATAAGTCATTATCTCGTTTTTCTCTCAGAGAGCCTTTTGTGACAACGCAGGCTCCAGCAATGATGCCCGCGAGGTTACAAATTGGGCGGACTCGCTTTGTCCGCCCCTCGACTCTAGCTTCGCCAAATCGACTAGCTCCTACGCAGAGACCGCGTCTTGCTGCGACGCTTCAGCCTCAATCTATTCCGTTTCAAAGAACTGTCTTCCCCCCGATTTCTTCCGCTCGTCACTATGCTAACGGTCGACCGCATCCCCCGGGCGGTACTCACCGGATGAACTTGGGAGGAGAACCGGAAAAGCCCGCATTGGAGCAATATGGAGTGGACCTTACTGCGAAGGCAAAGAATGGAAAGCTCGATCCTGTTATTGGAAGAGACGCAGAGATCCATCGGACAATCCAGGTCTTGTCGAGGAGAACGAAGAATAACCCTGTGCTCATAGGAGCCGCTGGTACCGGCAAGACCGCAATTCTCGAGGGTCTGGCCCAAAGGATCGTGCAAGGCGATGTGCCGGAAAGCATAAAGGACAAGCGCGTCATTGCTTTGGATCTGGGGTCGCTCATAGCGGGTGCGAAATTCAGAGGCGATTTCGAAGAACGGTTGAAGGCGGTTTTGAAGGAGGTCGAGGAAGCGCAAGGCGGAGTGATTCTTTTCATCGATGAGCTTCACACCCTACTTGGACTGGGGAAGGCGGAAGGTAGCATCGATGCAAGCAATCTTCTGAAGCCAGCTTTGTCTAGAGGCGAACTTCAGTGTTGCGGTGCGACCACCCTGAATGAGTACCGATTGATCGAGAAGGATGTCGCTCTGGCCAGACGATTCCAGCCCATCCAAGTCAGTGAACCCTCTGTGGCAGCTACGATTTCCATTCTGCGAGGCATCAAGGACAAGTACGAAGTTCACCACGGTGTGAGAATCACTGACTCAGCGCTTGTCGCTGCGGCAACCTACAGCAACCGTTATATCACGGATCGTTTCCTGCCCGACAAGGCTATTGATCTGGTCGATGAGGCTGCATCCGCCCTCCGTTTGCAGCAGGAATCGAAGCCGGATGCAATCCAGGAACTGGATCGCGAGATCACGACAATTCAGATCGAACTTGAGTCACTCAGGAAAGAGACCGACATTACCAGCAGGGAACGGCGAGAGAGATTGCAGGAGACTCTGAAGGCCAAACAAGAGGAGGTTGGGAAGTTGATGGAAATTTGGAACAAGGAGAAAGCGGAGATTGAGAGTATCAAACGGACGAAAGAGGATCTGGACCGTGCCAGATTCGAACTCGAGCAGGCACAGCGGCAGGGCGATTTTGCCAGGGCCGGAGAATTGAGATATTCTATAATTCCCGGTCTTGAGGCAAAGCTACCGAAAGAGGGAGATGAAGTTTCCACGGCCGCCCGCGGCCAGACTCTCATTCACGATGCCGTCACCCCTGATGATATCGCCAATGTCGTCTCTCGAAGCACCGGTATTCCTGTCAACAAACTCATGGCCGGCGAAGTCGAAAAACTGATCCACATGGAGGATACACTGAGGGAGTCTATTCGTGGCCAGGATGAAGCTCTTTCAGCAGTTGCAAACGCCGTGCGCATGCAGAGAGCCGGTCTCAGCGGTGAAAATAGACCACTGGCATCTTTCATGTTCCTTGGTCCGACCGGTGTTGGAAAGACAGAACTCTGCAAGAAAATGGCTGGCTTCCTGTTTTCCACTGAGTCTGCTGTCGTGAGATTCGACATGAGCGAGTTCCAAGAGAAGCACACTATCAGTCGTCTAATCGGATCTCCAGCGGGATATGTCGGATACGATGACGCTGGGCAGCTTACCGAGGCTGTGAGACGAAAGCCGTATGCTGTCTTGTTGTTCGACGAGTTCGAGAAGGCTCATCGCGACATCTCGGCTTTGTTGCTGCAGGTCCTTGATGAAGGATTCCTCACTGATGCTCAAGGCCACAAGGTCGACTTCCGAAACACCCTTATCGTTCTGACGTCTAATCTTGGAGCTGATATCTTGGTTGAAGACAAGAATCAGGGAGACGGCGAAGTCTCTCCCGAAATGAAGAAGGCGGTCATGGAGGTGGTTCAGGCGTCGTACCCTCCGGAGTTCCTCAACCGAATTGATGAATTCATAATCTTCAGGAGACTCTCTCGAGAAGCTCTGAGGGACATTGTCAACATTAGACTGAAGGAGTTACAGTCCAGACTTGATGATCGCCGAATGACCTTGAAGGTTGATGAAGAGATCAAGGACTGGCTCTGTGACAAGGGTTACGATCCCAAGTATGGCGCTCGACCGCTCAACCGACTCATCTCCAAGGAGATTGGCAACAGACTGGCCGATAAGATCATTCGCGGCGAGGTCACGTCTGGACAGACAGCTCGTGTTTCGTTCAATGCCGACAAGAGTGGTCTTAAGATCACAACCGAAGCATAAGTGTCATGATTTGTAATGCATTGGGGTGTTGGGCTGTACATTATGTAATTATAGATATCTCTCTTGGCGCACGCACTGTTAGATATCCTGAGGATTGCTCTGGGAGCATTGCATGACGTGAACTGTGATTTTCATGAAAGTGTACAATAACTCATCTCCCCTCAGTTTACGAGCTTGATACCATAGAGGACAATTTCCAATAGACTTACGATCTGTATGAACTTGACTCTTCTTGTTGTATCTGATACATTTGTAGCTTAGAAGTCCTCCCAGCTGCCACACCTGGCCCTAGGGCCCTAGGCCATGTTAAGGTATGGCCGAATTTGGTTAGGATGTGGTTGCAGGTGCATGACCTGAAGCTGGGAAACCTACTAGTAGGGACAACCCTTCATCTTATCGGCGGTATCAACATTCAGCAGCCAACTGGCAATGAACCGATGGCTTCGTCATCTGCCAAAAGAAAAAGGGATGCCGCATTTCGCTCTTCCTACAATGCTTCCAGTTCGCGCCGTTCCCGACTTAGGAGAGAAGTCCCATTTTTCCCAGACCCTGCTACCCTGAATAGGATTCCTTCATCTACTTTGTCCCATATCACTTCAAGAGTGCACCAGCCGAGAGCTGCTGCAAATGTAGCCAGTGAACAAGATGCTCGCCGAGACTTAGAGCGAGGTCTGGACGACGACCTGGACCAAGTGGTTATGGCCATCGATATGAAAGAATGCGGGACTGTCGGCTGTTGCTATTATGTGGCCCAAGAAGAAAAGTTATACATCCTGGGAGACATCCGGTCCAGTGGAACAGAAGCTGTCGAGACCTGTTTGTGCACCCTAGTATCCATTATGCCTTCGAATTTGCTGACATTAGTCTGGTCTCCAGTAAAGCTCGAAGTGAAACCAACTGTAGTTCTAACCTCTACCCGTGCAGAGCATCTCATCAAAATAGGACGGCAAGAGTTACGACAAGGAGATGGTAATTTGAGTGCTTAGTTGTTTTGGATGTATATGAGCCTGACTACTCCTTTCTCCAGATGCCCAATTTTTCTTGCCTTACCAGGTTGATATCCGCCCTTCACAGGAGTTCAGCTATACAGGAGCGAAAAATAAGCTGGTTGCTTTGGAGATGTCCTCGGAACATAACGAACGCATCCAGTTTCTGGTACCCGGTGATGGTTTGACATACGACGACCAAGTGAACACGGAAGAAGTAGGGTTTACAGCCCATGAAGGGAAAATCCTACACTTGTCCGGTTTTATTGATATGGAAAACACGGTTTCCGTAGGCTGTGCTGGCGCTCTTCTCACTTACCTTCAACGCAGAAGAGCAACCGAATATCTGCCTAACGATGATTCTCCAAATGCGTTCAGAGTACGTTCTGTCGAGATGTTTACTTTACAGGGAACGATGTAGGTCTCAACAACATCCGCAACCTGTGGAGGTGATCATCGTCTAATCACGATGCAGGTTCATCAATGCAGATACTCTTTCGTCCCTCCAGATCTTGCAATCTGAATCACATCCCAACGCCTTCAATCAGGGTCCCGGGAGGACATCATCAGGTTCAAAAGAAAGCCTTTCAATCTATGGCCTATTTCACCATCTCGCCCGTACCCCCCAAGGAAAGGCCCGTCTTAGACAGCATTTCCTTCGGCCTAGCGTTAACTTGGAAGTTATCCGTGAGAGACATGACTTCATACACGTGTTCCTACGACCAGATAATGCTCCTGCCCTAGAGAAGATGGTTTCAGGATTGAAACAAATAAAGAACCTGCGACCAGTAATGATTAACCTTCGCAAAGGTGTCAGCACGGGAAGCGGAAAGATCACGGGCTTCAAGACCACTGTTTGGGGTACACTCCTGGCAGTAAGTCAACTCAGATGGTAGATCGAAGGCAAAAATATTGATGACTACGTGTCAGTTTGCCTTTTACGGGATTGATATTGAAGAAGCGTTACGGGAGGTTATTGGTGGAGAGTCATTAACTATGCGGACCGAGGCAAGAAGGAAAAACATTGAGCAAGACCGCACGTACTAACAGTTAATTGGAAAGGCTCTGAGAATACTCCATGGGGTTGGCCTCCGTAGATTGGGAGCGATGATCCATGAGATAGTATGCTTATGCCATCGACCGTTTGGGACAAGACTAACGCATCCAGGTCGATATCGACAGCTCTGAGGAGCAGCATCGGACTGTTGTAAAACCGGGAGTAGACCGAGAACTCGACACCATGAAGGATAGGTACAACGGATTAGATAGTCTGCTGAAACAAGTTGCAATCGACATTGCCATGACGATTCCAGAGGAACTCGACATTGATGTCAATGTCATATACTTCCCTCAGCTTGGCTTCAACATCGCTATACCATTAGATCAGGCAGGGAATGCAGCATATGATGGAGATGACGAAGCTTGGGATCTGATGTTCGTCACTGAAAACAGAGCGTATTTCAAAGACTTCAGAATGAGGGAGATGGACGACAAGCTGGGTGATATGTATGGACTTATTTGTGGTATGTCTGGACGTTGGATGCTAATGTTATCAGAGGAACTGACCTTTTCCAGACAAGGAAATAGAGATAATCTATGAACTGGCTCAGAAGGTGTTACAATATGAAGAGGTCCTTGTGCAGGCATCGGATATCTGTGGTGAACTCGACAGGTGAGCTTTGACGGCGATACTCTGATATGAGAGCTGAGATATTTTAGTCTTCTGGCCATGGCGCAGGGAGCGAGCATGTACAAGCTCATTAGACCAGAAATGACAGAAAAGAATGTGATTAAGATCAAAGGAGGCCGGTAAGAACACTTGTTTTTACTCCTGTTCGATTAGTACTCACATAATGCACAAGCCATCTGCTTCAGGAGCTTACTGTACCATCATATGTCCCAAATGATACCTTCCTCGTAGGGGGCAAAGGTGACAACCCATCGGATATTGATCAGGAGACGTCAGAAAGCAGTTCGGATACGGTAGACGCACCTCACGATCCGAGCATGCTGCTATTGACTGGACCGAACTATTCTGGGAAGAGTGTATATATGAAGCAGGTAAGGGGTTTCATGTATAATTTCACTTTTCCTACTTACATTTCTAGGTCGCCCTTATTGTGTATTTAGCACACATAGGAAGGTAAGGGGAAATTTTTCCAATACAGCATAGCAAGACTGAAAACATTAGCTTTGTCCCTGCAGAGAGTGCAGAGATCGGTGTGACGGACAAGATCTTGACAAGAATAAACACTAGAGAGACCGTCTCGAAGGTGCGAAAGTCGTAAATGGCACCCTCGTTTCTCTTGCGGAGCACTTATTTTCCTCTAGGTCCAGAGTACATTCATGGTTGATCTGCAGCAGATCTCACTAGCCCTGAAACTGGCTACCAATCGAAGTCTGCTTATCATCGATGAGTTTGGAAAAGGGACTGACTGCAGTGGTTTGTTATTTGTGCTTCCTCTCATAAGATATTCGTGCTTCTTCTAATAGACTGAATTGGCAGACGGCGCCGGGTTGGCCTGTGGAATTTTCGAACATCTATTGAACCTAGGCGACAATAGGCCAAAGGTTATCGCTGCGACGCATTTTCATGAGATTTTTGAAAACGGATTCCTCGAACCTAGGCCCGAATTACAATTCGGACACATGGAAGTCCAAGTCGACGAGAGAAGCCGGAAAATCGGGAACCAGATCACATACCTCTACAAGTATGAACTTGTACACTTTGATATACATATTCCAGATGAACTAATATTTTATAGCTTCCTCCCGGGCCGCAGCAACGAAAGTTTCGGGACAATGTAACTGCTGAGTCGATTCATATCTTGGTCTCGACCTCCACTAACGAGTAACTTTTACAGCTGTGCAGCAATGAACGGAATTGACCAAGCCATTATCGCTCGAGCGAACGAAATCGCCGCACTTTGTGCCCGTGGCGAGAATCTAGTAGCTGCCTGCGCCAAGATGTCCGCAGAAGAGATGGAAGCTCTTGAGGAAGCGGTGAGAGCTTCGAATATGCCATATTTTTTCTCTTTCCAATATATAAGTTGACAGTGTTTTCTTGCATAGGAAGCTATCGCCAGAAACTTTCTGGAGTTAGACCTTTCCAGGAAAGTTACAGCCAACAGCATCAGGAATGTTCTCAATGCTATTCTAGAGCCAGAAACCAGTACCAGTGGCTAAAAGAGGATTCCAGAGAAGTTGTCGTTCTCTTTTAACTTTTATGTATTATGACTTCAAGCGTCAATTGTCTTTCTGAAGTATCCATTATTAGCGATTGAACCGCTATGTGTCTCATCCGTCTACTTCTGTGCTACCAGCTGCACTCCCGGAGAGTTAATACTCTAGCTCCTTCATGTTAGAATAAAGTCATTGACAGTAGAAGTCCTTACATTATGAATAACGATGTTAATCAAAGTGTTCCATTCGATGCAACCGGAATCCTTTAATAGACTATACAAATATATGTACAGCAGAAAGACAAAACATTTTTTAAGACACCTCTCGAAACGCGACTTGGACATCGAAAGAAATGGCCTGACACAGAAGACCTTCAGAGCTTGACGCTCTTGACCAGGTTCTTCTTGATACCGGTAAGTTCACCACCGTATCCACCTGGACCTTCGCCACCCTTGTAGAGCTGGCGAATGCTGCCCAGCCTCTTCTGCTTCTGCTCGAACTTCTTCCTCTTCTTGACACGGGGGTTGCGGTTCTCCTTCTTCCGCTTGGGCGCCAACCCTTTGTTCTTCTCGATCTGGTAGGTGATCTTGCGCTTGCCGTCTGGCCCGATCTCCTCCTCGACCTGGACCTTGCCGCCCTGGCGCGTGGCCTCAGCGTAAGCCTCCGCGCGGGCCTTCTTCTCCTCCTTGCGCTGCTTGGCGCGTGCGGCAACCATGTCGTAGTATTCGTCTTCGTCGCTGCTCTGCGCGTCGCCTCTGACCTCGGCGGCGGCGCGCTGGTCTTCTTCGTCGCTGTCGCCGCCCAGGCGTTCCTTCTCCGTAGGCTCCTTCCTGCCACGCCGCTCGGCCTCGGCAAGCAGTCGAGCCTGGCGGTCCTTGATCCGTTCTCGGTACGGCAGGTCTTCGTCTCCACCGGCGTTGCGGCCCGCGGCGCTACGCTTGTTGCTCTTCTGCGCGAGCTGCGAGGTGTAGAAGCGGAGCGAGCGCTTCTGCTTCGCCTTCTCTTCGGCTTCGCGAGGCGTGAGAGCGTTCTCGTCGCCGAAATCGGAGTCGCCTGCATCCGCGTCCTTGAATTGGACCTTCGGTTTCTGTGCCTTCAGCTTCTTGCTCTGGCCATCGATCAGCTTCGACAGGTCGGCCAGGCCGGCTTCGGTCTCGCGGATCCTCTCTGCCCGTCGAGCCTCGGCCTCTTCCTGGGCCGCCTGAGCTGCGCGCTGCGCCTTGGTCAATTTCTTTGGCGCAGCAGCCTTCTCTTCCTTGTCCTTCTTCTTCTCCTTCTTCTCCTTCGCTGGCTCCTCCTCCTCTGCTGCTTCGGCGTCTGCCATCTCAACGTCCTCTTTGCTCTCCTCCGCAGCAGAGATTTCAGAGACGTCAGGGACGTGGAGATTCTTGACTTCTTCCCAAAGCTTCCTGCATTCAACCAGAGATTCCATAACTGGGTGCTCTCTCAACTGGCCAGGGGCCATAGCAAGCTTCTTTTCCTCATTCTTCTCCGCAGGAGAAGTGAGAAGCATGAAGTACACGCTGATCGAAGCGAGGTAAGCTGACAATGCACGGAACTTCACCACGGCCACTGGGGCGGGCTTGGTAGGGTCGGGCTCCTTGGAAGAATTCGCGGCTGCCTCCGCTGCCTTCGCAGCCTGCTCCAGGTCTCGATGGGTGGCTTGGAGATTGACGAAGTCTTTAGCCAGTGGCTCGAACTCCGGATATCTCGACTTGAGGATCTTCAGCTGCTCATCGATGCTCATATCATCCGTGATTTCCAGCTGCGGTAGGACCTCTGTAATAACGCCATCCTGGCCCTCCTCTCCGTCTTCTTTGTCTTTATCGAACTCCAGCCACTCGGTCTCGTCGAAACCGAAGTCCGCCTCTTTCATAGCCTGGAGGCGCTTCTGCTGGATCTTCTTCGCCTCTTCTTCCTCCTCCAATGCATCAGCTTCCGTTTCGATAGTATCAGCATTGTAGAAATCCTTCTTAGATGATCCCCATGCTCCAATCCCGTCTTCTTCCTCTTCTTCCTCTTTGCGTTTGCGGAGTTCCACGACATCTGGATCCGGACTGTCGTCGCGTAGCTTCTTGGACTTTTTAGACGATTCTCGCATATCATTTTCATCGTAGTCGTCCTCATCATCGAGATCTTCGTCCTCGTCCTCGTCCTCTTCATCCAGCTCGTCCGAGTCGACGTCCTCATAACCTAATACTTCTTCGTCGGAGGGCTGGAAAAATTCCTCTGCGACGGGGTCAGTCAACTGGTGTCGCTTCAGTAAATTTCAAAAGCCAAATACGCACCATCCTCCTCCAGCTTGCGCCGTCTCTTGGCCTCTGGGCCTTCCTCCAGCAGAATCTGATCCCGGCCCGCCAGAAACTCATCGTCCGAGTCGTCAAAGGTCTCGTTTATGTCGTATTTGGTGCGCATCGCGGGCTCATTTTCCTTCTCGGAGGTCTGCCCATAGGGGCGACCACCGGCCTTTCTTTTCTTGCCCATGGCCGTTGAGGGCGAGGAGGTCAGCGAGTTTGTGGTCAGATAGGGCTCTTTTTCCGCTTCGAATACTTTGATAAAGTTCGACACAAAATTTTGGGTGTCCCTCACCGCCCGCGATGCGCTAGACCAAAACAGGCATAGTTTGCATGGTTTGAGCGGCGGGAGGTCTGCGCTGGCCGTCCACTCCGCCGCGGTTGCCAGACAAGGAAGCGCTGCCAGCAGGACGGCCAGCCAAGTCAAGGGGGAGTGACGGTGTTGCCGGTCCGTTTTACTGTTGTTTACCTTCTTTTTGTATCGGTCGTTTGTCCCTTATCTTTCCAATTCGTCCCCATGACATACTCGGCGGCGACGCTGGGAATTTCGGTCGTTCTATGCAGCATCCTTGCATACACGGTAGCCAAAATGTTCGGGTTCGGCTCTCGAAACGAATTTGTCGTTGATGGCAGGGTACGAGCTCCTTTTTCTATCTTCAATTGATTTCCGCTGATGAATTTTTTTATTTTACAGACTGTCGTCATTACCGGTGGTTCTGAAGGGATGGGGAAGGAGGTGGCAGTCCAGCTGGCGGAGAAGGGAGCGAACGTCGTTATAGTCGCGCGGACGGTCAAGAAGCTTGAAGCCGCATTTGAAAGTATCAAGGTACGCCTTACCATCTGCAACTGAGACTGGGCGCTCGCTGATGGTTCATCTAGGCTGCGGCTCCGAACCCAGACAAGCAGAGATTCCACTATATCAGCGCGGATTTGACGAACCCTGCCGAGGCTGAGCGGGTCTTGGATGAGGTCACCAAATGGAACGACGGAGCTGCACCTGACGTCGTGTGGTGCTGCGCTGGATACTGTCATCCTGGATTTTTCGCTGAGACCCCTATCCAAACACTACGTGACCAGATGGACACCATCTACTGGACGGCCGCATATACCGCGCACGCGACGCTGAGGAAGTGGCTTGTCCCAGTTCCCCCTGGTCAGAACAGTGCCAACGATACACCGTCGTCGCGACGTCATCTCATTTTCACCTGCTCTACTCTCGCTTTCGTCCCTGTGGCCGGTTACGCCCCTTACTCTCCCGCCAAGGCTGCAATTCGTTCGTTGTCGGATACGCTCTGCCAGGAAATCGAGATGTACAATGGGGCTCGCCGCAACCAGAAGAATGCCGCTCCTGCTGCCGATGTGAAGATTCATACCGTTTTCCCAATGGGTATTCTCAGTCCTGGATTTGAGAACGAGGAGAAGCTCAAACCCGAACTTACCAAACTGCTGGAGGAGGCCGATAAGCCCCAGAAGCCAGAGGAGGTCGCTCGAATCGCGATCAAGGCCTTGGAGAGAGGCGAGTACCTCATCACGACGATGTTCGTTGGCCACATGATGAAAGGCACCGCTCTCGGACCGAGCCCAAGGAACAGTCTTATCCTTGATACTCTGTTGAGCTGGGCCAGTAGTCTTGTGTTCCTGCATGTGATCCCAGATCTTAGCAAGAAGGCATGGAACTGGGGCAAAACGCGTGGGCTTCCAAAGGCGAGGTCATGAGGCATTTCAACACTAGGGTTTTGTCCGCTGGAACGTGTACATAGAAGATACCCCTGAGTGCTGCGTCTACAGCCTATCCTGTTTAATTATCGTTATCTGCTGCTCTTCCTCCCAGTCTACCTAAAGTCTATCAGTCGAAAAGTGAATGATAAACGTGTGTAGTGCATATGAAGACTGACTCTCCTTTGACACTATCTTCGAGCCTTCAAGCATTCGGACCGTGTCCGAGGCCGCTTGTTTAGATCCCTGTGATGTTGGAACGGCCTTGTCTTATTAGGAAGATCTATGGGATTGCTGCACAACAAGGTCGCGACTGCCCTTCTGATGCATTCCACCCTTCGACTCCCAGGCGAAGGCTCTCTTTCTTTTAAGTGCGAAGGGCTGCTGTTCATATGCCTAGTCATCTCACATTGTTCCACTACTTCTCCAAAGAATGATCATTGTTCTGCCCAGTTGATCTGATTCTGATTGTCGCCCTGTCATTTGAGAATATCAGACGTTGATCACCGTGAGAGGGCTTAACATGGAGTTCCTTCTGGCGATCCTCCTCTTCGTTCTCTCTGCTTGTTCCGCATATCTTCCTTCAGCGTTCCTTGAAGAATCTCCTCAGCTGGTGATCGACGGCCAGGAGGAGATTGGGCCAACCAGTAGTTGCTGGATAGACCTCAGTTGTTCCTTCGACGAGATAGAGAGCTGGAGACCGACCACGCGTCTCGATTTTCAGCAGTACATGCAAGCAGAACACCTCGGCCTTCTGGCGTCCGCCGACCAGCTTGGTGCTTTGGAGGGAGAAACCGTGTTCACCATACGGAATGGACTTGCTGAGCCTGGCTCCTGGCTCTCATACGTAGAAGCAGCAGCCACGGAGGCTGCTGAGCGTGGAGCTGCGCTAGCTCTGGGGTATTCCAACGACACGGGTTCTAATCCTGGCGCCGTAAGATGGTTCAACTTTTTCGAACAGCAGAGAGCCGGGCGGCTTGCTGATCGTAGGGTAAGCCTAGGGACTGTCATCACTTCTGTACACCTTGTTGGTTGTTCGAAAGAAGCATATCGCTGACGGGATTGTAGATACATGATCGTTTATGGGCTTCTGCGTCGCAAGCTTCGACGCTCTATGGCATCGGTCAGGCGCATGTAGCTTCTGTGCCAACGGGAACTCCGCGAGAGCAATTCTGGGTTTCAGCGATCAGATTTAGGGGGGAAGTTATGCAGGAACGTTCTTTGATTATATTCTTCGTTCGCGCGTATGTGTTTTTCGCTTCATCTCCTTGATCTCTTTCTTTGCATATGCGCTTGACAAGGTCCATCTAGCTGACTTACGTTTCATGGATACTAGAGCCCTGGTGTTTACGAACAAACCCCTAGCTGTCGTCATCGAAGGTGTGATCAATTTCTTTACTCAGGTGAATTCGCCGGTCCCAGCCAGGGTGTACTCGGAGATAGTCTGGCGACTCGGCGGCATTCTTTTCGGATTCCATGCCGTAGGGGGTCTTAGCGATCCTGAGGAGCTAATGCAGTTTCCCAAGGAATTCTGGAAAGCTTATCAGGAAGGACTCAAGGAAGAAGAAATGTACCGCAGCCTTAAAGAATGTGTGGAGGGTGACTAGGTACTACTCACAACGTGTGTTTCCCTATGCAGGATTTGGGGAAACGGGAATTTATAAGTATGTCTATGGACAATGTGTGTATGTTTTCCGTCATGTATAGTAAGCAGATATAAGATTATTGGCATTTTCAGCTAGAGATGCTTTCAGACTGGAAAACTAAATGGAATGAGTTGACAAGACTAGCTAGAGGGTTCAACGGTTGTCGAGGAGCCCTTCCGAGAACTGGAAACCTAACCTTAGTAGGCACCTACTTCCAGTGACCTAGATTACAAATAGTATGTGCTCATTGTCACTTCTGTAGCTCTTATTTGGCTTCATGTCAATGAGATCTTGGTACCTGATGGAGCTAAAGTCCATTTTCTGGGTGCAAGCATAACTTTTCCTCTGAGTGACATCTTCTGAGCCAGGGGAAGTTGCGATATATGACTTAGGGATACCCTTTATCCTGTAAGGGATGCATTAAATATCCATTTTAACGTGCAAATTGACAGACGGTTGCTGCCAATGTGGGCCATTTTATGAATCAAGAAATCAAGATCGGCCTGTTATATCAAATCGAGCAATGTGAAGCTGGCATCCAGACAGCCGCTAATGATTAAGACATGGTGTTGACATGTGTAGAAATGAGATCTTTGGTTTATCGAGATGGATCCATCTTAAACGAAGTTATCCACATAGGGTTAGTCGGCAACTCCGCCTGCACGGAGTTGGTGCCTTATGTGGGGCTGCTGTAGGGCTACTACATGTGATGCAGCGATGATCGACCGCCCGCCAAGTATGTGCTGTCCAAAGTCCGAGATCAGGTTTATGGATGCCTACACGCTGCTACATAACAACAATGGCTCTTCCATAGGGATCCTTCATTCTTACTGCCAATATCCTATGACCATGCATCAGCAATAACTGGCTCCAAACCCAGATGCTCGGTGGGAGCATCCTGCGTTTCTTATCTCCGTTGGCAGCCCCGCAAGAGACAACACCAACAGTGTCGTCTCAAACCCAACAATTCCTCTCGAGCACCATCAACGCCCTCGAACCCTTACTCTCATCCCTCTGGTCCAAGGTCTCACGTCCCTTCAACTTGCGAGACATGATGGACGCCATGTTCTCCATCCCGCTCCTCTCCTTCCTCCTCGTCCCCGCCCTCTCCTCGTACAGCACGAGCCTGAACCTGCTCTTCTTCTACATGACCTGGGCGACGCTCGTGCTGTCGCACCCGCCGCTGCGCGTCGAGATCTTCGGCACGGCGGCCGTGCGCCTCCTGTTCTACCTCTTCCCGTCTCTACTCTTCTTCCTGTTCGACGTCCTGGCGCCCTCGGCGGCGCTGGTCTTCAAGGCGCAGGGCGAGACCGGGCTGCCGGCGGGGAGCAGGCGCGGGCGGACGGGGCGGAGGGAAGCCAAGGTGGTCGGGTGGGCGGTGGTCAATCTCGTCCTGAGCGTCGCGGTGCAGGGCGCTGTGGAGTATGTGCTGACCAGGGTCGCTGGGGCGAGGAGCGCGCTGAGGGTGTCGATCAAGCTGCCCATGCCGTGGGAGGTTGCGAAGGATTTGGTTCGGGGGTTGTTGGGGAGGGAGGTAGGTCGTTCGATTCTTTGCTTTTGTAGTATAGTGCCTAGAAGAAGGGGAAGAAGCTACCGAATCCGGTGGCTGAAATTCCGTGTGTCTGTGTCCATGACATATGCTTATGTGCAATTACAGATCCTCTCCTACTTCATCCACCGCTACTCCCTCCACTCCCAGGACTCCTTCGTCGGAAGATACCACCGGCGCTGGTACCACTCGCTACGCGCCCCGTACCCTTTAACCGCGCACTACGACCACCCGGCCGCCTACATGTTGTCGAGGTTCATCCCGACCTACGGCCCCGCCATGCTATTCCGCTTCCACATGCTCACCTACATTCTCTACCTGGCGATCATCTCCATCGAGGAGACCTTCACCTACTCCGGATACAAGATCATGCCCACCAACTTCTTCCTGGGCGGCATCGCCCGGAGGGTGGACATGCACGTGCTCAGCTGCGGGGAGGGGAACTACGGGCCCTGGGGCATCCTGGATTGGATCTGCGGGACGGCTGTCGCGGAGAGAAGTACTACTAGTGTCGAGGATAGCAGTGATCTCCAGGATGAGGAGGAGATGGAAGAGTATGAGATCGATGAGAAGGTGCGCAGGGCGATAGAGGCGTCGGTGAGGAGAAGACTTAGGGAGAAGGAGGGGAAGGGGAAGAGTAGTGCTAGTAGTAGTAGACGGGGGAGGAGTTCCTAGATATCTTCGGTAGATACCCAGGTACCTTATTATATCTTCCTCGTTAGAGATATTATTGTCCAGGCATGATTTCATGATTTCAACAATAATAGACCTAGAATGGAATGTCTGTGCGTTTTTTGAGCCCGCATTCGTGAACGAAGCTCATTCAGTCGACAATGAGACATTGAAAATGCAGGCTGGTTGCAACTGCACTTTATATCTCAATGTTGGCCCTCGCCCAGCCTTACCACAATCCACGATTTCCGAACTCGGCTCTAATGATGGATTATACGCAGCCGACAGAAGATTGTGGGCTCCGGGGAAAGCCTGCTGCAGGTTGAGGAGGTTAAGTAAGACGAATGACGGATCTGATCTGGATCATGATTGCTGCTATTTTTTGTTGAATTTCCACCTGAACCTGTAAAGTTGTTTGAATTTCTCTAAGACATTTAACATAAAAAAAGACGTTCCAGTCTCATGCGTGAGTGGAGGGCACATGTGACTGGCGGGGGGGAAAAAGGTATTTTGATATTTTTTGATCATTCATTCAAAAGCGGCCGCGCTGGAGGGCTGTGCGAAATAATAATAACAGTCGGGTTTTCGAGTGACCACAATCCTAGAGAAAGAAGGGGATCCCCATCGAGTTACATATTTCATGAGCTCTCCTCCTGCGCTTCGCAAATGCGTTCCTTTCCCACACACATGAACCCAGGAATATGTGGAAAATGACCCACTTGCAACTCTAGCCGCCCCTCGTAAAACGCTTTTCCCACAACTCACCGAACCCACGGCCCTTTTTTTTCGTCGTCGCACACATCTACCACTTCATCTCGTGGGGCCTGTCGCCGTTCCGGAGGCTGAAGCTGGTTGCGAGGTAGCTGGCGAGGAACTGCTCCTTCTTGATGTTTGCCAGAAGAGCCGAATCTATGGCCTTCTGGTCTGCGGCTCGGGCGCTGGTGACCTTCTTCTTCTGTTCGGAGGTAATATGTATATTAGTACATGTATCTCCTGCGGTTTCCAGATTCACTCCACAAAATCGTTCGCCGGCCAAAACTGTAGTAAGCTTACCTCGGGCTTCTCTCCCTGCTTGAAGAAAGCCTCCTCAGTCTTCTTCTGCTGCTTCTTCTCCTTGGTGAAGTAGTCGGGCTGGGAGACCTTCTCGAGGACCTGCTCGTCGATTCCGCTCAGGTCCACTCGGGTGCTGGTCGCGATCACATAGCGGTGGTTCACCCGTCGGAGAGGAACACCGTTGATCTTGAAGGGACCGGTGACGAGGAGGACGCCCTGGCCCAGGTGCTTAAGGAGGACGACACGCTTGCCACGGAAGCGGCCGGCCAGGAGGATCAGGACAGTACCGGGCTGGAGGCTATCCCGGATCTTCGCTGGGCGGATGGCCTTGCGAACCTGTTGTGGGAGAAACACATGTTAGAATTTCGCGTTCTTCCTCAGTTGTACGTCTCGCAGAACAAATATATGAGTATGTATGTGCGTATATCAAAATCATGCGGATTCCTGTATCGAACCATGTTCCATCGACGCCGGCCGCTGGATACCAACACGAGAACCCATTCACCAGGGCAACAATCGCACAGTTGACAGGAAAACGCATGTCAATTCGCTGCGACAAAGGGAGTACTGACTTTCTTTGGCTGCGGCTCGTCATCCACGGGGTACCACTTCTGGGCCTTCTGGCTCGGGTGCGGAACGGTCCTCTCACCCTTTCCAAACTGCTTCGTCTGGCCAACAGTAGAGTCCGACATCTTGGCTGCTGGGGACGAAGTGTGCTGGAAAAGAAAAGAAGGAGGGGGGGGTTGGTGGTTGTCGACAGATGGTGTTGAATTGATGTGTGACTGACTTGGTGCGGCCCAGGGCGGGAAATCCTGAGGTTTGTGGGAACGCGAGCCCTATCGATTAGCCGAAACGCGCTAGTGCCGATTCGGAGCGTTGCCTGGCGCTGATAGCCTGATAAGTGTGCGCGCGGCCGCCCGTAGAGACCGCTTGCGCAGCGCCCGCGCGCCCACGGCGGCCAAGGCTCGAGCTCCACGCCCGAGCACAACACCACCACTGACGTATCCCCGGCGCCTCTCTGCTGCTTCTCCAGCTTCTCCTCCAGCTTGCGGACCGCTGGTCGCTCGTCAACCTCTGTGCGTCGCGTTGTATACCCCCGCAGTGCCTGCCCAGCATGTCGATCACGCCCATCATCACCTTCAAAGCAGGTATCTGTGACCTCGATGTAGGTGCTCGCTCTTGTGTTTGCGTCGGGGATCGTCTGCTCCTCGAGCTGCCACGCGGTGATCTCTGCAGCGCCTGAGAAACATGGAACTGACTTCCCATGCTGCAGACCTCTGTCACGCCCCCGAGAGTCAAACCGAGGCCAACCCCGGGCTATATCTACCTCTACTCGGAAGATGAACTGGTGCACTTCTGCTGGCGCCCGCGGTCCAAGCCCCTCACCGATCCCGAACTGGATCTGGTGATGGTGCCCTCCGACGGCACCTTCACTCCATACAAACATGATCTTCCAGCCGGAGGCAAGGCGCCTACGAATGGTCGGATCTACGTGCTCAAGTTCTCATCGAGCTCCCAGCGATACCTCTTCTGGCTACAGTCCAAGAGCCAGCACGAGAGGGGGGATCCCAGCTGGTTCAGTCCTCGAGACCTTAAGCTGGGAGAGATAGTCAACACTTTGCTGCAGGGAGAGGAGATTGACGTCCAGCAAGCGATTGCCAACCTCCCCAGAGGGCGAGGCGGTCCGAGCCCCGACGAAGACGAGACCATGGAGGATGTGGAAGGCACTGATCATGATCGGGGCCATAATCACAGCGGTAGTGGTGGAGCCGGTATGAATGCAACTGGAGGAGACATCCGGGAAGAGGGCCAAGAGTCGAGAGAGGGCGGCGCAGACGGTGGACGAGCGTAGGTACAACTCTCTGAGTCTGGAATTCAGCGTGTGCATCGCTGGTTGCGCTTCTGTTTTATGTGGTCCCATTATTTATGTCCACGTGTTTGGTGCTTCTTTTATCTCTCTTGCTTTTTGTCGTTGTGCCTTGGGACCCAGGCGTTCTGTGCAACCTTGCTCCTCCATGCCCTATACTTACTGCAGCTTTGAGTGTTCTCCAACCGACTGACATCATAACAGGGCAGCCGCAGCATCGGATCCGTCAGCCGTTGTACAAGAATTTCTCAGGTCCCTCCAAGGGAACCAGCGTGTTCCGCCACCACAAGGCCCCGAGAGACATTTCACCACCCTTCCAGATCTTCTCCCTCCCTCTTCTACGCTACCACTAGTGGAGTCCGCGGACTCGGGGACGGTCGACCACCTGTTGAGTTTTCTACCACCTGCGTTACTTCTGCTGGCGCAGGACATTGATGATGTGTCTGCTGCTGAGACCAACCCAGAGGTCGCGCAGGCGGCCATGCAATCGCTTGATCTATCGCAGAAGAAAAGTATCCTTAGGAAAGTGCTACATTCTCCCCAGTTTACACAGAGCCTTGGGAGCTTGACCGTAGCTCTGAGAGACGGCGGCTTGCCCAGTATCAGTGAAGCTCTCAAAATCCCAGTAGAAAATGGCGGATTCATTCGCGGAGGTGGGGTGCCTCTAGGCGGTGGTGACGCTGTTGAGGCTTTCCTGGAGGGTGTTAGAAGACGAGTCAAAGAAGAGGGAACGGACAGCGGTGACCGGATGGAAACCGAGTGATCCTGTCGTCGCAGAGATTTCATGTATGTAGTTCGTTGGGCGGATCCGCCTTGTCAAACTCGAGGGGTTATTTTTGGAACCGCACTACGTATCTAGGTACATTCGTCGCGCAGTTCTGGCCTTTAGCACTTCCTGCGTAATGGATGTTCCCCGCCCGCTGCTAGACGCTGCCGCTCGGAACGCAGCTTTTGGTTGGATTAGACAACCTAGGTCCTAGAGAAATAAATAAAAAAGCAAATCATTCCATATACCGACTACAGTACCCCTGATGATGTAAAAAAGAAAGCACTTATCTGGTAAGCGTTCCAAGTATAACCGGGCGCTGCGAGCCTGCGACTGTGCATGTGTCATCCCACAGCCCTAAAATTGCGGGCACTTCCTAGTCCGGACAGGAGCTCTAGGCGGGCCGCAGCAACAAAGCCACAGCTGACGCTAGAGAGTGCCACAGCTCGGCGCACCCCCCAACCTGGCCGCGCAAACAGCCAAACGGCTATCGGGGGCTTGTAAAAAGGTGTCCATTCATTATCTCTACGCTCGCTGGGACACGAGGGATTGACGACGTATGCTTCTGAAGGTGAGGAGTCGTCCCTGGAGCGCTCCCCTGGATGATCTGCGCATCTCCGCTAACCTGACTTCTATTAAAGATCTAGACCCCTTGACGCGGGTTTCCATTCTTCTGGCCACGAAAAGGTGGACCGACAGACTGTCCTTCGTTTGGAAATACGAGATTGGCTGGTTCCAACAGATTCTTCCGCTACCTGAACTTTTTCTCACACGTGCTGGGGCCTGCGATGTCTGCGATCAGGTAACAACCGCCAGATACAATGGCGTCCGATAATCACAACAGCGACAATGACCCCGCCGGCAATCAGTCGATACCTCTACAAGATCTGTCAAGGCCTCCGGATACTGCAATTGCCGATGAGCGGGGTCGGAGGAGACGGACAAGCAGCGTCAGCAGTGCGGGTGGCCGTCCTATACCGAGGCGGCCGTTGACCGGGCGTTCATTGAGATATGAGCGGATTGCGGAGGACTCCCCAAGTCCTACGGACAGGGCCGGCGCAGCGCCGACTCAGCCAGCGCCCATGTTGACGAGGCCAATTACGTCTCCTTACGTTTCTGAGCCCGAGAATGTCTCCCCAGTCGACGATTTGGGAGGGTTCGCGCAAGCCATGACCTCTGTCGGGCTCAGCTTCAATGGACCGCAGCAGAGGACGGTTTCTCGGTCCGTATCCTTACCGGCAATGCGAGAGTCTGAAGAACATCCGGATCGCCTGCCTCAGGCACGAGATAGCATGAATGAGCCCGAGCCTGAGCAATACCTTCCTCCTCCCGACGCGAACGATGATACCACTCCCTTGACTGATCAAAGATACCTTCAACCTATCAGTGGAAATCCGGCTTCTGAAGGACGGCAACATGATGGGAGCAGCCTGCACACGGTTCATTTTCCTGATGGAAGTCAAACAGGGTCACGGCTGGGCGATGATTTGCCAAACTTGGAGAGCGGATTGGGGAGAGGACGTCGCGGCAGCAGTAGCGCTGGCGGTCGCTCTCGTTCACTCTCGCCTTCAGTATCTGGTTCTGCATTATCAAGGGCTAGTTCGATGATGAAAATGATGTCACAGCGTGTGGTCAACCTCAGCAACGAACCAGAATTGGTGGAGCAATCGATACGACGAATGGAGTCTCTGAAAAACGCAAGACTCGATGGGCCTCCCGTACTTCCTGCGATGCCAGAATACGCACATGATGCATCATCCAGCGGGGTATCTAAGGGTCAGCTTCCTGCGGAGAAGCCCGCCTCGAGTAAATCGTGGAGATACCGCTCCAATCCTCTCAGAGGAAAGGCACTTGGTATACTCTCCCCGGACAACCCGATACGACTGTGGCTATGCGACGTTCTAGTCCATCCTTTTACAGAACCTTTCATTCTTGTCGTCATCATAATCCAGACTATATTACTGGCCGTTGAGTCTTCGAGGTCAGTGTATGACCACCCAAGGTCTAGGCGCTGGGGTTCATCAAAATTCGACTATTCTTTTTTTATTATCTTCGTCATCTATACGCTGGAACTGATCGCCAGGATACTGGTATCCGGCTTCATTCTGAACCCTACTGAATACAGTACCCTTAATCGTTCCCTTGGGTTCAGGAAAGCATTGGTTGAGAAAGGGAGGGATCTTTTCACGCCACAACGCCAATTTTCCACAAGGAAACCCATAACGCCTGTGAGGCCACAGTTCTCTCTCTTGCGGACGTTTACGGGTTTCGCACCGCATCAAGACACGCTGGATGATCCTGTCCAGAGACAGCGTGTCAGACTCGCCCACCGTGCGTTTCTTCGGCACTCCTTCAACCGGCTTGACTTTGTTGCTGTCGTATCATATTGGATTTCCTTCTTTCTCTCCTTGAGTGGAGACGACTTCCGGCATCACGTCTACGTTTTTCATATGTTGAGCTCTTTACGAATCCTACGCCTTCTTGGTCTTACCAACGGTACCACTGTAAGTGTTTTTATGGGGTAAATGCGAATAAACTGCAACTAACTTGCATCAGGTGATTCTTCGAAGTCTCAAGAAGGCTGCTCCATTACTGGTCCATGTCGCATTTCTTATTGGCTTCTTCTGGCTTCTCTTTGCCATTGTAGGGATCCAAAGTTTTAAATCAAGCTTTCGGCGGACATGCGTCTGGATAGATCCCGAGGGGCAGGATAACTATACATTAAACGATCCATTTGGTACTCTCCAATTCTGCGGAGGTTATCTCGATAATAAAACCGGGAGCCCGATGCCATGGGTTAGAGCAAATGGCCAACCCTCGGACTCTAAGCCCAAAGGATATCTATGCCCCAAGGGATCTCTGTGTGTTGAAGGAGATAATCCCTACAACGGGACTGTGAGCTTCGACAATATCTTGAATTCCCTCGAGCTCGTGTTCGTCATTATGAGCTCCAATACCTTTTCTGATCTTCTCTACTATACGACCGACAGTGACTATCTCACATCTGCCTTGTTCTTCGCTTGCGGCATTGTCATTCTGAGCTTGTGGTTGGTAAACCTGTTGGTCGCCGTTATCACCTCGTCGTTCCAGGTCATTCGAGAGGAAAGCAAGCGAAGTGCCTTCGCTATCGAAAAGATAGATGAAGTGGGCCAACAAGAGACAGCCCCTCAAAAGGTCAGCCGTCTCAAGCAGCTATATGATAAAACGGAGGGGTTTTGGGTCTGCCTCATCACATTCGATCTTATAGTGCAGTGCATGAGAAGTGCGACGATGAGCGATGATCGAAGGGACTTTATCAACAATACGGAAACTGTCGTCACCCTCCTCCTCTTCGTCGAGATCATTCTCCGTTTTGCTTCCGACTGGCGCGGTTTTCACAAGAAGCGTCGCAACTGGTTCGACCTTGGACTCGCGGTGATTACGTGCATCATTCAACTCCCACCCATCAGAAATTCGGACCGACCGTACGCGGCTCTCACCCTTTTTCAAATTCTCCGGGTATACCGAGTTGTTCTTGCATTCTCCTTGACCAGGGACCTTATTATGGTCGTTTTTCGCAACGCGGTTGGTTTACTGAACCTCATTCTCTTTGTGTTCTTGATAACTTTCCTTGCTGCCATATTTGCAACGCAGCTCTTCCGGGGTCAGATACCCAGGGAGGATCCAGATGGTAACCCCATCCAAGTCTCATTCTTTGAGATCTACAATTCCTTCCTGGGAATGTATCAGATCCTGTCCAGTGAAAACTGGACATCGATGCTTTACAGCGCAACCAACTACACGGTTTCATTTCACACTTCCTGGATCTCAGCCTCGTTCCTTATCATGTGGTTCATCCTAGCCAATTTCATTATTCTCAACATGTTCATTGCCGTCATTCAGGAAAGCTTTGACATTTCCGAGGACGAAAAACGTCTTCAGCAGGTCAAAGCATTTCTTCAGCAGAAGCAACTGAGCGGTTCTTCGCACGGAAATCTGTCTCTTTCGGCGATATTCAAGCTTGGTCGTGACCCGAACAGATATAGAGATCCTCTTGACCACGGACCAGCGGCCCTGGAGATGTTGCTGAAGGACGCTGTCGTAAAAGAATTCCTTCAAGATGAGCAGGACCCGCCCCCGAGACTCCGACGGGCAGATAGCATCCCGCTGGTGGTAACACAAGCAGGAACTGGCCAGCCGGGCTTTCTGCAGAGGATACGGAGCAAGATCACCAGCTTGGTCATGAATAAAGAACCGAATCCATTTTACTCGAAGCTCAAGTTTTCTCGTGCCTACGACGAACTGGATCCTAGGGCGATGGCCAGAGAGGTTGTGTCGGCTGCAGAGCAACGAAAGCGGGCTCAGCGAGAATACCTGATGAAGCATCCTAATTATAACAAGTCTCTGTTTATCTTCGCACCAGACAATCCTATCCGCAGAGTATGTCAGCGCATAGTGGGACCAGGGCGTGGAAATCAGCGTGTCGAAGGGGTAGATCCATATAAACCCGTTTGGTACACATTCTCTGCATTCATATATGCAGCTATTGTTGCCATGGTCTTGCTTGCGTGCATAACGACTCCGCTCTATGAACGAGAACATTTCCTGAGCGACGACTATACTCGTCGCAATTGGACTGTGTGGACGGACCTGGGTTTCGCCATTTTATTTACCATCGAGGCCATTATCAAAGTGATTGCGGACGGCTTCTTTTGGACACCGAACGCATACTTTCGAGGGTCTTGGGGGTTCATAGACGGGATCGTTCTCGTGACACTCTGGATCAATGTCATAACGTCTCTGTATGACGATGGTGGCGTCTCCAGAGCTGTTGGTGCATTCAAGGCTTTGAGAGCGCTCAGGTTACTCAATGTCAGCGACAGCGCGAGGGACACATTTCATTCGGTGATAATTGTTGGCGGATGGAAAGTCCTTTCCGTAAGTAGACCTTTAAAATCTCCTGTCGAAAACGCTTGCGCTAACGTCCGTCAAGGCGGCCTTTGTCTCCATGAGTTTCCTTATTCCGTTTGCTATCTACGGGCTCAACCTCTTCAATGGGCAAATGGTAGAATGCAATGATGGCAATCTGGAACAGAGCAGCCTGGACTACTGTATCGGCGAGTACATGAGCTCGCCATATAATTGGAATGTTCTGGCACCACGAGTCGCCTCGAATCCGTACTATAGCTTCGACAATTTCGGCAGTTCGCTCTTCATTCTGTTCCAGATTGTTTCCCAGGAAGGCTGGACAGATGTGCAGTGGAGTGCAATGAGCATGACAGGTGCCGGTCAGCAGCCTCAACCCTTCGCTTCTCTGGCAAATGGACTTTTCTTCGTCGTCTTCAATTTGCTCGGAGCTGTTTTCGTGTTGACACTGTTTGTGTCCGTCTTCATGAGAAACTACACCGAGCAGACTGGCGTCGCCTTCCTGACCGCAGAGCAGCGCTCTTGGCTGGAATTGCGAAAGATTCTCAGACAGATCTCGCCATCGAAAAGGTCGATCAACAGCAAGAGCAGCAAGCTCAGGGTGTGGTGCTACCGCATCGCCATCAAGAAACATGGCAGATGGGCCAGATGCATGACTACCATACTCTTGCTCCATTTATTGCTTCTCGTTCTCGAATTTTATCCGTCGGTTGCTTGGTGGGATAAAACACGAGGTATGGCTCCCAATGATACCCGCCCTATCGATTTTAGTTACTGAGCTCTTTCAGAGGCCTTGTTTTTTATCTTCACGTTCTTCTATATCGCAAACATAATAATACGCATCATTGGCCTGGGCTGGCACCGGTTCAGCAGGAGTTCCTGGGACCTCTACTCCCTCGTGTCGGTACCTGGGACTTTCGTCACAATGGTTCTTAACCTCCTTAGTACCGACAGAGTTATCGAAGGACTGAACAAACTTTTCCTTGTGTCAGTTACGCTCCTTATTATACCTCGAAACAACCAGCTTGATCAGCTTTTCAAGACTGCCGCAGCCAGTTTTTCGGCAATTGGGAATCTACTGGCCACCTGGTTCGTCCTATTCCTCGTTTACGCCATCGCTATGACCCAAACCTTTGGCCTCACGAAATTTGGCGGCAGCGAGAACAATAATGTCAACTTCCGAGATGTGCCCAGGGCCCTGATCTTCCTATTCCGTACAAGCTGCGGTGAGGGCTGGAATCAACTTATGGAAGACTTTGCCACCATGCGGCCACCTTACTGCACATTGAAGGAGGAGTTCTTCGACAGTGACTGTGGCAGTTCGGCGTGGGCCCGTACGCTGTTCATCTCCTGGAACATTATCAGCATGTACATTTTTGTTTCCTTGTTTGTGTCTCTCATTTATGAAAGCTTTTCCTATGTCTACCAGCGAAGCAGCGGTCTCTATGCAATTAGCAGGGAAGAGATCCGACGCTTCAAGCAAGCGTGGGCGACGTTCGACCCGGATGGAACTGGGTATATTTCCAAAGAACAATTTCCTAGGCTACTTGGGGTAAGCACGCTGGAATCAACCCTTTTGATTTTCGACAACCACTAATCGTTTAACAGGAGCTCTCTGGTGTGTTTGACATGCGCATATATGACGGCGAATTCACAGTTGGGAGCATACTTGAAAGGTGCAGGGTCAGTCGTCGAGAGTCTTCGCGTCCCGATGTACGGGCTGTCGATGGCGTCGACCTGGACGAACTAGGCAGGATCGTCAGCCGTATCCCGGTAGATACGATAAGATCTAGACGCCAGCGTTTGAATATCTTCTACGAAGAAGTCCTGGTGTCCGCAGACCCTGATCGGGGAATCTCATTTACGACGTGTCTCCTGATCCTTGCACATTACAACGTGATTAATGACAGCAAGAGCTTGAGGTTCGTGTCCGCCACATGTCTTTTTGGTCAACTTTCGACTAACTCCTGGTTTCAGACTGGAAGAGTTCCTCCGACGCCGGGCGCGGCTGCAGCGTGTCGAAGAAGCCGTTCGTCGAAACACTGTTATTGGGTTCTTTGACACTCTGTACTGGTCTCGTGAATTCCGCCGTAAGATCGAGGCTCAGAGATCTGCTCGGATGACCACTGTTCCGCAGTTCAATGTCCCAGAGATCTTCGTGGACCACCAGGAGGATGATGAGAAACCGGAGTCACGCGACAATGCCCCCAGTGGCCCCTCTTCGCCAATGTTGTCACCCAATTCCCCAGGCCGGCAAGCGAAGCCTGGCCTTCCTCGCATCGACACCAACCTCCAGGGTCGAGGCTCTGGGGCAAGCACACCGACTGAGTGGTCAAGCATCAGCCCGTCCCTGTCGCCGCGTCGTGCGACATCTCATGTGGAGACGGAGTATGATGGCGCTTCTAGACCGAATGATCCCAGCAGCCCCAGGGGGGATGGCGACCATGGTCCTGAGAACAGCGCGATGAGCGTGGACGACATGATGCAATCACTCGGCGACTCTGCCTGGGGCGAGAGTATCAGGCGCAGTTTCACGCGGCGACGATCGAGAGAATTTAACTAAATAATCCCTACCTTTCAACTCCAGTTCGACATCGGCGATGTACTGTACAGTACAATACGGGTGCTAATATACGAGGAATGGCGCAACGATACCAGGACAGATGCAAAATGGAAGCAGGCTCCCACGATTGCACATTTCGGTTTTGCCTTAGTATATAATAAAAAAGGTCGGGTACCGACATTCAGGTCGATCCTTTCCTCTCCTTTCGATTCTCGTGGAGTGCACATGTGCGTGCCTCCCTGCCGGATTTTCAGACAAAAAGAGAGGATAAAAGGAAGCGTTGGAGCTTACCATCTCTTGATGTTTTGAGATCATCTTTTACATGCTTTGGAAGCTGACAGTGCGAGGATATTGTTCTGGCATCGATTGACTCTGCACTTTTTAGTTCTCGTTCTGCTGGATTTTTTTTCTTGCTTGTTTATCTTATCTGCATAGTTCAGAGCACTTGCATAGCGGACGGCGTTTTGTCTCTTCTTCTCGGCCTGTTTTTGTTTTACGCTTTGTTCTTTCTCCTTTTCTTCTATTTTGAGCTCGGTTCTACCTTAATATTCTTCTTTGTTCGGTTACCAGTTACATTCCGAGCGCCAGTCTTGGCTTGACATAGTAATACATGGCCCTGGATGGCATGGATTTTCGGTTGGTGACGGTGTGTGTACCTAATGTATGTGATGTGGATTTGAGATTCATCATGTATGAGAGCCAAGAGAGCCAGGCTACCACTAGGTACCTGACCAATTAAGCATCGATCGGTGGTGTTTTTTCCGCCTCCTTTACTGCAATGGCATAATAATTGCACATCACGCAATTCCAGTTGTCCGGTTACAGCCGCCTTGCGTTGCATGGTATGAAGGTAAGGATTGTGTGGCACTTTGTATCTATGATAGAAGTCGATAGTCGGGAATGCTATCCCATTATCGAACTAGGATGATATATCTGCAAGAGGCAATTCCATAGGAGTAATGTATCTCTTTTGGTGCCATCCACTATCCGTAGGGCTTAATGTGATCCACGGAGTAAGGAGTATTTAAATAGTAACTGCCTCCGTGTAGTGGCGCAACCTACTTTATAGATAAAAAGCGTATGGAGTACATAGTGAGTCATGACTCACATCGCCCCCAGCAGGAAAAAAAAGGACCATGACCTTTCAAGAAATGGGGGAGGAAAGAAAAGACAGAGAAAAAAAAATGAGGAGCACCTCGACTAACTCTGCAGGGGAAGCTGGGAGGTGCGACGCATGCCGAATCCGTGAACCGCGACCGGCGTCGGCGTTATCCCGTCTTTCTGAGACGCGGACCCCTCACCAAAAGTGTCAGAGGACGGATTCTTCTACCGAATGAGGGTTCATGCTGCTGCTGCTTTCAGGCCGCCAAGAGGGTTGGATGTGCGGAGGTGCGACGTGCCTAGGGGGCGGGAGTGTCGCAGGTTCGGATGGCCTCCAACGGCGATGGTCTTGGTTCCGGTCTGGGCCGGACGACCGAGCAGGATACAGATACCTGAGATACGCTTCTGTATATTCTGTATACTCCGTACAATATTCTTGTGACATCATAGGCGCTCTCCAGTGAGTGATATCGACACATCTGGCTCGCAAGCACGGGATGAACCACGGTCGCGGTGGTGGAGAAGAGGGACGTCCATCTCCGCTCCTCTCGCTCCGCGTTCGTCCGATCAAGGGCTGGCAGTGTCTCACGATGGATTTCATAATGAAGAATCTTTTTTTTCCCAGGTCCCTGGCGTCCGCCACTCTCCTGGTAAAACCCCTGGCAGAGTTCGCATCTCCACGAACCCTTGTCGTCCCGAGGCGAACCGTCCCCTGTGACGACATCGCGCTAGAGAGCTCATCCACGCACATCCATATTTACGGACTCCCCCTTCAATTATCATCTACATTAACCTCCCCACCTCCAGGCCCGGTTGGTCCCGGCTGCTTTCTGCCATACAGACTGCCTAATAAAGGTACCTTGTCCTCCGGTTCTCAACCTTCGCTTGTCCGGTCAAGTGTGCCGTCGTCCTGTTCCTTCCTCGCAGGTCGATTGATTGTGGGATTTTTTTTTATTTTCGTTTTTTACTTCTGTCGTGTGGTGGATCTGGTCTCCGGTCTCTCAGCGGTTAACCTAAATCGCGAATCGCCCGCTTCTCGGGGAGTGATCGTTCATTTGCGGGATAGACGCCCAAGACGCCCGTACCTGCGTCGACCAGAGGAGCGGGTGCGCATCGCATGCGCCTAACCGGCCATCAATTGAAGAGTTAAATTATTCTATCCATCCATTGCGCGCGACTCGGGGAGTTACAGGTCTTTTTTCCGCTTCTTTTCCTTCGTTCATTTGCATCGCAACCAGGCGGGTCCTTGGGAACTTTGCGAATCGCTTGTTGGAGCGGCAACAACAAGCAACAGCGACCACAACAACCAAGCGGTGTACATACATACCCTGGTTATCTCTCTCACTCTTCTTCTTCACTCACAACCCCCAAGGAAAAGCTGTCGCCTCTAGCGATTGAATCCAATTGAAATCCAGCGCTTTTTTTTTCCTTTGCGGTGGTCGTGGTAGAAGTTATATCCAAACAAATTTGTCAAGACGGCGGTCCGCGAGTTAATCAGCCTCTTTGAGGCTATCGATTCAGCCTCTTCCTCTTCCTCCTCTTCTCCACCTCCGTGGAAGAGGAACAGAATGCATGGCCCGAACCACCACCGGGGCCTCTCCCTGGGCGAGGCGTTCCCGCATCCCCAAACTCCTCATCGCCATGCGCGCATGGGAAGCGGTGACTCCTTCTCCGTCAGCCCCATGAGCTCAACCGCCACAAGCCCAACGGCCTCGCCCACCTCCACCTTCCGGGGCATGTACCACCATCCCCGCAGATACCACCGCTTCTCCCAGTCGGTCTCCGGCACGGCGGACGTGGAGCCCGACAGCAGACGCAGCCGGAGCCGCAGCCCCAACTCCAGCCTGCACTCCGCCTCCACCATGTCATCGTTCCGCCGCTACTCGCAGCAGCTGCTCCTGCTTCGCCGTCGCCCCTCGGCCGTCGACCTCGCCCTGAGCGAGGAGCGGTCGCGCTGCGACGAGGACCGCATCGAGCGGTGCGGGCTGGATCTGATGGAGCCGCGACCGGTCGACCCGTTGCCCCTGCCGCCGGTGGAGTTCAACACGAGTATCTTTGGCGGCGGCGGGGATAATAACGGTAATAATACGCACGATGACGGCATCATTGACAGCAGGATCCGGCAGCTAGTGGGTCATCAGCGGTCGCCGTTCCAGCAGCCGCGGTTCGTGATGGGCGGGATCTTCGAGGTGATGGAGGGTCGTGCTTAAATTAAAGGTGTTGGAAGTGAGGAGGAGTGAAGCAGAATGAGGCGTCTTTTTTTGTTTGGAGCAAACCCCCACTTGGTAATGAATTCTTGATGGATCATTCATAATGAAACGAGAATGAAAATGAGAATGAGAAACAAGAGAGAGGTGAGCGGCGAGAGGTTGTGTTTCATTTATGTATATATGATGTTCCTTTGTGTACACTCGGTGGCTCTCTGTCTTGTCTTCACTAGCTTCACCGCTTATCTACTGGATTACATTTATATCTACATACCTATGCGTCGCTTCGATTGTCAAGCAGTGCATTCAGAAACAATTGATTTGTTCCCTTTTTTGAGCTTTCCTTGCTGAATTGATTTGAGTAGCATTGTCGCTTCTGGTTGTCCATTGCAGCAATAGAAGCTTACTGTCCCAGGCGAAGGGGCTAGTTCCTGTACCGTCCTGTCCTATTCTTGGGTTGTTTTGGTTTCTGTCTACCTAGCATAGATTCTACAGTATGTATATCCACACTTTCTGCCTAAGAATCCGTAAATATCCGTTCCATTTTGGCGATCGAGATTCTGAAGTCAAATTCCGAAAGTAGAGAGTCTGAGGTATAATACACCACAACACCTACATTACAGTATACCTACCTGCACATGGACTGGCCGGGGACAAAGGGGCTTTTGTCAGATTCAGATGATCTCTGACCATTGCTGAAGGGTCGGAAAGTCTTGGACATGGCAGCCGTAACAACGATACAACTTCAACAGGGGAGGTATTGAATGTCGTCGACGAGATGTTTGCAGTCTGATTCCTATCCCATAATACCGCACGTAAGCTTGAATTGACAACGAAAATCTTCGACGTCATGACGAACATGAAGAAGATCATCGCGACCACGGCCAGACATTTCACAAAGGACATGTAGTATTCGATGTGGCCGTAGATTCGGACGTGGAAGACATTGGGCAACGCAATGGCGACCAGGAAGATGGTGATATACGCTGCCAGAGGAACTACCTCTGTCTCGGGCCAGAATCGCAACACAGACACTGCGGGGGTGATTTCTGCTGGCATAATCATGACCCACTGATATGGCACAAAACGAAAGCTCAGTCAGTCTTCCTCTTGAATGAAAGGGTATTAATATTAATGTGAGGCCGAGGATGCCATTCTCACCGCAAACCAGAAGTTGATTCCAATGGCGAAGCCTAAAGGCCGGATCAACGTATTCCGCGCATTGCCTGATGAAGCCGCCGTGAACAGGCTTGTAGGTGGTCATCTCGCCAATGGAAGAGTACTGAAGGTAAACCATAATCCTTACAGCAATTTGTGTGTTAGCTTAAAAAAAGATAGGTCTGGAGGAAAACCTCCGATCTTTGCTTTATCTTGCAATATAACTGCTTACAAACATATGCTTGATATATGCAGCCTCTTGACAGGAAACACTTTAAATGAAGAGTAAACATAAAAGCAGACGATGTTGGTTCCTAAACAACCGTAGAGTAAGCGTTAGCTAATGCTCAATGATATTGAGCCTGTTATGTTAGTTATCTCCTATCTTTGAAATAGATTAGATAGATAAGACAACTGACTGCAGAAGAGGCACCTTCGATCTTCTAGTTCCATTTTGGCCCAACTATCCGCCGGCAACATCATGCAACTGCCCCCGGTCCAAAGCGGGGGAATCCGCCGGACTTTGTAGATAAGGATTCTTTTCCCACCGACTCGGAGCAATATTGAAACAATGCATTGAGACATTTACTGTCAGCTAAGATATATTATTCTTCGTAGCTTTCCCCTAGCCAGATACGTAGAAGTCGTCTAAAATAGAGCTTCCTTCAACTTGAATCATATCCTCAAGCCGGCATGGCTCCGAAATCGTTTCCAGTCCCCAATGGGACAACGTCATTTTGGCGGACCCAGCCCGATGCGCTTGATAATCATCGATCGAGCGCAGTTCTTCCAGAGGAGAGCGACATCGTCGTCATCGGGGCCGGGTACGCAGGGGCGTCAATCGTCCATCACCTCCTCGAGCAGAGCGGTCCGTCATCTACTTTACCCTCGATTGTCATACTCGAAGCACGCCAGGCATGCTCGGGCGCGACAGGACGAAACGGTGAGCAGAAGCAAAATTCTCTGGTATATAAAATACAAATACAAATACTAACACGAAGGATAACCCTATCAAGGAGGACACATGAAACCTGACGCGTATAATGCGATTAGTACAATTGCAGCTGAACACGGAGTCAATGCCGCTGCCGAGGTCGCCGCGTTCGAGGCAAGGCATGTGCCCTTTCTGAAGGACTTCATCCAGAAAGAAAAGATCGACTGCGACTATGTGGTTACGACCGCCGTAGATGTTCAACTGGATGAAAAGCACTGCGAGAAGCTCAAGGCAGGGTACGATCGACTGACTGCAGATGGGTCCGAGCCGACGAAGAAGGTTCAGTTCACCCCAAAACAGAACGCGGAGACGGTATGATCTTTGTTTTAGCTTTTTTTTAATTTCTTGTCTTTTCCCTTTCCTCCTTTTCCCTTCGAGTCTTCGGCTGCTAACATGTTATGTAGTTTTCAGGTGTCAAAGGAGCACAGGGCTGCTTTAGCTACACAGCCGGCCACATATGGCCGTACAAGTTTGTCCTGCACCTGCTAAACCGTGCCGTGGCCCGCGGCGTTAACTTACAAACAAACACCATCGTCACAAGCATATCGGATTCGTTAGATGCAAATTCCGGGAGATGGACGGTCAACACTTCTCGCGGCTCGATCAAAGCGAGACAGGTGGTCTTTGCCACCAATGCCTATACCGCCGCCCTCGCTCCGCAGTATCAAGACAAAATAGTGCCAGTGAGGGGGGTATGCAGCCGAATTGTAGTGCCCCAGCCCGGTGGTCCGCGTCTGTCGAACACGTATACGCTCCGCTTCAACAGCTGGGATTACGACTACTTGATTCCTCGGCCTGACGGAAGCATCATCGTCGGAGGCGCCCGCTCGAAATATCTCCACAACCTGGATGACTGGTATGGGAGCACGGACGATGGCCGTCTCATCGAATCGGCGGCTCATTATTTCGATAACTACATGCAACGGCATTTTCATGGGTGGGAAAATAGTGGAGCCTACACGGACCGTGTCTGGACGGGAAGTACGTTGATAAAAAGTCTTCCTTATTATTTTATTTTTATTGCCCTAAAGAAGATACTTGACTAACATTCACGGGAAATAACAAATAGTCATGGGATACTCGTCCGACGGTCTCCCACACATCGGACAGGTTCCCGGTAAACCAGGACAGTTCATCCTCGCTGGGTTTACTGGCCATGGAATGCCCCGGATCTTCCTGTCTGCCAAAGGAGTGGCGCAGATGATGCTCACTGGTGCCGAGTTCGAAGACACGGGAATTCCACGAGTCTTCAAAACCACGCAAGCACGGCTGGAGAGTCGCAAGAACAGGATATTGGACAGTTATCAAGAGAGCAGGAAAGTTAACGCGCATCTGTAGATCCATCGAGGATGTCTGGAGCCCATACTTACAGCGACGGCATGTCATTAGGTAATGGACTGAAGCATATTTACACTGCTACAATTCACCAGTATTCACCAGTATTTATTTATTAAATCAAAACAAGACATCCTTGGCTCTCTGACCTCATTCGTAAATGGTCAATGAGCGTCGCTTGCTTCTACTGGGAGCCGCTCCCTATGGGAAGAAAGAGCTGATCCCTTGTATAAGGGACTTAAGCTCGTCCATACTTCAATGCATCTCTCCTCTTAACTCCTGATTTACTACGGAACTTGATGGATGGGTAACAATCACTGCGTTCGAGTTTGAGTCAGAAGCATAGGGTATGCGAGTTTGTGAAGTACATCTGCAAAAATTAAACAGGGAACACCAAAAATGTACCTCGGATTCGCCAGACGTCCTCGAAGAACAGGTTGATGTAGAAAAGGAAAATGGACTACCTTGCGCCAGAGACTCCCAAACCACGATATAGAAGATTGTGCACAAAGGGATATCCTGCTCGAGATAACTCCGGTATCGCAGACCCTGCTTGTCTAAAGAAAGACGGACAAAATCGAAAATGCCTTTTCGAGCGCCAAATGATGTTGCCAGAATACAGAATTCCAATTCCATCCTGAAGCACCAGCACTCCTTAGGACGCCGGGAATCGAAATAACCTGGTAATTAAGACTAAAGGGAAAAAATCACAATGCGACAGAATAGAACAAACGCCGGACCGTGGTGGTATTTCGAACGCAAAGTGACTAAACTAGCGTAGCTGTGTTTGAGGCGAAAGAAAGATTAAACGACAAGATGCTGTACATCAATCCTCTAGACGGATCTTGGAAACATCGAGATAGGATAGAAGGCTGGAGAGATTTAGTCATCATCCCTCCTAGTGCCAGAGGTCTTCCGCTGGTTCGGCCAGAGCTGGCCGCGACAATTGCGCTCTCCGCAGAGACACTTGACCGCATTCGGCTCGATCTTCCGTGGCTCCCAACCAGGGTTGTAGTCGAAAGTGAGCTCCGTCATCGGAGGAATATCTCGCAGAGAAAAGAATGCCAGGTCGTAGAGGCGGTCGTCTCCGTGGTGCCTCGACACTGGGATCATCTTGCAGTTGGGATTGCAGGAATGGTTCATGAAACGCGTCGGAGAACCCATTTTCTGGCCATCGACGACATAAATGTCGTCGTCATCCACAAGGAAATCGAGAGAGAACAGGTACGACAGGCCGCTTTTGGACCCGTACGCTTCCTCGCGCTTGTCGGCTGTCTCCTTGGTGATGACCTCTCCCAAGTAGCAGTCGATGAACTGCCCTGCCCGGATTGGGTCTGGAGAACGAAGTCCTGTGGAAGGCTGCGTTAATGTCTAGTACTTGGTATGAGGCAACAATGAGATTGTAATGAGAATAGTGCAGAGTACTTACCGAATCCTCTGTCTCCAGTGAAGAATATTTCAAGTCGGACCGTTCTTCCCCGCTGTACTACACGGTTCCAGCAATCCTGGCTGCAGCTGCAGAGTGAAGTACACTCGTATATCATGGAAGTCCTCTTGAGAAAGTCCGGCGTAAGCACAAGAAGCCCATCGCTCAACCTCTGATAAGGAATGATCCGGTCATCGGAATCAACCTCCTGCGACAGGCAAGTGCACTTCCTTGGATCGCAGACTCTCCCGCAGGCACAACCGGAATTAAAAGACTCATCAACCTTCTGGACGCCGCACTGTATTTTGTATGTGTTGATAAACTCAAAATTCGAGGCAAATGGAGCCCTGTTACTGTCAGGTCCAAGGACGATAGTTACTGGCGGTCCTTTGATGGTAGCGAGTTTGTTTTGAAGAATTTCAGGCAGAAGGCGATGCACAGATACAGAGCTCTTCCGGCGTTTCTTGGTCAAATGTGATCCTGGCTTGTCAAAGTTGAGAGACACATCCTCGCGATTCACTTGTCTGGCTTTGGGGTACGCTCCTCGTGACGCGCGGATCTCATGTGCATTGGTTGGGTAAAATGTTGTTGAGAGTCCCGTGAGCTCTGTAGTCCGGTTACTACCGGGACTGATCTTGCTTAGTTTCGCGCCATCTAGTTTCTTTCCATTAAACTGGGGCTGTGGATCAGGGAGAAGACTCCGTCGTTGCTTTTTGCCTTGAGGGCTGCCCGAGTCTCTCTCAGATAGTGCGGGTGAGGCCGGAATCACCACACTAAAAGCGCGATGTTCACTGACAGCACTTGGAGTTTGATTCTTCTCATTTTTGAATTGACGCGCGGTGGAGAATTCACTGGATGTCACAGACGATTCAGCTGAACTTATTTCAGATTTTCTTTTCCTGGCCACAGACGGCCGGTTTATAAAGAGAGACAGGAGCTCGTCTGTCTTGCGTTGAGTCTGGTTTACCAAACACGGTTAGCGTTGATCATCCAAGTCGCCAACCGACCGCGGTGGCAGCCTATGGCTCCCAAAGGAGGTCCGGCCAAACGCGACATTTGGGGGGCCCTTTTAAAATCCAGACATATGGAACTACTTTTGTGGGGCGGGAATAACATAATGATAATTATTTTTTGGTTCTTGAGGCTGGTTCTGCGGCGTGCATGCCTTGGAACCAGCAGAATAGGGTCTCCTTAGGAAAACAGTGGGCTTACCTGTTCCTCGGAATCCGAGTCCTGGGTTAAGTCGATAACCATCTTGGGACTCATGCGATTGACTTTAGATCATCCAAACTTTGCTGTCACATATATCTGGGTTCGTGATGATGCCACTTGAGACTTGTTATGAACAGGAATGGTGATGGGTGTTGGTATTGAACTAGCAGTTGCTGTTTGAAGCTCCACTCTCAAAGTGAATTTCTGCTTAGTCATCAATATGTCATTCTCAATAAATCTATTTAAAATAACTGACAATTATTATCTTTTCATATTGATATTCTCACTTGATAAATTGGTTATAAATTATATCAATTTTCTGGTGATTTAACTTTGACTCAAAAATAACATTCTGTCGGCTTTTAGAGACTAACTAGTTTTTTACCTATCTTCTCATAATTTCTTTTTGCTATTCTCTTTAATATAATAAAGAATAAATAATTTTAGTTTAAATTTTATGTTTTATAATTTTTTATATTATTGTTTTATTGTTTAGTGCTTATGTGCTACTAGGTTGTGTTATTGTCAAAATATAGGGGTATTGTTACGGATTAGGACGGACTGTTATGGACCTTGCCATACAAAGGCCGGATAATTATAGGACCGAGGGTAGTAACTGATCGGCACGTGACTGACCGCGATCACCTTGATCACCATGATCACCTTGATCACCTTGATCACCACGATCACCTTGATCACCATGATCACCATGATCACTATGATCACCAAGACTCGGGAAGACAGCATGTATATAAAGACGCTCCTTTCAGACAGAATCGGACCCTCGTGGTCGACTCACATAGCAACCTGTCATATAGGCATTGCTAGTAACACAGGTCTATTCTTGCTTTCATATTGCTCACCCCCTTGTTTCTTGTCTTCAAGATAAACCAACGACCCCTTTAGGTCTAGCTATCTAGGCCTGTCGTTACACGGACTAGGAAGGAGGTCACGTAATGGATCATACATGATCCATTTCCATGATCCAACTCTATGATCCATTCTTATGATCCCAGGAAAACAGCATGTATATAAAGACGCTCCTTTCAGACAGAATCCGACCCTCGTGGTCGACTCACATAGCAACCTGTCATATAGACATTGCTAGTAACACAGGCTTATTCTCACTATTATATTGCTCACCCCCTTGTTTCTTGTCTTCAAGATAAACCAACGACCCTTTTTGGTCTAGTTATCTAGGCCTGTCGTTACAAGTATCAACTGACTAATAGTTGATATAAGCTTCTTAATGTGAGAGAAATAGGTAGAAGCCATGGAAGAACTGGTTGATTCCCTATAGACTCTAGGTCTGCTTTGTAAATAAGACGCAGTAGACTAGATACATGCTTGGGCAAGAGTCCCTATTTATCTCTTATTCCAATAGACCATTCTTCAGTCCATCCCATGGTCGTTTCTGTGACGGCGCTCAGTCATGGTATTATTAGCTAGAACTATGGTAGCTTGTCATACAGAATCGAAAGCATGAGGGGAAAGGAAAGAATCTGCAGGGCTTCGTGTAGTGTGATATACATAGGCAAGTAGGACCGGCAGTATCCCAGAGACGAAGGGATGCTCAACACCGCCTACCTTACTGCCTAGGTGTGCCGCGCCGTCACAGAACCCCGGGACAAGGGTTGAAACAAAACAAGGCAACCCGAAAGAGAAAAGATAACCCGGACCGATCATGTCCAAGGACATGAGGAAAAAAGTAATACTGAACCAAGCAGGTCTAGGGATATGATATTGCAGGTCTAGAGACATGATATTGCAGGACAAGGGACAGGACAAGATGGACATAAATAGAGCTGTATATCCAAGCATGTATCTAGTCTACCGCATCTTATTTACAAAGCAGATCTTAGGATCTATAGGGAATCAACTAGTTCTTCTGTGGCTCCTCCCTACTTTGCTCACATTAAGAAGCTTTATATCAACTCTTAGTTGATATCCCTAAATTTTGACACTAGCACGTTTCAGGCAGCCTCTAGTTCGTCTCGACAACTGGCGAATTTTGTTCTTAAGTGGGCATGGTTTAAACCCTAACTTGACACTGAATCTATGTCAGTTCGGTGTTCGAAAACTCGACCTGGAAGTTGAGTGATTTGAAACATCTGCTGTCTGAAATTTTAAAAACTTTCAAAAAAAAACTATAAGAGTTGTGCATGTACCTTGATACGCAAACACCACCAGAGAAAACAGAGAAAATGACTGGTTTAGTGGAAATTTCCAACATGTTGCGCTGGCCGGACGCTGCTAAGTCTCACAAAGAGAATTTGTGAAACATTCACTCGCCGCTCAAGCGTTCGCCTCAACACCGGGCACTAATGTATTCACCGAAAGCAGTGACTGGATGGAGGGAAGTTAAAACGGCAATGTTCTTGAGGTTGGATCCGGTGACGCTGTCAGTGGAATCTGTCAAACAATTGGTATCCGCGTTATGATTACACTTAGAGGCACGTAATAACCGACTATTGTTGGCAGTTATGCAAATTACCAGAACCTTTTGCATTATCAAGTATCCATACAAATTCAATTTCAGTTCTGTTTTGGACCAATTGACCATAGTGAATCTTATATTGCTCTGACAACACTTTGAAGTAAGGGTATGTAGATTAGAGTAGTAGGCCAAATAGCTTGCAAGCTTAGGGAAACTTACAGCGTTGTATTCACTGCATAAATCCCCTCAAGTAGCCCCTTTTGGGGGGAGGGGTGTCAGGATTGGCGCTGCACCTAGGGCTTAGGGCAAAGTCATCAAGCCCTGCCTGTGTGTGATTCATGAAGTCATACTGACATGCACATGCAGCTTGCCGAAACTTGGCGAGAGGACATCTATGACTTATCCATGAGTCTTTGCCGCTAAGCCACCATGACTTCGCATATGCATACCATGACATGCCAGGACTAGTATGTGATTAGTATGTCTTCTTACCATGTATTATAAACATATTCTTGACCTTCTAGATAGATCACTATTGCAACTTTTCTACATACTTCTTATTGCTACACTCCAATACAGTCTTCTTCACACTATCCTTACAGATTTCCCTGCCTAGAGACCCCCTCTGGGGCGGAGGGCGCTTAACTAGATTCTAGTAAAATGGTCTTCCTTAATAAACACTGCATATCTTGTGCCTATTGGATTGGAGGGGGGAAGGCATGGACACAGAGATTCCGGGCCAGTAAGAGGTATTCATACTATTCCATATTTGCTTGTTGTCATCACTCTCTCAACCAGAAATATGTAGCATATTCTACTCCTGATGGAGTCCGACTGTCTGGCATTTGCCTGCGTAATCACATTGAAGACGAATTTCTTGTTCTGCTGACGAAACCGCGCGGTGGGATACTATGGGTGACGACTTTATTAGGCTTTGGGCGACACCCGAAGACAACCGACAGAATGCTTTTTTTCAAGATACCTGTTGGGGGCTCCTCCGAGAACATTTCAACAATGAGTCAATTCCTTTGGAGCGGCTCTTCGAGGTTTGCAGATCAAGGCCATGAACTATAGGTAGAAACGGTCAGTGTCCATGAACATGAGAAGGTGGCCATTAAAATTTGACAAGCGGGCAGCCTGTGAGTATCGGAACAAGACCCATGTAAGATAGTAGGAGTCAGAGCGCTATTGCATCCTGCAAATGGTCTACCAAGACCAAGTCACAGAGTCGCGCACTCGCGGAAAATTGTGAAGAACGAAGATGATTTCTTCGGGAGACTTCCACCTGAAATTCGGGAAGAAATAGCTGCCTATCTGCCAACGGCGGACTTCTATAACCTCCGCTACGTTTCACGGATGATATCAGCCATATTTTCAAGTCAGGCATTCTGGGCAACTAGATTCGAAGTCAACGGAGATCGCGGCTTCCTATCCTATCTTAAAGCAAGACGCAGGGGCGGGAAAGCATCTCGTAGAAATTGGCAACGTCCATGCCACTGCACTAACGAGACAAATATCTGTGATGGATTAGAGAACAAAAAGAGAATTTGGGCTTGGAACCGATGGCTCAAAGATACCACAACTATGACTTCCGCGCCGGATCTCTGGAACATATCCGTAATGATCTGGAGACAACCAGCTGGGACTGGAAAGAAGTGCAGGGAGATTTACGTAGCGATCCTAACCTTACTGTCCCTCGCTTTTCACATTATCTTGAGATATCGCACAAGCAGAGTGTTTACATACCCCGTTCCCTCGCCAAGATTGCTGTCTCCATCCTTCAGGAGATGGAAAATACTTATATAACAGGCATGGAGCTCATCTCCGAAGAAACAAAGATCAGCATGGAGTACAAGATACCAGGAAAACAGGTAACTATAGATGTCAAATTCTTGAGAGGATTTGAAGTCGCTATCGGAAATGGAGGCATTCACGCACTCAGGATCATTACTGACACTAACTCAACCTCATCACAATGGCTGGGTCGGTCAGACGGGGCTTGTACAAGCACTCGACTTGTACTTGAGAAGAACGCATCGAATGCGGAGATAAGTGCCCTAGAAGCTGCTTTTGACGTAAGTTACTACCATCTTTTATCTTAATTTTTGGCTTTTCACCATTCATGCATAGCTCACACGTCTGATAGCGACATAAAATGATCAGTCTAGCAATCGGGAGCAACCTTCGATCCGCCCACAAGGAAGCAACGCCTGAAATCGATCATCTACGGAAGTACGCACTATGGCATCCCAAGATTCCTGAATCAGAGTTATTCCTAAATGAGAGGTTTTTCATGGGAGAGGACCCGTTAGTTCCTGGATATCGGCCTCTACATCGGACTCTTTTCGGTGGCCCAGACGGTAGTGATCTTCGCTCTTTGACAGGAATATCTGTTACTTTGTTCGATAACCAGCCTTTCTCTATGAAGTTCTTTTACAATAATGAAAGGATTTCAAGAGAACGCCTTGAACTTGGCTATCATCCGTCAAAAGTATTTTGGAGGACTATAATATTTCCTGTTGATGGACCAGGTGGAGAGATTATTGAGGTTGTGGATGTTGCTGTTCAATACTATGCTGATGAAAGTCTTATTGTCACTTTAGACAGGGGGTACCACGATATTAATAAGGTATGTCAAAGATGCGGTTCATCCGAAACTTACATTTTCAATGCTGAATTTTGTTTCCAGATTTCCACAAATCGTAGTAGATGCTGTTGGTTTCGGGACACTAAGATATCCGGATCAGAAGAAGAAGAGGCTTCGCTTAAAAGGCTTGAAATTGTACCACGGACAACTCTCATTTGGTTTTATGCAGCGAAGGTAAGCTTGCATTATTGCTTCTTGTGTTGTTTATGTGGTCATTCGAGGCTGACGGGGGAAAATAGCATTACGAGCATGGTATTATCAGTCTTGGTGTCATATCGGCTACGATTTAGAGTTCGAAATCCATAGGGGGTTATATAGTCACTTCTGTGGTCCTTGTTTGTCCTTTCATGGACTGTTCATTATGCAGGTTTCTTGTTCAATAAAAAAGCGGCAAGGGCGCGCCTTGTCTACCCCCTAGCTGTCAGGCGCAAGAGCGCTGCCAATGACACTACTCGGGGAGTGCTAATGTAGAGCATAAGAACAAATATTCGCAGTCAGGGCAAAAAGTTACACGTGTCCTGCACCTGTTATTAAACCCTTGGAGTTCAAAATAATGGCGCATTCGATATTCTCGAATCCCATATCTCTAGGGACTCGCCCAGCCGCTCACGGACCTGAGCGCTGAGACCCCACTAAACTTTAATTAAGCCGTAGGTATACAAGCCCCTACAGCTTAACTATTCTTTTTAACTACATAGCATCAAGCCTCATGGGGCACATTCGGACTCCAATAGGGCACAAAGGCCTAAGCCTCCCATTGCAGTTCGGAATAGCCGAAGGGTGCTCTGGAGTCTACCTGAGTCAAGGTATCCTTTGGTAACTACAAGAGCACTATACAACTTTTTCTGATACCTAACTGCTCCGTAGGCCTCCTCACGCCGTGAGCATCATATGCTGTGTATATAGAATTCCTATATCTAGGTGCTTAACTCGCAGATTTTTGTTTTTATGATAATTCATCAAAAATGTTGCATGACTTAACAATTTGTAGGCCTTGGCTAGGTCTGCGCCTGTCAGTATGTAACTTCGAAATTTTGGAAATAAAGAAACGTCACATGGAGATACCACTGAGGGTGATCAAAAAGGAACTATAAATCAAGGATAGTGCGAAACGGAGATGATGATACAGGGACGAGTGCAGTGTTCGGCAAACCTGTTCGAGGTCAACGGGACGAATGCAAAGGTTGCGTGGCTCTCTCAATGGCGGAGCCAATGTGCCGAATTCGATCTCACGATCAAACACTGTGTCCATCAGCTGCTGTTTCATTGGAATAGCTCACGACGATTTCGCTCGTGGCCTTGATCCCGTTGGCCTTGTACTCCGGCCCCAGGATACTTTCGTCGCTGTTGTTCTCCCTATAGTAGCTTTCAGAGTTCGCTCCGCTGCCCATTTCATTCTTTCCCGAGAAGACTTTGACTTTCTGACGGATAGTATTCATCGAGTAGTTTTGGGCTTCTCCCTCGAGGGTGCCTTTGTTGGGGTCCGTCGAACGTTCGTATCTGTCGGTCGTGCTTCCTTTCCTCAGGACGACCTTGTATAGAGGCCGCAAAACGGGTATCGCAATGCAGATGAGCGTGATGCAGAGCTCTGCTCCGCTCCAAATGATAAGGTCAACGGTATCATCTGAAATAGAAAACGGTCAGTAGGCATTTCATGGCAGGGGCGAACGTCGATAGGTAATGAAAAACAAAGAACACGGGGGAGGTATCTTACAAGTATAGTCTGTGGTATCAAATCCACCCAGCGATATTGTCCTGAAAATCCCACATATCCCGGCTCTGGATCGTCATTGTTAGCACGGATATTCTGTTTCTGACAGTATCTACTTAGGTAGGGAACATAAAGACAAACTTACATGACACCAAGGCTTAAGCCGCCAGCAACGGTCATCTTTTCTTTGCGCTTCATCTGTACGCTCCAGATAAAGATCCATGGAAATATAGCGAGAAAGAAGTCCTCCACCACACACCAGGCTTTGAGAAATTAGAAAAGTAAAAAAAAGGATAGCTAGGTAGTTCTCAGAAGAATACATTCCTCACCTCCCAAAGTGACCGCGAATCCCTCAATCTTGACATGGCATGTGCCTTTGACCCTCGGGTCATAGATTGCACGACTTGGAAGGCACTGAACCCAGAAAATGATGTCCGTCAAGACGGATATGATACCGATGGAAACGATCGCGATCCACAGAGCAACCTTGTGCCAGACAAAAATGACAATGCGCAGAAGAGGACAAGTAAGATCTTGGCCGTAGCCATTCCGATGACGGCGAACGTCTGTCCGACCATCTCATTGTAAACTGCCGCCACCCGATCGTCAGGGTCCAATTCCGACAGATGTCTTCCGAATCCATGCAGAGCAGCAATGGTGACAAAGATGGTGTAGAGCGCCAAGAGTACCTGACAATTTTTATCAGTTTGTCTGCACCAAGGAGCTTATAACAATAGTAAACAAGAGACCTAAAAACAAGACTATTCCGGCGTTGTCTACACAATACATACCCAGCTCAAGGTGTAGATATAGTCATCCGCCCCTATGCCGTGCACGAGACATGCTCTGGTGTATATCCGTAGAACGACAAAGAATAAGGAGAGGACGGTGAATATCCACATAGTCCAGAGGGACAATGGTCCTCTACCCCCTAATGCCGACATTGTGTTCTCTGTTCCCACTGAAACAAGGAACAATTCAAATAACAACGACAAGTGAGTAAAGGCGTGGATAACACCTTTCCCTCTCGCAAGTGAAAAAAAAAAAAAAAAAAAAAAAAAAAAAAAAAAAAAAAAAAAAAAAAAAAAAAAAAAAAAACCGAACGAAGGGGGTTTATACAGGAAGGACCATGAGAGCATCGCCTGGACCTGACATCTCCAAGAGGGACAGGGAAATACGGAAATAATAGGTGCAGCTAGCCGCAGTTCTCTACGAATATGACTTCTGTACGGAGATGCACTGTTTCCTGCCCTGCTTCTTCAATGCTTTTTTCAACTTATACCGTATGTGGTAGTTCACAACAAACCCCATCCACTAGTGCACAGTGCTGCCTACTTACACACCCATCAAAACAAGAATTAGGGGTATCAGCATTCGTGGAACTAGCAAACCTCATACGCCGGTCTAATTAATATACCTTTGGCTTGTTCGACGGTTCAATGCGGTAGCGAGTATTGCCGAACAAGTTTGATGGAGAACGCGCACGTCAGCAGCTGCGGCAAGACTCGGGTTTTCCCGAGGCCCTGGAAGACTCAGACCTAATCAGGGCCCGAGATAAAAGTCGGATAGTATCATATATACTACATTAGGTTAGTAATTTAGTCCGGGGTAACTGTCCGGAGGGCGAAACTGTGGACCGCGAACGAAGCCGACGTAGCTACTGCATCGTCGGATGTCTACCAGAAAAGAAAATCACACCGCAGTTCGCGTTGCGCAGTAAGTGCCCTCTGATTCTCGGCAAGGCATTGTCAGCCCTGAGATGCCCATTATGGAGGGAGATAGTCTATGCAGGAAAATACTACGTGTATTTCAGATTCTCATTAATTAGGCCAATAAGGAGTCACACGAGTTCTTCGCACTAACCATTTAGCTGAACGCTGGAAACTGTGGTCGACTAGGGTTGTGACAGGGATTATTTGAAACTCGCTGTGCCGCCTCCTGACAGGCCATTTATTAGTAATGATCTCTCCGACGACTCTTCTGCCAAGTGGTACAACATCATCAGGAATGTTGAGTTGTGACTTGGAATTATAATTCTCTAATCACTGAAAAATATACAGTGAGAGACAAATACTACTCTAATTGTATGTACATAAACTTTCTTGCATAAAGTTCCATGTGACAATCCCCGCGCTTTACTGCACTGTTCGCCCGTTGATACTAGTCACATTAGGTACTGCGTCGATCTGTGGGGGCCATCCGGTAGTGGGTACTCCGTATATGACAGTTGATGAAGACATGTACGGAGTATCTTGACTGTTGGGATAACGGGGCACCACTATCGTGCTTCTGTTCTAAGGCAGACTGTTTGACTACGCAATAGCTCTGCGGGAACTGGGGGATACTCCCCAGCTTGAGCGGAGAAAAAGCGCATTTTCAGAGTTTGAAGTATGGAAATATCGGCATTATATTTCGGTTTCCAAGATGCTGGCAGTTGGGAAGTCAGGAGAGCCATTCACATGAGCGCAAAGTAGCACCGTTGCAAGAAGTGATAAAATGGGTCCTTGGCCTCCAAGAGCTGGAGAATTCATGGTTCCTTGTTCATGACTTAGTGCCTAGTAAAACATGGCGTACATTGCAGTGTTTGGTGCTGCCCAAACTATCTTTGGACTTTTGTTTCTCTTCATAACCCATTTGGCCTGGAAGGTCCACAAGTCACCGTTGAATGGCATCCCCGGACCTTTCCTCGCAAGTGAATGCTATATTCTCAGCCGGCATTATCCATCAAGTAGGAATAATACTGACTGTCTTCAAGAATGACAAATCTCTGGCGCTTGTTTGACGTATGGGGTGGCCGTTTTGAACTCACACAGAAACTTTTGCATGAGAAGTATGGCCCTGTCGTACGTTTGGACCAAGTATGGTCAGTCTCAACGACCCGGACTTGATCGACACCATCTATGGTATTAAGGGTAATTGGGTTAAGGTTCGTACACTATCAGACGGATAAGATGTCAAGACCTGTGCTGACTTCTACCTCCAAAAAACCGAGTTCTACCATGGCAACAGCGTGCTGCAGGGCGGCAAGATCCTATATACGCTGTTCAGCCACAGACGGACAATGCCGAGCACGCCCGGATGAAGCGTCCCATCGCGAAGTTCTATTCTCTGAATGGCGTTCTCCCGATCGAACCTCATATCGACAGTAATATCAAGCGGTTCTGTCAGAGATTGGAGGAAGAGTACATCAATGGTCCGAACGCAGGAAAGCCCTGCAATCTCGGCGACTGGCTGCTCTATTGTACGCCTCGCAACTTTCTTTTTCTTTACATTGATATGATGCTAACTGAAAATTGACAGACACCTGGGATGTCGTCGGTGAGGCAACCTTCAGCAAACCGATTGGCTTTCTCGAAAAGGGAGCCGATATAAACGACACACTCAAAGTTTCAGAGAAGGCGCTTGATTATTTTGCCCTTGTCGGTCAGATTCCGATTCTGGATTTCTTCCTCGACAAGAATCCCATAATCCGCATGGGCCCTCCAAGCTTCTCCTTCATCACCCAGCTTTCCATCAAGTTCCTGCAGGCCCGACTCACGGGGGAGGACCAACACGACCCGTCGAAGCCTGATTTCCTGGATAAGTTCCTCGAGGCCAAGAAGACCCATCCAGACATCGTCGACGACCTCATGGTGATCTCCTATTTCCTGATCAACATGATTGCCGGCGCGGATACGACGGCGATCACTCTCCGTGCGGTCATCTACTACAACTCAAGAACCGCAGAGTATACCGGAGACTGCAGAAGGAGCTCGACGAGGCTGGTTTTTCGACCCCCGTCAGCTACAAGGATGCCCGCACCCTCCCATACATGGACGCTGTTATCCGGGAAGCCATGCGCATGCATCCAGGTGTTGGAATGCCGCTGGAACGTCGTGTCCCGGAAGGCGGCTTGCACGTCGCAGGCCACTATATACCTCCAGGTGTTATGGTGGGGATGAATCCGTGGATCGTCGGAGCTAACAGAGGCGTCTACGGTCAAGACGCTGCAGTCTTCCGGGCAGAAAGATGGCTGCAGGAAGAGGGCGAAACGGCTGAGGAGTATGAGGCCCGCCTGCAATGCATGAACTCCTGTGACTTGACCTTTGGCGGCAGGAGCCGTATCTGCATTGGAAAGAACCTGGCCTTGCTTGAAGTGTATAAGGTTATTCCGACTCTTTTCTCGCTGTATGAGGTGAGTGTTCTATGGCCCAATCACGTTGGAAAAGCTCGATGTGATGACGGGAGCCCTGAAGCTGACATTCACACTTCACACCAGATCGAATTGGCCGATCCTAAGAAAGAATGGAAGATCCAGAACAGCTGGTTTGTCCGGCAGGAGGGGATCGAGGTTCGACTTTCCAGGAGAAAATAATTAAGCAAAGCCAATGATTATGAACAGTGTGACATTTGACATTTTTGGAGATCCACCTCAACTGGCAGCCTTGATCACTCTTCTTTTTTTGCCCCTTTCGAAAGTGCTAGAAATGAGCTTTAGTGTATATATATATATATATATATATATTGCTTTCCGTAGCATTCCTTGTATATAAGAAATTTCCCAAGTCCGCTCTTGACGAATCTCAGATCTAGCTTCTCTCATATCCTTCTTAACGTGCTCACATTCCAATGAACCCTATCGGAGCATGGAAACCACTAAGTAGAAGCGAGAAGACCCATAAAATCCAACTCATCAGCCTGTAGAAGCGCACGAGGGCGTCGACCCCATGGGTGAACGTCGAAACGCCTCCGTTCGGTGATGGTAAGAACGGAGGCGAATCCTCAGGAAACACGACTAAACAGATAACAGAATGCCAGCTGAAAGCATGGAGGCAGGTAGAGTCGACAAGTAGATGGTAGAACTCCGCTCCCCTTGTGCAAGTGCTCCACGATCCACTAATGCCACGTGCAGGATCGGAGATCGTCGATGCACCGCCCATTGAAATCTTTCAAGGTACCGCGTAGGTAGCCCTAATCTTGCTTTTGGGAGTGATACCGGAAACAACTTTAGTTTGATGAAGACCAGAATGCGTGTGGATGAGGCCTGCTGGTAGGACATTGATATATCCCGATTGGCTTGGGGGAGCGCTAGGGAGGGAAAAAAAAACAATCCCCGAGAAACGGACTGATGAGAGGGAAAAAAAAAAAAGACATGATGAAATGTGAGCCTTTAAAAATCTGCATCATGTTGAAGTAAAGAAACGTCATTCGTGCTTGTCTTGAGCAACTTGCAATGGGCAATGGTATCAAGTAAGTGCATTCATTTTATAATAAGAAAGCACCACGATGATTATTTCGAAGCTAAAGAATATACATATACAGTTTAACGTAAAGTATATCCTTGAAATCTATCATCGGCATCTTTTCATTGAAAGGAATTGTTGTAAATAACATGACACTACCACTTACCTTTTTTTCTATCAGAAACATTGCTGAATCTCAAATCTCGAAGCAATTACTACTAGGACTAGTAGTATGGAGTCCCATCCATGGCTAGATACATTTAGGCATCAACCAACCGTGGGCGTCTATCAACCTAGGTACCTAGTACCTGCTCTACTACTACTAGTTAGTCTAGGGTACATACTTTAGGTACAGGGCTACATAACCTGAACCTACTAACTTTACCTACTAAGCTTAGTACATTACCCGGGTTCTTCGAACATGAAGGGTCCGGAGATCCTGCATACTGTGTAGTTAGGTAAGTCGGGCCCACAGAGTGGAACCTCCAGTCACAGTGTGACAGTGTTCTTTCAAAAACGTGCCTGCACCCACTTTGAAGATCACTGACATCCTTCGAAGTTTGTTTCTATCACGTGTACTAAAACTACTGCTACCTAGGTACAGTACATGTCCTCCTAGGTACCTGGTAGGTAGGTAGTAGGTATATCATCCAATACCTACCGTGCAATAATTAATAGAGGTACTCTACAGTATATTACTCCAGAGAGTACGGAGTACCTGCCTCTACAACAACCAAGCTCCCAGCCTACCTACCTACCTAATTCAGACGCAGACAGATGGAACGATTCCAAGCCTGATTCGATCGCTTCAGCGAAGAATCTCAGAGAGGAGTAGAGCAGAACAGAGCAAAGCAGAGAGACCAGTACTCTGTAGGTAGGTAAGTGCTGTATGTATGTACTGTACCTAGGTAGCCAGTCTGTGTTAAGTTAGGTACAGTACCTAGGTAGATACTACCACTATATCGTGTCCCACGTGTACAGTAAGACCGCCTGACATCAAGTTGATCAACCATCCAGTATCCACATTACTATATGTACAGACTACGGAGTAAAAGGTCCCGATCTTGTCTCAGATCCAAATAGATAGTGTACTCCATAGATCCAACGATCCATCATTCTAGAATGGAATAGCGAGTGCCCCGTGCGGGGTACTACCTACTACTAGGTACTTAACTATGATCCTTGGCAGGGACAGACCCAGGTGATCAATCCGAATCAAGTTAAAAAAAAAGGGAAACCGGCAATTCTTCGACCGCTACCTAGGTAAATTCTGAAAGATCTGTCTGTCTGTCACGCAATCCGGCTCTCAAATACGCAATGCAGTATGGATGGGAATCCGGTTACCAATCAGGAGCAGTTGGAGATAATTTGATGCCAGCTGGCGCCAATTCACCAAAGCACTGTACATTGCTAAGCTGGATGGAATTAAAACACACCGAAGAAGATGGATATGATGTGCAGACGCTCAATTACGATCAGACATTGATAATCCATTCTAGCTGTAATAAGAGCATCACCGCTCGCAGGCCAAGGGGCGAAAAAAGAAATCAGTACAGGACAGGTGACGAAGCATTAAAAACAGGGGTTGTCGAATCGATGAATTAAAAAAATGCCATTTGACGGTCAATTTCGATCTCGAGAGTATTATGTCTGTTTTCTCCGCAAAATAAAAACCCGAGCTTCAGCTGATGAACAAACAACAAACTGCCATGCGAGATACAGCTCGTAACGCAGGCTAATAAATAATAACAAGAATTAAATAAAAACCAATATCCGCAATGCTTCCTCGCTCGGTTTAATGTACACCATACCCGGACAAGAGACGTATCAATTTTGCTGAGTCATCCAGCTGAGTAGAATGCGAACCGAAAACGCAGACGATTAGGAAAGGGGAAAAGGAGGAGATCATCAAGAAGCAGAGATACTTCGTCAGGAGGTTTCTCAATCTTTCCTCGTGAAAAAGCCATCCATGCATCTTTTCTCCATATTCCGTGTGGTGAGTGAGATCTGCTCGCAATCAGAGCTTCAGTGCATCCAAGATCTTCTTTGCCATCTCCCGGTACTGCCACATGCCACCTGCCACCTTTTTGAACTGGATGCCATGTAACGAGAACAGAGGAACCTTGACGATGAGGATCTCGAACCTGAGAACCAGGTTCTCCCCCGTGTCGCTCTGGACTCTGGTGGTTGTCTCCCCAACAACGCGCTCGCCAACGACGACGTTGTTATCCCGAGGGGCAACAAATTCGTCTGATCCGTCGGAGTTGGTGACAAAGCTTCGATCAGGTGGTCCATGGGATTTCCGCGGCGTTCTCGCAGAATGCGAGGGTCGCGGTTCGTCGTCCTGGTTGTTGAGCAGTCCTCCAAAGCTGATGCGACGACGATGGCTGGAAACCTGGCCTTGTCGATCAGGGCTGGGAGGACCCGTGTCCACGACACGGTCGAGATCGATACTGGGAGCATGGCGGCAACTGAAACCGCCCTTGATCTCGACATAGTCAACACCGAGCTGCTTGAGGACTCGAATGATATCCGAACGGATGAAGGAAAGGGGCTTGCTGCTGGTCGTGGAGACACTGAACAGCCCCTTCAGGTACACTGGTTTCGCCAAGTCTTCGCCCTCGTTCGCGCTCTCCAAGGCATTTCCTGCGCCTGATAGTTCTGCATCGGTCTCTTCCGGGACATCGGCTTCCCTGGCCTCCTCTCGCTTGGCTCTTCTGGCCTGGATACTCTCTCGCCGGGCGTGGCCAAGAGACTTTGTCCTCGCGGTGTGTGTCCGCAGACCGGTTCTCGATCCTTGCGCTGCTTGCTGCTCGTTCTTCACGCTGGAATGCTCTGAGCCACTGGTCAGAGTGGGTTCATTGACGGTAGGCACGCCGACCGCATCAGAACCCCCTCTTCTCGCCAACCTTCGGGAACGGTAGTCTGCTGAATTGACACTGGTGGACCTCTCCAAGAACTTGTTGGATCGCGAGGCCGGCTCTGCAGATCCTGGCGTCTTCAGGAGGTCTTGATGATGCGGCTGACTTCCTCCAGAATGGAGAGGAGCGGGTGAGGCTTCTGGTCGCCTGGTTCGTCTCATGCTGAATCCCCTGTGTGGCGGTGATGCCAGATCTGCAGGGGGTTGCACATTCAGAGATGGTCCCTGAGGATTGCTAGTCTTCTCGCGGTCAACCTCACGACCACGATCTTTGGTTTTCCTAGTACTCAAACGCCTCAAGATGCCAGCGGCGGTGCTCTCCTTTTTGACTGGAGCTTCAGGTTGTGGAGCCGCGACGGCAGGAGATGGTTGTCCAGACGGAGCACCAAGGTGAAGTTTCTTGATCCCCTCTGAAATCTCCTCGTCCCCGTGCGTCCTGGCGCGAGGACGGGTTCGTCCACCGGTGTCCTTCTCCCCGGGTAATTCGTATTGGTTCGTGTAAGCGGCTTCCGGGGCTGGTAGATCTGGCATCTTCAGAGCTGCGTCTCCCGTCGATGGGGGCAGGGCCAAGACAGCCTGGTTGCTCTCCGCTCTCTCCCGCTCGCGCTTTTCTTTGACCAGGTGGTACACGGATATCAGCGGGCTGTAGGCGCTGATGGGGTCGTAGCCCAGCTGCACAGCCTCCACAGAGGGAGTCGAGAGTGTGTCTCTACTCGCAGAATTCCGTCGTTTGTAGAAGTCGAAGACGCCCCTCTTCTTCTCATTTGCAGGATTAGGGGTCTGCTGCTCCCGATAGCTCATTTTCACAGCTTGCTGGTAGTCTTCGGACTCCAGGATCTTGGTGAGTTGGGCAGTGATATACTCTGGCGGGCCGAAATCGAAGCCGGTCATCTGCTCGATGATTTCAGGATCCAGAGGGAGCTGTAGCGGTTCACGCTGAGGGAGGTAGTTCTCTGGCGGACCATTGTAGCCTTTGTTCATCCAAGGGTGGTTCATGATTTCGCTCAGACTTGCCCGCTGCTTTGGATCCGTCACCAGCATGCGCGAGATTATATGGCGGCATTCTGGTGCCTTGTGTTAGCAATGGAAGAGGTGCGAGTGCGGACCAAAGGGTGTGGGGGAGGGGGAGAGACTGACCTGCAGTGAGCCCTTGGGGGTACTCCACAACGCCTTTCTTGATTTTGGCATGGAGCTGTGGCATGCTCTGGTCATCGAACGGCACCTTACCGCAGACCAGGACATAGAGCACCACACCGAAACTCCAAACGTCGACTTCGGGCCCGGTGTACTGTCTTGCCTGCAGCAGCTCGGGCGCCGCAAAATATAGACTGCCACAGAATGTCTTCAGCTGGCCTCTCGGCGAGAACAGATTGCTGAGGCCGAAATCGATGATCTTGATATCTCCTGTCTTGCTGATCAGTATGTTCTCGATCTTCAGATCGCGATGCACGATATTATTCCGATGACAGTAATCCAGGGCGCTGGCAATCTGGCGTGCAAACTTCCTGGCCTGCTTTTCCTTGAGCTTGCCGTGGGAGATGATGTAGTCCAGCATCTGGCCGCCGTTGACATATTCGAAGAGCATGTACCAATGGTAAGAGGTCCGTACCACATCCTTCATCGAGCAGATGTATGGATGGTTCACGAGGGTCACGATGGCGGCCTCTCTGGCAGTGCGGATCTCCTTCGAGCGATCTGCCCGCTCCGCGTCTCTGCCGCTGCGATGCTCTTCGGTGGATTGTCTCGGGACAATCTTCACGGCAACCTGGAGTGAGAATGATCAGTATCAGCCGTCCGAGCTGATGGATGACGGGGAAAAACCGACCTGCTCGCCAGTCTCGATGTTCTTGGCGATCTTGACCTTGCCCATGCTCCCGGCACCGATGGTCTTCCCGAGAGCCCATGTGCCCGTTGGAGTCGTGATGGTGGTGCGACGCCTGGGCTGGATAGAGCTGGCGGGAGGCAGATGCGAGGCGGGCACCGGTTGAGCGGGTGCCGCAGCCGCACTTTCAACCGGGGCAGGCTCAGCAGCGGACATGTCGAGGCTGTCCCGCTGGTAATGGGTCTTTTGGTGTGTTCGTGCGGTCGACGGGCGTTCCTCGGAGCGGTCGCGGGAAGGGTCACGACGGGACGAGGGCGGACGGGCAGGGTTGCTGGAGGCGTCCAACTCGCGATGAGCTACGCTGTTGAACGCAGCCTGGTTGGAAGGAGGCCGGCGGTCATGGGAGCGAGATCTCGCGATGGAGGGATGATGTGAGACGGACGGGGGGGGGAGCTTGGCCGCAACGCTTCGAGTCCTGTGGGGAAGATCCGACGACGGAGGGCGAAACGAGTGCGAGCGGGAGGAGGTGGAATGGCTGCGGACGACCGTGGGCGACGCAGGCGACGAGGACGCGGCCGTGGACATGACGGCGGAGCAACGTGTCGGCCGGGGCGAACAGACGAGGAGCAGGGCGTTTGACCCTGTGCGCGGCCTATGGCGCTTGGGGATCGATGGGCCTGGGAGCCCAGGAGCGATGTGGATGTGGTCGAATGGCCGGTCGGGCGCGATCTGGGCGGGGGTGGATGGTGTTTGGAGACGGGCGTCCGGTAGTGAAGCTGCAGCGGGCCTCGAGACGGACGGTCATGGGCAAGGCCCTGAGCAAGCGGCCCCGCGGGCGAGAGGAGCGTTGACGGAGGGGAATTGGAGGAATTGAGGATGAAGACGACAACGGCAGGGGACGCTGGCGAGGCCGGAGCAGGCACGCTGCGGCGATGGATGGAGCGCTCGCCGTCCCCACTGCACAGGCCGAGAGGGCGCGGGAAACGATCGTGTCTTGGTTCGCGGCCTAGCGAGGAACCGTTGCAGACAGGCGCTTCTTTGTTGGATGCCTGGGGAGGATGCCGTGGACAGCGTCCGCCGTGCGAGCCGGAGCAAGCAGCAAGCAGCCAGAGCAGCGTCCTCACGGGGGAGCACCAGTGACTTTATGTATCTCCTTCCCATGCTGCTCTGCGGCATTTCTCAGCGGCGCCCGTCTGCTTGCGGCCTTGGGCATGACTACATCCTCCGTGCCGCTGTGTCCAGCCACATGAGATGCCCTGCCGTGGCGGTGCATGCCGTCGACCGTGATCCATCGCCTCGCCGCTTTGCTCCATCGATGTCTGCACCTTTCTGCTCGCGGGCAACCAACGCTTCTGAGGGCGCCATCTGACACCCGTCCGGTGCTCTCTGCTGTCCACTCGTTCGATCGCCTGCTGGAGTCAACCTGTTCTGTTGCCAACTTGCGTGCGTCCCCGCGTTTGCTCCCAGCTCACGCAGGTTTCCACCTGCTGTCCGAGGTTGACCTCCACAGCAGCATGCGGGAGGCTATCCACAAGAACCCGCAGTGACAGCGAATTTTCTTGATCTGATTTGCTTGCGAGGGCTTGTCACGTCCGCTCCTATTCTTGTGCCACCATGGCGAGCAAGAGATCTCGCGCGGCCTTCGAGGCCGATCTACAGGCAAAGCAGTCTCCATACGCCTTCTATGGGACCCCGCTCCCCCCGCTAGACCCCGACGTTCGTGACGACGGATCATACGTGCCGATCTGGAAGCAGGAGGCCACTGATGACCGGGGAAGGAAACGCTTCCATGGCGCCTTCACCGGTGGTTTCAGCGCCGGGTGAGCTCACGGTTAGCAGCGGGCTCGGGACTGAAGACTAAATACCGTCTGTCTAGGTATTTCAACACCGTCGGGTCCAAGGAAGGATGGACCCCCACGACCTTCGTCTCCTCGCGCCAGAACCGGGCCAAGGAGCGCGTCCAGCAGCGGCCCGAGGATTTTATGGATGAAGAGGACCTCAGGGAGGCCGAGGAGTCGCGAAGGCTGCAGACCGCCGACGAGTTCGCCGGATTCGGCTCCACGGAGTCGGAGCTGCATCGTCGGGGCGGTCTGATGGATATATTCAGGCCCACGGGCGAGACGATAGGAGTCAAGCTCCTCAAAAGGATGGGCTGGCGAGAGGGCCAGGGCATCGGGCCCAAAGTACGCCGGAAAGCCTACCTTGGTGACGACGAGACCCCGGGGGACGCTCTGAGCCAGGAGACCCATCTTTTCGCGCCGAAGAACCCGCCGATGATCGCATTTGTCCACAAGACTGATCGCAAGGGTCTCGGATACGAGGGAGAAACACGCCTTGAATCGAGTCTGAACACGGGAGCAAACGACTCTGACGAAGACGAGTCTGATCCCTTTTACGGCCAACGATTGGCAGGGGAAAAACCAAAGCCCAAGACGAAGGAGCCGCGGCGCGGCGGATTTGGTGTTGGTGTATTGAACGATACCGGTTCCGATGACGAGGACCCCTATGAGATTGGTCCGCGGATCTCTTATAACAGGGTGATTGGAGGCGATAAGAAAAAGAAGAAAAAAGCCGCTGCAGACGCACCCAAGTCGACGATCGGGTCGTCGAACCCTCTCCTGAGCACCAAACCTGTCTTCATCTCCAAGAAAGCAGCCGCCTCGGGCTTTAGAAAGTGCCATGACGGCCGTCTCCCTCTCGACGGGTTTGTTCTCGCGCAAGGCATCTCCAGCCTGTCTATCTCTTCTCAGGAGAAGAAATATGCGCCACCGGAGATTCCAAAGGATTGGAAGTCCTCGAAGACGCCAACTAGAGAAAGGGATGTCTCGAACTATGTGTCTACTGCGGAAGCGGCCAAGGCTTCTACACTGGATCCTAGCTCGAGGGCTGCACTGCTGGGAGAAGCTCAGTTACCTGGGAAGTCTGTGTTTGACTGGATGACTCCTGAGGGCAGAGAGAAGATTGTCAAGCTGACGGGGAGAACCGATCTCCCACCGGCCCTGGGGGAGAAAGCCCCCAAGGGTTACCAGATGTCTGAAGCACAGAAGCGGAAAGACCTGTGGGACCTTGTTCCCAAGCTGGACAAAGAGATTGCTGTCCAGGCTCTGAACAGAGCCGTAGGCGGCTGGATGCCCTACTCTGAGGACGAGGGCAAGCGGTCCCGCTATCGGACTTTCCTCGAGGTCCGGGCTGGTCTAAGGGATACCCTCCCGGATCGGGCTCCCGGTGCAACGACCGACGAGTGGGCCACCGAGCTGCGGGAGTTTGCCCGGGCGGCCGAGGTTTTCAAGCCCATATCTGGGATAATGGCTTCGAGGTTCACCTCAGCCAGCTCTGGGCCGAAGGAGGGATCGGCGACTCTCGATCCCTCTGCTCCTAAGGAGTCACTGCTGAGCAAGCCGGCAGCGAAGCCTCAGGACCCGGCCGAGGAGGCCGCGAAAATAGGCATGTTCGGCCCGATGACGCGGAGCACCATCCCATTCTACCCGTCTCGTCTTCTCTGCAAGAGGTTCAACGTGAAACCCCCGGCGCACGTGCAGACCGATACGGGCGAACCCGGAGGCGAAGCTACTGCGTCTACGATAGGCGGACGCTTCCAGTCCGCAGGATACCAGACCAGCACCGGCACGAAGGAACTGCTCTCCAAGGACGTGATGAACGAGCTCATCCGCGAATCCGGTGTGGGCAGTCGTCTGGCGTCTGCCGGTGGACCGGAGCAACCGGGGCAACCTGAGACCCGGGAGCAGATCGTCATCGAGCCGGACCGCAATGAGGCCCTGGAGGCTGAGCGGCCCGGGGACGCTGTCTTCAAGGCGATCTTTGGCAGTGATGACGAGGAAGAGTAGGGTAAGAGGGGGGGGGGGGGGCATTTAGAGGATGATGTATCGGCATTCACTTTATCTTCTATGTTCATAGAATTTTGATGCTGTAGCACAATGTATGTACAGTACGCGTTTGCTTTCTGTGGGCCAAAACTCTTGAACAGCGATGTTGTCCCAGTAGGTAGCGGATGAAGCCTGTAACGGTACAGACACACACGCCACCTAAGACGGGGCGCAGATCTACCTAGCAACTCTACATAAACGGAAATAACGTTATGGTTAACATAGTAGAAGCAGTCCGTTGCAAAATCTTGGCTTTTCCATCGGCACCAATGATCGCCGATCATAGCAGGAAGTCAGCACACAGCAGATGTACCGTGCCAGCGACAACTACTGTAGGGGCCAGAAGGTTACTTCTTCCACTGATCGGCATCTTGCTTTGCTTGTCGGGTCTTAATTAAGAGTCTTGGAAGTGCAGCTTAGCTTAATCAAATTAAAAGGCAACATCAAAAAGAGGCCCAGGAAGCGGTCTTACTTGCTATGAAACCCTTTCGTTTCCCTTTTACTAGACAGGGCTGCTGCGGTGGCCTGACTGTGGCTCTTAAGAATCTTACCTTGGCAGCCTTGCCTTGCCTTGGCAACTTTGGTTGTTTCTCTATGTTAGATATGTTCTGTGATACCGGTCGGGAGCGTTGCGTTGTGTTGCGGAACCTTGAACCTGACGATGAGAAGCTTCGAGCTACCTGGAACGAATGACGACAACGGTATTATAGTATGATATTGTAATATGCACGGTCGTTCTTGATCGAGTGGATTTAAAATACGAAAGGAACGAAGCCGGTAGTCATTCGTAGTAGCGGTTTAGTAGGAGTAGTAGACAGGTCTCAAGAATCCATAATATCGATTTAGACGTATCTGTTTTTTTTTTTTTTTCGCCACTGGGAATGGAAGTCGATGAATCAATTGATTGATTCCACCAGATTCGGCGGAAAGGGAAGCTACACTCGGGTAGGTAGCTCGTCGCTTACATCGGTAAACGCCGCCCATCCCTTGCTGGCTGGCGCGGGCACCTACTACTTCCCATCTTATTTTCTGACCGGAGCGCGAAAGTGTCTATGTGTAGCAGCCAGGCTAGGGGAGACGAGGCGAGGGTTACGTTACCCAGGAACCTAATTAAATAAGATCCTTGTCGATTAAAGTCAGCAAAAGTCAATGGACACAAGAGAGAAGAAACTGATAGGAAATAGTAATCCTGACCGCCTGAGTGGTAGAACAAGCCAGCACACTACCAAGGTGACACTGTTTGCAGAGATCCTGCACTGTAGTACGGAGTAGGACGGAGTCTATCGCTCGAGCAGAACGATGCGTCTGTGCGATTATCCGATCTCTATCGATCGATAGGGTCCGTGTGTGGGAAGGTGGAGTGGAGAAAAAATGGGGACGCTTGGACGCCGCTGGACTACGCGGCTTGCGGCACGAGAGGAACGGTTTCGATGCCAGGACTACGGAGTCGCAGGTCGAAGACATCGGGCGGGAGGGGTTCCCATGCTTGGTTTAACCGGATGGAGTGACATGATCAGTCATTCGTCGCTGCGTCGTCCCGTTGGCTCCCCGTGAGGCTGGGGGTAAGGTAAGCCGGTGGAGCTCTCGAGCACGACGTCGTCGGCACGTCGTCATTGCTTGCTCAGCAGTCTTGAGTAGTAGGCGGAAGAAAACTTCATGGTTCTTCCTTAACTCGAGAGCATTGTTATTATTACTGATCGGGGCGCTCTGGTTAAAGCAGCTTGAAATTATTAAGCCCCTCTGACTCGGGTCTGACGTGCCTGGCCGGGCCCTCTCCCCGGCTGTCGCTCACCGTCTCCTTCTTTCTTTCTCTTCCTCCCTCGGGACAGAAGCGCCAGGGCGAAAGTCTGCCCGGCATCATTTATTATCCATCGCACAGCCCGTCGCTGCACCGCCCAAACGCAACGCCCGCGCCCCCCCTCGATCAATCATTCAATCAATCAACAATATGCGTGCTCTCCCGGGTTCCCGACTCCCTCTGGAGCAGTGACCGGCCCGGGCGTCGATCCTGGATCTTGCTGCTGGCTGCTGCTGTTGCCCTGGAGCGTCACTCCGCCGCGCTAAGTCTGTACCCCGTACAGTACATAGATTGTACCCATTGTCCAACACACCCGCACGCTCTCCGGGTTCTTTAACCCTTCCACCGCTACTTCCTCTGTCCACTGTGTGAGGCCCTTCTTGTTTTTCGGGGGAGGGGCCTGATACCACGGGGAGCGTGTGTCTCCACATGATGCAAAATGGTGAGCCCGTTTCGAGTGCGGAGTTCTAATGCGCGTGCCGTTCTTCAATCTCGAGGTTTATCTTCTTGTTTGCTCGAGTTGAGACGGGAGCATCACGCAACGACCACCTGCCTTCCCCACCTGCTCTGCCGACGGGCGCCTCGACGCCTGGACCTGTCGACAATTTATATTGGTCGTTGTTCGATTGGAGAGATTTGATCTATGTCAATTGACATTTCGAAGGCTAACACTCGTCTGACACCAGGGTTGCTGTCTTTCTCTCTTCTCCTCGCGTGACGACGGTTCCCCATATACAGGTGGGGTAACTCAGCAACACCATGCCGACTCTGCCTCTCGAGCCATAAATTCCGTTCCCAACGCCATCGTCTCGGGGTCGTCTTCTCTGCGCCGTCCTGCGACCGTGACAGGCGAAGACAGGACCTCGCGCATCACCTACCCCACCCGCCGCCGAGGTCAAACGACACACACTCTGCCGCTCAGTGAGCACTACAACCAGCCGATCCGCCCGCATGTCTGGCACAGCAAGCGCCGCACATGGACCCGCGCGCAGCTCGCCCGCGAGCGGGAGGAGTTCTTTGAGACCCGGGTGACCGGCCGACCGGAGGTCTGGGCCGCGCTGAACGCGGCGACTTCGCTGATGCGCGAGGGCGACTTTGCGACCGCGCAGGGTATCATCGATGCTGCCGGCATCACCGTGCCTACGGGCGATCTCTGTGAAGGCTGCTATGACGAGAGCGGAGCTCTGTACCGGCTCCCGCAGTGCATTGTGAGCGACCCCGAGAACGTCGTCGAGACGGCCTCGACAGATGTGCGAGGAACCGGGGATCTTGAAAGCGACGCCATCTATGACGGGAAGTTGGTGGACAACGCCTCCGAGGACGAGCTCATTGCCGAAGAGATCGAACGACGCAGAGAGGAGAAGGGCAAGATGAGTGAACGGGACATCATCAAGGTGAAAGCCAGGCTGAGCGATAGGGGCGGGCCTGATGTTGTCGTGTCGATCGGGAAGGGGCAGAGTGTGGGGTTGCTGGCTCGAAAGGTGCAGGCCGAGGCCGGGGTATGTCCTATATATAATATCTCTTTCGTCCTACGCGTCGATGGATCATCTGACATGTTGGCCGTTTTTGAATACAGATCTCCGGCAAGCAGCGCGTCCGCATCGCTTATCTCGGTAAAATCCTCAAGGAGAATCAAACATTGCTCGACCAAGGATGGAAAAACGGCCACGTCGTCAATGCCTTGGTCGTTCCGCGGCATTCGTCGTCGCAGCGGAGCTAGCCGTTGCCTCACCTTGTCTCGTCGACAAGTTTCTGTGACATCCGGCAATCTAACGAATTATCCTTCGATGACAAGCACAGGTTCTTTCTGTGCATGTGACAGAGATCGGCTTTTCCCCTGAGCGATTCTCCGTGGTAGAAGGATCGTTCTGGGAATTGCACACCAAATCCATATCTACCAGCGCAATGTCTTTACGACATTGAATCCTCACCGTCTTGTCTCAGGGCGGCTCTCTGATTCCTGTCTTATCATCTACGGCACTCATCTGGTATCATCCATATTTGAGTGCCTTGATTTCTTTCCAGTTCATACCGTTCCATCGAGATCGACCCGGCAGGCTCCAAGCCGCAGTCATTCTCGGACAGATGATTTCATTGTTCTTATTCTGAGAGTAAGGCGTTTCGTGTGTTTCTGAGCGTCTTTTGTCAACTTGCACAATACCCCAGCTGTTCTGTGTCTGCCATGTCTGGTTTATGATGATGGTGCTGTGTCTCTGTATCTTTTCAGCATTCCGCATCGATATTTTGGCCATTTGTCGGCGTCTGTGTCTGCAATATTTCTTTCCCCGATGAAAATCGCGCTTCTATGTTACACTTATGTATGTCCATCTATTGTTCTCCTACTCCTCCCTTCTGCTTAACCCCTCTCTGATCGCCAGATGTTTGCGCTCATCAAAGTGCTGTACATACATACCTAGCTCAAGCTAGCGACATGGTCCGAAATAGCTTTGAATGCGGAAAATGTGATGTGCTTCCAAGAAAAAAAAGATATTATTTACATATATCTGCAGTGTCTGTCCAGGTGTGACAGAGAGATGTCTCCCTTTTTTTTATAGAGGCACTCAAGTCTCAGGCTTGAATAGAAACCGAAGTCCTCTATTTGAGGACGTTTTACCCGATATATACCGTTGGAAGTAGATATCCATGAAGTCTCGCGTGCCGGAGCACAAACATCTACGGAGTATTAGATAGTTTTTCAGTTCTCCACCTTATCAGCGGGACCAAGAAGCGATGATCGATCAGCCAAGTGGACGCTAATCTTAGCGCTGCCGTAAGAAGCAAACAGCGCAAACATCTTGATGACCCGCCCCGGCGCGCGGGAAAAAAAGTTCTGGGACGGACGGGTGCTTTTTGATCGATCGATCGATAAAGAATATTGATTGATGATGACACTGTTGTGAGAGAGATAACGACATCCTCTCATTTTTTGTCTCCTTTCATATTTTTTGTCCTGGATTCTGCGATTTCGCCAACTGGGCCTTTTTTTTCTCCGCGGAAGTGGAAAAAAAAGGATTGTTATCTGCATGGCCTTGTAGGTTCGGTATCACGAGACGAGACTCGGCAGAACAGAACAAGAGCCGACCTTCTCAGTTTGACTTAGGAGGAGGAAAAGGAGAATAAGAAGAAGAAGGAGGAGGAGGAAACACCATGACGGACATGCAAAAGACCCCCTTCGTGCGGGAGCTGGCCTCGAGTGGTGAGTTTTCTTGCAAGTTCCTTTTTTGTTTCTCAGACGACAAAAGTTCCAGACGAAGACGAGAGCGCTCTTTTTTGCTCTCTACAACTATCTCCCTCGATTCAATTGAATTGCCTTGTTTGTCCTTTTTTTCTTTCTTTCTTTCCCACATTCATCCATTTCTGACAAGAGTGATATTATATCATATATAGACCGCCGCACCCGCGACAAAGCCCTCTCCTCCCTGACCCTCTACCTCCGCTCCCGCACCGACCTCTCCGCCCTCGACCTGCTCAAGATCTGGAAGGGCCTTTTCTTCTGCTTCTTCCACTCCGACCGGCCCCTGACGCAGCAGGCCCTCGCCCGCTCCCTCTCCTACGGCCTCGTCCCGACCTTACCTCGCGCGACGCTGCATCGCTTCCTCCGCGCGTTCTGGATCACGGTCGGCAGGGACTGGCATGCGATCGATCGGCTGCGGCTGGACAAGTATCTGTTTCTGGTGCGGTGTTATGTGGGGGTGGCGTTTGAGGTGTTTTTGAAGGGGAAGATGAACGAGGAGGGTAGTAATGGGGATGGTGATGACGCGGGGGAGGGGAGGAAGAGGAAGCGAGACTCAGAGGGAGATCAAGAAGACGACGATGATAAAGAGAAGGGGAGGAAGAGATCCAAAGCAGACATCGACACCGACACTGCCACCAACGACGACAACACGAAGAAACAAAAACAAAACCCGAACCAAAAGCAGAACGGCAAACCCAACAAAACTAAGCACAGCGACGACGAACAAGTCCCTGCCAAATGGACCGACCTCGAACGCTACCTCTCCATCCTCGAAGAAGGCCCCCTCTACCCGCTCAACTTCGACCCGGACAAGCCCGCCCCGCCGCCGGGCGAGGAGCCCATGCCGCACGGCCCGGACGGCCTGCGCTACCACATCATGGACATCTGGCTCGATGAGCTCGAGAAGGTCGTTGAGGTCGACGATCAGGCCGAAAACACCAACGGTGATGGTGGTGATGATGATGATGATGATGATGATGAATCCCAGGGCGGATCAACGCTGAAACCGAGACTGAAAGGCGACGTCCCCATGTCGCTCCTCCTCCGACCGTTCCGCAAGTTGAAAGAGCGCAGCCCGACCAAGACGGTGCGGGTCCGCGCCGGGGAGGTGCTGGATGACGAGCGCCTGGTCAAGTGGGGGTTCAAGCAGCCGAAGCGGGATTCGGATGATGAGGATGATGATGATGATGAAGACGATGAAGATGATGGATCTGAAGAGGAAGAGGAGGAGTGGGGAGGGTTTGATGATTGATTTCCTTTACATTCAACTGATTGATACGATACCATTCTGAGAATGTGTGGCGGATGTTAGTTCGGTAGTTATTGATACTGCTCCAGCAGTTGTATGTATGTAAATAAAAGGGCATGTTTTGCCTATTTCGTGAGATAGATTCGTTACAAAATTACATTTTTCCATTTTTGGAAGGCATCTGGTTTACAAAAACTCATATCACATTTCTCATTACAGGTTTACGCTCATCTCGACCGGCTTAACAGTCGCAGACTCTTCCCTCAGACGCCGGGATCGTCTGCTCTGAAAACAGCTACTGTACAAGGCCAGTCCCACTCCGCTGGCTTGGAAGCAGAAGGATCAGACCTTAACGAAACAAACGCCTTCTGCCGGGTATCATCACGATTCAGGACTCATAAAACCATCGCAAAGCAAGTGTTTCGTCACACCGGCCCCTTGGCCTCGTAGAGGTACCCCGACTTGGACAGCACCGTCCCGAGACCCCGGTGGACCTCCACCTGGAACGGCTCAAAGGGCACCTTCTCGCCGTCGACGCTGATGTATCCGTTCTTGCGGTCCTTCGGGATCAGTCGATACGCCGAGACCTTCCGGACCGTGACCTCGGGCATGTCGAAGAAGGTGCCGTTCTCCACCGCCGCCATCATGGAGAGGGAGGTCATGCGGCTGATGGTGCCGTCGACGGTGACGACGTCGATCAGCCCGTCGTCGGGCAGCGCGGCCGGGAAGAAGTTCGCGCCCTCGGACATGACGGCCATGTTTCCGGCGTAGAAATTGCCGAGCTTGTCGCAGTGGATGAGCTCCCAGTCCTCCGGGACAGGGTCCTGGACTGTTCCGTACTTGAGGGGTGGCAGGCCCGGCGGTTCGTTCGCCGCGTCTTCAACGCTGCGCTGGCGCGGTTTTCTCTGAGATTCGGCAAGGTAGTGGTTCTTGATGGCGTGCTTGTCGCTGACCTCGACCTTCACGGCCAGATCGCACGGGTAGACGGCCTTCGCCATGATACGCTTGAGGAAGCCATACGTGAACCGGTGAGCTCCCATCCACCGGAGGTGCTCCGTACCCAGATCCGAGTCTGCCACGATCCCGAAAGACTGCGACAGGAAGGAGAGCGTCCGCGTGTTCCCCTGCGTGATGGAAACCAGGTCCAACGGAGTCCGCAGCGCCTTGACGACCGCGAGGGCGGCCAGACTCACGCTCCCGGTCCCGAACAGGTTCCAACACATCGCGTTGCCAGAACCGCCGGGGATCATCGCCACGGCGACCTTGGCCAGGGCCTCTGTCGCGTTGGGCTTCTTCGCCAGCCCATTGAAGATCTCATATGGCAGACCATCGCCCGAGCAGGCGACTATCGCATCGTACGCGTTGATGTCGATCTGCTCCGCGATCTCCGTCGCGTGGCCGGCGTGCGTCGTCTCCTCCGCGTCGATCTCGCACCGCGCAGCGGCCAGGATCGGCTCCGCGTAGCGGTAGTACAACTTGGCGGCCGTGCCCTTGCCGCCGAACGGGTTGATCAGGACCTTGAGCCTCTTGTTCCGCTGCGCCTTGCCGTAGGCGCGGTCCAGCAGCTTCGCGACCCAGGCCTCGGCGCGGTCCTTCTGCTCCTGGTGGACGGGGTAGTGGAGCGAGGCGACGGCGACGTCGTGCTTGGACGTCGGCTCCGCGTACTTGATGGTGATGGCGTTCTGGGAGAGATCCGCCCAGAGGACGTTGTAGTAGTGGATGGCACGGGTGGTCCTGGGCTCTGCAGATTTCCCGCGGTCAGAGATGCCGCCTGTGGGCCCCGCGACCTCCCCGGACGGAGATGGAGAGACGGGGCGGTAGTCGTGGCAGAGGGAGCGCCTACTGGGTGCCAAAAAGCCGCAGCAGCCTCGGTGCGCCTTGCGCGCAAAGCTTTCATCTGGCAAGCGCAGGAGGTCAGCAACAGTCCATACACTGTAAGGAAACAGGACACAAGTACCTAGAACGACCAGGGAATCGCCCCCCAGGGTCAACGAGGCGTGCTTCCCAATGGCAAGGACCGCATCGCGGTCGGGAGTCTCTGACTCCGGACGTTCCGCGGCGGAAGAGGAAGAGCCATCCGCGAGCGGGTCGGAGATGGCATTGGAGTGGCCAACGGTCATCGTGCTGGCGTGGGCGCAGAGAGCATTCTGGGAGAAGGGACAGAAGAATATTGCAGGGAGGAATCTAGGGATCGCTCAGGGAATCAGGGAGAGAGGGGACAGGGAGAAGGAGGAAGCAGGACTTGCAGCGGCGGAGAAGCGCATCAGGCCAGGGCAGCAACGGAGCGCCGCGGAGCCTCAGGTGTTTGTTCCTGGCGCTGGGGAGTCGCTCACGTCACAGCAGCCCATGGTCGCTGCCGCGGCGGGCCGGCGGAAGCTGGACCAGGGCGACCGTTGCCGGGAGCCTGCTGTTTATACCTGGTTGTATCTGTTATGCGGTGTGCGCGATGCATCCGGGTTGCTGTGCACGCGGGGTTCCGGCACATCCGATTTCATGCCCGAGGCCTGCCTGGTTCGGTGGGCAGAGCATGGCGGAGTCGCAGTGGACGACGGGCCAAGACATCGTCGTGAAAAATCTCATGCCAAGATCCCGACTCCCGAGGCCGCTGATCCTGTTGGCGATGTCGATACACAGACCGATGGAGGAAAAGGCACAGGATCGCCATGTGGTCTGTGCCTGAAAACTCCGCGAGATCCGACCTGGATGCGCTCTACCGTGAGGCTTCAGGTTCTTTGTTCTCTGTCAAGCTAGGACATGCTGATATACACAATCGCACAGCTGGAAGAGCAACTCTAATCATCCCTATTATCGACAGCACCATGAACTTTTCAATATTTCCATTCGAGGACAGCCTCTACTCATCCGGTATAGCACAGCTGACTAAAGGACCATGCCTATCTAGGTACTAAATTCGCTAGCAACAAGGGGGATAAGATAAGATGAAGACAAACAGGCATCACAACGGGTCAAGCGGTTCATGCAGCACTGGCCTTCAGGCCTTTCAGGGAGCCCAGGCTCAGGGCTAGGCCCTGCGACCGGCTTCGTATCCGTACAAATCCAGTAATCGGCCCGTCCTCGCCCTCCTTCTCGATGCTCAGGTTCGCCAGTGCGTCCTCACCTGGACAACGTCAGCAGTGGTCTTTAAACGAGAAACAAGGGGGAAAAAAACAAAGGGAGAGGAAACATACCAAATACGCTCCGGGCATAGAGGTTGGCACTCAGGAACTGGCAGTCGCCCTGGAGGGAGGCTTCGGGCGTCAGACAACTCATGTTGGTGCTCTCCATGAGCTGCTTGAGGAACTCCCGCAGGCTCTTGGCCTTCGAGTTGATGTTGACCTTGTTCTCCCACTCGAACTCGGTCCACATCTGCCGGAACTGCGTCTCCGTGCAGTAGGCCGGCTGGATGTAGTCCATGATGTCCGCGTGCACGTCGTTGAGGATCACCACGTGCGTCTCCGTCGAGCTGGGTCCGTCGTAGACGATGTTGCCGAAGATCACGCCCGTGTCGGTCGACGACACCTTGATCGTCGCCTGTACGTTCATGAAGTCGCGCGGGCCGAGGTTCTGCGTCGTCGGGCGCTCGACGACCTTGAGGTCTCCGAGGGTCGCGAACTCGACCGACAGGTTCTGCAGAGTCTCAGTGGTTTGGTTGACCAGCAATACATCCAGCACGATATCGAACTGATGGACCTTGACGTAGGCTTCAGCGTACACCGGGTCGGAGAATCCGGTAAGCTGGACAACCCTGCTGAGCTTGGACGACAGATCCTCATGCGCCGAATCCCCACCGGTGGCCTTTGCGAGATCCAGCTCAATCTCGTCGGCGCCCTCACCGACATTCTTCCTGGCGAGCTGTCGGATGGGGATAGCGTCGTCAATCTGCACAGCAGTTTTGGCCTTCTCGACCGCCTCCTTGGCCGCGCGCTTCTTCTCTTCGACTTGGACCATCGCACGGAAGGCATTCTTGGTGTCCTCCAAGAAAGTGGTCCCGAGTTCCTTCCTTTCAGCGAATTCGGCAAGCGAACGCACGCAGGTCATGATTCTGTCCACAGAGTCCTCGTCGATCGGGGCCTTGACAAACTGCGATTGTCCAACACGGATAATCGAGATCATGATGAGCATCGCCTCGGCGCGAAGGGCGTTCGTCCGAGCGGTGTCCTGAGACACTTCGGCGTGGCGCATCACCAGCTTCGTCAACGTTGACGAGAGGACAGTCGCTAGGTAGTAGTCACCGTCCAGGATAAGCTGCCGCAATGGCGGCTTCTGGGCAGCCTTGACAGCCTCGAGCTTGGCGGCTGCTTGGCTAGTAAGAGCACTCTCGGTAGCATACGTGCCATCTGCCAGGACCTTCCTTGACCCCGTTGGTGCCGTCTGTTTAGCATGGCCATTGACCTGCTCCTTTGGAGCCGCATTCTCCTCGGGAACTTCGTCCAGCAGCCGCTGTTCAGAGGCCAAAATTGGGATCTCTCCGAGGCTGGCCCGGATTCGCTTCCAGGCTTCACGGATATCATTCTCGTCCAAGGAATACTCTCCGACAACCCAAAGCACTCCACGGTAGACCTTCCCGGCGCGTACTTCGCCGAGCGTGGAAACCAGGCGTTCGATAATTGAGGGTCGCAGCTTGGGGAACTTCTCCACGACCTCCTTGACGAAGGAGATTACATCAACGGCAGAATTGTTGTTAAAGTCCGCAATAAAGTCCATAAGGAGATCGACAACACTAGCAGCGATCTCGGAGAACTTGATGGCGCAGTGGTGTATCGATTGAATGAGAAGTTGACGGTATTCGCCAGTCTATCATCGCGATCAGCCAAAAGCGTGTGGGAAGAAAAAGGAGTCGTCCTCGACTCACCTTCTCATACTGCTCGTCCACGGTCTTGGCAAGCTCCTTCTTCAGCAGCATGACAACCTCCTCTACATTCTTGCTCGAAACCATTTCCAAAGCGATTCCAAGGGCTTTCCGTCGCACGTCAATGTCAGGGCTGGAAAGCACACGCAAGATCTCCATCGTCAGGTCGTCCAAGACGCCCTCATTTCGTCTTCTCAGTTGGTCGACCCTGTCTAATACAATGAGCTTAACGTTGTTGTCTGCCTCCTTGATGCTGAGCTCGATCAGTTTGGCAGCGGCTGCCTTGACAGCAACGGGATTGCTGGTGAGGGCGGTCAGAGATGTAGCAGCTTCGTAGACGACGGTGCTGGCCGATGCATCAAGAAGGTCGAAAATAAGACGTAGATATTTCGCCTGAAGCTAGTTAGCAATGAAATTGCCTTGCGCTTTGTACGGACGCCCCTTACCTTGTTCTGAGGATTTTGTACTGCATCCTTCCTGATGAACTCGAGTTCCGCAAGCTGAAGCAACTCATCGGTATTGGGTATGCTGTCAAAGGTGGAGCTCAGGTACTCGAGTGCCTTCTGGTGGCTGATGGACATAAGGGCCGCGAACGCATTGCGCTTGCAGGTGTGATCGGTCTCCGAGTCAAGGAACGTCTGGAGCAGCTCTGGAGCATCGGGAATAAGTGATTCGGAATGCTGGTAGATAGACGCGATGGCCCAGACGGCATTTTTGCGCACATAGGCATGGCGGTGTTCTAGGCACGAGCGCGCGGAGGAGAGAAGGGGCTCGAGGAGTTCGGGCTCGCGGAGCTTGCAGAGGAAGCGAAGAGTGTTGCCGCGCACGTATTCGTTGGGGTGTTGGAGGTCATTTCGGATTCCGTTGCTAGATGGACCCTGTTGAGTGGCCACTCGTCTGCATCCAGGGGCTTCATGCCGTTCTTACCAGACCAAGATCATCTCCTGCTTCAGCTTGCCATTGGCGTCATGCTTCGGGCAGATCTCGTAGTAGAAATACAGGAGCTTCTTCAGGGGCTTGCTCTTCGAAGGCATAACAAAACGGATAATGTGCATCAGGAGCTGGGGCATCGGGTCGCCGTTGAGCATAATCGTGATGATCTTCTTCATGGTCTCCACCTTCGACTCATCGGTGCCCTTTTCCAGCTGCATCTTGAGCTCCTGCACGGTCGGCTGATCAGCAGCATTGTCCTGGTGGACAAGGCTGTACGCGTTCTCCAGAAACGACGCCATGTTGGGTGGTTATTGACAGAACGGCCGATGCAAAGGGTGAGGGATGAGGAGCTGGATATTGTCAGTCTGTTTGGAATCTTAACGGCTGGGAAAGGGAGAAATACCAAAGAAACAGGCTCCCCTGGCTTCGCAGTAAAAAACAAGAGCAATCACAATAGGCCAACACCCCTCATCTACCTTATGTTCACCAGCGCACTCGTGGACACTCCGGAGGCCGGACGGTCAACTTGTCCATTTGCGCGGCGGCGGAGCGACTTGCCCGGAGTGCGTGGATGACTAAGCCATCTGGAACGCGACCTTGTCCGGGGGCGATCTTGTTCCCCACCCAAGCAAGTCGCGACCTTCCTCAAGCTTCTATCTTATCGTCCACACGTCGTTGACTGGCAGAGGGAGCGTGCTGAAGATGCCGTCGTCGGATCTTGCTGAACCTTTCTATGTCCGCTACTAGTAAGGCGTTACCCGTGGCCCAGGTTCCCTCAGCTGCTGACACTCCTGCAGCTCAGGTCACTCTGGGCGGTTTGGACATGAATTCCTAGGTGTGTACTAGCTGGAGACACCTTCTCCCTGGAGCAGCTGTTGACTATTACCATGCAGAGTTCGATTTCCGCGTCCTTGGCGATGGCCGCAGTGCCCAGGTCCGATACGCGAACAACTCCAACTACCGAAATGATTCCCTCATCCGCAAAGAGAGTAGGTTATCCAATGGATGCACTGGTCGTGCTTCAAAACTAAGTGGGCAACAGTGTGTGTCAGTTCCCTGATGATTCAGGAGGTCAAGCGCATCATCAAGGAGAGCGAGATCATGAAGTACGTCCTACGGATCGAACCAGATGTTGCGACGCCGTCCACTAAAGCTCCGAACAGGGAAGACGATTCCAAGTGGCCTCAGAAGAACAAGGACGGACGACAGGAGTTGGAGATCAGACTAGGCAATGAACACATTTCATTCGAGGTAATGCGCTTTGGATGCGATGCTTTCTGCGCTGCATTGGACACCAGTGACTGACCCGAGGTGGCATGCTGCGCAGACCGCGAAAATTGGCTCTCTAGTCGACGTGACTGAATCTGCGGATCCGGAAGGCCTACGAGTTTTCTACTACCTCGTCCAGGATCTCAAGGCTCTCATCTTTTCTCTCATTTCTCTTCATTTCAAGGTAATCGATGCCTGCGGCCGTTCATCTATCGAACCCTGTCTGACCTGCTCTCTCCTCCAACAGATCAAGCCTATCTGAACAGTCCCCTTCACGTGTCCTACAAATCGATGCAAAGGGTTGTATATTGGCGTTAGGTTCAGAGCGGTTTCCAGTGGGAAGGAGATACCTGTGTAGAGTGAATTGAATACCATGTCGTCTGGATGTCCGCGTCTGTATAATACTGCAGTGCTTCTAGAGTAGGACGTCCATGCTTATGTGAATATGACAAACGTGATCTGTAGCCATGTGTCATAAAGATAGATACGAGTGGCGCAGACGGCCCGGTGGAGTCTTTGTCTTGTTGGTCTTCCCCGCGATCGCATGACCGGCCAGACAACCTTATCCGTTTCGGGCAGTGCGTCGTCCCCCATCGTCACCGAGTCCAGCTCTTAACACATCGTCTTTGACGACAGCTCCTGTTCACTTTGTCTTTCTGATTTGGCACTGTGTCCCCTTGTTTTACTCGCTGTTCCTTCTCCCCTTCCGATGTTATCGCTTCTTTGATTCCCCTCCATGCCGACCCCAAGCGACAACACGCTGCAGCTGACGCCGACACCCTTTGCCGAGGACATCTCCGCCCGTACCACCTGTCCACCGGAGGTCGAAAGGGTCTCCTCGTGGAGGACGTCCTCGGAGGAGCAAATTGCCAATGCTGATGGTGCGGGGGATGGTGCGGTCTCGACCACCAACGCTGCGGCGCAATCAGCGCCGAGTCGACCGGATGGAGGCGTGGGAGACTCAGCTGCAGGATCCTTAGGGACCGAGACAGCCCCCGGTTCATCCAACAAGGACATGACACAGACCGAGGAAGATGCGGTGATTGGGACATTGAGTCCTTCCAGCCTTACTACGGAGACAAAAGAGGAGCAGCAGACTCCGGCGACCCAATCGTCATCGGTGACCGCAACTTCCGCCATGTCGGCGGCACTCAGATATGAGTTTTCCAACGTCCGGGTATGTTCACTCTGCAAGCCGTGATATCACCTTTCACTGACAAGTGGAAGCTATTTCCAAACCACACTTCCTCCTTTCTTCGAGCTGGAAGCAAATTCGTTGGCACCCAGCAGTCCGATCGTCAGGTCTACAACGTCGATGTGGAGATAAAACACGTTGACATGGCCGAGTCGTATCTCTGTGGTTATCTCCGCATACAAGGTTCGTTTTCGATTGTACGTCAATTGGCTTTCGGTGGAGTCGATGCTGAACTAGATTCGCCCTCTAGGCCTGACGGAAGACCATCCGACATTGACAACCTTCTTCGAGGGCGAGATAATCGGGACAAAGCACACCTTCCAGACACGCCATGAAGCATGGGGAGCGACGGAGAAGACCGATATGCACCACTGGGCTAGATTCCCGGCGTGGCGTCCGCTGGCTAAGCAGGCGAAGAGACCTGACTTCACCTACAAGAATTTCGCGCAGCGCGAGCACATCTTCATGAGGTGGAAGGAATACTTCCTCGTACCCGATCACCGGGTGAGGACGATATCCGGTGCTAGCTTCGAAGGGTTCTACTACATTTGCTTCAACCAGGTGGAGGGAACTGTCAGCGGGATCTATTTCCACGCTAAAAGTGAAAAGTGCGTGCCCGTCGCCGGTCACTTTGTCCAAACTGATAGTCATAGCTAACGTGCCATCATTTCCAGATACCAGCAGCTCGAGCTTAAACACGTCGATGACAGAGGTTGTCTTCCGGCAATCGAATTCCGATGAGGTCGCAAGTTTCTCATCGTCAATATTCTCAATGGACCAGGAGTGTGGTGCTTTCAGCGACACTGAAAGCACCAGCTTCCTCCACGAGTTTTGTATACCCAGGGGAGGATCTGAGCATGGGACCTTTTCTTCTTCTCTTCTCTTTTTTTTTTCCATTTCTTTCTGAGTTCGATCATCTATCGGACCCCGCTCTTCTTCGATGCGCGGCACTATGGGCTTGTGTGCCTGTCGTGGAGGCAGCTCGCATACCGTGGTGCATGCGAAAACTAGACTTTCTTAATCATGCCCTTTCTTCCTCCCTCTGATTATTTATTTATCAGCTATTTACGCTCATGATATCGACATGGACTGGCGTTGCTCCGTTAGGTTATGTCTGCAGTCTCATTTGCCGTTTCAAGCGCTGGGATTATTCATTCGCACAGGCCGAATTCTTCTCCAGGTTTCACTGCAAGTACTACGCCTTGCTGTTCGCTGCCCACTTTCGAATTGACTTTTTTCACATTTCACACAACGGTTTATAGCTTCATGTGCTTTTTTTTCTCCCAATGTCTGGCACGAAGCGCACTTTTTTGATTTCAAAAGAGGAGGACCTTCTCGGTTCTCTTATTCTCACCTCTTCACGGTTTGATTTCAACTTTTGTTGATGGATGATCTAACAGAGGTTCTGTGTATAGCTTTTTTTTTCTTCCAATGATGTCATCTATTGGCTTCTCGTATATGAACTACTTTCTATGAACACTATTCAGGGCCTATATATAGGACCGTTAGAGAACAGCAGGCGTAAGTTGTAAAAGAGGCTCCGCTCCAAAATTACTAGAAATGCAAGAACCCACAGAGACTTGACAACTAAAGGAGTGAGCACCACCTGTGAGTTCTCTATATAACATCCTACGACAGGAAAGGAACATCATGATTACCCTGGAGAACGGGGATGGATACGAACAAAAAGTATGTGCCTATGGGGTTTGTAACAAGCGGAATCAAACAAGATAAGTAAGTGAAGTCAAAAAACCCCCTGTCTCGGAACATACCTATATATACTCTTTCACAGACAATGCAAATGGGTAAAATTTACCTGTGAATCAGTATCCATGAATGAGGGATTTTCTCCAGTTGATTCAAGTTAGATATGCGCAGAAGAACCTACATGATGATATGCATCAGGTAGATCTATATTTACATATCACTCTACTTATATATATATATCTAATTTCTTCTGCCTTCTCGACACCAACATATGCCGTGTTACTACCAGAGCACTCTAAAAACAACAATCTTTTTTTTCTATTTCTATGCGCAGTACATAGCTAAAAGCATCCCGAGACCAGACCGTGTCGAGATAAAACATAACCCAGAGACTACTACTACAGCTTCAAAGCACACCTACCTACCTGGCCAACTACCCGTTTCGAGCGAGAGCCAGGCTAGGCCAAGCGAGCCAAGAACTTACACAAGGTACATTACTAGATAAGATCCCTTACGGAGTATTCGATGGGTGTACTGCAGGTATCCGTGCCTACTAGCAAATAGAGCTACGTTGAAATCAAAGACGCATAGGCATCTATCTGTAGTCGAAGCCGGGTACAGGTTAGACTAATCGCAGCGGAGAAACAAAAACAGAAGTAAATTATGAAAGTCAACCGAGACCGAGAAAAAATTCATTTTTTTAAATATTTTCCGTCATCATATTGCTAGCTAGGTAGGTGAACGATTTCGCCCACATCTTCCATCTTCCATGGTTATACGTTCTGCCCCGTGTCCGCTCAGGAATAAAAAAACATCAACAAAGAACATGTCGAGTCTATATACGGCGCGTACATACTCGAGGGCTGCGTATAAATAGCAAAAGGCCATGACAAAATATATAGATGGCTAATTTAGAGATGCCAGCTCCGAACGAAGAACGAAAAATATCGATAAACCCGAAATCAATAAAAAGAGACGGGGGTATCACATGCATTCATTGATCTGTTTGAGCGAGAAGCAAACAGAAGAATGAAACTGAGAAACCGACACAAGGCTGCGTCTCGACCCAGGTCGAGGACGATTTTATCACGCAAACCCTTGAGAGTTACCTTCAGATATAGGCGGAGGAGTTCTGTCGAGTGTTCATACCGGACGAGCCGCTCACACTGCCACCTCCGCCGTCGCTGCTGGGTGTCTGTGGGTCTATCACAACCTGCTGCCTGATCGACACGATCCACGGGTGTTGCAGCAGCTCTGCCGCAGTCGGCCTCTTCATAGGATCACGTTCGAAGCATTGTCTCAGGAAATCGATTCCCATGTCGCTGAGCTGATCGCGCGTCGGCAACTGTGGCTGATTCCCCTGAGCAATGTTGTACATGATCGCCCACTCGTTGTCAAGAGAGGACCAAGGCCGGCGACCGGTGGCCATTTCGAGGATCACGCAGCCCAATGACCAGATATCGACTGCTCCCTGGCGGTTGGCGAGCTTGGAAGTGTCACCTCGGATCACTTCGGGGGACATATACATCGGCGTCCCGGTCATGGTTTTCTGATTCTTACGCTGATACGGAGGCTCTTTGGGAAGAGGTTCCTTGGAGCCCTTGTTGAACGCGTCCATGCCAGCAACAGTCTTGCCCTGGCGGGCGATGACTTTAGCAGCACCAAAGTCCACATACTTGATGACCCCATTGTGATCGAGCAGTATGTTTTCGGGCTTAATATCCCGATGGACGATCCCGGACCGATGCAAGTACGCCAGTCCTTCCAGCAGCTGGAGGGCATAGACCATGATGACAGTCTCATCTTCGATGCGACCGTGCTCAAGTAAACTGGCGAGAGATCCACCGGAACAGTACTCCATGAAGATATAGACTTTGTCACGGTGCACTTCGATCCCGTGATACGAAACGATATTGGGATGGTCGAGAACCTCGAGAACGCTCATTTCATCACGGATCTGCTGGGCGATAGCTGGGATCATCTGGGGGTCCTGAAGGCGGATTTCCTTAACCGCCATCAGATAGTTGCTGTCAAGATTGATGGCCGCGTAGACAGATCCGAAGGTGCCACCACCGATGTACTGGCCCTGTTGCCATCGCAGAGTGACATTCGTCGCTGACGACGACAGAACCGTAAGGGATCTGTCAGCTTCGTTGGACCCTTCCAACACCCTGCCCAATGCTTGGCGCTTCGCATCCTCTTCTACCCTCAACTCTTCGATGACCTTGATGCATGCCAGACGCTGTTCGCGAACAAGTTTCGACGCTTCTTCGTCGCTAAGAACACGACCAGCGCCGATTTTTCGCGATCCTCCTCGTGACTCCTCAAGGCGCTGCTTCTCAGCCTGGGCAGCCAATGAGGATCTGGCGCCCATGATGTCAAAGTGAGAAATAAGGAGTGACATGCATCCGGCCACCTTAACTCTTAGAAGAGCAAACTGTGAGTCGTCCATTGAGAGAAGGTGATTGCTTGAGGTTATGACCATGGTAAACTCGAGCGCAGCAACGGCCCACTTGAACGTTCTGCGGTCAGCAGCATCACAATCATCGCAAATAAAGGAGATCCAGTCAAGCGCCAACTCAACAAGTTTTGCGCTATTCATTGCGCGTCTGTTTGGGTCCACATAGCTTGAAGACCGTTTACCGAACTCGGTTGCAAATGCGAAACAGGCCTGGACGAGCTCATGGTTCTCTATGCCCTTCTCCTTGAGCTGATTTCTAATCACCGCGACGCTGTCCATGATGGTCATGGAGAGCTTGAATAATATCTTCTTGATCCTGTTGAGCTCCGCATTCACTCGTCCAAGGTTTGCCCGCTGTTCAATAGTCACATCAAGCTGCATGCCAGTCAATTGTGCGAGTTCGTGTCGAGCATTGGACAGTCGCTGCTGCGTTCCATCCGCGACGAGACGTAGCTTTCCCATTCTAACATCCGTGGGCTGTTCCAGAAGATCCACTTCCATCTTCCTCCCACCCCATGCGAGTGGCCTCTCAGGACGGATCACGAGGATGTAGGGAGTGTGAGACGGATCTTTGGGTGTATCCTCCTCGCGAAAGGAGGTCCCGAGGATCGACTTAATATCTGCAGGCTGGTTCCACAAGGCATGATGCGCAATAAGATAGACACCCTTCTGCCCCACAGAATCATTTGACTTGACGAGAAAATGATCTGAATATAAAAGCGCCTCAAAGAACTCGTCCGCGATGTCTTCAGTGAGGTTATATTCCGTCGCATTTTCAAACAGCTGGCGTAAGAAGCGCGAAAACCGGTAAAGCTTGCGTTGGCGTACCCGCGTAGAATCCAGGACACTCTTGTAACGCTTATCCATGTCAGCAGGATCCTCATTTGGCCGAGCCACCAGCTCCCGTTCAAAGTGGATCATAAGGCGCTGAAGCGATTTAGCCGTAAGAGCACTATTAAAAAACAGGATTAGCCACCATTCTAGGATTTGCGAGGCGAAGCTGATTACCTGAATTGCTCAGCAACTTCAATGTCACCACCCTCCAGCTGCCGGCCAATTTCGTTGGAAAATCCCCATTCCTGCTCTAAAATCTCCGCTTCCTTGAACGTATTCTTGTTTGCGTTCAGCTTCCAGTTCAGAAGTCGGAAGTAATACTTCAGCGCATCCACGACGACAGAGTCGAAGTTCTCATCAATGCAAGGGGGGAGGTCCCATCCTGGTTCTGGCTTCGAGATTACTAGATAACGCTGTTTGATATCGACCGCAACCCTCATCAAGATCTGAAACTGCGATATCATCTGGTCGACCAAAATCGGAGACTGCTGCGCAGGATCCTTCATTTTCTTCGCGAAAGACAGACGCACGCGTATTATTTCCTGGATCAGGCGCGAGGGGAAATTAATGAGCGTCAGCAGCTCTTCGATGTAGGGAGGCAGGTGTCGTTTAGCAAACGCTTCTGCGTTTTCGATAAGCGTAGCTTTCGCTTTCTTGATAACTTCCCCAATGCCATAGAGCATGTTATGATCCCCTTGCAGGGTCTTCAGGCCGTCCTCCTTCATGATTCGGTCTAGGAACGAGCCATCATCGGAGAGATCAGTAGCAGCGGTCTTGACCCTTGGCTTGTTGAAATCGAGCTCGGGATTCCCTACCCAGCTTTGTAGGATTGCCAGCTCGGTGTTGATAAGCAGCGTCGTATTGTGCCATGCGATGACCGCGTCGCAGCTCGATCGAAACTGCTCGGAAGCAGTTCGAGGATTGGCAGCTTCCATTTCCTTCCGGGTCGAATACAGTGACTCAACTCGCTCGATCTTTTCAACGACATCCTTAACCTGCTCAACCGGCGATTTTCCAGTCTCCTTTTCGCCTTTAATTTCGAAATTGATGATATCCTCAATCAGAGGGCCGAGACCAGCTCGTGCCTCCTCAATGAGCTTCTTTTGTAGGGCAATACTGCGGCCGCACGTCCTTGCTCGGACTCCCAGCCAGATTTCGTTGTTCAAGGCACTGGACCTCTTCGGTTCCGTAGTTCCAATCAACCTCTGTTTCTCTTGCTTGACCACATCACCCTTCAAGACCGAAGCCAACATTGAATGCCATTCGAGCCGCTCCTGATTCTTCGGGTTCTTCAGTTCCTCTATCGTGGGCTGGTTATCGTTGTCCACCATGAACAGTTGGATATCGGGATCGTACGGGTCATCCTCGAAGGGCACCTCAGATGAAGGGGACGGTTCGTCCAAGTCCGAGTCCATGACCGCCATGTATCCCTGGCTATCCTCGTAGTGATGATACCATCCCTGCGTGTTCCCCCGCAGACGTTGGACATATGCCTTCTCCTGTGCCCGGTATTGCGCATTGGGATCGCGTCTAGAACCTCGTTTAGCCGAGGTCGATCGTCGACGCTCGCCATGGAGGTTGATAAACTGAGGAGGTCGTCGCTGGGGTGCGTAGGTGTTTGAGGGCGTCCGGGCGGGTCCAGATGGGCGCTGTGGTCGCAATTCCCGTTCGGTCATAGGTACTCCCTCCGAGGGCGCCATCTTGTCGAACGTGTTGGCGGCGCCGACGCTGCTTCCGCGCGGCCGCGGCGTAGAGCTGTTCGACCATGCGGACAGACCCGAGGAGCTCAAGGAGTGGCCGGGAGGAGGCGAGGAGGCTACATTAGTTGCGGTCTGCTGGACCTGGCCATCCACGTCTTCCCCATAGCTGGAAGGGGATCTCAGCGTATACGGCTGGCCAAAGTAGTCGTCTGACGATCCAGAGCCATCTGAATCATGGCTGACAATATCTCGGTGCTCCATAACCTGCGGTAAGCGTCCGTCGTCCCGTTGCTGCTCCATCTGGGGAGATGCTCGGCGCTGGGGATATCAGGAGCCGGGTCCGATTGGAGTTGTGGCGGTGCACGGGTGGTCCCTTATCCGTGGACGAATCACTCCGCACGGTGCGGCGGACGCAGGATCAACACCAGCGATCCCTACTCAGAACTCGAAGGATGTGTAGCAGTCTGGAGCACAGCGCAGGGCACGCAGAAAATGATCTGCTTTTGCCTCCTCGACACCATGCTGGTGCCCGAGTTCTTTGGAACGTTTTTAACCAGGCATCAGCGACCTCTGGAACTCTCTGGAAGTCGCGCCCCGTGACCTCCACCGCCTGAACTCAACTCTCTTGCTTGTCATCTGACCTCCACAGGACAGTCCGACGATGAGGAACAAATGCCCTGCTGCGAAGCGACACATCCTGAAAGGACGAAAAAGAAGGTGCTTAGCTACTTCTGACATGGCGCTAATTCAGCCAAACTTCAAATTGTATGATGTCCCGCAGCGTGTAGTTGCATCTCCAGGCCCAACCGTTTCTCGAATTTCGAAAGCTTCCTCAAGGCATCGACCTATACCAGTACACTGTTGAACAATTCCTGTTTCTGAAAGGGAAAGTGCTTGTTGCCAATACTTTATGCTTCAACATGTCATTGCACGGAGCTCCGTTGGGAATGAGACATAAACCCAGCTTGTCATGCTCCCCATCCTGATGCAAGCAGAGATGTTAGAGTTAACCTACTGCTAAACAGGACATTTCTATCCCGCCCAGCTCGAGAGTTTGACCGGAATTTGCAAGTAAGCATCCCGCAAGCAACCTTCCGATAGAACGACTCAGGCTACCTCCAGTCGTCCGAGTATTTGGACCTCTTGGCAGATGGTTCCCTATCGATCCGGCGGCTATGGCCCTCTGGTCTTTGTTTTGGTCTACACCAGAGTCCGTACTGTGTACTGCTGACCATTTGGATTCGAAGTGGGGAAGCCTCTGCACAGACTCTTCTTGCGGATCTGGAGAAGCGTCTATTTGGATAGATTATCAGCTACTCTATTCAGCAACGGCGCGTCCCACTCAGGAGGAGACTACTGCGTGCAGACACTCTCCATCTGTTGACGGGCTAGCGATCCGTAGATCGGATCATCTCTGCAGGTCTGGGGACTGTTATATTGGCACTTGGATTCCAGACATAGAGTACTCCGTACCACCGCGGAGCCGGCTACCCAGGAGAACAACAGTGTCCAAGACTTAGGAGCGCACGAGCTGATCATCCTATGGCGCGACCAAGAGATCTACTGCGCACTGGGTACTTAGTATAAGAAAAGAGTCTTGAATTGCGGTTTCCCGAAAGATGAGCAAGAAAGAGGATGATTCATTCCGATTGACAGTTCTTTTGCTGATGAAGTAGCTTTGGAAGAAGTCTCTGAGCACTCGGCGAGATCGATCTGCGTGTCTCATTCCTGCTCAACCATGAGTCAAACTGAGAGTTGCTTTCATGAGAACGCAAGGTATCTGTCCTCATCGCGGCCCCCAACGACTATATACCCGGCCTGTTACATCGAAGATGCACCCAGGGACTCACACAGTACAGCTCGTACTGTATAACGTGCTAGGCATCAATTTCCATCACAGCTGAGGCGCCGCGGACTGGTGGACATCTCTACGATTCTTTGACGGAGCAGGGGATGCCTCCAGGATGCCAAGTCCGAGGAGACCGGGATGCCGACACATGCTCCATGCTCCGGCCAATGGCTGTCATTATGCTTATCTCGTCGTTCTCGACGTGCTTGCGGGTCCTCGACGCCCCGCTGGGCCTTGGCGCAGCGTCAGCGGGGATGTCTGACACCACGCCGGTAAGCGGCAGAACGCGTACCGTACGGAAATGGCGTTACGAACGGTCTCGGGAGGACTCGCGTCGCATTTCAACTCGTGCCCGAGTGTCGTTATTTCATGCCAATGTGCATACGCAGTATCACACTCGTAGTTTCGGAGTCTGATATATGGTGTTCTTCGAGAGAAACGCAAAAGGCGCTCTCTGGATCTTCTAACCTGCGCACATGGGGCTCGTCTGAGCGTTCTGGACCCCTCAGCGGGGACCCACGAGGGGAGCAAGGCTACACGCAGTAGACACGCGACTTTTATGACGCGCGTCTATCTATCTAGCGGCTGCTTTATATGGAGTACTCCGTATTGTGGATTAAGGCATGGAAGTGCGGTGGTCAGCTCCCCGGATCGCTGCCGGGGATCGGTGGTGGGACGTGTTCTGACATCACAAGCAGTAGTGGTCACTGTTCAGGATGCGTCAGACTCGTCCTTCGTGGACCTGACAACATGGCGATTCTCGAGTTGCCATCTGATGAGGCCTGGAAATTTTCCGGGGAGAGAATCATGCACTGCAACGAGACATGGATGGGTACCTACTACTTCGTACGTCGCATGCAGGAGGGCAACAGCAGCGTCGTACGACCAAGGGAAACAAAAGCAAAGATCCCTGGCGCATAGCACAGAGAGTTTCATCGCAAAGCTCCTCCAGAACTGCGACATAAAAGCGACTTGGGATAAGGGAGAATAATAATAACAATAATAAGAATGTGTTCCGAGAAATGAGCTGACAGGAGAAAACGGCGGCTGCTGGTTGGCTGGCTGGACAGAGATAGGGAGCGATAAGGCTGGCAGGCTAGAAGACCAGCGGAAAAGCATCAGCCGCAGACCCGGACGCTAGAAGCCTGCTTGCTCTGGTAGCGGCCGCACTACCGCTCGTAACGCCAGATCCTGACGATCCTTCAATCTGAAGGGAACCAGCAATCGACCGCCCAGTCGGGGACTGAGAGCAGCCGTCTGTGAAAGATTGCCGGAGTCCAAGAGTGGCATGGGCCCGCGGGCAGGCGAAAGCATATTTGCGGCGGTGGCAGCGTTATAGCTGGGCTTGGACCGGAGCTCAGAACCGAGGGATTCAAATCCCAACAATGACAGACGCCGCTATAAGATCAGACATGTATGCAACCTGCGGCAAAGAACGTGACCACGCGCGATGATATATAGCAGAGCAACGTCAGCCAGGTACGGTAACGGCCCGAGCGGCGTCGTGACCGGGCGTTACACGAGGCCTCCTTGCAGGGCGGCCTTGGCTGTGGAGAGGCGCCGTGCGGGCGGGCGGGCAGCTGCGGACGGCGCTACGCCGGATCGAGAGTCCGCCGCGCCAGGCGCGTCTCCCATTCGTCTCCCATTGGCCCGCTGCGACCTCATATCTACAGCCACTCTCCTCGCAGGCATCTCACGCCTTTGTTGCTCCCATTATCTCCTTCCATCTGTCAGCAAAACCAGCAATCTCCCGGCTCCTTTATCAGCACGGCTGCGCCTTGCCTGTGGTGGTGATGGTAGTCTGCCTGACGCTGTCCCCAGCATGGTCGACTCGGGCTGTGGCTGACGGGCGCTGGCGAGATCTCATGTCCATTGCTTGGGTCGTTCGGGACTCGTTTCCCTCTCGTCCAGCGATGCGCCTATCTATTCGCGGGAGACGGCCATGTCCCGGGACAAAGGAGATGTCAGCGGCAAATTGCTTGTATACAACACTCTCGTGTAACCCAGTATTACGGAGTGTTGACTTTTAAACTTCACTCCAGCATGACTCCACCCCCTTTGCCTCTCTCGAATGGCTTGGCTGCTGGAGATAAGACCAGCTATTATTGTCTCCCGCGCTATTATCGCCTAGAATCCATGGGTAGATCTTTTTACCCTGACATTGGGCGCGGCAGCGTTGCGTAGGTAGGAATGCGGCCCTCGTAACCAGTCTTGGGGCCGGCCACGCTGCATATATCTATTCGCCAGGGTTCCCTTTTGCAGGGTTCTTCTTCACTTTCTCCTCTCCGCCGTACATCACGTTGCCATCTCTCTCTTTGTCGGTTCTGTTCCTAAGTGTCTGATCTCCCCCTGGCTTGTGGGTTCGGGCTTCACTTAAATTACTTCGAGTGTCCCCCATCCCCTACCCCCGCTTTGTCCAGATCCCCTTGACGACAGGCCCTTGGGGTAGACATTCACAATGTCGGACATTCCAGACTTGTCCAATCTGAACTACACAGTCCTGGTACCGTACAATGGATCCCAAACGGGCGACGGTGGTGACTCGCTCACCCAAGATCTCAACGTCTTCTACAATGTCAGTCTTCTCGAATCAAAGCACCAATGGCACTGTTTTCAGCGGCGAAGGAAAGGTCGGCTAACTGCTGCGACAGGCGGGTGACATTGCTTGGGTCATCGTGGCCACGGCCCTCGTTCTGCTGATGATCCCAGGAGTTGGGTATGGACAGCAGGCATTTGCCGGATACTTCGGGCGTTTTGGCTGACAATGCGCATTCAGGTTCTTCTACTCTGGTCTCGCTCGTCGCAAGTCAGCCCTCTCCCTAATTTGGCTCTCGATCATGTCCGCCGGTGTGATCTCGTTCCAGTGGTTCTTCTGGGGCTACTCCCTCGCCTTCTCGCATACCGCCGGGAAGTACATTGGCGACCTCAGCAACTTCGGATTTAAGGGGGTCCTTGCTGTGCCTTCTGTTGGAAGCTCAAAGGTTCCAGACCTTCTCTTTGCCATATTCCAGGGCATGTTCGCTGCCATAACGTGAGTTTGCATTGAGATAGCCACGATCGAAAAGGGCAGGTAGCTAATGGTTTATATCAAGCGTCGCTCTTGCTGTTGGAGCCGTTGCTGAGCGTGGTCGCATGCTGCCTTGCGTCGTCTTCATGTTCGTCTGGTCTACCATCATCTATGATCCCATTGCTTGCTGGACCTGGAACCCAGCTGGCTGGGTCTACAAGATGGGTGGACTAGACTTTGCGGGGGGCACTCCTGTCCACATCGCCTCTGGTTCTGCGGCACTGGCATACTCTCTTATGCTGGGCAAGCGTCGTGGCCACGGCACCCACGAGCTCAACTACCGCCCCCACAACGTCACGCACGTCGTTATTGGTACCGTGTTCCTCTGGGTTGGATGGTTCGGTTTCAATGCTGGTTCGGCACTGAGTGCTAACCTCCGTGCTGTTATGGCTGCCGTTGTCACGAACCTGGCTGCTTCTGTTGGTGGGGTCACCTGGTGTTTGCTTGACTACAGACTCGAGAAGAAGTGGTCGACCGTTGGGTTCTGCTCCGGTGTTATTTCTGGCCTTGTCGCCATTACTCCGGGCTCTGGCTTTGTGCCCCCATGGGCTGCTGTCATCTTTGGCATTGTCGGCGGCGCCGCTTGCAACTACGGCACCAAGCTGAAGTACCTTCTGAGAATCGATGACGCTCTGGATATCTTCGCCGTTCACGGTATCGGTGGTATTGTCGGGAACCTTTTGACTGGTCTGTTTGCTGCGTAAGTCATACACATACCGTCATACATGCGGCCGGTAGCTGACTTTGTATTAAAAGGGACTACATCGCACATCTCGATGGCACCACTGATATCCCTGGTGGCTGGCTCAACCATCACTACATCCAGCTTGCTTACCAGCTAGCGGACTCCGTCACTGGCTTGGTCTACTCTTTTGGAGGCTCTTGTATCATCTTGTTCATCATTAACTTCATCCCTGGTCTGAGCCTGCGTTCTCCAGAAGAGGATGAGATAATGGGCATTGATGATGCCGAGATCGGCGAGTTCGCTGTATGCTCCCTTTGCTTCAGCACTGATCGCCTTTTCGAGCTGTCAGGCTGACATATATCCCAGTATGACTACGTCGAGATCACTCGTGATGTGATCAGCGGTGTCGAGAGCGAGTCCATGGACCGTGGTTCCAAGCACTCCACAACTCCCACCGACCGCGACATAGAGGCATCCAAAGCCTAAACGGGGATGAGACCAGTAGATGAGCATCGTCAGATGTGATTCATTTTCATTGCTCTCCAGGCCGTAGACTAGCGGTCTCTTCTCTCTTTGATCGTCAGTGTTCGAGACTCCGGATCGTCCCAATGTATAGTTACCACCCGTACTGTATTAACATAGATACCCTAATCTCAAAATATATTTGTAATAATGGCGGCGGCTTCTTGTTCCGACCCCGGATAATGAAACTGCAGATTTGGGCTTGTGGGGACCAGAGATGTCCCTGGCTACGTACAATGATACCCCACGTGTAGCATCTGAAGAGAGAACAAATTGAAATTTTGTGCGCAAACTTAGCATTACAAGTCGCAAAAGACAGAAGTCAGGACAGGCTGTGTTTGAGAGTCAATGCGTTTCGTCCCGTTGGTGGAGATGCTCGGAGGCGGTGCAGCTCTGGAGGCTGGAGATCGACTTCCCGCGTAGTTCAAAGGCAGCCAAGCTCAGGTCGGAAGCTCCCAGAAACATCATCAGCTCTCTCGAGCTTAAACCCCGAGCAAAGAAGAGAACCCCGCAAAAAGACGACTCCAAACGCAACCACGTCGCCCACGTCACTCTCACTGCCCCTCAACTTCCACCCATTGGATCTGATCGAATCGCATCGTGTTCATAATTTCCTTGTCCGCATATGGCGTTGCGGGACCCCGAGGACGTTCCGCCTCCTGCGCCTGCGCCGGCGCCGGCGCCGCTGCTGGCCAGCTTCCCGCAGGACCCCGCGGAGTTCGACAGCGACCCGCGGATTTCGTTCTCCAAGCTCGATAACAAATTCATCCTGGAGACGGAGGATGGGCAGGAGTACGAGTATGATCCGGGGCTGAAGCGGTGGATTCCATCGGTGGGTGTTGCCTCCCGTTGTTTCGGCCGTCGTTTTTGTTCCCCTTGCCAGTGCCAGGGGATATAGTTACATGTGAGGACGAGGCTAACGTCGCGCTTTGCGCGTCTATGCGCGCTCAGCTGGGGATTTTATAGGTTGATGATTCTCTGCTGGAGCAGCAGCAACAGGCATACAAAGTAGAAGGTGTGGATGAGAACGAGGTGGTGACGAAGCAACAGCTGAAGAAGAAGCGGAAACAACAGGCCAATGCAGAAGAGGTGAGTTGGGCGATGGGTTGAGCTCTAATAGCTCCTTTTTCTTCAGTTCTATTTCTCTTTGTACTGTAGCTATTGTGAACTGTACTGACGCAGATTGCGCGCCACAGGAGAACCAAAAGCCCAAGAAACAACGCGTCAACACCGCCGTCTACGTCACTTCCATCCCCCTCGATGCCACCGTCGAAGAGATCCACGATGTCTTCTGCAAATGCGGCGTCATCGCGGAGGAGATTGACAGCGGCAGGCCTCGGATCAAGATGTACACGGACGAGCAGGGCAACTTCAAGGGCGACGCGCTGGTCGTGTACTTCCGGCCCGAGTCCGTCAATCTCGCGGTGCAGATGCTGGACGAGACGGACTTCCGGCTCGGCGTGAAGGGGCCAGACGGCCCGATGCGGGTGCAGCCGGCGGACTTTTCGTTCAAGAGTCAGCAGGACGTTCCGGACAGGCCCAACGCCAGAGACAAGAAGAAGATCATGAGGAAGACGCAGAAGATGAATAAGTATATGATCCTTTCTCCTCTGCACAGACAGTTAATTTTCGAATGGTGAGTGGAGGAAGTGATGCTAATCTGCCCTGCTATATATAGTAAACTGGCTGTTTGGGACGACGATGACGTGTCTGCCATGCCGGAAACCAGCTCGAGATGGGAGAAGGTTGTTGTACTGAAACACATGTTTACTCTGAAAGAGATAGATGTATGGATCCCTTTTGTCTGATAGTTGGATGGTGATCTTTGCGCTGACTGTGCCTGCAGGAGGATCCGGCCGTGATCCTTGATATCAAAGAGGACATCCGAGAGGAGTGCTCTAAGATCGGCGACGTGACCAATGTCGTGCTCTTCGACAAGGAGCCTGAAGGCGTTGTCACTGTGCGGTTCTCGGACCCGGAGGCCGCAAGGCAGTGCGTTAGGGTGCGCATCCCCCTTTCAATACACACACCTGTGTCTTGAACAGATCAGATTCAGGGTACTGACGTCTTGCGTTCCAGATCATGAACGGCCGCTACTTCGCCGGGACCCGCGTGGAGGCGTACATTGCGGACGGCACCGAAAGGTTCAAGAAGACCAACGACAAGCGGGCGGCGCTCGAGGACGCAGCCGAGCGCGGCGTGGACGCGGAGCAGGACGAGCACCGGCGGCTGGAGAATTTTGGTTCCTGGCTGGAGAGCCAGAGGGAGAGCGAGAGGATCGTCGAGAGCACGGCGAAGTAGGCGTGAGACCGTCGAGTCCTCTCCGCAAAAATTGCGTGTCTGTATTTCTAGCATTGTAATATTGGGATGTTGGTCTGTGGTGCGAGGCACGGTTCGGACTCTGGGAGGGCCCAGATGTCCCGGGTTATCTTTTTGTTATTGGATATATGATACACCTCCATCCGGGGGGAGTGCAACTGGGTCATGGGGAAATTGGCATCTCTATCTACTGTCTAATGATTACTTGCTCATTCATGTCCTCTTGTTAACATGTACTGTCCATGAACGGCATATCCTGGAAGCTTCTGTTGGTACAAGCAGAGTCTCAAAGATCACCTGCAACTAGACATGTGACTGTCCTAGCCCTGTGGGGTACGGCCTGATGCCCGGTAGATCGGCTTGTTTTGTAAGATGAATAATGCGCTTCGCTGGACAAGGGCTTTGTTGGCTTGTGCTGGGGCCTGGGTAGAACGGAAGAGTCCACGTGTCCGCAACACGTGTGGGCAGGGCGACAGCATGCGGCCGAACGCAGCATCCCTCCCTCTGTACGAAGGAGTCGAGGCTGCTCCCGGCCGATCCTGATGCTTCAGGAGAGGCTCCTGGACGGTGACGATGGAGGTGTGGAAAAGAAATCCTCAGCGACGAGGGTTCGCGCCGGCGTGGAACGGCAGCCGACTGGTCCCGTGACGGCGGTGAGGCCGTGGCCCCATGCCCCCTATCGCGGGTCCCCTTGACCACCGGCGCCCGCACAACAAGAGCCCGGCCTCGTCCTCCCCGTCTCTCTTCTCCTTCTCACCGCTCACCTCCATCCTTCCCTCCTCAACCCTCGTCTCTTCTCATCCTCTCTCGTCCTCCCCCGTCCTCACCGTCGAGAGCCGCCCTCCGTACTCCCTTTTCCAGAGCCTCTACCCCCCAGAAACACCGCCAAGATGCGTGAGATTGTAAGTTTGTTGACTTTGCTTTCCCCGGACGCGTCAGGGGGCGTCCCGTTTTCTCGGGACCCCCAGCGTTGAAACCCCCACCCGTTTGCACAGCAAACTTCGAAACGAAACGCGCCGCTGACTTGTTGCTTTCTCTGCTCGACAGGTTCACCTCCAAACCGGCCAGTGTGTAAGTCTCGACTCGTCGATATCGGTTTCCGTTGGGGTTGTTCTGTTTGGGTTGAGGCTAAGACTCGGGTATTGCTGGTAACAGGGCAACCAGATTGGTGCCGCATTCTGGTACGTCGACGACGACGACAACAACAACAACAGAATCTGCAACCCACGAGCCATCGATGGTTGCGGTGATGCTGGAGCAACAATGCGTGCTGACTCTGTTACAGGCAGACCATCTCCGGCGAGCACGGTCTCGACGGCTCCGGACTGTGAGTGGACGCGGTGTTTGGGTTTGCTTCCGAGAATCGACCGTGGCTGACAGCGGGATAGTTACAATGGCAACTCGGACCTCCAGCTCGAGCGTATGAACGTCTACTTCAACGAGGTCTGTCGAACCGCAGTTCTAGACTCGATGTATGCGCTCAAGTGCTGATCTCCGACCAGGCCAATGGCAACAAGTATGTTCCTCGTGCCGTCCTCGTTGACCTCGAGCCCGGTACCATGGACGCCGTCAAAGCGGGTCCTTTCGGCCAGCTCTTCCGTCCCGACAACTTCGTCTTCGGTCAGTCCGGTGCTGGTAACAACTGGGCGAAGGGTCACTACACCGAGGGTGCCGAACTCGTCGACCAGGTCATCGACGTCGTCCGCCGCGAGGCTGAGGCTTGTGACTGTCTCCAGGGCTTCCAGATCACCCACTCCCTCGGTGGTGGTACCGGTGCCGGTATGGGTACCCTCCTGATCTCCAAGATCCGTGAGGAGTTCCCCGACCGGATGATGGCCACCTTCTCCGTCGTCCCCTCTCCCAAGGTCTCCGACACCGTCGTCGAGCCTTACAACGCTACGCTCTCCGTGCACCAGCTCGTTGAGCACTCTGACGAGACCTTCTGTATCGACAACGAGGTATGGAAGGTCAAATGCATCTGTCTTGACTCTCGAGATGCTGACTTGTGCAGGCTCTGTACGACATCTGCATGCGTACCCTGAAGCTCTCCAACCCCTCCTACGGTGACCTGAACCACCTGGTTTCGGCCGTCATGTCCGGTGTCACCACTTGCCTGCGCTTCCCTGGTCAGCTCAACTCTGACCTGCGCAAGCTGGCTGTCAACATGGTTCCCTTCCCTCGTCTCCACTTCTTCATGGTCGGCTTTGCTCCGTTGACCAGCCGCGGCGCCCACTCCTTCCGTGCCGTCACGGTCCCTGAGTTGACTCAGCAGATGTTCGACCCGAAGAACATGATGGCCGCGTCTGACTTCCGCAACGGCCGCTACCTCACCTGCTCTGCCATCTTGTAAGTCTTTTGGCGTTGCCGTTCAGACACGTTTTTTTGCTGACTTGTTTTAGCCGTGGCAAGGTCTCGATGAAGGAGGTTGAGGACCAGATGCGCAACGTCCAGAACAAGAACTCCAGCTACTTCGTCGAGTGGATCCCCAACAACGTCCAGACCGCGCTCTGCTCTATTCCTCCACGTGGTCTCAAGATGTCCTCGACCTTTGTCGGCAACTCCACCTCCATCCAGGAGCTGTTCAAGCGTGTCGGCGACCAGTTCACTGCCATGTTCCGTCGCAAGGCTTTCTTGCACTGGTACACTGGCGAGGGTATGGACGAGATGGAGTTCACTGAGGCTGAGAGCAACATGAACGACCTGGTCTCTGAGTACCAGCAGTACCAGGATGCCTCCGTCTCCGACGGTGAGGAGGAGTAGTAAGTCACCCGTATTTGTTTTTGCTCTGACATACATGCTGACAATTGTCTGCAGCGCCGAGGAGGAGGCTGTCGAGGGCGAGGAGTAAATGCCGTCGCTCTGACAGAGTCCGAGATTTGCTCGCTGTAATACCCCTGTTGACGCGTCCCCGCATTCTGCTCTTTTGCACCACACTACCCAATTTGTAATCGAGCTGTGCGTGTTCCTTTTCAGCAATTCTGCGGGGTCGGTCTTTAGTAGTACAGAACTTGTTGAAATCGAATAGCACATAACTCAACGGACGCATCTAGCCCCCTTAATGCCGACTTGTCCTGTGACGCGTCGAGATTCTCTTTCTACTCAGCCGAGTTTTTAGAAAAAGGAACCCCAGATAATCCAGTTTAGTAATAATTCATCGACCTGTATAATTTGTGCTTTTACAACTTGTGAAATGTCTTTTCTTAACGAGGTATGCCGTTGTAACAGTCTCGTGAACGACGGCTCCGTTGTCTTTTCTCCTTATCTAATGCCCTGAATATTAAATTGAGCATTTGCCTTCTTCTTTTACGGTCCATTTTGAGTCATTGGCCTGTACCGTACAGATACGATAACCCACTGTTTCGTCCAATCGGATCTAATTCCCCCGTTTTCGTCCTTTGCTTCCTGTTTTAGGTGCCCGTTGACGGTCTGCATAGTGCTCGTCGCTCATCTGTTACTCGGATACGTCACGGCCGTCGGCCCCAGGAATTCCTCCTTGATGGCCCTCATGCTGACGAAGCGCGCGAGCAGCGACATGCTGCCGGCCTTGTCGTTGGTGCCGGACGCGCGGGCTCCGCCGAACGGCTGCTGTCCGACGATGGCGCCCGTGCACTTGGCGTTGATGTAGAAGTTGCCGGCGGAGTGGCGGAGGCGGTCCTCGACGAAGCGGACGGCCTCGCGGTCGCGCGCGAAGACGGCGCCCGTCAGCCCGTAGCCCGAGGTCGCGTTGATGACGTCGCAGATGGCAGCGAGGGCGTCGGGCGCGGCGTCGTCGTAGATGTGCACGACGAGGATGGGGCCGAACAGCTCCGTGCTGAGCAGCGGGTGCGTGACGTTGCGCGTCGCGTAGATGGTCGGGCGGATGAAGTACCCCTTGGACGAGTCGTACTCGCCTCCGGCGAGGAGTTCCAGCGCGGGATCCGTCGCCGAGTCGTCGATCACCTTGGTCAGCTTCCGGAAGGCCGCCTCGTGGATGACGGGGCCCATGAAGTTGCTGAAGTCCTCCGGGTCCCCGATCCTCAGCTTCTCCGTCTCCCGCACCAGCAGCGCCTTGAACTCGGGCCAGACCGACCGCGCCACGTACGCCCGCGAGCACGCGCTGCACTTCTGCCCCTGGAACTCGAACGCCGCGCGGATCGTGTTGTACACGGCACTGCTCACCTCCGCGCTCGCGTGCACCAGGTGGAAGTTCTTCCCGCCCGTCTCGCCCACGATGCGCGGGTACCCCGCGCGGTACCTGCCCTCCGCCACCCCCGCCGCGATCCGCCCGTACAGCGCGCGGAACACGGCCGTCGACCCCGTGAAGTGCAAGCCCGAGAAACTCTCATGCTGCAGCGCCGCGCCCGTCACCTCCTCCGCGTCCCCGGGCACGAACTGGATCACCCCCGGGGGCAGCCCGGCTTCCGTCAGGATGGACAGCGTCAGGTAGTTGGCGGCCATGGCGAAGGGGGAGGGCTTCCACAGCACCACGTTGCCCATCAGCGCGGGGGCCCCCGCCAGGTTGGCCCCGATGGCGGTGAAGTTGAAAGGGGAGACGGCGTACACGAAGCCCTCGAGGGGGCGGTATTCGACGCGGCTGGTCGTGTCGTTCTTTTTGTGAGCGGAGCGGAGCGGAGCGGGGCAGACAGCGGAGGTGAGAGGGAGGGATGTATCACTACTCACTTCCATACTCCGGGCGTGTTGTGCACCGGTTGCTGCGCGTACAGTTGCTCTGCGTATTCGACGTTGAAGCTATATTAATCATAACGTCCACCGGAGGTGAACTTCCCGTTAGCAGAACCTTTAACACAATTACCTGCCCCCCCTCTTTCCCCTCCCCTCCCCATATAGATATACAGAAAAAAAAAGAAGGAAGGCATACCGAAAAAAATCACACACCTCCGCCGCGGCGTCGATCTCCGCCTGCCACGCGTTCTTGCCCTGCCCCACCATCGTCGCCGCCATCAGCTCGTACCGGTACCGGCGGCTCACCAGCTCCGCGGCCTTGAGGAACACCGCCGCGCGGTCCACGAACGGCACGTTCTCCCACTCCCTCTTCGCCGCCAGCGCCGACTCGATCGCCGCGCCGACGTCGGCGCTGCTGGCGTTGGGGTAGCGCGCCACGACGGAGGAATGGTCCGCCGGGTTGCGCTGCGTCTGGAGCGTCGCGGTGCGGATCTGCCGTCTCCGTTGGACAACGGATTCATCTGAGCTTGGGATCTTCTTCTGGATCTGGCCGTAGTGTCTGATGGCAGCAGGGGAAGTAGGGGAGGAAGGGAAGTTCGCGTCGAGGTAGAACGCAGAGGCAGACCCGGACGGACGTACCGCTTTCCCGCCCACCACGACGGGGACCTCGATCGGGGTGGTCTTCTTGAACGCCGCGATCGCGGCCTGCAGCGCCTCGCGGTCGGGCGAGCCGGGGGCGTAGTGGTTCTGTTGTATATATCCACCTCCTTAACAGGTGTACCCATGTATATATACATATAGATGTGGAGTATGTATGTATATGTATGTATATATGTGTATGGGGATATATATATATATCGGTGGTGTGGGCATAGGGAGGTAGGTAAGAATAGGTATGTATACATACATTCGGCTCATTCCTCGCCGGGGGCACCTTGAACGCCGCCAGCGCGGTCGTCGCCCACAGCGGAGATGTGCTGGATAACGTCCTGCGGGGAGTAGCGGTAAATGGACATGATGACAATGACGACGACGAGGTCGGTAGAAGCGCTAGTTTCCGGGGGTTGTATGCGTGACTGCTTCGTATTATTCCTGGAGAGATCTTGGGATTGAGATTGCGATTGAGGGTGGTGCGGGATGGCATATTAGGTAGGTAGGTAGTTCTATTTACTAGGTAGTGCACCTAGTTCGCAGGATGTAAAGAGGAATAAATGGATACAGGCAAGATAAGGGCTTCCAGCATTGACTGACTAATTGATTTATTGTGATAAATTGGAAGTTGCATGCTATGCGTGCATGAACGATACATGCGGGTATATGAGGTAGAACCGACTGGCTGGACAGTGGGATCCGGCCGGGTGGGTATGGAAGCATAACTACTACTCCCTCGCTACGTCAGCGTCGCTGTCGGCGGAGAGCGGGCGGGAAGTTTATTGTCTGTCGGGTAGGTTTGTATGTACTAAACAGTACGTGCATCATCGCATGGTGTGTATAGAGTGCCGAGATCTATGGGGAGGCGATGCTGTTGTTTTCGGCGTTTTCTGTTGGTTTGTTTGGACGTTACTGTGTATGGATCTGCTAATGTGAAGTAGGTATATCCAAGTCATTGATCTCCAATTGACTACCTTAATTAGATCAGGTTACGTCAGTATCCGAAAATCTGCTAGCTAGTGAGCTTCGCTACCAGCGAGCCTGAAGACCCCGGACATGCATGGGCTGAAATATGTAGGGGTATCCGGAATGTAGGTATCCTCAGCAGGGGTAGAGTGGATTATCTTACCCCCTTGCTTATGGCTGCCGTTGATGTAGATAGCCTTTGCGTGAGGCGTGGTGCCTAGCAGAAGCAATAGGAGGTGTTATGTGTTTTTTTCTCTTGCAATCATATCCTCTTTTTATGCAACCTGTATTTGAACCTTCACCGTAACAGCCCGAAATACGACCGGAATGACCTTCTTGAGAGGTAGTAACTAGGCGGATCGTTGAACATCACAAGTACCTAGAGCATCGGGTATCATCAAGTCATGCACGTGACTGTGGTCATGATATGCTTTTAAACATCATCATGCAATTGAGGCGTAGTATGAAGAATGATACAATCGTCAGTGGAAAGGACATCCACCGGTCCTCTCCCTGCGGATGATCTCCTTCTGCCTCTCCAGATACTCCCGTCCCTTCCCTTCAAAGTACTTCGGCCCCACGTCCGGGATGCTGTACCCCTGCGGGTAGTACTTGTCACCCTCGTCCCCGGGCAGAGGCTTCCCCAGGGCCCAGGTGAGCCACGCCGTCGGACCCCAGCGGTTCCAGAAGGTGGGCTGGACGTAGTACGGCGCGGCCTCCCAGCAGGTGATGAAGATGCGGCCGTGCTCGTTCGGTTTTTCCGAGAAGGAGACGCTGCGGAGGAAGTATGGGCGCGGGAGGGCCAGGTAGCGCAGAAAGAATTTGCGGATCGCGAGTAAAGTGGAAAAGACCCTGGCGTAGGATTGCGGTGGTGGCTCATATCTATATCTATATATATATATATATATCAAGTCAGCAGGACGTATCGTACTACACCTACCTGCCAACACAGATGAGTTGGGTAGACTCACAGCATCGCCTTGCGCAGACGATCGTCCATCATGAACGAGACGAACTTCAGCCCTATATGCTTGAGCGGCTCTGGCAGCATGTATACCAGCACAGCCGTGGTCTGGTCGGCGGTCTCCTTGTTCCTCTGGTCCGGCACCATGTTCTTGACCTCGTACTCGTGGCTCCAGGCGGTAATCTCCTCCAGCCAGTGGAGTCCGTCGCGGAAGCCGGTCTTGGAGGACGGCAGCGCGTCGTAGCTGATCCCCATGGCGTCCCCCACGCTCTTCCAGAAGGTGCCGAGCGCGCACTTCTCCAGGTCACTGAGCTCGCGCCATTCGTAGGCGGCGATGAACCGGGTCGGCTGGACCGCGAACAGGCTGAGCGTGTAGAGCATGTCGTCGTCGAGGATCTTGCCCGACGCGCGGTACCCGCTGTGCAGGTAGTTCATGCGCGCGATGGCGCTCTGGGCCCGGTCGTCGGAGGGCGCATGGCCAACGAACTCCCCGATCAGGGCGGACGTGTCCGAGTAGCGCTTCAGCGCCGTCCGGGGGTCCGAGAACTGGGACGTCTTGGTCAGGAGGCCCGAGATGGAGGGGATTCCGTACGTCTGTGATACAGATCAGAAACATCAGCCAATTGATCCAAGTACACATAGCAGGGGAAGAGATAGATACCCTGAACAGCGCGAACTGCAGAGACTTGGTGTACATGAAGGGGAACTCGAGCTGCGCGATGACCTTCTGGATCTCCCACGCATCGTCGTTGGTCATCCGGGCCATGGACTCGCGCGTCGGATAGCGGTACTTCCTGTGCAGGCTGCGCAGCCGGCGGAAGCGCAGCCACGACACGAGGGCGGGATAGGCGAGGAAGCCCAGCAGCGCGCACTTGGTCAGCAACTGCTGCGATGGAGCGTTGAGAACCGTCCTCACGGCCTCAGAGAGAGGGTTCTGCGGCCCCCGGAGCGCCTCGACCAGGTAGCTGGACACATTTTCCATGGCTGCAGGTCTGTGTGCGGGGTACCAAGCAGTTCAGACAGCCAAACCGTCACGGCGGGCTGAGTGATGGAAGAGAAGAGGGGACAAAGAGAGGGTGAATGGAGGGGAACGGAGACGAGCAGCCTCTCTCAGAGGCTCCTTATATCGAGCAGCACAGCCGAGGACAAAAAGACGAGCATGATGCCCGCCTCGACGAGCGACACGCGGCGCAGCGGCGCAGTTCCCATCGCTCCAGATCAGGATGCCGAGGACCACCGCTTCGTGAACGAACACAAGCAACATTGTCGATCGATTGGCCCGGACGGGAGACGATGGTGCACCCCCTCTGCTTTAAGACTCCGCCCATCAGCACAAGCACGCCGTCATCACCTTATGCGGACGGCACCTGATGCTTTTCGATGGATCCTCGATACTTGCAGATATGCAGCGGCAGCTTGATCGCCGCTGTCCACCGGATGCAGAGCACCCGGCTGCGCAAAGTCATACCATGAGAGACCTATGGCTCTCCTGCATCCTGACGGATAAGAACTATTTCAGACACGACCTGTTACAGCTACAGAAGTTTTTAAATTTTTTTAAAAAAGGATATCACTACGCATACATGAATGCGGAGTACATGAATTATATCAAACAGACCAACAGAACAGAACACAGGCAATCGATTTCATCTAATTTCCCCACGCCAAGAAGAGCGGCAGCAATGTCGTTAGTATCAAATATACACGATCCGAACAGTGCAAAAACAACATATTGGTCGTCAAGTCTTCTCAATTTCCCTTCCTATCTAGTCCCATCCATCATCCATCCACCAACCAACAGAATCCACCCTTAGGATACCGAGCCAAGACGAGAAATACCGAAATAACCGAACCCAAACCAAGCCAAACCACACCAAGCCCAAACAACACTAAAGCCAGCAGCCAATTCCTATTTCTTTGTGTTTCAGAAGGTATCTATCTATCTAGGTGGTCTATTTGTTGGTTGGAAGCACCGTTGGTCTGTCTAGTCCTAGTAATACACAAAGAGAAAGAAGGATGCACACCCTTTCCAGTCAACAAGCAGCATAGGCGAAAAGAGAGCAAGAAGAAAGAGAATGCATGTGGATGCTCCTTCTCAGCAGACAGACAGCTAACCGACAGCCAAAAACGGAGACTTCAATCGAATACTCCGCAACGCACACAAGAGACGGACGGGGGTATGTTCAAATTAACGCCAAAACGGACTTATATATGTACAACGTATGTAGTGATAAGTGGACGCGAGTAAGAATTCCCTCACGAAACCAAGGCGGTTAACACGATTGGTTTCCCGCTTAGGGTAGGCCCTAACCTGTGTGCCAACGATAAGCGGGCACTAGCAGGCCGTAAGTATTAGAGGACGCTCGAGATTCCAAAGGAACAAGAGAGGAAATAACTAATCGGTTGCGCCGACCTCCATTAGCACCCGATCAACTATGATGAAACCAGACCGGAAAGAGTATCCAACTGCATACACCATACAATACGCCAAGAGATAGATAACCGGCAATGAAATTCAGACCGAGAACATTGAATATGAATTTGGAGGAGCGTCAAGGTTGCACGGATCATATAACTGAATCAAAGGCCCGTGGGAGGGAAAGCTTGTGGCGAGGGGACAGACGCCCGATCGCTCAACAAGCCACGCCTGCCAGCACTCAGACCGATCTTTCGCAGTTGGTGAGGTGAGTTTAGCTTGTCCTTATGGAATCGAAACTAATCCCCGGAGAGAAGGGTGAAGATAGAATCGAAAGCTGTTGAGCGCAGAGACAGCATGTCCACGATCCAGAAACGTGCGCTTAATGCCAAACGATTTAGATCGCTAGACAGCGTCAAATTGCTCAATTGACGACATCGATCGAAACTGCTGCCGCGAACGTATGGCCCAGACATGAGGCGCACGGGTTAGATCTCTCCCGTTACATGTCACTCGAGCGGCACTCGACCGTCAAGCAGCCTGAAGGTGAGGAGAGAGTGCAAAGCAACGCATGTCCTCACCCCTGTGACTGACTCTGGCTGTTGTTGGTTCGCGAGTGCCTTGACGTAGATCTTCTGCTGCGGCTAGGTGGTGGACGCTCTGGTGGGCCATACTCGAAGACCGGGACCAAGTCTGGGTTTTGGCTTGGGGGAAGGCTTGATGAGTATGTATAATCGCCGATGATGGGGTCATCAGCACTAGTGTCAGGATGAATTTCAATCCCTTGCTGCTGATCCAACCCGGAGTGCGGACTATTGCGTGAGAATTTGAGCGAATCCGCGTCACCGTCTCTTCTCTCGATAGGAGACCATCCAGCAACACTGCCAGCCACTATACCGGCCATGGCAGCTGCCGGGCCAAAGGCGGAATTGGAGCGAGAGCGGGTTCGATTTCTCGAACGGGACTCTGGGGTAGCAGGTGGCGGGGATGTTGTGCTGCCATTGTCGCCGATGGGGGTCAGAGGAGTATCGGCGTCTCTTGACCGCGAACCGCTGCGGGACCGCGGAAGGAGTGTCTCGGGATGTTGAAGCTTGTACTTGAGGTTCCTCAACCGCCCTCCGCGGACCGTCTTCAGGAAGCTCAATTGATCCCGAATCTCTTCCAGGGCTGGGTTCCACTCAAAACGTCTATCCTCATCGGAGACAAGAACCTGAGGACTCGGTTTCTTCCGAGACCAAATAGGAGGAATAAGCTTCCGAATGAACTCGTCGGGGATCAGACGAATGATAACCGCCACAGGAACCGAGATGGCTCCGAGGACGAGGGAGTAACCCCATTGCGGACCATTGAGACGGCGCACAGAAAAGGCTTGTCCACCAACGAAGATGATCATGACCTGGCCCGCTATAATAATGAACTGAATGCCGATGAACCATCCGTTCCGCAGGATCCCCTCGAATATATTGAAATTGTTGTCAAGACGACGGCAGCTGCACAAAGTCAGGACCATGCGGAAAACATCGAGTCAGTTTTCCGGGGCACTTACTTGTACTGATTGAAGATCTGCATCCAGACGAAGGTATTGAAGATGACCGTCTCAAGTTGCTTCATCTCCTCCTCGGTCTTGTAGCCAAAGATCCTCTTGCCTGCAAAATTCAGGATCAGCGTCACAACGAGCTGGTAAATCGACTGCCCGATAATCATCTTCCACATTGTCAAGGAAATTAAAGGCGACGACCTCGGGTCCGGTCTGCGGTTGAGAATATGAGGTGATGGAGGATCCGTAGCGAGAGCGAGAGCTGCGAAAGTATCCATGATGAGGTTGACCCACAACAACTGCACCGCTGTGAGGACGGAGTTCTCATCACCACTGGCAACCGCGGATACGAATGTGAGGACGACTGCAGTGACGTTGACGGTGAGTTGAAACTAGGTAGGTAATGGTTAGTTTTACTGAGACTGACGTGAATACTGCTTGAACCCACCTGCAGGAACTTCTTTACGGCATCGTTGACCGTTCTGCCCCAGGCAATGGCTTTCACAATGGATGTGAAATTGTCGTCCATCAAAATAATGTCAGATGCTTCCTTGGCCACTTCTGTCCCAGCGATTCCCATTGAGAAACCAACATCGGCAGCCTTGAGAGCCGGTGCATCATTCGTTCCATCGCCTGTAACAGCGACAGTCTCGCCCAGCTTCCGCAACTGAGCAACCAGAATCCTCTTGTCCTCGGGAGTCGACCTTGCGAGGACCTGGAGCCTCGGGATGATTTGATTCATCTGCTTGGAGCTCAGCTGCCGAAATTTAGGACCCTCCATAGCGACACCACCGGGAGTGAAGATGCCACACTCCTGGGCAATGGCCTTGGCAGTCATGAGGTTGTCTCCCGTTACCATTCTCACAAAGACACCAGCCCTCTGACACTGGTGCACAGAGTCCGTTACGCCGGGTCGCAAAGGATCCTGGATTCCAACCACTCCGAGGAAAATCATATCCTTGAATACGGCGTCGAAAACCGCGAGGCTACGGTCGTCTTCCTGCGTTGGAGCACCGCGTGGCGGCCACTGCTCGAAGTCACGGTACAGGAGACCAATTGTCCGCAGCGACCGAGATGCGTAATTTCTCACGATGTTATCGAGCGTAGAGCGGTTCTGTTCTGTCATGGGGGTATCTGTCGTGTCTTTCGTAGGGTCGCGTATGATCCGTGTCGACTTGGATATCAGTATCTCCGAGGCGCCTTTGACAAACATTCGATACTGTCCGCCTGGCCGCTTAATCACCACTGCCATGCACTTCCGGCTGGAGTCAAAAGGGACCAACTGGACCACCTGGGCGTTCGATCTCTCTTCGCTTACAGACCCCAGACCCAGGAAGTCTCGCGCAAAACCCAGTAGAGCTGTCTCGGTCTTCGACCCGATGAAAGTGGGCACGCCGTCCTGTTCTCCTTCGAACGCAGTCGAGTTCAGGACAATTGACTGCAGCAAAAGCTCCTTGACAGACTGTGACAGGGTGGCGACAAACTCAGAAGGTGATACATCATTGGATTTTCTGGCAGCAGCTTCTTGGTTCTCGGATTGCGTTGATGAGTTCTCGTTCTTATCCCCGAACCTAGAAGATGTCCCCAGGGTGCCCGCTACAACAGTCATCTTGTTTTGGGTGAGTGTGCCCGTCTTATCTGAGCAGATTGTCGTAGCATTTCCCATGGTTTCGCAGGCCCTCAGCAGCCGGACCAGATTGTTGTCCTTTAACATCCTGGTCGTTGCAAAGGCAAGTGCAAGAGTAACAGCCAATGGCAACCCTTCTGGTACAGCAACGACGATGACGGTGACGGCGACGATAAAGATCTGCAGGAACGCCTGGCCTTTTGCTTCAGCACCCTCGATATCCTTGAGTTGGACAAGGAACTTGATGAAGAGTACGACGAACAACAGCAGACCAGAAGCAAGCCCCAGTTTGGCAATGTGTTCGGCAAGCACGTTAAGCTTGGACTGCAACGGTGTTGTTTGGCCCTCTTCTTGCAGAGACATCAGTGTCTTGCCATAGCTCGAGTTGGGGCCGACAGCAGTGACAAGGAACGTGCCGACGCCCTCTGCAACCTTTGCTCCGGACACGATGAAAGGATCCAGCTTCGAAATGGTTTCATTGTTCTCGATGGCCCGGTAAACATCATCAGCCGGCTGCTTGCGCAGCAGATCTGACTCTCCAGTCGCTGAAGACTCGTCACACTTCACATTGTGCCCTTCAATGAAGATACCATCGACAGGCACAAGGTCACCTGGCTCAAGGTGCATCACATCTCCAACGAGGACGTCAAACACGGAGATCTCAACCGTCTTCCCAGATCGTATGACTTTAACGTAGCGATCCTCCTTTTTCTTGTTCAGCTTGACAAATTGGCGCTCCTTTTGCCAATCGTTGGCAGCCCCGACGATGACAACGATCAAGATAGCCACTATGATTGCAACGCCTTCGACCCATTGAACTCTCGCTTCCCCGTCTGTGGCAGTGACGGATTGGTAGATTCCAAGGGCGAGAGATATAACTGCAGCAACCGTAAGCAAGATCAGCACCTTGTCATTGTATGCGATCCACGCCAGTTCCCAGATCGACTTTGTCTTCTTCGTAGGTAGTCTGTTGACTCCGAAAACGCGCTTGCGGTCGGCGAAAGCGTCGTCACTCTGGCCCCTGGGCTCTGCGTTCGACCGCATCGTCGGAGTCCGGGACGCGGACTTGGGGGTTTGGCCCTGGACATTCCCTTTGGTGGCTTCTTCAAAGCTAATTTCGCCATCCAGATGCGTTTCGTCAACACTCAGGCCACTATGCCTATCGGTTCTGAGGCCCCTTTCCAGTCCAGCAAGACCGCCCAAGGCATGAAATGCTGCCATGTTCTTAGGAAACAGCTTGTTCAGCTGGCCGGGTGAAAACGCGAATTTGTTATTTTCCACCTGGAATTCAGCCTCGGTTCCGGGATTCGGCTTCAGAGCGTCTTCATCGTTCATGATACTGCTGTTCCCCCTGCCAAGGTCTCGGGAAGGACGATCGCCTGCAGAGCTAGATTGGACATAGGTATCCCCGCCGAGGGAGCTAGACGTATTGCTTGTGCCTTGGGATTCGATCGAGTTGCCACGAGACCTGGTTCCAGGGACCGATAGGTAAAGAGAGTGCGACTCGGGCATCTTCGACGTTGGCGACGAGACATTGTGCGGTGATGTCGGTCTACTTTCCCTGTCCCGTCCCTCGAAGGGAAGAACCGAGCGTATGTCGGTGGGGGAGACATTTTCAATGGATGAAGCTGTCGTCCCTGCATCCACATTCTCTGTAGATATCTGCAAAGAAGGCTGAGAATGTCCGGGTATGACCTGCTGCGGACGCAGAGCCGCGTCTGCAGTGGAGTTCACTGCAGATGTATCGATGGTAATGGTTGGAGCTCGTTCCCGGCGCAGAGGATTTGATTGCCTAGAGCCTTCCTCATCTCCCTTGGGATTCGACATCCTTGTGATAAGTATCACACAGTGGTGTCACAGGCTGAATGAGAATAATATTAAGAATAACGTTCACGACAACGCTCAGAAGAACATGTCAAGAGAAAAAAGACAGGTTCAGAGGTTCAGCTGGATATGGCCCGGCAACAGTGTCATGAGCGAGGACAAAAAAGAAGGTCTGGAGGCGATCTGCTGGAAACAGGATCCGACTGACAAGGCGTCGCGTGCGAATGTGATTGCTCGATCCTCCTGGCGAGATCAGTACTGCTGAAAGGCTGGAGAGAAACCATCTTCATAGCTCCTTGGGTTGTGTAATCAAGAGAACCACAGAGAACAGCCATTAGAGGACAGGCAATTCAGCCGCTATAATCAATGAGAGTATACATACCAGCTCTGAACGAAGGACGTGAGCCGTGGCCCTCTCGTTACTAGGGAGAACGGGCGACAGCAACAGCAAGGCGATGCTCTGCTCCTCGTCCATCCAAGGGGGTGGGATAAACGACCAGCAGCAGCGCGAGGCGAGCCATCAACAACCCGCACGCGAAAGGGGCTGGTTGAGCAGGATGCAGAGAAAGGGCAGCAAGGATGGAGCAGACAAGGCGGGCGTGAAGAGCCTACTCTCCGTAGAGGCGGCCTGGACGGGCAGCTGGGCCTGACCTGGGCCTGAGGTAAGTCCTGCGCAGCAGCGTCTCACTCTCCCGCAACTCTTCTCTCTACTACTACTGTGTACAGCACAAAGCAAGCTCTCTTCCCGCATAACTGACCACCCTTTCTTCCACAGACTCCGTGGCGCCCATGGATCAGATCGCTATGGGGCGTGCCGCGCCAGTTACACTCTGTGCAGCTCTCCACTTGCAGAGCTCGCCTGGTATACCCCAGTCCACCACCGCGACCACGCCCACTCACGGCCACGGCTTGGACGGGAGATGCTCCACAGACTATGTTCCAGAACGGACAGGCGGTCACGCCATTACCTGGCCCTCTCCTGGATATTATATCATCACTGGCATATATCGTCCCTGGGACTGCTGTTCTGCTGGAATGACGGCAGGGCCCTGGAGCAGCATACCAATCCCGGCTCCGTCGCTGTCGAGCGGGCCTCACGAATGATGCATCCGCTGTCTTTGTCCCCTCCGGACCGCTTGCCACTTGGAAGGCAGAGATCCGCGCTGGAGATTTGGGTTGCCAGACGGGAGGGCTCGCTTGGCATTGCACTGCCTCACTGACAAGCGAATAGCGACAGCCATTGGAGACAAGCTTGGACAACCCCGTCTACTTCCCCCTCCTGGAGCTGCCCAAGGAAAATGAGGCATTTTCCCGGGCGACCAGCGAGAGTCCACTGTGGGGGACCGTTTCGCCCTGCGAAGAGACCATCATCGACCAAATAAACAATCGATAAACCTATGGTCTGCGGAAGCCTCGACGTTGAATATGGCCCGTGCGAAGGGAACAACGCGGCTACCTGTCGGCCAGGGTCTGCGCAGGTACGCTTACATAACTTAAAATCGCGGTTTCGAGTCTGTTTCGTCGCTTTTACGGAATAGGGGGTCGGCATTTAGGGTTAGAGGGCAAGCTTACAGCAACTAGTGACTCCTGGAGGTCCCACCGAGCATCCTTGGATTCGCTGCATCAGTTTCGAGATAAAGGGGATCCATCAGAGCCGCCCTTGGCATGAGATCAGTCCACAGCGATCTGATTCACGGCTACTAAACTTTATAGCTTTGCTGCCAGTTTGCCAGCTCATGATCTCTGGATATCTGTCGTGCTCGAATTTCGTATTGCTTGCCTGTCTCTTCTGTTGAGTTCGGTATTGCTTACTTGTCATGCGGAGAGAGGGTCACAAGGAGGCAGTACTCTGTACGCCTTGTCCTTTCGCTCCACAGGGATCACTCCATCACTCCATGCGCCCAGAGTTCCGCAGGGGGAAACAACAACTTCATACTCTCCGACAGGGTAAAGAGATTAAAGGACCAGCTTGGCTGAGGTTGGTCAGCACAAAACCGTGATATCTACATATCCTAGGAGTTTTTCGAAACACTCTCTTGATTTTGACCCCGGTCTGGGTCTTCATACTGTCGAGTTTGCGCAGTCCAGCCGACCAACAAGTCAATTGGTGTTTCTCATTACTGCGTAAAAGCAAGCTATCTACTTTCCGGCGAGGAACTTGCCGTGGGAACCTGCCGAAATGCGATGCATGCAGTCATCGACTAATTGGCTCAGCCACCCATTATATGAGCGAACAAGGATCATTAGTGGATCATCTCAACAGATATTTTGACGAAACATTAGCATCACCGAGCACAGCAGATTCGTAAAACGTTGCGACGCAATAGTGAGGCAGCTGGCCACTTAATGCCAAGTAAGCATGCTTCATCAACTCTCGTCCGAGGAAATGGCCACGAGGGCGTACAATTGGATACAGGTGCTGCCCGTAGCGGGCTTATATAATTCTCACCTCCCTTGTCCCGTCTAGCCTTTACAGAGACAGAAGGGAAGAGTGGCTCAGATTTCGATATGAACCAGGTTAGCCCACCGGAGTTAATATTGTTACATCTCCGTCAAATCATCGGAGTCTGGCCGAGGTTCTATATCACCTTCCTTTCTGGTTCCGCATTATCCGACTCTTGCTGTGCGAGGAGCTTTTGGTGGCTGAGATAACGTGGAGCGCGCATTACTCTATGGCACGTTATACACTCTCGATCGCGAAGTTCATCTATAACGGTGGCCCGAATGTAAAAACATGTCTTGATAGGAAGGAAGTCTATTTTCCAATATTCTTTGGAGAAGCTTCCCGGTTTCACCAGAGCCTGGGTTGCATGCGCTGTATAGAAGACACAGTCATCTCGGACCCCTATATTTTGTCCTGACACTCAGCAATTGACTGTCCGCTTGGTGACCACCGTCCACCATGCTCTTTCTTCAGGTCACTACTGTGTACGTTGAGCAGGGGCCTCGTTATTCAAGCTGAATTCTGGTAAGATTAGATTGCAATTAGTCAGATAATAATTACTGTCAATATATACTAATCCAGAGTGCTACATGATGGAGACAGTGCCAACTCAGCCCGCCCTGGTGTTGCAAACTCGCCCAAAAGGGCTGTTCTTCGACCGATTGGAAAGTCTATGGCAAAGCAGATCGATTCTACTCCCAAGCCAGGACGTAGTAAAATCAACTGCCCTCGCGAACAGTACTTACTACCTGCTTATTCAGACCTATCACCTAATCAGCTATGGGAAATAAATCAAATCAGGCCCAGGCACTTTTTAATCCCTGGTAACTGGCGAACGAAGCTTCTGTCAGCCGCCCGCGAACCTCCGCAACCTCCGCCAACGCGTAACGCATCCATGGATACGGAGTACATAAGATTGCTAAGTACCCGGCAGCTTTTATCTGTCGATCCACTGGTTGAGAGCGCTTCGCCCTGAGCTTGTTTGTCATCTGCATCCAAGCGAAGTCTCGTCCAACTCTGCTTTGGACATGACATGTGACATGGTCGAAGACGTCATTGTTAATCGTTGATTAGATTCGTGGTCTGCGGGCATGAGATGATTTGGTATGGCGGAGACATCTTATTGTATAGGTAAATGGGACTTTTGATACTGGGTTTTTGGTTCTGTGATGTCTCTATCTGGATAGATGGTGAGAGTTCTAATATATTATAATTCATCTGGGTTTTTTTCTGCTTCGAAGATCAAGTAGGAATACCATCATATCTACATAATCCGCATCGATATTAGAAAACCGCAGCTCAGCAATATTATTCCCTTTATCAGACAGATCATCTCAAAGAATATTTTCACACATTATTAACTTAGGTATATTATACATAACATGCCCGCCACCGACCCCATCACCACCTACGGCCTCACCGCCGTCCCCGCGTCCGCCTCCGCCCTGCTGACCTCCACCCCCGCGTATCCCCCGCCCTCGACGCCGCCGCCGCCCATCCCCGTCTCCGAGCTCCTCCCCGTCCCCCCGGACACCCCGCTCGCCAGACGCATCCAGGCCTACGCGCGCGAGCACCTGCCCGGGCCGACCTACCACCACTGCCTCCGCGTCTACTGCTTCGGCCTCGCCATCCGGCGACACCGCTTCCCGTTCCCGCCGTGGGGCTTCACGGACGAGACGTTCTTCCTGGCGTGCATGCTGCACGACATCGGGACGACGGACGACAACCTGCGCGGCACGCGGCTGAGCTTCGAGTTCCGCAGCGGCCTGCTGGCGCTGGAGATGCTGCGGAAGCGGCCCGAGTCGGAGACGGAGGCGGACGGGGCGGGCGCGGTGGGCGGGCTGGCGACGCGGGAGCAGGCGGAGAGCGTGGCGGAGGCGGTCTTCAGGCACCAGGATCTGCACGAGAAGGGGTCGATCACGGCGGTTGGGCAGCTGTTGCAGATGGCGACGATTTTGGGTTGTTATCCCCCCCCCCTTGTGTCGTTGTTGTCCTGTACCTCCTGTACAGGACAGTACATCTAGAGATCTAGATTCTAACAGATAGCGATGGGATGAGATACAGACAACACAGGCACCCACGCCGACCTCGTCCACCCCTCCACGATCGAGGACGTCTGCAGGCACTTCCCGCGGCAGAGGTGGAGCGACTGCTTCGCGGAGACGGTCCGTCGCGAGATGGGCCTGAAGCCGTGGGCGCACACGACGACCCTGGGCGAGGAGGCCTTTCCGGCCAAGGTGCTGGGGAACAAGGTCATGGAGCCGTACGAGTGAGTTGGTTGGAGTTGAACCGGGACCGGAACAGAAGCCAGTGAGGGTTGGACCAGATGCACCGTAAGTAGAGAGGAGAAGAGAAGAGAGGAAGATGGAAGCCGGGGCAATGATGATGATCTTAAGCGGTGCTCCTTTTTATGTTCTCTTCCGAGGAAGAGTCATGATGAATGAATGCCATTATGTCAGTTTGAGATTAAATTGTAGTGTGTCGGAAGAGAAGTCTCGAGCTATCGCTCACTATACATCGCTCGGGTGCTGGGATTCCTCTAGCCCTTTGACAAAAAAGACATGTCATCAGGCCCTTGAGCGAGAAAGACCACGGACTCAGGACGAAGGAGAAGCACAGAGGAGACAGGGCCCAGTAATACATTGATTGATATTCAGCTGCTGAACAGATCCAACGACCCATACGAGAAGAAAGACAAACCAGGACCGATGCTGATTATCTACAGTATTGTACAAGTAGCGCCCCCCCTTTCCAAACATTAGCAGAAGAAAGATGGATATAATAGAAAATCATCTAGAGTCCATTCCCACCCCATGCCTGACTGATATGATATGATGTGTCATTCCGACAAAACAAGTCAAAACCCCGGAATGAAAATTAACAATAAAGAAGACATGATCAAGAAAAGCTACCTAGCTACGTAGGAGCGCACTCGCATCGTTACTCTCCTCCTTGATCTTCCAGATGTCAAGCGTCGCTCCGCCCGGAAGTTTCTTCTTGGTCTTCGGCGTCGGCGCATTGGCGATTGCCGCGCTCGACAACGCCAGTGCGTCCACTAGTTCCTTCATGCGGCCGGACGATAGGAAGCTGTCGGTCAGGCTTGCGTTGTTTGACACGAGGATGGCTAGATTTAGGCATTGAACAAGGGTCTCGCAGGAGACTGTAATGCCGGTGTAATAAAGCGCGTTGTGGTAGTAGAGGAAAAGTTCGGGAAGGTAGGTGTGTCTGATGAATTCGAGTTCCGCCTCTTCGGTTTCTAATCAAAAGGAATACATGGTCAGTTTGACTCTATCTAAGACGGAGACACCCTTACCATCTCTAGCCTCGACAAGGAAGTCATTGCACATAAGGTCGACGCGTTCGGTGGCGTAATCCAGGGCAAGTTGCAGTTTGTCCTTGAGTTCCTTTACGACATTCTTATCTTGAGAATCTTTGTTCCTGGAGAGCTGGTCAGCACAGTTCCGGTGTAGCACTTAGATCAAGGTGGAGGCATACTGGTCGAGTTCCTCATAAGCAATAGCAAACTTTTCCAAAGCGTCGAACGCGAGAATTAGTCGCTCCAACTCGCGCATCGTCTGTGACTGTTCGTACATGACCGCCTGGCGACTTCGGGACTCAGACCCAGTCGAGTCATGTCGCGTGCCACGTAAGGCTGATTTCTTTGACGGGCTCGCCTTAATCGGACTCGAGAGTCTAGATTCTAGGCCATCATCGCCAAGCAGAGGGAACTCGGCAAGGTCATATCCTAGGATCTCCCGCGAGATATCCGACAGACTCATACGCGTACACAACTCTCGAGCGGCAGCAAGACTACCGGCAGCTATTCGGAATATTAGCGTGTGTATTTCTACGTAACAGAGGAGACCTACCAAAAAATCTTTTGTACAACAATGTACCAAGCTCGCAGATTCTTTCCCACTGCCCAGCAAGGTATCGGTGCCACTCGAGACTGCGGATGGTCCGTTCGTCTTCGGGAGACACATACGTCCCAATGAAATCCTTCTTGACGGGTGACAGCTTTCCGGGTCTATCTTTCCCACGGACAGCTTTGAAGAGATTAATAACAGTGTTTCGATCTTCCTTCTCCATGGCGTTGGAGAGCACCCAGTTCCATTGAGTCCGAAGAACCGATTCCATGTCGATGTTGTGCTTCTCCATCAGCTTGGCGTGTTTCTTTCTTTCTTTAGGATCGACAACATCGATCAAAATTCTACCAAGAACAACATGGGCGGACTGTTCTGGCAGGAGGGACGCGTAAAGCGGCACAAGGTCGAGCAACCCGGCCTTCCGTAGGTTATCGATATAGCCAATCACATTGACCGATGCAGACTCAGAGAAGTGAGTATCGGAGCGGGCATAGCCCAGAGATCTCGCAATGATGTACAGGTGTGCTATAATCCGCAATGAATCCGCATCCTGGGCTGCAATGAGCGCAGGATCCTCCACGTGAGTGGGTGAAAGATCAGGTATGAGATCAGACTTCCCCGAGGTGTTGCCGATTTTTGAGACAGCATTTGCAACAGAAAGGAAAAATGAGTCGTAATTCTTGCTGAGAATAGCAGCCTGGATTGTGCGATAAGGATTCCGCGCTTCGACGGCGATGCGCTCGTTGCTCTTGGCATTCTCCAGGAAGTTGCGCAAATCTTGGTAGCCCACGGGCTCGGGGACGAAAGTCACAGTACCGGTGGGCGAATGGCTCAGTTTCCGCTGGAATTGTTTACAGAATTCCTGGTAGCGAGAGAGCACCGTGTGATTGTAGAAGACGTAGAGATAATCGTCCCAGCTTTGGCAGACTTTGTATGCGGGCTCAGTTTCACCACAGAGCAATGCGTACACGGCCCGCTCAAACTCTTCCGTGTTGGGATCCCGTGATAGGGCCAAGCAGGCCGATCGCCAGGATTCTTGGGATCGATAATTCATCATCCGTGTCATTCCATCATCGACTGGAGTTCTGCCCACGGCAGAGAGTTCATCAACGCTCGAACCACACAGACTGACGGCTCGCCAGCCCTCCAGACGCTCTTGCGACCATTGTCGGATCTTCGTCCAGCTCTCTCCTTGCCTCAGCATCTTCCAACAGGTCAGCCACGTAGCTCGTTCGTAGAATTGATCCTGCTTCTGTAGACCCAGCTTCTGTCGAGTGATAGCATCTGGGTCTAATTGTGTAATTAGGGGCCGGTGCTTGTCCTTGCTAAATAGCGACTCGGAGAGGGCAATACCAGGGTCGCCTGGCTCAAGCGGCTGAGGCCAGGATCGTAAACGTTTCTGACCTTTAATAGTCTCCTTTGTGTAGAGCCAACCGTGCGCCCAAAGACCCTGTCCTCTCTCGGCTTGAGCCTCCAAGTCAGCTATCAGCGAATCGATATCTTGGCTGGAGGACCTGGCGGTGTGCTCGAGCCACTTCATGGCAACGACACATTCGAGCGCATAGTGATCCGCATCGAGGAATTGCTCCCAGATTTCGCGATCGGTAGAGTACCGGTGTAGATTTTGGAAAGCCGTCTCCTGGACCTGCTTGGCATGAGCGCGGGTGGCCGGGTCATCGATACTGAGCAGGTTCAGCAGAAGCTTCCAAGTATCCGCCTCCAACTGCAACCGTTTCAGCTCTTCGTCAGTCTGGTTGCCAGGTTTTCCACCATGCGACTCTGTCACACTGCTGCGACTGGCATTCCAGCCCGTCTTCGCTCGGCGCAGGGTGTTTTGTTTTGAAATTTCGTCGATGTGGTCTTGAAGGAGCACCTGATAGCTCTGAACGAGTTGGTACGCGGCGTGGAAGCTGCTCATGTCATCAGGCCGATGCTCTTTTCGCTTGAACCGATCCAGCTTCTCTGCAAACGCTTCCGTGAGGCGCGTGACACGGTCTGCGGTACGGCGAAGCGGATGCAAGGCCTCCTGCGCTCCTGCAGAAGTAAATAGATCCGGAGGAGCTGTCATCTCGACATCTAATTTCACGGTCAGGTTATCTTCCGTAATGGTAGCTAAGACGGCGATACTGAAAAACACACCTTGTTCGCTTTCTGCCGACTCTACGCTCGGATCCTCCAAAGGAGAATCGGTGCCGTTAACCTCCTCTCCAGACCCCCCATCCAGCTCAGCCTCACCATCTTCGTCCTCTATTTCCTGGTCGCCATCCTCTTCTCCTTCTTCCTCTTCACCTCTCACCTCCTCCTCCTCGTCGTCGTCGTCAATCTCGATGACTTCTGGCTCGTTCGCAGGCGGAGGCCGAGCAGCCTAGAAACAACATCAGTGAGCCGCTCCAATGAACAGCAGACGGACGAAACCGACATTTGCAAGACCGGAGCCCCCAGCAGGCCGGGCAGAACCAGCGGCTCGCGTCAAGGGAGCCATCTGCGTGGGAACAGGAGCGCAGCAGCTCTCTGTCGCAACGTCCACACCGGCTGTGTTTTGTAGCTCTCCCAGGCAAGGATTGGTTTCGAGACTTGCGGCGTCCGCTCCGCGACCCAAGCGACCGTGCCCTAGTCCCCATCGGTACTAGCGCGGCACCGCCCACCGCCAGACACTTGCTAAAATCCCCTGCTCGCCGCCAATGCTCTTATCTTCTTTTTCTTCCTCAACCAATGTCTTTATAGGCAATCATTAGAGTCCCGGGACGGACGTTTTCAATGTTCGTTCAGGCCTCAGGCCTCTTGCGTGCTCAAGATTGTCTTAGAGCAATTTGGCAGTTCTTACAACTAGCCTAGCTCTTCTCTTGATCATGAGGGCTCAGACTGCAAAGGAATTGTCACAGAATTTTTCAGGATACATTGAAGGCTCTAGCTAACGGTACATATATGTACACGCATATTTCCCTGGGTGTCTGCATCATCACTATCCATAAGTTCCATTATTTGCCTTCTGCTCGTTGTTTCATCTTGAGCTTGAGCAGGCTGGCCTTGGGGCAGCTCGGGGTCTTCGCGTCCTCCCCTCGCTCCTGGTAGAACGCATTACAGCACTCGTACAGAGCATCTATTTGGGCCTGGCACTTTTCCTCCTTATAAGAATTCTTGGTCAGACAAGCTTGGGTCTGTTAGTTTTGCCGTGGTCGCTGGCATGAAAGTGCTGAGGTTCACCTTGGATGGCACACTACATTGTTACGGTCAGTAAACCAAGGCAGATATACCTATGCGCCTGCACGTGGGGGACCATCAATGACATACTGCTCGTGGATGACAAGGAGGATCATAATTCAAGTCCTCTTTCAGACCTCCCTGAGACAACGTTGAGATTTGACTTCAGCATCACCTCCCATCCGAGACCTGCGCTACCTGGTCCTTACCATGACGCAAGAAATTGGCTGCTCGACCAAACCTCTCTTAGGACTTTCCAGCGCGCTTATAAAAGTAAGAACAGGAGTATCGGATTTTACTCTGAAACCTTGCAGCAAGCCAGCTCTAGTGCAAGAAAAGACAATAAGTGCACGCTGCAGCTCTTCTTGAACTTGCTCTCCTGTGTCGGTCCTGTGCCGCAAAATAGATTCTCCGCGTCTCTCCGCCGCCGGTGGGGCGACAGGCGCCCTCCCATCACATTACCTACTGCCCTCCTTCACCTCTCAGCTTATTATATCACACTGCGCGCTCTCTCACGCCCTCCTTCTCCCCTCACATCGCGCCTGACAGCCTTCTCCTGCATCTATTGCTTCAGTCTCTAGTAATACCTCTTGAAAACAACCCTGTGAGTACAGTCGCCCGCCTCTTGCGCAAGGCATTTATCACCCCGCGATTAGCAAGCAAGCAACCCAGTGCCTGAGGGAAGAAAGAAAACTGACGATGTCATCACTTATCGCAGAGACCGAAGCTACAAGTCGCCACAACCCACCGACAATAAATATGGCTGAACAAGGAGCTCAAGGCCAGGGGGAAGGTGCTCCTCCACCCGTGGAGCACTTGAACATCAAGGTCACCGATAACAACAACGAGGTCTTCTTCAAGATCAAGCGCACGACGCAGCTCAAGAAGCTCATGGATGCCTTCTGCGAGCGCCAAGGCAAGCAGCTCTCGACCGTGCGATTCCTTTTCGACGGCACCCGGGTTCGTCCAGAGGATACTCCTGAGACTGTATGTCTTTTCTTTCTTTCCTTTTTTCTTGATGCGCGCGTGATTCGTCTGCCGCGGTGTTACTCTCGATATTGCGATGGTTCGATGAGCGTTGCAGATGACTAATTTTTTTTTCTTCTTTTTAGCTCGAAATGCAAGACGGCGACACGCTAGAGGTTCATCAGGAGCAGATCGGAGGGTGATCCGAGTGCATGGATAACAGTTTCTTAAGGGACCACGAGCAAGGCGGATAAATCACGAATTTACGCTATTCACTTTGGGTCTGGGCATCATTGTTGCGATCAGCAACGTGGACGCGAGAGAATTCTGCCATTAATGCGAATTTTAACGATGCGACGAAGGCATTTTTGCTTTCTGTCCTCCACGACGTCGATTCGGGATAAGGCTGGGGGGGAAACTTTCAGTTATACTGTTTTTCCTCCATGCCTGACTAGATAGAGAACAGCACGCTGCTGCATAATGCAGAGTCATCCGGTCGCATCGGTCTCGTGATGAATGTACTGTAGTTTGCGCTGTTTCCAAATTCTGCTGCTGTTGCATTATGTCGCTTTTTTGGGGTCGCAAGTACAAATTACTACATACAACTCTTATCTTGCAACATTGTAGACTACGTCCGCTGACAGCCATAAGAAAGAAAAACAAGTTTGTCCTCGTACCTTTACTTTATCGTATACCTTCTGTGGATAGACCGTACATTCAACCCCCATAATGCATCGCAAACAACCAACCTCTCAGAGACACATCGTACGCAGATCCCGATCCAAGCTTTCGAAAAAATAGGTAGATATCCTGATGCCCCCGTATTTGGGAAATTAAGGATACAAGCAATGTCGATAACCAAAAAATATAAAATGATACCAAAACGGTTGGATAACGAACAAGATGAAAAGACCCTTCAACCATTCCAAATTGCCGCCTTGGCGCGCTCCTCCTCCTCTCTCGCCCTTGCCTCCTCCTCCCGCGCGCGGTTCCGCCGCTTGATTTCCTGCTCGCGCATGGCGCGGTCGTACGCGCGCTGCTCCTCCGTCCGCTTGGGCGGCTTGATGCCCAGCGCCCCCGCGATCATCCGCCCCGCCACGACCGTCTGCTTCTCCGGCCGCCGCGCGGGAGGAGGAGCCGCGGACCTGCCGGTAGCAGCACTGTCCGATGCCCGCCTGGACGAGGGGCTACCACTGGTGGTCAGGTACCCGGGGTACCCTGCGGCGGCAGCGGCAGCGAGCCACGGCTGGGAGGTCTGCGGGGAGATGGGCGTGGGCGGGGGAGCGAGTGGCCCTTCAGTATTCGTGGATGAAGGGGAGATGGATGTGCTGCTGCTGGTCACTTGTTCTCGCACGTCTCGTTCGGTCTCCGAACCGGAGGTGTCAGAGTCAGAGTCGACTTCATCTTCCCAGGAATCTGCAACAGCGGCCTCTTTCTTCTTCTTCTTCTGCTTTATCGTCGTCGGCGCCTTTTTGGCCTTCGCTGCTGCGTTTCTCTTGATGGTCGCTTCGGGGCGGGGGACGTCGTCTTGTTCCTGTTTCTTGCTGTCGATGGAGAGGTCTCTGATGGACGACTCGAGCTCTTCGGTTGCTGTTTAACCGCAAAGGAAAGCGTGAAAAGAAAGACCGGGTCAGCCAATGTTTCTTTCCGGGTACTGTACAATAGGTAGATAGGGTATCCGGGGTTTAGGTAGCAAAGCAAGATCAATGGGTAAGGTAAGAAGAGAGCAAACGGACTTATATGCGCAGACATGCTAGGGCGGTATATTATATTAAGGTATATATATGGATAGAAAGAAAGCAGGTATCTGTTAGGTATGCGAGGCGCGTGGCACCGATCGACAACCGACTCGTTCTGCACGCGATAGTGATGTACAGTGATGTACAGGTACAGTGCAGCGTCGACAACGACCGGGCGGCTGGCAATGATGGCACTGGTCGAACCCCGCTTCGCCGCGGGTTCTTAGATGCTGTAACGGCCGCCCTCCGTGATTGGCTCTGTCGCGTCGGGGTAGTCGGCTATGGTGGATACAACAGAAGGCTCGAGGAAGACAGACTCTGACAGAGGGGCATTCCACACTGGGGGGAGAGAGATCCTGTCAGCAGGGAAAGCTGACAGGCGACACTAGATGGCAGTTGTAAAGAAAGTTACTCCGGGTTTGCATAGCTCATAATGAGTCGAACCGGTGCCGGCGGTGCCCGCGGCCGCTACCCAAGGGTTCCAAAGATAGCAGCCTCTGTCTCTCCCGTTCCAGGCCCATCGGGTTCGGTTGGGAGCTCCAAGTCTGAGGGGTACATCTGTTAGCCTCTCTGTGTTTTCCGGGGAAGAAACATGGCCGATCAAACGGATAAAGATCCTGCACAGACACCGCACATGATGCATCTTGGCGGTCGAGTTACGAGACGGCCGGGCGTCGCTCTTTCGGGCAAGGCGCCGTCGTCTCGAAACCTGGTCACCTTCGGGAGTGGGAGGGTGATGTAGTGCGCGCCCCTCCGAGGCCGGCCGCGAGAACCGGCGTCCCGGTGCGAGTGGGATCGCGAGGCATGCGGAGAAGCTCCGCGGCGGGCGACCTGCGATACAACAAGCGGCACTCTCCTCCTCTTGTTTGGTGCGACATTTATATGTACCTGGTATACAGGTGGGGCCGTTGTGCGTTGGGCCTTCCATTCTCTTTTTAATGTCTTGATGTACAGCATATATAGAACTTCGCGGCCCATCATTCTGTGGTCTTCCCCGCTAGCCCCAATTGCTGAACACCTCGGCTGAAATCCCAACGATGGCCGCTCGCTCGTTACCGACACGGCTTCCAAGCGCCAGGGCGATGGCAAGGCCGTGTAGGCGGACATATCAATACCTTTTTGCATCCAGATTTTCCACCTCCTCGAGGAGTCTCGGCTATGCGGACACCCTTCCCAATCTCAAGATTGGAGCTCACACCAAGGTCTTGTTCCAGGGCTTTACGGGTAAGCAGGCACGAGCAAATAATAAGATTAACTCTGTTTGGAAGAACCTCATTCTCTGAATCGTTTGTAGAGCGGATTCTGACGATAGTATAATAGGGAGACAGGTAACTCATCCACTGGGATAGGGAGTACTTAATTGACTGCTAATGCGTTGACCCAAGGCAACTGCCCACGCAAAGGAGTCCCTGGAATGGGGGACTAAGATCGTCGGTGGTGTTAAGCCCGGGATGGAGGGCGAGCACCTTGGACGGCCTCTATTTCCATCCCTGAGAGTAGTACGTACGGCCTGATTCAAAGTGTAGAAAGGTGAAACCATCCTTACCTGGTTCCAGGCAAAAGAGAAGGCGAAGCCAGATGCGTCCGCCATCTATGTCCCCGGAGACCAGACCGCAAAGGCCATCGAAGATGCCTTGGAAGCTGAGATACCTCTGGTCGTTGCCGTCGCAGAGCATGTCCCGCTACATGACATGCTGCGGGTCAGAATCTCCCGATTCCACGCCATGTTTCTCTAAACATTTCTAATGCCATGTTTTACAGATTCACTCGATGCTCAAGACCCAGTCGAAGACACGACTTGTCGGTCCTAACTGCCCGGGAATCATCTCCGCGATCGGGAGGTGCCGTATAGGTTTCCAGCCCCTGCCGTGCTTCTCCCCCGGAAAGATAGGCATAGTCGCGAAGTCGGGAACGCTCAGCTACGAAGCAGCCGCCTCGACAACGAGAGCCGGGTTGGGACAGAGCCTCTGCATCAGCATGGGCGGGGATATTCTCGCTGGAACGAACTTCGTGGATGCCCTCCAGGTCTTTGAGCATGATCCTGATACGGAGGGCATCATCCTCATCGGAGAGGTGGGTGGCACTGCAGAGATTGACGCGGCCGAATGGATCAAGGACTACCACCGAAGAACCGCCAATCCCAAGTACGAAAAGATCCCTGGTGATGTCTTTTATTTTCGATAGTGCTGACGTGCTGTAGACCGATTATGGCTTTGATAGGTGGCCTGGAGGCTCCCGCAGGTCGTGTCATGGGTCATGCTGGTGCCTGGGCAGCTCCAGGAGAACCGGATGCGAGAACCAAGTACAAGGCGCTGGAAAACGCTGGTGTCGTCCTTGTGGACCACCCTGAGAAATTCGGGGAGGGCATGAAGACTCTATTGAGCAACCGAGCCAAGCGTTCCCAGCCAGCGGTGAGCATCCCGACAACTCCGAGCTACGTACAAGCATAACTCATGAAACTTTTTTTTCTTTTACAGGCTGGCTCCGCGGCGGCAGGCCAGAAAAGAGGGTTCCATACCGTGAGAAGGGTCGCTCCCCGCAGCGGACGTGCGGGCTTGAATCCCTCGCAGCGCCGCACCCTCTACATCAAGCAAGACCATGCCTTCGATATGCTCCGGAAGAAATATGTCAATGTGAGCGAAGCAGCTCCCTCCAACGATGGCTTCGCTCTATCGATATCAGTGGACAGGACCGCGCTGTCTCCGTGCATCGTCGCCTCGCCGACGCTCGATCCAAAGACCTCGCTGACTCTGTCCCGCAAGTTCCCCTTTGACTACTTGAACCCGGATTTGTCCATTGTCGATGCGGTCGCTTCTTACCTCAAGCTGCCTGATGCAGCTCGTGGGAAACTGCGGCATCTCATTCACATGCTGTGGCACATTTTCAGGAAGAACGAAGCTTTTCTCTTGGAGACTAAGGTCGTCTGCACGCCGGATGGGATGTTGGAAGTGCGCGGAGCCCGATTTGGCTTTGACGATGCGGCCTACAAGAGCGCTGGACGCCAGGAGGACGTCCACAAGCTGAGGAACAAGAAGGAAGGGGTTCCCGAGGAGGTCAAGGCCGAGAAGCAGGGAATGGTCTATGTGAAGTATGATCTATCTTTGAAGCATCCATTTTGGATTTGGGACTGATGAGCTTGGGGATAGACTCGAAGGAGAGGGGAGCATCGGCACGCTTGGTACGACGCAGACCTTCCAGCACGTCTTAAATAGCTAGACACTGACCATAGTATCTTCAACAGTCAACGGCGCCGGCCTGGCTATGAACACGGTAGACGCGCTCACGCTCCGCGGCGGCCACTGCGCCAACTTCCTCGACACGGGCGGCAAGGCGACCGCGCAGACGATCAAGGAGACCTTCCGCATCATCTGCTCTGACCCGCGCATCCGGGCGATCTTCGTCAACATCTTCGGCGGACTAACGCGGTGCGACATGATCGCCGAGGGGATCATCATGGCGTTCCGCGACCTGGACTTGAAGGTGCCGGTGGTGGTGCGGCTGCGGGGGACGAACGAGGAGATTGGGCAGAAGATGGTGAGTCTGACAAAAATATCAACCCGTCTGAGGTTCTAGGATATGCTAATATACGTTTGCTACAGATCGCGGACAGTGGGCTCCCTCTGCACGCCTTCGACAGCTTCGAGGAGGCAGCCAAGAAGGTGATCAGTCTGGCCAGGCAGTCTTAAGCCTGGCCGGTATATATAATACCCCCGTACAACACGCCATTTTCTGGATATGCATATACAGCCTAGCATGCTGATTCGTTGTTCGACATGTACTGTACCTGCATCGGATTTAGGCATCAAGATATATAGCACTGAACTGGCTGCAGCCTTTGCCACCTGGACGTGCTCCTTACGCGCGTAATCACATGAAAACAGACAAGAGATTAGCCCCAGCGTTCCAGGGTTGGAGGTGGATAGGACGAGATCTGCCTGTTCCTTTTCTAGAAGCGCAGTGCATGAATTTCACGTGCCTGGAGATACTCCGTACAGTACCTCCCTAGAGAACTGTTCAAGACCAGACTGCGGAAGGACACTAGACAGCCATATATAGATGGTACACCAGCCCCGCAGAAAGGCTGGGAACAGGTCAAATCCTTCACCGCGACGCCATCTGCAAAACATGTTGGAGATCGCAAGACATGCCGTGTAAGGAGTAACGTCCGGCGAGCCGAGGTATCCTTTTCCACCGGCTCGGAGTGGCTCCTCGGCCAGGCACAAGACTTCCCCAACAGACCGCGCTGCGCTCCGTCCTGCCTCCGCTCCCCAGCGGCTATGCCTGCTCGGGATCCCGGGCCTCCAGCGCTGGACTCTTCCTCGTTGCGCGTTCATCATCTTGCCAATTATAACCGGTCCCGCACGAGGCGTGGTCCTTGTTGAGCCCGCCATGATCCTCCTCCGGCCCCGAGCCTCGCCCACCCGGACGGCCGCCCGCGCTGCCTGCCAGCCGGTCCCCACCGCCGCTGGATCCTTATCTGCTGGGCCTCATCGCTGGCCCAGTACAAAAGGACGGGCCCCCGCGGTGCTGCTGGCCAGAGCTGCTCCGTTACGATCCCCGGCCCGTGTTCTGCAGAGGTACTACTCGAGTGGTGAGTCGATCTTCCGTCTGCGATATCGATATACAAAAGAAAACGTTTCGCGTTGTAAAACGAACTATGCTGGATAGAAGGATGTTCTAGCTGACGGCTCTCAGGATCTGCGCAGACCCAAGCCCCCAAGCCTCGCTCCCGCCTCAGTCGTTTCCTGCGTTGGACCGCCCTCGCGGCCTTTTCCTTTGCCGTCGGCTTCTCCTCCTCTCCGCTGCAGGCGGCCGTCCGAATCATGGCGCAGCCCGTCCCGACCGACGAGGAGACCCTCACCCTCTACAACCCGCCCGATGAGACCTCGCGCGAGATCGACAACTTCATCAACACCCACCCGCTGGCGCAGGAGCTGCGCAGGAACCCCGCCTTCACCGAGTCCCGCCCGCACCTGAAGATCCCCGAGGAGCTGCGCGCCCGCAACCTCACCGCGGGCACGCTGGCGGGCCCCAACAAGATCGTCGTCCCGCCGTACGTCTGGAGCGAGAAGGGCGGCAAGAGCCTGGTGTCCATCTTCTATCTCGGCTCGGACGTCTCCGGCCACCCGGGCATCGTCCACGGCGGCCTGCTGGCGACCATCCTGGACGAGGGCCTCGCGCGCTGCTGCTTCCCCGCGCTGCCCAACGGCGTGGGCGTCACGGCGAACCTGAACATCGACTACCGGCGGCCCGCGCCGGCCAATTCCTACGCGGTCCTCCGGGCGGAGACGGTCAAGGTCGAGGGCCGCAAGGCGTGGGTCGAGGGGCGCATCGAGACTCTGCCCGAGGAAGGCAAGGAGCCGGTCGTGCTGGTGGAGGCCAAGGCCTTGTTTGTCGAGCCCAAGAATGCCTCGGTATACTTTCATCCCTGACCTAACAACCTGAGATCGCATGTGGTTCGCGTACTGACGGTGATCTTCCCTGCAGACCATGGCAAGCCTGTACAAGGTCACTTAAATATGTTTCTGCTTGAGACGGTATTACGAAAAAAAAAAAGTTCCGATCAATTGTTCTTGTTCGACTTTGGTTCCTGCATAGCTGGGCTAGGCGCATAGAGGGGACGGACAATGGCATGTGCATTTCATGCTTAATGCCGATGGTTAATATTAGACTTGATTTTTGTTCGGGTATATATATCACTGAGTGTGAAGAGACATAGATCTGTTCTTCATATAACTTCTGAAATGGCATGTCCGCGTCACAGATGCCTTTACGTGCGCTGTATCTGTAGACCTCAAACAGTGCTGAGGACTTGATGCGCTGCACCACACGGTTAAGCTTACGAAAATGCAATACTCAAGACTGCATCCCTATCAAATTACCTAGGTAGCTTGTCATATTGCCTTGAAGCTACCCTGTATTATGTCGTCGGACTGCAGCATGATGTGGAGTCCCCGAGTCCGAGGCCGTCCCGCAGCCGTCCAACGAGCAGGGCGACCGCCCGCCCTACCGCCAGCGGCAGCTCCAGCTCCGACATTGATCTGAGATACCGTGCCTAGGTAGCTTCCAAGCTTACCAGCTCTTCCTCTGCCTCATGCCCGCTTGCTCGAGCGTGGCAGCAGGTCCTCCTCTTTTCCAGTAATATTCCCTGTGCCTCATTATCATCCCTTATATCATAAACCCCGTCCGTCGTGTCGGTGACACCATGTCCAAACCCACCAAGTACATCCTCCTCTCGCTCCCCTCCTCCATCACCCCCTCCCACCACCGTGACGACGCCCTCGACGCCATCGCCGCCACCGTCTCGCCCGACAACGGCACCGTCACTTCGTTCCCTATCCCCGAGTTCAAGATCGGCACGCTCGACGCGCTGGTGCAGCAGGCGGACGAGCTGGCCAAGCTCGAGGCGGCGTGCCAGGGCGTCGTCGCCAAGGTGGGCGATGCGCTGAAGGGTGTGCTCGAGGGGGACGAGGCGCAGATCGCGAATATGAAGACGGTTAACGACAGTACGTTTGTCCTAGTAGTCCAGCTGGGTTGGGGTTTGGCTAAGGGGCTGTGAAGAGCCCGTTGATCAGTACCTGCGGACGTTCTCGTGGAACAAGGTCAAGTACCGGGCGGACAAGCCGCTGGGGGAGCTGATTGATCTGCTGCAGAAGGTTTGCACATTCATCTCCCGTTTCATATCGAGAAATGTCCCTTGTCTGACTCTGGTTCACGCGCAGGAAGCTGCCAGCATCGACAATGACATCCGGAGCAAGTACTCCCAGTACAGCCAGGTCAAGACGACATTGGCAAACCTGCAGCGGAAACAGACGTACGTGCCGCAGCCGCGCTTCATACATATGTCCGGTTCAGAATCGACTGATGCTGTTGTCTGAGATCTACAGAGGCAACCTCTCCACCAAGTCCCTGACCTCCGTCGTCGACCCCCGCATCCTCGTCCGGGACTCCGAGTACATTGAAACCCACCTCGTCGCCGTCCCCGCGCAGCAGGTCAAGGAGTTCCTCAAGACCTACGAGACCGTCTCGCCCATGGTCGTGCCGCGGTCCGCGACGCTCGTCGCCTCCGACGACGAGTTCTCGCTGTACGCCGTGACGACGTTCAAGAAGCACAGCCCCGAATTCCTGCACAAGTGCCGCGAGCACAAGTGGGTGCCGCGCGAGTTCAAGTACGTCGAGGGCGGGCGCGAGGAGGAGCAGCGGGAGGTCGAGCGCGTCGGCGACGACGCGAAGCGACTGTGGGGGGAGACGCTGCGGCTGGGACGGACCGGGTGGAGCGAGGCCGTCATGGTCTGGATCCATGTGCTGGTGCTGCGGGTGTTCGTGGAGACGGTGCTGCGATACGGGCTGCCGTTGGACTATATGTGCGCTCTGGTGCGGGTATGTCAGATTTATCACTGTGAATTGGTTTTATTAGTTGGTTTGCTCTTCTCGTGCTTACATCTTCCAGACAACACCGAAGCAAGCCGCAAAGGCGAAGCGCAACCTCGACGAGAAGTATTCCTATCTGGCAGGGAACGCTTTTGGGCGCGACAAGAAGGGCCGGGTGAAGAAGGACGAGCCCACCGATGTACATGTCGCCGGCGACGTTGGGGCGGAGTACACGCCATACGTCTACTACGAGTTCCAGTTCGAGTGATCGCATCTGTTCTTTGGCGCAGCTTGTGAAGGACGTCTTAAGACACCAGCCTCGCCAGGGCTGGCTGGAAAGCGAAACCGTTGTGTATCTGTTGCATGCATGCATCTATGTCTGTTACACGGGTATCTGCCTCCGCTGGCTGGTCTTTGGATACCTGCTTGGATAGCATCTATACATTGCTGTTATGTCAATGTTCTGAGGTTTGATGAAGCGTCTCTTGACTGTTGACTCCATGGATTCTCAGGCGTGGTATCATCCGTAGACATCCTGTGCTTGCGGTCTTATCAACGCGCGCAATGGCTCTAGTAGAAAGATGTACAGTGCGAATCCCGACAAAAACTCCACCTGCAAAAGCCCTTTCTCTTCGTCTATGGCCTGGAATTCTCCGACTTTCAACAAACAAAACTCAAGGAGAAACCGCTTATTCCTTCTTCTCCGGCGGCGGCGGCAGATACCCCTTCTCGTCCAGATACGCAATGATCTGCCTCACCGCCTCCTGCACCGAGATCTCATGGTTCCGGATATGAATCTCCGGGTTGAGCGGCGCCTCGTAGGGAGCACTGATCCCCGTAAACTCCTTGATCACCCCCTCCCGCGCCTTCTTATACAGCCCCTTGGGATCCCTCTGCTCCGCCACCTCGACCGGCACGTCGACGTACACCTCCACGAACGGCAACCCCTCCGACTCCTCAGCCCCCGGGGCCGTCGCCTCCTCGTGCAACTTCCGCGCCATATCCCGATCCGCCCGGTACGGACTGATAAACGACGTGATCGCCACACAGGCGCTGTCCGCGAAGAGCTTCGCCACCTCCGCGATGCGCCGGATGTTCTCGTTGCGGTCCTTCTCGCTGAATCCGAGGTCCTTGTTCAGCCCGAACCGGATGTTGTCCCCGTCGAGGCGGTACGCGGCCACGCGGCGGTCGCGGAGCAGCTGCTGCTCGAGCTCGACGGCGATGGTGGATTTGCCCGAGGCGGAGAGGCCCGTCAGCCAGATGGTCAGGCCGCGCTGCTTGCGGAGGGCGAAGCGCTCGGAGCGCGAGAGGGCGGGGGCGTGGTAGGTGATGTTGCTGTTGCGTAGTATAGACATGTCAGTCGGGGTTTTATTTATTTATTCGTCTTGGGGAAGGAAAGGAGGGGGGGGGGGGAAATAGAAAGATGGAATTAAGGGACCAAAAAAAGCAGGGAAAGAGAAGCAAGTCGTCGTTTGCTTCCCTATGGTTATATGGATGGAGTTCACAACAGAGGGAATATATATATATTATATAACCTACGTTGCCATTCTTTTTGTTATCTTTTCACAACTTCAGGAGCCAACTTCTGAAAATTCGAAATCCACAGGGTATATATACTATAAAGGGTATCACACTCGACTTCGACGAGGCTCCTAAACAAAAAGGAAGGAACCCCGACTCTGAACCAATTGAAGCCAAAAAAACGATATGAAAAAAATATAAAGGGATAGCAGAGCAGGAAGGGAGGGGGAGCACTACTGGTAAGGGTTCGGTGTGTGCCTTGCAAAGTTGCCTGCGTGGGGGAAGGCGGGGACTCAGTAGTCGGAGAGAGAGAGGGGAGCGTCGGAACACGTGTAGATTAGATAGCGATCCGACCGGCGGCGGCGGCGCCGATCTTGATTTGGTTTTGATAAAGATGATTTTAACAGGAAACGGGAGAGTTGTGTTTCTTTGCTTTTCTTGTTGAACCTCGAACAAAGGCAATATAGTGTAGGACAGGAAAATATAGAAAAAAAGTGAGAAAAGACACAGAGTTAGATGACCTGTTACAGTCCAATCTTGGCGTGCGGATAATGGATTGCGCAATCCCGTTCCTGACATGGGTCTTCTACCTGCGAGATCGGAGCGCACGGCGGAGGACGCGCGGCTTGGCGGCCCGCGCAAGCATCCAGCGGTCTTGGCGGTTGATCGGACCTATCTTTCATTTACAATTTTCCCCTATGACTATGATCCTTCGCCCTATGGGATAATCAGGTACTTATTTCTATCGTGCCAAGAGGTTGTTGTATTGATAAACATTCTCTATGACAGCGGATAATGCCATGGAATAATAACTGGAAACTGATGCAATTGCCCTTTCTTTCGCTTAGAGTGACTCCAAACATGTAGGAAGCAGGAATTCTACATGTGTCTCAAATCGTTCTCTCTGCCCCAAATGGCAGAATCGACCTCAATGAGTTTCATTTCATACTTTGTGTGGGAATCTGCCAGACAGACTTTTTTTCCCCTACCCCAGTAAACGAGTGAATGTGATTGCTCCTCCTTTTTTTTTTCTCATGACTTGTTGGCTGCATGTGAACCATTTATTTGTCTGTATAGGGACAAGCAAGTCCTTGTTCGCTTGCTTGCTTGGATGCTTGATGAAGTCTCCAGCCAAACCTTTTTTAACGCCATCTTATATAAGGGTTTTTGTCTGCTCTGCATTAAACCATGCAGCTGTGCTGGCTATCTCCTCTCTAACAATGCCTATATGCATATGTCTTTATGTGACCTGGTGTCTTTATGGCAATGAACCTGTGAATTGTCCCCTCCAGTGCATGGGCGTTAATGCTCTGTCTTGCTTGTCTTATTGGTTGTGCTTTGAAGAGAACAGCCAAGAATGTGGCATTCTTTCTTCCCTTTACTCGGTTCCATTGTCTAACTACTCGGTAGCTTCTGTGAATGTCTTTGTCTTTACATTAGACATGCCTTGACCTGTCTTTGGCTTGTCTTCGACGGCCCGTCTAGTTCAAGGTCCCAGATGCTGGAAAGTCCCAGGACGCCGCTATATATATAACATCTACTATTTTCCTTTCTTTTGGAACACATGCTTCTGCTATAATGTTTGTATGTTGCTGCCGTATCTACCGTGATAAAAAAAAAATATTGCCTTGCTTCGGCCCTATCATCAGGCTTTGTTTAATGTTTTGTTCTACCTGGTCTGCAACTCTTCGTTGAACCCATGATTCAAACTCGACAAGTGTGCTCACAGTTGACTTCGTGATATTTTTTTTCTTATCCGTATACATATACTTCTGCTCTTTGTTTCCGTGACCCGTGCCTGTTCGATAGAAGCTCTGCTGGTCCTGCCCGTTGTCTCGACTTTTATATACGAGCACGCTGTGGGTGCTAAATCCCCTTCGTCAAAGGGAAAACGCGCCGATTGTCTTTCCAACCAATATATATCAGACCTACGTCTCCTGACGGGTTCAAACCTGATCTGGGAGACTGGTCGACCTTCGCCATCTAGCTTCTCCGCTCACCACTGACATCTTCCAATCAGTATACAGTATGACGGGGAGAAGGAGGGCAGTGAAGCATTCTCTGAGGACGACGGCTGCCGCCTGTCAGATCCTTATATACCTAAAAGGTCAGTAAATCCGTTCTTACCTGCATATGAGCTATTTGTTCTGTTGGAAAATCCGCCGGGGAGAGAGTGCGTCCTGCCTGGATGGGAAGTGGAAGGGAACTTCCATGTTAACCATGTTCACGGCGAACTCCGGCCATCTCTATCATCCAGTTATTTATCCTATGTTTTTACCAGGCTCACTCCCTTCTTGTCCTCTCTTTCTTTATCTACCGTTTCTGGTTCATCGACACTGCTGGATAAAGATAAAGCTTTCTAGTATCGTTGATACAAGCTTGCTTTCCGGCTATCCCTAACAAGTCCCTGTTTCAACGCCACCTCCCTCTCATGCAAACCCCTTTCTCTTGTGCACCCTGTGTGTTCTTCGTGGGTTTGTATATCAAGCTTGCATAGCAGCTGTCTCTCGTTACCATCTTCCAAAGGCTACCACCATGACAATGTACAACTTCTGGAATCTGGTCCTGGAGAAGATTGCTGGCAGAGGTTGGGCCGGAACTTCCATTTTAGGATATCATCGTATACTCTGCTGACATGCTTCTCCATCTAGGGCTATCAGACAAGTTCCACGTAGCCACTCGCTGGAGAAACCGCCAACGGTACTGCAAGCCTGCCGAAAATAGGAAGACAAGGCCCATAGAGCCTGCTCGTGGCGCGGCCCAGCAGATCCATAAGACGCAGCCTGCAATCGTTGAACGTACATTTCCGACTACTGCGCGGTCTGGGAATGTGTCGCGCACCAGGCGCGTGCAATTTGCCGTGCCATATGATTCCCGTTCGGGCAAGGTCCGGTCTATATATAAGAAGCCCAGGGGTCAGTTGGCAAAGCCAGTGGTGGTAGAAACCAGGGCCCTTGCAACTGGAGAGACAGTCTCCCCATTCAAGAGATGGAATCTGACAACAAGGAAGGGATGTAAGTGCTCCCCTGGTGTATATCATCTTGTATACATTTCATTGCTCTGACAAGAGGAAGACCCAATTGTCCCAGCCGGCTTCCGATGCTCCTGCAAGGACACAGATACGCCACGCGTCCGACAATTCATCACAGAGAACATCGGTTTTCTGTACCCGTGCGTCAAGCGCAGCATCGAGGAACTTCCTGGCTTCCCCGGCTGGAACGAGCTGCACAAGGCTCTGGAGGATGAGTACGTCCATACTCATGCCCACTATATCTGGCAGGCCAGAAAGTCCGTGGAAGCATGGATCGCGTCCGGGTGCAAATCCTCTCCTCCCTCCTTTGCAGGGCAGATCTCTGTTGGGCCCCGGTGCTCTGTGACGTTCGAGATCAGCCCGCCAACCAGCGCCGGTTCTAGCTCTTTGATGACAAGCCTGGAGGAGCAAGCCCGTAGCTCGCCAAAGACAAGCGTAGAGGAACAAGTTGCAATTGAGCAACCAGATCCGGCGCAGGCCAATGGAAAAAAGGAAGAGGACGAGGAGTCCGGCGACGATGACGAATGCGCCATCGAGTCCTGCTCTCCGAGCGAGCTTCCACTATTCAAGAGGGCGGCCTTGGTGCGTCGACCCTCAATACGGGAGCGGTGCATCCCTGTCCCTGCCCCTGTCGTGGCCGCTCAGAACGGCGACAAGCAAGAAGATGAAGGATCGTACACGGTCGATGAATGTGCTGTCGAGTCGTGCTCTCCAAGCGAGTTTTTCTTCTCCAAGAGGCTGGCTGAGCTTCCTTTCCTGCCGCTTCAACCAGAGGTATGGATCCGAGACATCCCCGCCCCTGGGACGGCCGCTGGGGATGAAGATGCCATATCTTCATATTCCAGAATCGAGCTCAGGACGGGAATAGATCCCGAGACGGGCTCGCTCATGGGATTTGCAGAAGCAGTGGCTCCTCCCACCACTCGTGATGACACCCTTGTCACCCTCCACCACCGTTCGGACAGCAACGACAGCTTCACCGCCATCCCCAAGCCCGACCCGCGCGAGTCCATCGACAACTTCGGCCCCTGGGGCAAATACTACGCGCGGTGCAAGCAGGAGGACGAGCTCCGCCGGCAACGTGTGGACGTCGATGCTCTAGCGGAGATGCAGGAGAGGTGGCCCAAGGTGCCCATCTACGCCAACCCGCCGCTGGGACAGTTGGAGCATCTGCAGGAGGAGGATTTCCCCCCGCTTCCGGAACCCCCGTCCCCGAAGGAACCTGAAATACGGTTCCCCGTTGTAGAGAATTCTTATCTCTCGCTGGGGTAGATCGTAACGTCATCCGTGTACACTGGGCAGTACGATCGATCTGTTCCAGTTGAAGTCGTGGGAGGGGTCGTGATACAAGAAGGAGGACAACTGGGAGCAGTTGCTTTTGCCGTTGTTGAACTAAGATCATGGTCATGATAGAGATGAAGATGACGCTAAAGTGGACAGCGCATGGGTCTATCTTTCTTTCTTTGGATGCTTTGCACATTTGATACCCCTATTTCAAGCTTGGTTATTATGAGTGTTGGATATTTCTTACTTGGCGTCTTTAGATTGATACCCGTGATACCCATTGCGTTCTGTCTTATACGCGGATTGATACATAGTGTATTCTAGAGATGATCAGTGCACAGTTGGTCACAAAGATCTTCTACGGGAAGTGGATTTCTCAAAGGTACCTACTCTCCCCTACCAGACCTCCGCCAACTCGTCTTACCACCGAAGAGTTGGAAGATCACGAATCGGCTTGTAAGTCACTGATGGGACATGGAAAGATAATCCGGCGAAGAAGATGACTCACTCGCCCAACTTCTGAGAGTGTGGAGAATTTTCCAACAACTGAAGAATCAAACAGATGAGTCTTCCTGGGAATCTAAACCAAAGAATGAGAAGAGCAAACGAGAACAGGGGAAAAAAAACACCGAAACGCTATGAATATCCACAATTTCACTCTGGTCCGCAACACCAGGTCTCCTGGAAGTTTTGGAATCTCCTCCAGAATATCTTGCAAAGGTGTTGAAAAACATCTGTGAAATTGCTCGAGAGAAGTATCCCCTGGGATAGAGGGAACAGGCGCCCCTTATATGAAAATTCTGAAAAAAAAGGTCCAGGCTTTAATATTGAATTCTCTTCGACCTGAAGCACGTCGACCATTTGAACAGAGAAGATTTCTCTTTGAGCTCGTGAGTCTGTGTCTGAAAGCGGATTCGAATAAAGCTAACCATATTCCAAAGATATGTGCAATTGGCAGTGATCTGACAGCATCTGGAGACTGTACTTATATGCATCTGATTTGGGATTCTGATGCAGAGAATCTGGAAGAATACGGATTTCTCAAATTATGTTGGCCAGAGTAAGGACCGTGTTATATGCTTGGGAGAACCACAGTTCTAAGAAGTCCAGGAAGCAAAACCATTGCCTCCATTTTACATTCTTGAACTTACTAACAAGAAAGACCAGTTTGTGATACTGGCTGAAATTGCTGTTGATGATCAGCAAGGTCAATCTCGTCAGCAGATTCTGAACCTTGCAGGGATGTGGTGCTCATGCATCTTCCAGTCTCTTCAGATACCTGGCACTCAAGGAATTCCTGCCAAATGAAAGCTATTATCAACAGTGGCGGGTCTCAATGTTGCCCTTCCTTTGTGGCAAAAATCTATCACAGATGATGCGCAAATTGAGATGCACAGCAGGAAAGAAACCTGGTGTTCCATGATATATATGCTCACCAGATCCAGAGGTCCGCCGACAACGCTGAGCGGGCCCGGTGAAAAAAATACTATCAGTCATTGAAGGACTCGCCGGACCACGTTCTGCGCCAATGTTACACTGACACTCGTCTGGAGGGCCAAAGGGCAACAGGTGTTACTCTATCTAGAAAGGCGAAGCAGCGCTTTCTGGATGGGGATGAATGCAACGTCACGGTATCAGGGAAGACGTCGAAGCAGCATATCTGTGCTGCACACCTGGACATCTATATCTCTAAAGAAACGGTCAAATTGGTAGACAATCAATGCATCTTTGTGAAAATTAGTCTTTGTGGGAAGGGAGAGAGGCATCCCTACGGATACCTCAGTGCAAGCCCCTTGGACACAGATCCGGCAATTTGTTTTGGCGTCCTCACTGAAGGCACAGATAAGTACAGATAGCCGTTGAGCTCTTGGGTTCAGCGAAGCAGAGATGCTATCAAACACTTTGCAGAAGTCAACACCTGGATCGACCGTTACAACGGCGTGTCTTGGGAGGTGAGCAAGAATACCAGTCGACGGCTCCTAAGGAAGAATGCCGAATGTGAAATCGAAAAGGACTGTTACACGGACGGCTGTTAACCCCGCAGAAGCTACTAGCTGGCTCCTTCCTGCAGGCATGGCGGAATCCAGCATGGGCATTCTTCCGAGCGCCTCTCTCCAAGATATCATCCCCAATTGACCGACCTAGCCGCCTAAATAAGAGGTGGTTTTGGAGGGAGGGTTCGAGGGTGGGTGAGGGGCGTCATTAAATCCCGTCAGGTAGTTGAACTGCCCCTTTATGTACTACTACTGCTTTCCCGCTTCACAACCACTGCTGCTCTCACAATCAACTTACCCTCATCATATGACGACTTCTTGCTAATCCAACACAATTCTACATGCTTTTCATACTTTCATACCCGAGGTCACCCCTAGAACAAATAAGCCCTAGTTAAACACTCCCCAATTATTAAAAAGAGAGAGAATAATAAGGCCTTGGATTAATGCCATTTCATCGCCCCATCCCCCCAGCTTGTCCGGCTCCCACCCTTCGGCCAGCTTCCCTACATTACGTAAGAGCTTCAAAACGTTCCCATCATATCAATTCGCCGTGCTTGCGTACTGCTCCATCTTTAATAATCAGGTCAGATGAACCTGTTTATTACAGCAGAGGGTTCTGCTTAATGTGATCGATAGATGGCGGGATCGGTTGAGGGATATTTACCGATGATAGAACAAGTGGTTCCACGGTCTAGTGGTCAGGACCTGGGGTGAGTCACCCAAAGTCACCTTTAGTGACCACAAGATAATAAACTCCGATGCAGATTTTGAGATCTTCTGAGAAGATTGGAATTCCGATGGCCCGGTCGAATGCCGGCCGCACCTTTCTTCTTTTTATTATCCTTTCTTTGACAGAGAACCTCGACCCCACACCACTTGCCCTTAGTCGTACATGTAGATGACCTAGGACCGACCTAGGTCAGGTCAATGCGCAAAGTTCACTTCCAATGTTGAATGGGAATAATCGCACAAGTGCATCATATCCGGGTGGCGTGTTAAAATCAGGTCAGGTGGCAAGGCAGGATTATTAACCAAGTTATCAAGCAACCCAAGTCGCAGGATCTAATGGTATATTTAAAATAGAAAATTTACCAATAAAAAAAGGAAGGTCCCACCGGGATTCGAACCCGGGCCATCGGAAGTTTTTAACCACGTGTTTCGACTTAACCAGTTTTTCGACTGGTGAAGTCACGTGATTCAAAATCCGAGGTCCTGACCACTAGACCATGGAACCATCCGGTTATTTCGCCTGCTGCATCGAATTGTCTGAACCCGATTGTGCCAGCTTACCTAGCTAGTATGTTAACCAGAACTCGCAAGTAGATTCTATCCATCTCCTTTGCTGTGATAATCAAGTTGGTCTGACCTGATTAATAATAAATAATGAGGGACAGAAGTAGTGCGCAAGCTTTTTTTTATGGGGGGAGGGTCCTGGCGCTTCCTTTGCGGGGCCGGCTAGGCGAAAGGTCGGGGGGCTAGAAATCACATACACCGCCTTTCGGCAGGATTTTCTAGCCCCCATGAGAAAAGCTGGAGCCCCCCGGGGCTGTGACCCGGCAAAGAAGGACAAGGTCGTCAAGGTTCGTTTCGAAACATCTCTCCATGACCTATCGGATCGTTCCGAATCGCCTTTTGGTGCCCTATGCAGTTTGGCCAGGGCTGAAGGAATATAACCCCTCGCGTGTGATTTGACGAATCTTGCAGGTGCAGATACGAGACTGTTCCTCAAGGTCCCTTGCTACGGTTCATGTACGGCGGACATATTGCTTTTTCTTTTCTCCTGCTCATCATTTTA